>PJTS01000070.1_pt1 | contig 104492 bp, 93 predicted proteins | sample 1512251 | NCBI WGS metagenome assembly PJTS01 (sample SAMN08177686, study PRJNA422409) | Soil metagenome, whole genome shotgun sequencing project. | isolation source: Soil (2) enriched on wood chips: alkali lignin treatment | place: USA: Madison | collected 2015-01-15 | reverse complement strand
CCAGCCGGGCAGCGATGCCGGGCTGACCATCGATCCGGTCACCGGCGCGGTCACCCTGACCGGCAACCCGGACTTTGAGAACAAAGCCAGCTACAGCTTCACCGTGGTCGCCACCGATGCGGCGGGTAACCACAGCAGCCAGGCGGTTACGCTGGGAATTAACAACTTCGATGAAGTGGCCCCCAGCTTCACTACCGGCAACAGCAGCGACAGCTATGCCAGTGCCACGGTGAACGTGGCCGAGAATACCGCTGCCAGCACCGCCATCTATACTGCGCAGGCTAATGATAATGACGCCGCCGACGGTGGCGAGCACGTCACTTACAGCCTGGCTGACGAAAATGGTGCCGCAGACGCCCAGTATTTCAGCATTGACGCTGTAACGGGGGCGGTCTCCTTTAAGTCCAGCCCCGACTATGAAGGTGCCCACGCGCCTGCATACACCTTTGCAGTCGTCGCCACTGACGCAGCCGGTCACACAACCCGCCAGACCGTCACTGTCAATGTCACCGATGTGGACGAAATTGCCCCCACAGTCACACTCGATGGCAGCTCTACGGGGCCTGTGATGTTGAATACAGCGCCCCTCAACACGTATCTCAACGGTTATGACACTACCGCGCTGGGTGACGGCACCTTCCTGGTGACATGGGCAAGCAACAACAATGGCAACCTCGGGATCTATGCCCAGCGCCTTAGCGCGCAGGGTGTGGCGATGGGCGATCCGGTACAGCTTGCATCAGGCGCAACCTATACGGTCATGAGTTCGTCAGACAGTATCCTCAGCGTCACCGCCCTTAATGATGCAGGGGCTTACGCCGTGGCCTGGATCGGCAAGGACGGCACCAGCAGTTACAGCAGCATCTTTGCGCAATCGTTCAACGCTGACGGCACTCCACTATCCGCAGCCGCGCAACTTGATGGGGTTGCTTCTGCACATGACCTCGCCCCGCAAATCGCGACGCTTGCCGATGGCGGCTATATCGTGAGCTGGTCCATCAACAGCGGTGGCATTTACGTGCAGCGCTTTGACGACACTGGCGTTGCAGTAGGCAACACCGTGCCACTGGCTGTGTCCGGCTCTTCTGGCAACGCCAGCCCGCAGGTCACCGTGCTGGACAACGGCAGCTATGTGGTAACCTGGCAGGGCTATACCACCGGCGACTATCACATCTACGTGCAGCAGTTCGACGCCACAGGCAACGGCACCACGCCTGTGATGCTGGACGCTACGACGGGAACCAGTAATAGCTACGAAAACCTGCCACAAATCACGGCGCTGGCTAACGGCGGCTATGTCGTCACCTGGTCCGGCTATAACTACAGCGGTTCGAACTACAACAACAGCACCTATGTGCAGCAGTTCGATGCCACAGGCTCCAGGGTCGGCGGCATTGTCGTACTGGACGGCTCAAGCAACGCTAATAACGGTGGCAGCTATACCTATCCGTATGTCGCAGCTCTGGCCGACGGCGGCTACGCCATCACCTGGATGGAATACGACAACACCAACGGCTACTACAATTACAAGGTTTATGTACAACAGTTCTCTGCTGGCGGCAGCAAAGTGGGCGCTACCGTGCAACTGGACGCACCGCACAACAGTACGAGTAACGACCGTGATCAATTCCCGCGCATCACGGCGCTGGGGGATGGTGGCTACGCCGTCACCTGGATGAGTATTGGCAGCTCGAATTGGGATATCTATGCGCAGAAATTCAATGCCAGCGGTGTCGCGGTAGGCGATATCGTACGACTGGAAGCTTCCGGCGGTGCGAATGACCTCTATCCACAGGTCACTGCCGTCGGTGCAGACGGCGAATACATGGTGACCTGGTACGGTTACAGCCCTGGCAGCGGCGTTTCTGGTTACCACCTCTACGTGCAGAAATTTAATGCCGACGGCAGCACTTACGACAACCTGGTCGTACTGAACCATGACGGCCAGGCCACCGTGCAAAGCACCGAAACCGGCACCGTCTATCTGGTCAACGACAATGTCGTGGTCAGTCAGCTCAGCGACATTACTGGCGCCGCCAGCGACCAGTGGGCCAGCACGGCCGTCATCGCAAATACCAGTGCATCGATCTCCGCTGCCAACCTTGCTGACGGTACCTATCACGCCTGGGCTGTCGATGCGGCAGGCAATCTTTCGGTCATTTCCGGCCGCAGCGTAGTGGTGGATAACACCGTGCCTGTCTTTACCAGCGCGACCACAGCCGCCGACATTACCGACAGCACCGTCGCTGGCGACACGGTCTACACCGCTGCCGCCACCGATGCGCATGGCATCACCTACAGCCTGAACGACACCCAGCACTTCCGCATCAACGCCAGCACCGGCGTGGTGACACTGATTTCCAGCCCGGGCCAGGCCAGCGGTGCGCAATTCATTGTCACCGCCATCGATGCCGCCGGCAATCAGACCACGCAGACCGTCACCTACAACGTCGTCGATACCACGCCGCCGGGCGTCATGCTCGTCAGCGACGCGGACGGCGTGGAGAACAGCGGTGAGATGGTCATCGTGCAGAGTTCCGAGGCGGGTACGGTATACCTGGTTAGCGACAGCGTGACGGTGACGGACCTGAACAGCCTCACCAATGCTGCCGACAACCTGGTGAACAGCGTTGCTGTCGCGGCTAACGTCGGCACCGTGCTGGCGCTGAACGGCCTGGCTGAAGGGACTTACCACGCGTACGCCGTGGATGCGTCCGGCAATGTCTCCGCTATCTCCGGCAGTAGCGTGACAGTGGATAACACTGCGCCCGTCATCTCCGGTGGCGCAACGGCTAACGGCACCAGCCTCACCAGCGGCGCAGCGGCAGGCACCCAGGTGTACGACGCCAATGCCAGCGACGCCCACGCCATCACCTACAGCCTGGACCAGGACAGCCTCGCCTGGTTCGACATTAATGCCGCCACCGGTGTCGTCACGCTGAACAGCGCCGCCGTCGCCGGTAGCTATAACCTGGTCGTGACCGCCACCGATGCGGCGGGCAACCACAGCAGCCAGACCGTTACCGTTGAGGTCGCGCCAGGCAACAACCTTGATGGCATCCCGATGGTCTCGGGCAGCACCACCGACACCTCCACCGAGATGACTGTCAACGTCGGCCTGGAGAAGCTGAGTAACGGCTACACGGTCGTCGAGTACATGCGACAGACCGGCGGTGACAATCTCACTGGGGATCCGACCGGCGCGCTGTACGACGGCGTCGTCAGGGTGCTGGACGCGGGCAACAACGTCGTCAAGACCCTGGACATCAGCATTCCCGCTGGCTACACCCTGGTGGATACGCAGATCAAGGCGCTGGCCAACGGCGGCTTCGTCGTGGCCTGGTCGCAGGTGGATGCCCTTAGCTGGACTGACTTTAGCGTCCACTATGCGATCTACGACAATAGCGGTAACCTGCAATCCAGCGACACGCTGGCGTCGCCAGGCTCCGGCGTCACCATTGCGGCGCAAAGCAGCGCGAATGGCGGTGATTTCGCGATCGCCTACCAGACGATGGGCCCAGGGACCGACCAGCAGGAGGCCATCTCAGTCTTCCACTACAACGGCAGCGGATCCAACTTTACACCGGGAACGCAGACCCTGATTGGCGGCAATGACGCGAGTCAAAACTTCGGCGGCGTTGCCAGCCCGGCCGTCCAGTTGATGAAATTCCAGCTGACGCCAGGTGTGCTGACGGCGCTGAGCGATGGCAGCTATGTGCTAGCCTCCGAGGTCTACGACTGGATTGGCACGCCGGGTCAGTCGGCGACAACCACGCCTATCGGTGCCTTCATCTTCAAGCTCGACGCCAGCGGCACGCTGACCAGTTTCGACAGCGGCACCACCTGGCAGCGCGTTAACTGGAATGACGAGCAGGGCTCGCCGACTAACGTCATTGCTTTCGACGGCGGTTTTGCCGTCTTTAGCCAGGAATACCGCACCGCCACCTGGGAGGTCACGCTTTACAACAACAACGGCACGCTGATCACCACTAACATACAGAGCAACACCGTCCATAACATGGGGACCCAGAGCTATCACGCCGTGGACGTTGGCGCGATGGACAAAGAGACCCATTCTGGATTGGCGTGGTATATCAACGGCTACCTGGCAGCATCGGCCACGGCCTACGACAACGGCACCGATCTGGTGTTTGTGTTCCCTGACGGTAGCGGCGGTTTGAGCCAGGTCACCATCTCCAAAACCACCGGCGAGCTGACCAGTGACGTGACCGACAGCGGTATCACGGTGCCTCAGGGCGGGCAGTTGTATAACCCGCGTATCGTCCCCGATGGGGCGGGCGGCTATGACATCACCTATTCTGTCCTGTTCGATTCCAACCCAGTCGATGATGACAGGATCGGCTACGTAGTCGGTGATATCTACCAGATCGGCCTGAATGCCGGTCCTGCTCCGGTGTTACCGACAGTGACCGATGCCCACATCGCCATCACCTCTACGCCAGGTGGTGCAGATGGCATGACCTACAAGGTCGGCGACACCGTCACCGCCGTGTGGGACAACTCGGCCAGCGGCGACGCCAATACCAGCGCCGTGACCAGCGTTACCATGGATTTCAGCCAGTTTGGCGGCAGCACCTCGGCGACGGCTTACGATGACGGCACCCACGGCGATGCCATCGCAGGTGACGGTAAATTTACCGCTCAATACACTGTCACCGCCGGTGCCCTTGACCATGTAGCCGGTCGCAACGTCGCCGTCACGGTCACTGCGGCGAATCACACGTCTACCACGACGGCGGACAGCACCGGCCTGACGGTCGACAGCACTGCGCCTGTACTCACCAGCAGTACGCCGCAGGACAATGGCGGCAGCATTGCCACGGGCGCTAACCTGACGCTGACCTTCAGCGAAGATGTGCTGGCCGGCAGCGGCCATATCACCCTCGTTAATGAGAGCGACAGTAGTCAGAACAAAGTCATCGACATCACCGACAGTTCGCAGGTCAGCATCAGCGGCAACACGGTGACCATCGACCCGACAACGGACCTGGCGGCAGGCGCAAACTACCACGTCCAGATCGACAGCACTGCGCTGCACGACACGGCGGGCAATGACTATGCCGGTATCAGTTCGTCTACTGGGCTGAATTTCACGACCGTTTCCGCCTCGACCGCGGATCCGTCCATCGTGGTGTTCGACCTGACAACGGGCCAAAGCTCCGATCACAACGGGCGCGTCTTTGATGCCAATACCGCGTACACCATCTATATCCGGGTCAACAGCGATTCCCATTCGCTGGTTGGGCTGGATAGCAATGAGATGTGGTCGGGCGCGCAGAATCTTGGCATAGACGACAAGATTGTGCTGGTGGGCACGGGCAGCGAAGTTAAGGGTGACTTTGGCAACGCAGTGTCGGGGATGCGCGGTGGGAATTCCATTAATTGGCTGGCGGGATCCTCTATTTCGTTTTCCTCTTATAACGTCGCAGGCGTTGACGCAAGCGGCAAATTCTATCGGGATGGTAATAACGTGGATCTCTGGAACGGCTCCTGGGCCGCGAACCCGAATCAGGACAACGGGTTTGCTCAGGCGTATCTACAGGCGATGCCTGCTGGCGTCCTCACCTCGCAAGGGCTGGCGATGCCATGACAGGTTCTCTGACGTTGCTACGCCGTCTGGTGGAAATGCAGCAGTTCGACGCGCTGCATGAAGCCTGTTATAGCCTGCCGGTGATTTCACCGGCAGAACAGGTGCTGCTGGCTCTGGCCCAGGCCCATCTGGGCCAGCCAGAGACGGCCCGGCAGACGCTGATGGCGCTGCATCCGGCTACACTGGAGGTCGACGCCCGCGTCGACCTGGCTGCCGTACACCTGCGGCTTGGGGAATGTGACGCGGCACAGGCGTTGCTGGAAGCCACCCGCCCAGAGGCACCCGACCACGCGCTTCTGCTGGCGCGTCTGGCGGCCTGTTATGTGCAGCATCAACGGGGGGAGGAGGCTATCCCCCTGTATGAATGCAGCCTGCGCCTGCAACCCCGTATCGCCGTCTATCAGCCACTGCTGCGCCTCTACCTGCAAAGTGAGGCGTTGCCGCAGGCCGAGGAGACGCTGGCTGCCGCCGACCTCTACTGGGCAGGCGAAAGGGAGCACTGGCCCGCATCGCAGGCGGCTTTGCATGACCAGCAGCTGCGTGGCCTGCGTCTGGAACTGTGGCTGGCCCGTGATGACTTCGTCAGCGCTGACGCCTGGCTGGACGCACGGCATGCTGAGCTGGCGGAGGACGATTATTGCGGCCTGCTGACCGGTTATGCTCAGCGTCTGGCCGAGCGCGGACGCCATGCCCAGGCCGAGGATGCGCTGCGCCGTGGTCTGTGGCATTACCCGGACCATACGGATCTGTACCGACAGCATGCTGAGTTGGCGGAGTTACAGGGGCGCCTGCCTCAGGCCTTGGCGCTACTGAACCGTGCCCTTCATCTGGCCGGACAACAGCAAAAAATGACGCTTCCGTTGCGCCTGAAGCTGGCCAGCCTCGCTACTCAGGGTTATCCGGCGCTGGCACGTAAGATGGCCGAACAGGCTATCGAGGAGGCCGGGGCGCTGACGCCATCACCTGAGATGGACACGGCGCAGATCGGCCAGTGGCTGGCGCAGGCGCAAGTGGCACTCGCCGGGGTGGATGCACAGGAGCAACACTACACCGACGCGGAGGCGCTATACGTCGACATCCTGCAAGCCCATCCGCACCTGGTGCCCGCGCTACAGGGGCTGGGGCAGTTATATATGCAACTGGGGCGCATCGACGAGGCTGTCGCGCTGTTCGGGCAGGTTTTGGCTGTCGACCCGGCACGCGGTCATGCAGCATTGATTAACGCCCGACGTTTCCCGCAAGACGAAGAGACGTTGATTCGCCTGGAAACCCTGGCGCGACAACCTGGCCTGTTCGGCCCGGTGCAGCCTGGATTGCTGCTGCAACTTGCGGCAGCCTGGGAAAAGCGCAAGGACTACACCAAAGCCTTCACCCTGGCAAACGAAGCCAATGCCGCCAGCCGCGCACTGCTACGCTACGACCCGGTTGCACACCGGCAAGGCAGCGCGCGTATCCGCCATGCTTTCAGCCGTTCGCTCTACGAGCACCGACGCAGCATCGGCAATGATTCAACGCTGCCCGTGTTCGTACTGGGTATGCCGCGTTCCGGTACCACCCTGGTCGAACAGATCCTGGCGGGACACAGCCAAATCCACGGCGCGGGAGAACTGGGGGTGATCCCCAGTACGATCGCCCGCCTTGAACGCTGGGAACGTCATACCGGGTCAGGACGCCATTACCCGGACTGTGTGGACGATCTGACTGCGGATGACGTCGCGGGTATCACCGCCAGCCTGCTCAAGGAACTGCGGGAAACCTTGCCAGAAAACGCGGCCGAGATCCGGCATGTGGTGGATAAGCTACCGCACAATTTCGAGAACATTGGTCTTATCAAACTGCTGTTCCCGAACGCGAGGATAATCTCAGTGCGACGTGATCCGCGCGATATCGCTATCTCCAACTACTTTACCGACTACGCGGCCAGACACGGTGGGATGGGCTTCGCCTATGACCTGCAGTGGATCGGTGAACAGTTGGCCGACCACAACCTGATGATGCACCACTGGAACCAGCTGTTCCCGGGCGACATTCTCGAGGTGCGCTATGAGGACGTGGTCTCTGAGCCGGAGCGAGAGGCGCGTCGTATGCTGGATTATGTGGGGGTGCAATGGGAACCGCAGGTGCTCGATACCTCTGAACTGGACAGGCCGGTCAAGACAGCCAGTGTCTGGCAAGTGCGTCAGCCTATCTATCAGACGGCGCGTGAACGCTGGCGGCGTTACGCGGACTTTCTGGCGCCGCTGATCGCGGGAACGAATGCGAAGATCGTGCATGAGCCTGTTGAGATGGTGAGCCTGCCAGTGCCGGGTATGCAGAGCGAGGGTATAGCGCGCTATCGTCAGGGGAAGCTTGATGAAGCCGAGATGCTCTTTAAACGCCTGCTGCACCACGTGCCCGAACACGCTACCGCGCAGTTTATGGTGGGCCTGATATACGTGCGTAAAGGGCATCTGGCTGAGGGTATTGTGCACATGGAAAAGGGATACGCGGCATGCCCGTGGAATCTCAACTGGCGACGCGATCTGGCGCAGGCATACGAATTAGCGGAGCAGCCGGAAAAAGCACAGGCGTTAAGGGCGGGCCGCGTCGGTACGGATGACAGCGTGGCGAGCGCAATGGATATTGACCAGGAGGATGCCCTTCCTCTGGGCTTTTCCATTCGCACCTCCGCGACGGCACCGTATTAATGAGCATCGGGATTCGCAGTCACGGGTGCCCGCCACGCCCCTAAAAGTAGGGCAGGGGCGATCACTGCGAACAGGTAATCCGGTTTCCGGGTTAGACTAAAACGGGAGCCAACAGGCTTCCGTTTTTTTAAGGGCACTATGATGAAAGACCATGGAGGAGAGACCATGATTGACGAAGCATGGCTTCAGCGATTGCGTGCAGGGGAAGTCTCCACGCTGACGCCAGCGACGCTGGCGGAACTTGCCGCCGAGCTGCTCTCCTTGCGCCAGGAGAACGTCCGGCTGAAACAGCGGTTAGCGACCGAAGTGAAACTCCCCTATACCAGCGCCAGCCCGGTGTGCGATATCGAAGCGGGCTACGCCGCAGGCGTCACGGACTGCAAAGAGGCGATACGCCGGGCCGGGTTTTTGATCGAAGGGGACGACTAGAAGGAAGTACCCGGCGGAATGCCGGGCCTGCTCACGTTAAAACCAGTTAAATTTGTCAGAAAGAATCAACAATAACGAACTGGCACAAACAAGATTAATGCAGATCACGAATCTACTGGAAACGTTCATGTCTCAACACCATTCTGGCTATGAATGAAATGTGCTGATAAGCGTAATAGTAAATAGCGGAACGATCAAATCACGCGGGCAGGGCAAAAAAAAGCCCACATAAAGTGGGCAAGAAATACTGGAAGCAATGTGAGCAATGTCGTACTGAATACCTGAGTGATTTGCTCAACTATTCAGTGTTGAGAAAGATAATGTTTCTCATTAACGATTACAACCCCAATTTTTGTGCGGAAGGCCGGTTTCTCACTTTTTTCTTAAATTTCTCTCGTGATGGGTATCACAAACTTGCAATTCTGAATCCTGTGCTAAGCTTTGTGTGTATTTGATTTGACGACAAAAACCATACAGAGAGGAAAGCAGCTATGGGAATCATATCCTGGATTATCTTTGGGCTTATCGCGGGTATTCTGGCTAAGTGGATCATGCCGGGCAAAGATGGCGGTGGATTCATCGTTACGGTCATACTGGGTATCATCGGTGCCGTCGTGGGCGGCTGGATCAGTACCCTCTTCGGTTTCGGCAGAGTTGATGGTTTCAACTTCGGCAGCTTCATGGTCGCGGTGATTGGTGCACTGGTTGTGCTGTTTATCTACCGTAAAGTCAGAAGCTAAACCGACGCTTCAGACAAAAAGACCGCCTACAGTGGCGGTCTTTTTGCATCGTTTACCACCAGCCCAGTTGGCTACCGGCGACGGCTGCGATGGCGACAATCAACATTATAATGGTTGTTTTTCTCACTTATCCCCCAGGCGCAGCGTAACCGCCGACAAAAAACCACGTTAAAAAGATGACCGCCGTGATAAAAATCACGATCGGGAACAGAATACCAAGCCGCATGCTACCACCTGTCCTGAAATGCAAAACCCGTCAAGTGTACGGGGTTAATCAATATTGAGAAAGGGCGTTTTGAGTTTGCCTTTCTTATCGCTGTACATGGCGGCATCGGCTGCCCGCAGCGCGCTGTCGGCATCTATTTCGGCAGGATCCACCTCAATTACCCCCAGGCTGGCGCCCGGATAGATAAGATGCAGATCTCCCAGCCAGTACTCACCGGCAATTTGCGCGCTCAGCTGCGTTCTCACCAGGGTTAATGAGGTCTGCTCGGCGCTCTGCCGATCCTGACTCAGGCAGGCCACCAGAAACTCGTCGCCGCCGAGTCTGCCCACGATATCATCGTCGCCGCGTCCATCATTCAGGCGCTTGCCCACCTCAACCAAAAACCGATCGCCCGCTTCATGACCAAAGCGATCGTTAATCAACTTAAAATCATCCAGATCGATGTAGGCGATGATGGCGTTGCGGTTCAGATGGCGCGCCAGCGAGAAGAGGGTAGTGAGGTTCTCGAAGATGGCGCGGCGGTTCGGCAGGCCGGTCAGGGCATCGGTATAGGAGTAAGCGATCAGCGCGGCGTTGGCTTCGCGCAGCTGCCTGACCAGCGACTCCTTCTCGATGTACTGCGCGATAAGTCCGGCGAAAAGCTTTAAGACGTGCTCGCCGCGTTCGCTCAATTGATGCTTGCTGGAACTGGCGGCGCACAGGGTGCCGTACAGGGTACCATCCGTCAGATGAATGGGTATGCTCATATAGGTAGTGATGCCCAGCGCATGCGCTGCATCACAGTCGTCCCAGTGTTCGGCCACGTTATTGCTGAAGAAACAGTTGGAATCGATCGCCCGCTTACACAGGGTCTCGCCCCAGGGAACGCTCAGCCCCTCCGGGATCTCCATCTTTTTGCTGTTTCGGGCATACAGAATATGCTGCAGGCGGGCATTGATATCGATTTTGGTAAGGTAGGTCGACTCCATGTCGGTGACCACTTCAAGCATTTCGAGCAACTGACGCACCAGGCTCTCAAGCGATTGCTCAGTGCTGAGCGTTTCTGAAACACGGGCAAGAATAATATCCGACATGACGCTGCACAACTCCCCTACAGAAGACCTCTGTACCTGTCTGTATTGCTGAAAGATTCGACTGCGCGTAGTAGAACACGATTTAACAACATTTCATATATTCAGGCGCGGAACAGCAAATTCTGGCGGGTAAAAAAAGCCCCGGCACGGGCCGGGGAAATACATCTTGATTACGGAATGATGTTCTCTGGTCAAGGTGAGAACAGCACCATTCTGGCATTGAAACATGGCCTCATGATGAAGAAATAATGGAGAAAGGATCACCCCTTCACCCTGGTGACACGGCGTTTTGGCTGAGATACACTTCGCACTAAGATTATTCCTATGTATTCAGCAGCCAATTACGAGGACATATGTTTCAGTTAAACCCGGGCAGCCTGGCGATGATTATCGGTGCCCGCACGCCAGCTGGGCGTCGCAATATCGGAAAATCCGTTGAGTTATTCAGCCTCTGCCAGCCGGGGCAGCGTTTTCTGAACCCCGTCAACGGGATCGTGACAGAACTGCCGCCAGGCGCAGAGCGGGCCTTGTGGCTGGTAACCGGGGATGTGTTTTCGTTTGATAACCAGCTGGGCTTTGCGTTTGTTCGCCCTGAACATCTGATGCCGCTCACGCCTGAAGAGGCGCCAGAAACCCTCGACGCCTTGATGCTGGATTGATTCAAAGCTGACGCAGCCAGTCGGCTAACACCTGCGCGTGATTCTGCTGCCGGTCTTTCGCTCCATACAGCAGCGTCACGGTCTGTTCGTCTGCAAGGCGGGCAATGCGCCGTCCTTCATCCTGATGCAGAACAAGCTCCTGACGATAGGCCTCGCTGAAGCTGGCAAAGTCTATCGTCTCGCTGTGAAACGCTTTGCGCAAATCGCTGGAGGGGGCCAGAGTCTTACACCACTCGTCGCAGGATAACGCCTCCTTTTTTACCCCCCGCGGCCAGAGCCGGTCCACCAGGATCCGGTAGCCATCCTCTTGAGTGGCCTCGTCATACAGTCGTTTACATGTAATCATTTTCCCGCTCCTTTTCCTGTCGCTGTAACGCTAAGCTATTTCCGCCCACTTATTTTAAGGTGTTGTGATATCAACGGAAGATCGGTAGTCTGAGGCGCCTTATGTTACTTGATATTTGTCTGGCATAAGGATCTCTCTATGGAACTCTCCGCGGTAAAAAATACCCTCCGAATTGCGCTGGTTGGCGACTACAATCCTGACGTGCTGGCTCACCAGGCGATCCCGCTGGCCATTGATGATGCCGCAGCGGTGCTGGAGATCACGGCCGACTACGACTGGCTGGCAACCACCGAATTAACCAGCCCGGAAGATCTGGTGGGCTACGACGCTATCTGGCTGGTTCCGGCAAGCCCCTATAAAAATGCTGCAGGCGCGTTTATTGCGGCACGCTATGCCCGCGAAAACAGCGTGCCGTTTCTCGGCACCTGCGGTGGCTTCCAGCATGCATTAATTGAGTATGCCCGTAATACCCTGGGCTGGCAGGATGCGGCGCACGCGGAGACCGATACCGAAGGCCGCATGGTGATTGCCCCGCTGACCTGCTCGCTGGTCGAAGTCAGCGACGCTATTGAATTGCGCGCCAACACCCTGATTGCCAGAGCCTATGGTCAGGAAGAGATCGAAGAGGGTTATCACTGCAATTACGGCGTCTCGCCTGAGTTCGCGCAGGCGCTGGAGAAGGGCGATATGCGCGTCACCGGCTGGGACGCGCAGGGTGAGATCCGCGCCGTAGAGCTGGTGACGCACCCGTTCTTTGTCGCCACACTGTTCCAGCATGAACGTGCTGCGCTGGCGGGCCGACCAGCCCCGCTGGTGCAGGCTCTGCTTCGCGCCGCACAGAAGTACTAAAAGCTGGCTTAGCCGGAGGTGATCTCCCGATCGCGTCCGGCAAGGATCCCACAGATGGCCATTACCACTGATACCAGTCCACAGGCCAGCAGCGGGATGCGCCAGTCACCGTTGGCATCGTGGATTTTGCCCATCAGCGGCGGCCCACAGGCGGCCAGCAGGTAGCCCACCGATTGCGCCATCCCGGAAAGGGCCGCGGCCTGATGTGCCGAGCTGGCGCGCAGGCCAATAAAGGTCAGGCCGAGGATCATCGTGGCCCCGGATCCGAAGCCAAAAATTAGCGTCCACATCACCGCCAGATCCGGCATAAACCACAGCCCCGCACTGCTCACCGCACACATCAGCGCCGAGAGTCCGGCTACGCCACGTTGATCCTTCAGCCGAAGCAGGATCAGCGGCACCACAATGCCCGGCGCAGCGGTTGCCAGCTGCAGCAACCCGTGCAGGGAACCGGCTTCGGTCTCGCTGTAACCATGGCTTTGCAGGATCGCCGGCAGCCAGCCAATAATCACGTAGTAAATCAGCGAGTTGATCCCCAGAAACAGCGTCACCTGCCAGGCCAGCGTCGAGCGCCAGATGCCCCGGCTTTGCAGCGCACGCGAGCCGCTCAGCGATCCGGCAGGGCGCTGGCGCCACTGCGGTAGCCACAGGAGCAACGCCAGTAGAGGGAATACCATCAGCATTAACAGCGCACCGTGCCAGCCTGCGCCGCTCAGGGCAACCGGCACCACCAGCGCCGAACCAAGCGCCGCGGCTGCCCCCATCGTCAGGGAGTACGCCCCGGTCAGTTTCGCCACCTGGCCGGGGAAATCACGCTTGATCAGCCCCGGCAGCAGCACGTTACCCAGGGCTATCCCGCAGCCAATCACCGCGGTGCCGCCAAACAGCAGCGCGGCAGAGGGGAGGGAACGCAGGGCGATCCCGGCGATGATCAGCAGCAGGGCGATCATCAGGCTGCGCTCCATACCGATGCGGCGGGCAAGACCGGCCGCCAGCGGCGAGATCAACGCAAAGGCCAGCAGCGGGAGCGTAGTAAGCAGCCCCGTCTGGGCAGTGGTCAGGGCATAATCAGTGCGGATGGCATCCAGCAGCGGTGCAGCACCGGTAAAGGTCACCCGCAGCGAGGTGGCAATCAGCAGGATCCCGGCAATCAGCAGCGCACGCTGTTTACCGGCAGGTGAAAGGGCAATAGTCATTGTTTTCTCTTACATCGAAATGAATCCACAGGATACGCATTTTCAGGCCGGTTGAAATCAAGCTAAAATGACAGATTATCGCTAATATCGGACAACATGATGCCAGGCCTGGGCCTTGAGGGCTACGATCCCGACAGCCAGCATGACGCCGCGGTGGCGTTTCATGTGCGCGTGGTGGCAGACGAGCAGCGCATCCCCCTGCATCAACACCGGAAAGGGCAGCTGATCCTTGCCCTGCATGGGGCGATCACCTGCGAGGTGGAAAATGCGATGTGGATGGTGCCGCCGCAGTTTGCGGTCTGGATCCCCGGGCAATTGCCGCACAGCAATAAGGCCACGCCCAGCGCCCGGCTCTGTTTTTTATTTATCGAGCCCGGAGCCGTCACCTTGCCGGATCGCTGCTGCACGCTAAAAATTTCACCGCTGGTACGGGAGCTGATTCTGACCCTGGCTGAACGCAGCCCAGGACACCATGAGCCCGCTACCCGGCGGCTGGTGGAGGTGCTGTTTGATGAACTGCCCCGTCAGCCGGAGGAGCAGCTGCAGCTGCCGGTCTCCTCGCACCCTAAAATTCGCCTGATGAGTGATACCATGGCCGCATCCCCGGCGGAATGGCAGACGCTGCACCAGTGGGCGCACCATTTCGCGATGAGTGAGCGCAATCTTGCCCGGCTGGTGGTGAGTGAAACCGGGCTTAGCTTTCGCCGCTGGCGGCATCAGCTCCAGCTGATCGTGGCTCTGCAGGGATTGATCCGCGGTCAGTCGGTGCAGCAGGTGGCCCAGGAGTTGGGTTATGACTCCACCACCGCGTTTATCACAATGTTTAAAAAGGGGCTGGGTCAGACTCCCGCGCGCTATATTGCCAGTCTGGCTACGACTTCCCGATAAACAGCGATACCAGCCCGGCGGCAATCAGCGGGCCGACCGGTACACCGCGGAACAGTGCCACCCCCAACACCGTGCCCACCAGCAGGCCGGCCACCAGCGTAGGCTGGGAACTCATCAGCGTGACGCCGCGCCCGCCCAGCCATGACACAAACACACCTACGGCGATGGCAATTAACGATTTCCAGTTCATAAAGGCGTGGATCAGCGTGGAGGCCGGCAGGGTGCCGCTGGCAATCGGTGCCATCACGCCGATGGTGAGGATAATAATCCCGACGGTCAGGCCTTGCTTTTCGATCCACGGGAAAAAACTGCTAAGGGGCGTTACGCGGACGATGATCAGCACCAGGATAGAGATGGCCACCGTGGTGTTGTGGCTGACAAATCCCAGCGCCGCCAGGCCCAGAAGAATGAGCAGGGTAGGGTCAAACATATTGTATTCCTTGCCAAAATAAAAAAAGTAAGCCTGCTTACTTTACGCCCTGGCACGCCGGTAAAAAGGCTTTTCTACAAAAAAATGTCTGATTTGGGCGATTGCCTGAAGACGCTGAGCGATATGGCCTTTCCCGGCCTACGCTGCCCTTAATCCTCTAGCTCCCTTAAACCTCGTTTATCTCTTAAACCGTTTAAACCGTGAAAGCCCGTTGACAGATAATTGGAAACAATCATTCCATATCTTTATTAGTAGGCTGCTATATAATGTTTTCATTCGCTGACATTTTTTGAGATTTAATCAATTATGATTTTGGTTGTTATTAATTTATTGTCATGGAGGGTTCTGTGAACAGAAAGTTTAAAGAAATTGATGATACTGTTCGCAGTTTGAATCAATCCACAGATGCGCACTTTAGATGGTTAGTAAAAATATTACGATTTATCGACAGTCGTAATGTCGATTTACCTGAGATAAGCAGTGACGAAGCCCACCTGCATTGCGAGTTTGGCCACTGGCTGAATACCCGTTTACTGGAAGAGCGGGAAGACACTAATTTTTTACTGGATATTAACAAAAAACATATTCACGTTCATCAGGCGTGCCGTAATCTTATTTCCGCCATTGAACAGCATCGTCAGACCAATGACGTTTTTAACCTTTTCGAAGAATCCTTGCTGGCGTTTACCGAAGCCCTTACCCACTATAAAGTTCACCTGCTGCAGCTGCGTACCAGTTATGATGCGCTAACCGGCCTGCCGCTGCGACGCATTCTCGATGAGTCCTTCGCCAGCATGAATAAAGAGTTGGGCGCGGATGGCCTCTATTTATTATTACTGGATATCGATCACTTTAAGAAAGTGAATGATAATTACGGCCATCTTAACGGGGATATTGTTCTGCGTTCGCTGGCCCTGAATATCAGCAATAATATTCGGCGCTCTGAATCGATGTATCGCTATGGAGGTGAAGAGTTTATTGTTGTTCTGCATGCCAGCAACGATCAGGATGCGGTGGCCATTGCCGAACGCCTGCGCCGTGACATTGCCCGGCTTGAAACTATCGCCGGGGAACATCTCATTCGTGTTACCTTCACCGGCGGATTAACGCGCATTCATAAAGGAGAGTCCCTCCGGGAAGTGCTGGAGCGGGCAGATATTGCGTTATATACCGGCAAGAAAATCGGCCGAAATTGTTCCCAACTGATTAACCGGCAATTGCAAACGCAAAAGTTTTGCGATTAGAGAAAATAAGCCAGTTAGAAGTTAACTGGCTTAATTATGGCGACAGGGCGTGAGTTGCGCCCATATCATCATTCTTAAAATTTCAACTGTTTCTGCTCCTCTTATTCTCTTCATCCAGCGTTGTTCCCTCCCGCTTCGCCCGGCAATATTTTGACCCTGATTTACGTGCCTGCTCGTCACCTGCTTTCGTTAGCGAAAGGATTCACTTTACGGCGGTACTCCACGAAACCCCTTGCTCAGGCTCAGAAATGAAAAAAGTACGCTTTGCTCCCCATCCGCTGGCCCTGTCGTTGCTGATGACGATCTCCGGCTCCGCGATGGCGACAGAACCTACCAGCGCGCCCGTAGACGATCAGGATGTGATCACCGTGACGGCACCCGTGCTCTCTCCGCTTAACGTGGTGACCTCACCGAAAACGCCGCGGCAGCCCGTACCGGCCAGCGATGGCTCCGATTACCTGAAAACCATTCCCGGCTTCAGTCAGATCCGTAACGGCGGCAGCAACGGCGATCCGGTGTTTCGTGGCATGTTCGGCTCGCGTTTGCGCCTGCTGACCAACGACAGCGAGATGCTCGGTGCCTGTCCGTCGCGGATGGATGCGCCAAGCTCATACATCTCGCCGGAAAGCTACGATCTCCTGACGGTGACCAAAGGGCCGGAAACCGTACTCTGGGGGCCGGGCAACTCTGCCGGGACGGTGCGCTTCGAGCGTGAGCCGCCGCGCTTTGACAGCGCGGGCGTTAAGGGCGATGCCAGCTTCCTTGCTGCCTCAAACGATCGTTTCGATGAGAATGCCGACGTCAGCTTTGGGAACGATCAGAGCTATGTGCGTCTGAATGGGAATAAATCGAAGTCAGGTGATTACAAAGACGGCAACGGCGATCGCGTGGCCTCGAAGTGGGACAAGTGGAACACCGATCTCGCCATCGGCTGGACGCCGGATGCCGACACGCTGCTGGAGCTGTCCGCCGGGCAGGGCAATGGCGACGCCAGCTACGCCGGGCGTGGTATGGACGGCTCCCAGTTCAAGCGGGAAAGTCTGGGCCTGCGCTTTAAGAAAGAGAATATCGGTAAAGTCTTCGACTCGCTGGATGCGAGCATCTACTACAACTATGCCAACCACATCATGGATAACTACTCCATGCGCTCTCCTGGCACCCCGGATCCTGACGCCATGAACGGGATGCCGATGGGGTCGATGGACATGTCAATGCCGATGGAGAAACAGGTCGATCGCCGTACCGTCGGCGGCAGGATAATGGGCACCTGGCTGTGGTCCGATTTCCAGCTGCAGAGCGGGGTGGACATGCAAACCAACACCCACCGCAGTAACGACGATGACGAGGACAAAGGCTGGCAGGAAGATGCCCGCTTCCACGATTACGGTACATTTGGCGAGCTGACGTGGAATGCGACCGAGTTAAGCAAAGTGATCGGGGGCGCGCGTCTCGATAAGGTCGAGGTGGATAACTACACCGGCATCGGCAGCGACAGCCGGCAAGATATCCTCCCGGCGGGCTTTCTGCGCGTGGAGCATAACTTGGGCACTATGCCAGCGATGGTCTACGCCGGGCTGGGCTATACCGAACGTTTCCCGGATTACTGGGAACTGTTTTCACCCACCTACGGGCCAGATGGTACTTCAGACGTGTTTGATCATCTGAAACCGGAGAAAACCACCCAACTCGATATTGGCGCCCAGTACAAAGGCGAGCGCACTACTGGCTGGATCTCGGCCTACGTCGGGCGCATCAACGACTATATCCTGTTTATCTACGACCCGGACGACAGCCACGTCAGCCAGGCTGACAACGTCGATGCTACCATCATGGGCGGCGAGATGGGGGCGGCGTATAAGCTGAGCGACCAGTGGAAAACCGACGCGACCCTTAACTACTCCTGGGGCCAGAACACCGACGATCACCAGCCGCTGCCGCAAATGCCGCCGCTGGAAGCGCGTCTTGGCCTGACATGGGAGAAGGGCGACTGGAGTTCTACCGGGCTGCTGCGTATGGTCAGCCCGCAACATCGGGTGGCGATGAACGAAGGTAACGTAGTCGGGAAAGATTTCGATCAGAGCGCCGGGTTTGCGATCCTCTCAGCCAACGCATCCTGGAAGGTGAATCAGTACCTGAAGTTGAGTAGCGGGGTGGATAACCTGTTGGATAAGGACTACAGCGAACATCTAAACCTGGCGGGGAACAGCAGCTTTGGTTACTCCTCTGATACCCCGGTGAATGAGCCTGGCCGCACCGTCTGGGCGAAAATGAACGTCACCTTCTGAGGCTAACGTAACACCGCCGGTCAGTGACCGGCGGTGGAGTTAACTGTTGCTGGTGGCCGATTGCTTATGGAACAGCTCCCGGAAGACCGGGTAGATGTCGTCCTGATCGCGAATGTGCTGCATCGCGAAGTTATCGAACATCGCTTGCAGATGCTCGTACTCACGCCACAGCGTCTGGTGGGCGCGGCGGGTGATCTCGATATAACTGTAGTAGCGCACCACCGGCAGCAGTTTTTTCGCCAGAATTTCATGGCACAGCGGCGAATCATCTGCCCAGTTGTCACCATCTGATGCCTGGGCTGCATAGATGTTCCACTGCGCCGGGTCGTAACGCTCCTTCACCACCTCATCCATCAGCTTCAGGGCGCTGGACACGATAGTCCCCCCCGTCTCCTGGGAGTAGAAGAACTCATGTTCATCCACCTCTTTCGCCTGGGTGTGGTGGCGAATATAGACCACTTCCACGTTCTTATAGGTTCGGCTCAGGAACAGATAGAGCAGAATATAAAAGCGTTTGGCCATATCCTTGGTGGCCTGATCCATCGAGCCGGAAACGTCCATCAGGCAGAACATCACCGCCTGGCTTGAGGGTTCGGCACGTTTTTCGTAATTCTTGTAACGCAGGTCAAAGGTGTCGATGAAAGGCACGCGCTCAATTTTGGCGCGCAGTTCGGCTATCTCTTTACGCAAACGCTCCTCTTCGAGCAGCTGCGCCGGCTCGCTGTTCTCCACGCTATCCAGATCGGCTTCCAGCTCGCGAAGCTGACGCCGTTTGCCCGCCGTCATGGCGGTACGCCGCGCCAGGGAGTTCTGCAATGAACGCACCACGCTGATGTTGGCCGGTACGCCGTTGGCGGTATAGCCAGCCCGATGCGTTTTATATTCATTCAACTGACGGTGCTGATTCTTCTTCAGATTCGGCAGGGCCAAATCTTCAAACAGCAGATCCAGATACTCATCCTTGGAGATCTGAAACACAAATTCGTCCTGACCTTCCCCGTCCGGGCTGGCCTGGCCCTGACCACTGCCGCCGCCACCGCCGCCACCACCTTGCGGGCGTTCGATACGGTCGTTCTGAATGAAATGGTCGTTACCGGGATGAACGCGATGGCGCAAACCGCCGCGTCCCTGATGAAACATCGGTTCGCTAATGTCGTCCGTTGGAATGGAAACGGACTCCCCACTGTCTACGTCGGTTACCGAACGCTTGTTAATGGCCTCGGAGATCGACTGTTTGATTTGCGCTTTATAACGGCGCAAGAAGCGCTGGCGGTTCACCGTGCTCTTGTTTTTGCCGTTAAGACGCCGGTCAATAAACCAGGTCATATGCCCCCCGTACTGCATTTGCCAACTTTATGCTGCGGCGCAGAGCCGGATGCGCGCTGCTTATCCGGCCTACGGTTCGCATCTTATGTAGGCCCGGCAGCAACGCGCCGCCGGGCACCGGGCTATCAGGACGATTTACGCACGCGCAGGTACCACTCGCAGAGCAGGCGAACCTGTTTGCGGGTGTAACCTTTCTCCATCATGCGGTCGACAAAATCGTCGTGCTTTTTCTGCTCGTCAGTTGAGGTTTTGGCATTAAACGAAATGACCGGCAACAGCTCCTCGGTATTGGAGAACATTTTCTTCTCAATCACGGTGCGCAGTTTTTCGTAGCTGGTCCAGTTCGGATTGCGTCCGCTGAAGTTCGCTCTGGCGCGCAGCACGAAGTTGACGATCTCATTTCGGAAGTCTTTCGGATTACTGATCCCGGCAGGCTTCTCGATTTTTTCCAGTTCCGCATTCAGTGACTCGCGGTCAAACAGTTGGCCGGTATCCGGGTCACGATACTCCTGATCCTGGATCCAGAAATCGGCATAGGTGACGTAGCGGTCAAAGATGTTCTGCCCGTACTCGGAGTAAGACTCCAGATAGGCGGTCTGGATCTCTTTGCCAATAAACTCGGCGTATTTCGGGATCAGATAGCCTTTGAGGAACTCCAGATAACGTTCAGCCTGCTCCTGCGGGAACTGCTCACGCTCAATCTGCTGTTCGAGCACGTAGAACAGGTGTACCGGGTTAGCCGCCACTTCGGCGTGGTCAAAGTTGAACACGCGGGAGAGGATTTTGAACGCAAAGCGCGTGGAAAGACCGTTCATCCCTTCATCAACGCCGGCGTAGTCGCGATATTCCTGGTAGGATTTCGCTTTCGGGTCGGTATCTTTCAGGCTTTCACCGTCGTAGACGCGCATTTTCGAGTAGATGCTGGAGTTTTCTGGCTCTTTCAGGCGCGACAGGATCGAGAAGCGCGATAGCGTTTCCAGGGTTCCCGGGGCGCAAGGCGCATGAACCAGCTCACTGTGGTTCAGCAGTTTTTCGTAAATCTTGATCTCTTCGGAGATCCGCAGGCAATAAGGCACTTTGACGATGTAAACACGGTCAAGGAAGGCCTCGTTGTTCTTGTTGTTACGGAAAGTGACCCACTCCGATTCGTTGGAGTGCGCCAGAATAATACCGTTGAACGGCAGGGCGGAGATCCCCTCCGTACCGTTGTAGTTCCCTTCCTGGGTTGCGGTCAGCAGAGGATGCAGCACCTTGATCGGCGCTTTAAACATCTCAACGAACTCCATGATCCCCTGGTTGGCGCGGCACAGCGCACCGGAATAACCGTAAGCATCAGGATCGTTCTGCGCGTGGTTTTCCAGTTTACGGATGTCGACTTTACCGACCAGCGCAGAGATATCCTGGTTGTTCTCATCACCCGGTTCGGTTTTAGCAATCGCAATTTGTTCCAGAATCGACGGCCAGACTTTCACCACGCGGAATTTGGTAATGTCACCGCCAAATTCATGCAGGCGTTTCGCCGCCCACGGCGACATAATCGTGCCGAGATAGCGACGGGGAATGCCGTACTCTTTATCCAGGATTTGCGCATCTTCCTGCGGGTTAAACAGACACAGCGGATGGTCGTTGACCGGGCTGCGTTCGCCGTTGGCGCTGAGCACGTAAATGGGCACGCGCTGCATCAAGGCTTTCAGCCGCTCGGCCAGCGAGGATTTACCACCGCCGACAGGACCCAGCAGATACAGGATCTGTTTCTTCTCTTCCAGACCCTGAGCAGCGTGCTTCAGGTAGGAAACAATCTGCTCAATGGCATCTTCCATGCCGTAAAATTCTTCAAACGCAGGATATCGGGCGACGACCCGATTCGAAAACAGACGGGAAAGCCGTGGCTCCTGGGCAGTATCAACCATATTCGGCTCACCGATAGCCATCAATAGTCGTTCTGCCGCATTGGCATAGGCACTGCGATCTTGCCGACAAATGGTAAGAAACTCCTGCAGTGTGAACTCTTCGTCCTTGGCAGCTTCATAGCGCTGGCGATAGTGATCGAATATATTCATGGCATGCCGTCCTTTCGTTTTTTAGCACAGGAAAAGAGCCGTTCATATGAATAGTAGAGGCTCCCGGAAGCGGGATCCGTTGCACCTCACTGCAAGAGCAGCAACCCGTGTGCCAGGTCGGGCGCTAAAACCGCGGGGTGATTCGGTATTCAGCTTCTTAAAATTAAGCGTAGATGGCATTTGCAAAACTTGCATGCACGCAAAATCTAATTTCAATGACATATCAATAACTCATCCAGAAATTTAGCCAGCGCTTGCAAGACAAAGAGACTTCCTTCACTGAACGGTAATCTGGCTGACTGCGTTCCGTCATGTAAGGCACATACCATGACGGGTTAATCAAATTGATTAGTTAACAAAAAATTTTGAGAAATGGGGGGAATGACGGTTACACTTCATTCGCTGATTATTTGACTACAGGAAAGAATGGATTGTGACCAAACTCAAACTTCTGGCACTGGGGATTATCGTTGCCACCTCAGTGAGTACAGCATACGCGGAGAATCAGTGGTCAGTTGGTGCTGGTGTAGGCGTAATCAATAGCCCTTATAAGCAATATGACCGTGATATCTATCCGGTTCCGGTGATTACCTATGAAGGGGATAATTTCTGGTTCCGCGGCCTGGGCGGTGGCTACTATCTGTGGAACGACCAGACCGATAAACTCTCTATCATGGCTTATTACGACCCGACGCACTTTAAGCCAGGCGACAGCGATAGCTACCAGCTTCGTCAGCTCGATAAACGTAAGAGCACCATGATGGCAGGGATTTCCTGGGTCCATAACACCGAATACGGTTTCCTGCGCACCGCCCTGGCGGGCGATACGCTGGATAACAGTAACGGCTATATCTGGGATCTGGCGTGGTTGTACCGTTACACCAACGGCGGGCTGACGCTCACCCCGGGTATCGGTATGGAGTACAGCAGCGAAAACTACAACGACTACTATTACGGCGTGTCCCGTAAGGAAGCAAGACGCAGCGGCCTGAACAGCTATGATGCAGACGATGGCTGGAGCCCGTACCTGGAGCTGACCGCCAGCTATAAGTTTGCCGCTGACTGGAACGTCTATGCCACGGGTCGTTACCACCGTCTTAGCGATGAAGTGAAAGACAGCCCAATGGTCGATAAGTCCTGGACCGGACTGATGTCGATGGGTGTCACCTACAGTTTCTGATTGTGCATTTTTACTGTGCATTTTATGCATATAGAGTTAAGGATCACTAAAAATCATCAGGACCCAGAGAATCAATTAAAGCCCGCCATGTGCGGGTTTTTTCTTTTCACGAGCTATCAACAAGCATCAAGAAAGCGCATAATTATTGTGTACCCAAAGGTGTAACCAAATAAGCCTGTGGGTCAAATTTCAAAATTGGGTACACGCTGGCGGGGTGAAAGTGGCAAAGTTAACTGATATGCAGATCAAAGCCTGGGTAAGGGCTGGCGAGCGTTTCGAGGGTCGTTCTGATGGCAATGGCCTTTATTTGCGATACCGCGAAGTTGACCGCGTTCCTGTATGGCGGTTCAGGTACAAGATTGCTGGCAAAGCTCGAGCGATGGTTATCGGTTCATATGCTGATTTGACTCTTGCTAAAGCGCGAGAGGCAGCTAAGGAGCTTTCGGCTCGTGTAGCTTTGGGTTTTGACGTCGCCGGAGAAAAGCAGCAGCGCAAGGCTGATGCCGCCGCAAAGATCGAGGCAGATAAGAGCGCTGTCCGTGTGCAGGATCTAATTAATGACTTCTATGCTCGTCATATCCTCCCCTCATTCAAGAACCCCCAGATTTATAAAAAAGTCGCTGACTTCAACATTGGTACCCTGATTGGCAGCATGAAAGTTGAGGATGTAAAACCTCGGCATGTTGATGAAGTTTTACGATCGGTGCGTGACCGTGGCGCTTTGACTGTGGCGAACGACGTGCTGCGCATGATGAAGAAGATTTTTGACTTCGCAGTTGTTCGCGGCCTGATTGAAGTGAACCCGGCCATGCCGTTCACGGCAAAGGATGCAGGTGGAAAAGAAGAGAGCAGAAAACGATTCCTGACTCGCACTGAACTGGCGCGCCTGTTTGATGCCATGCACCGCATTAAAGCATTTACCAGAGAGAATGAATTGACCGTTAAGCTACTGCTTGCTCTCTGTGTAAGGAAAATGGAACTCTGCGCGGCACTGGCGAATGAGTTCGATCTCGATAACGCAGTCTGGCATCTTCCTGGCGAGAGAACCAAGACAGGGGAGGAAATAGATATCCCATTGGCCGAGCCGGTAATTGGCTGGCTGAAGGAGTTGAAAGCCTTATCATGCGGTAGTAAGTGGATATTGCCCGCCAGAAAACTACGCCTTACATCTCACGTCAGCAGTTCAGTGCTTAACACTGCCTTTCCACACATACTGGCCGCCATGCCAGATGTTGAATCATTTAGTGTGCATGACTTCCGACGCACAGCCAGAACGCATCTGGCAACCCTTGGTGTAGATCCGATAATCGCTGAGAGATGCCTTAACCACAAAATACCAGGCGTCGAAGGTGTCTATAACCGGCACCAGTATTTTAACGAACGGAAGGCTGCGCTTTCTATGTGGGCCGACCTTCTGGTAGCGCTGGAGAGCGGTGAAGATTACAACGTCATTCAAATAAAAATGGCGAACTAACCGAACAGATAGAGGATAGCCCTGCAGTGATTAACTGGAAGAGTTATCGTTGGGCTCATTAATTTAAAGTTAATACACTATAAGGTGGCATATGTCAGACACTACAAAAATACCTTTTTCATTCTGCCGCCTAAATAGGGCTGCTGAATTTTTAGGTGTTACAACTGCTGATCTACTTAGCCTTGCCGTGTCGGAGAAGATAACCCTATGTGTCAGGCTGGACGGTTTAAAATCAGTCCTCTGGGTTGCAGGTGATGCTGATGAACTTACTGAATGGTATTTATCTTTAGATCATGACTACAGCAACATGGCAACAGCACGCGATATATCGAAGCATTCATCTTTCTCAATTGATCGGATTTCTTATGATGAAAGGAACGATGAACCTATTTTCAATCCGTTTTTTTATCAGACTCAGGCTGTAGACGAGACTCCTTCCGGTAAGAGAGTGGAGAGTCACCAAGGTAGAGCTTTTGGGTTATGGATACCCCAGCTACCGGTAATAAATTCGGTTTTGAATTTTGGCAAATCTCCCCTTCTGTGGGGATCATTAGGTCTTTATCGAACTAACGAAACTACGCCATCTCTTTGCTTAGTTCCTATAGCTCTTAATCATGATGAACTTTGTAATAGCGAAGATGACGATGAATACCTCGATGAAATTTATCCCGACATTGAAATAACGGAAAATGATTTGTGGATTACCTCCGAGCAGATCAGGGAGTTACTCAATCACGCTGGTGACTACAGTGAATTGCCAAATCATGCCCAGTGTGGAGTTCATGCTAATTTTGATTTAACTCGTGCTGTAAAAAATGTTAATCACTTGGCTGAACACCACGCGACGAATAGAGAGAAACTGTTTAAATCTGCAATCTTTTTGCTTTCTAAATATCCAGATGAATGTCGCGGCAAGCAACTGGAGATAAGCCCTGAGAAATGGCGAGACTGCGTACTGAATCGAAAGGATGAGATACCTCCGCTAGCCATTAACAACAAAGAAGTAATCCTGAAGCACTTAAGAGCGGCAGCTAACGGCAAGCAGTAGAGTGTCATAACTATACAGGCACAGTAGAGTTACTGTGCCTTATCTATCAGAAATCAAATTGCTAACTTTGTTCACGTAACGTCATCCGCTATCAACAGGAGTTACGGAGACATGAATGAACAATCATCAATTCCTACCACAGGCTACATTCGTCGATTCCGCATGCCGGAACTGCTGGGCGTATCCATGCCTACCATCGACCGCTGGGTGAAGAACGGCAAATTGCCTCGCCCCATTAAGCTCAGCGATAGCGTTACAGCATTCGACGCTGTGGAAATTAATAACTGGCTTGCAGAACGCCGCGGGAAGGTGGCCTGATGCAAATAAAAAACGCCCGTGCTACCGAGCGTCATAGTGAACAAAACAAACCTGATCCTGATGCGCAAATTAATATTGCTGGTAGCCATGATAGCCATTCGCTTTATTCAAAGCCAGTGCCAAAGAAGCATAAAGCCCGTTTGCTAATTCTGCGTTCCGGCGCTGCCGGTATCACTGAAAATGAGATCCTGCTGCAATGTCGCCTTCCCTCCGGCCGGAACTACGTCACGGATCTGGAGCGCCGCCTCGATATGCAGTTCGAGCGTATCGACGAAGCTAACCCTGATGGTATTGGCAGCCATTACCGTTACCGCTTCATTAAGCGCGCCGAGGTGCAGAAGGTGATCGCCCTGGTTAATGCCAGTGCAGTTAATAACGGCCACCAGCCGCTTAACCAGTTGGACATTGAAGCCATTCTGAATCTGTACACGGACAACGTCGCTGAATAAGAAAAATCCTGATGAAAAATAATATGACCTTAGCCGGTCAGGGCCTCGCTCACCCTGAAGCCAGCCAGGAGCGAATTACCAATAAAGATTTCGCATCCTTCATTCCTGTTATTAGCGGGCGGATCGGCGGACGTGAAGCGAATATCGTCAGCGCCAAATCATTACACCAGACATTGGGTGTGAGGCGTGTTTTTGGCAGCTGGTTCAATGGCCGCGTATCCCAGTACGGGTTTATCAAAGGTACAGACTTTGACCAATTAACACCGGAACGGGTGGGAATTAACGGGGCCGGACGCCCGGAGGTGGATTACGCGATCACCATCGGCATGGCAAAAGAACTGGCTATGGTTGAGCGCAACCAGCAGGGCCGTGATGTTCGTCAGTATTTCATCCAGTGTGAAGAGGAGCTCCATCGTAGCGCGCCGGAAGTGGCCGCCCGTTTTCGTCGTCAGCTTAAGGCTCGTCTGAATGCTGCAAATTACTTTAAGCCTATGTGTGAGGCGCTGGATGCTGCCCGCGCAGAGCTGGGTAAGCAGACTCAGCAACGCCATTATGCCAACGAGTCCAACATGCTGGCGCGCATTGTTCTGGGTGGCCTGACTGCTAAGCAGTGGGCGGAGAACGGCAGCATCACTGGCGAACCGCGCGACTCCATGAGTACTGAGCAGCTCGAACATCTCTCATATCTGGAGCAGACCAATATCACGCTGATCGAACTGGGGCAGGACTACCAGCAGCGCAAAGTTGAACTGATGCGCCTCTCTCAGCGCTGGTTGGCAAAACGCCTGGGGGTGAACCATGCGTAAAAGCGCCATGAATCACAATATGCACCCTATGCACAAAAAGGGCTTGCCTGTGTCAATACGACAAGTGTATGGTTATCCCGCACCAGCAAAATCTGGTGCCGGGCGTGGAAACCTGGAAAATAAGTCAAAGGCGATAACAGACGCCGAAAGCGTCTTTTTTATTGTCGCAGATCCAGCATATTTCTATATTGGCCAGCAGTGCCGATATTCTTCTATGGTGGCGCTGATAGGGCAGCCGAAAGGCTGGCCGGTACCCTTTGACGCCGGTATTTCCACCCCTGTCAGTGTCACCACCCTCGAGCGTGGAAACTCTGGTGGTGACTCCTTACATAAGTCAAAGGAGATCATCATCATGATGACGACCCCTACCCAAACTCGCCCACAATTTATCTGGATTATCGCCGCTGTTCGGCGCGATTGCCCCACAAACAAACCTGTTCTTCACCATATTCCTGCCGTATCTGAACGCGAAGCACGCTGCATGCTGGCGCGCGATCACGTCTGTTTCTTCGCCGGGCGCATCCGCCAGGAGGTGGCAGCGTGAAAAGAACCGAGCGACAGAACACAATCGAAACTACCACGGAGCTGTGCGCGCTGCTGATCGCCACTGAAATGGTCAGCGACAAGGTGGATGAAACCGACCTCAAAACGTTGCTTTCTCTCAGCCGCCGGTTGGCCCATACCGTCTGGGATAACCTGAACGATGCGGGGTTCGGTGAATGAACGAAATTTACGATCTCGTGCGCCGCGCTGATACGGCGACCGTCGCCAGCTTCCCGGCTGGTGGCCGCTGGCAGCTCTATACCAATAACGGCATAGCGTCCGCTCGTCCACTTTCTGATGAGGAAGTGTTGATCACCCCTGCAGGTATGGTCCAATTCCTGAGACGCTGCGGCTATACCGTCACCCCGCCGGAGGAAACCAAGTGAAGCGTACAGCCCATAATGCGCGCCTGACCATGCTGGTTAACGAGTTTGCTGCTGCTGTTCTTCTGCGGTTGCGCCAGGACAATGGCGGTGAGTGGTTTCCCCTGCCGGTTAACGGGCAGATCGTCCACGTGGCGGTAACTGACGGTGAAAGCGGGATTCTGCTGCTGGTGGATAGCTGGATGCTCTCTCCGATTGAACAGGAATACACTCACTGGGAGGCTGTGGCCTCGGAGCTGCTGACCAGCTGCCTGGCTAATGGTGTGCTTACCCAATGGGGTCATGAAATTTGGCTGGATATGCTGCGGGATATGAGCGACAGCCTGTCGAAAGGAGGCATTTTCCATGCGTAATATCGACATGATCCGGCAGGTATCCGATGCCGCTGCCGGGCGCTGGCCAGATGTTCTTTCGCTCATGGGAATCGACGTTCCCGCCTTGCCCCGTGCGCAGGTTGCATGCCCTGCCTGTGGTGGTAAAGACCGTTTCCGATTCGATGATGACGGGCGTGGTGCGCACTTCTGCAATAACTGCGGTGCCGGGGACGGGCTGGAGCTGGTGAAAAAAGTGAACAGCTGCGACGCCACCCGGGCCGCTCAGCTGGTGGCTGACGCTCTGGGGATGAACGTGCAGGACATACGCAATTCCACCAGCCAGGGTGGTGCCCGGCAGCAAAAGGACCAGGCAGAACGCCGGGCGGCGCTGGCGCAGCAGCAAGCCCAGGAGCAGGCGGCGCGCGCGGCCCGCTTTTCTTCTAGGCTGGCGGCGCTGACAGCGCAGGCACAACCTGGTGAATCCGCTTATCTAGCTGGCAAGGGGCTGCCCGGGTTTACCTATCCGATCCTGCCTGATGGGGCCCTGGTGCTGACCCTGGTGAATGAATCCGGCGCAACAGCTGCCGCGCAGACCATTACGGCTGATGGTGAAAAACGTCTGCTTACCGGTTCGGCGAAAAAGGGGGCATATCACGTCATTAATCCCGTTAAATCGCCGCAGACGGTGATTATTGGTGAAGGACTGGCAACTGTTCTGTCTGTTCACCTGATGCGCCCTGATGCGCTGGCGGTGGTGGCGATTGACGCCGGGAATCTGCTGCCCGTAGCGCAGGTGATGCGCCAGCACTACCCGCATGCACAGATCGTTATTGCCGCAGATAACGACTGGCACGTACCGGGCGAGACGGATGACCGGGGGAAACTTAAGGTGAACACCGGCCACATCAGCGCAGAGAAAGCCGCTCAGGCTGTTGCCGGGTGGGTGGCGTTGCCTGCAGGCGAATTTAAAGCCGACTGGGACGATCTGCGCCAGCATGACGGCATTGCCCAAACACGCGCCGCGTTCACTAAATCACTGTATCAACCACAGGGAGAGGATGTATTTGTGTCACCTGAAGTGACCGTGACAGATAGCGCCAGCCAGAAACGCAACGCACAGAAGCCCTACGTGGATAGCCGTCGAAATGGTCTTTATTGGGTTGAGCCTAAAGAAAAGGGCGGGGAGATCGCCGAAGTAGAGAGCCTGCTCTGTTCTGCGCTGAAAGTAGTTGGCGTGGGTATTGATGACAACAAGACGCGCTACCTGGTGTTGCGCTGGCAGGCGATGGGAGCGAAGGAGGAAACGACGCAGGCGATCCCCCTGGCTGATATTGGCGAAAGGGAGGGGTGGCGCACACTCAAAGCTGGCGGCCTGTATGTCACCACTAAAAGCGGCCTGCGCGCGACGCTGGCTGATTGGTTACAGAGCCAGGCGCACAAAGGAGAGATCTGGCGCATCGCTCAGGCTACAGGCTGGCAGTGCGGCGCGTACCTGATGCCTGACGGTGACATTATTGGCACCCCTGAAATACCGGTGCTGTTTAATGGCCGCAGTTCTGCCGCATCAGGTTACACCACCAGCGGCACAGCAGAGAGCTGGCGTGATAGCGTGGCAAATCTGGCTAATGGCAATTACTCCATGATGACCGGTGTTGCGGCGGCGCTGGCGGCCCCGCTGATTGGACTGGCTGGCGCTGACGGGTTCGGGATCCATTTCTATGAGCAGTCGAGCGCCGGTAAAACCACCACTGCCAATGTGGCGGCCAGTCTGTACGGCAATCCTGATGTGCTGCGCCTGACGTGGTACGGCACTGCGCTGGGGCTGGCAAACGAAGCAGCAGCGCACAATGACGCGCTGATGCCCCTGGATGAAATCGGCCAAGGCGCTGATCCGGTGGAGGTATATAAGTCGGCTTATGCATTGTTCAACGGTACCGGGAAACTCCAGGGAGCCAAAGAGGGCGGTAACCGCGAACTGAAACGCTGGCGCACTGTAGCCATCAGCACCGGAGAGGTGGATCTGGAGACTTTCATTGCTGGTGCCGGGCGTAAGGCAAAGGCCGGGCAACTGGTGCGCCTGCTCAATATTCCGCTCAGTAAGGCTATTCGCTTCCACGGCCATGAAAGCGGTAAGCACCATGCCGATGCGCTGAAAGATGCGTATCAGAGCCATCACGGCGCTGCTGGCCGCGCATGGGTTCAGTGGCTAGCTGACCATCAGCAGGAGACTGTTAAAGCGGTACGTGAGGCGGAGGCGCGCTGGCGTGGGATCATTCCGGCTGACTACGGGGAGCAGGTACATCGAGTGGGGGCGCGTTTCGCCATTCTTGAGGCTGCGCTCATGGCCGGAAGGGTGATCACCGGCTGGGATGAACAGACATGCCGGGATGCTATTCAGTACAGCTTCAACGCGTGGATCCGGGAGTTCGGCACCGGGAACAAAGAGCATCAGCAGATCATTGAGCAGACAGAAGCATTCCTCAATGCTCACGGACTCAGCCGGTTTGCGCCATTCCCATATGACCCGGGCAGCCTGCCAATTGCCAACCTGGCAGGGTATCGCCAGAAGGGAGGGCATGAAGCTGACCCGGTGGTGTTTTACACCTTCCCCGCAGCTTTTGAAAAAGAGATTGCACAGGGGTTCAACGCGAAGATGTTTGCTGAAGTGCTGAAAAATGCCGGGATGCTGACCCCGCCAAATACAGGCCGAGGGTATCAGCGCAAGTCTCCGCGCATTGATGGACGGCAAATCAATGTTTACGTGATCCAGTATCAACCGGAGGGGTGCTAGCCAGAGTAAGTAACTCTCTCATGTGTGTAGTTTAGGTGTTGGTTCAGTTGGTTCAGTTAGTTCAATGTTTTTATGTGTCTGTTATCTAAGGTTTCACGTTCAAAAATTGAACCAACACTGAACCAACAAATGCCCTTTTTGAACCAACACAAACCCCGGATTTCAGCATCACAGACAGGTAAAAGACGATGACAGCACAAATTTCAGCATATGGTCGGCTGGTGGCTGATGTGCAGAGCCGCACGACCAGCAACGATAAACCGATGGCATTTACCCGCATGGCGGTGACGCTGCCATGCCAGAAAGCAGAGAACGGAGAGGCTACCTTCTGGCTGGCGGTGACCGCGTTCGGCAAACAGGCCGAAGCACTGGCGAAGCACCAGAAGGGCGACATGGTAAGCGTGGCGGGCAATATGCAGGTGAATCAGTGGACGAGTAACGACGGCGGCACACAGACCGGGTACCAAGTGATCACCGACAGTGTGATCAGCGCCAGAACGGCGCGCCCGGGCGGGAAGAAGGGCCAGCAGGGGCAGGCAACCGACGCGCTGCGCCGCGCGCAGGAGACGCGGCCACCAGCGCAGGGCTATGACGATTACGACCAGAGCCAGCCTTACGACGATCAGATCCCCTTCTGAGGATGCCGAAAATGGAAGAACAAAAACGCCCGGTATTGAGCCTGAAACGCGCCGCAATAGGCGCAGCGGCAAAACTACCCCCTAACATGGACTCAGCAGAGAAAGCGGCTCATACAGGCGCTGGCGCAGCAGCAGGCACAAAGCGCAGCCGGTACAACCGCAAAAAGCTGGAGCTGCTGATCACTCACTGGCCTGCACTGTTCAATCTGGACGCGCCGCGGCCGCTGGTGGTGGGTGTTGCTGAACTGATAACCGCAGACATGCGCTCCCGGGGCATAACTGGCGCTGGCAGGGTGCGGGTCGCCATCGCCATGTACACCCGGCGCACGTCCTACCTGAAAGCGCTGGCCGCCGGTGGGCCGCGCTTTAACCTTGCCGGGGATCCCGCCAGGGAAGTGACGGCGGAGCAACAACAACGGGCACTTGATACCCTGGCAGACATGAAAAAAAAGGAGGGTTCAGGATGCGCCTGACTACAGAGCAAAAGGCGAAGATTATCCGCCTTAAACGCCGGGGCCTGGGTTATGGCCGCATTGCCGGTGAAACGGGTATCAAGGTCACCACCGTGCGCGCCGTCTGCAAACGCAGCGGCCTGTTCGATGACAACCCGGCCCAGGCGGTGCTGTTCACCATTCCGGCCCCGGTACACAGCAGCGAGCTGGCGACGGTGAAACCACTGCCGCCGTAAAAAACGGTGACCGGGCATAAGCCGACGGACGCTTATTTATGGGTGCTGGAGGTGATCAAGCTGAATGAACCGGCGCACCTGGCCGCCGCCGAGGATGCGCTCAGTAAGCTGACCATCAAACCGAAAGACGCAGAGAAGCGGTACCGTGACTGGCTGGTGCTCAATGGCGCAGACCTGCTCAACGTGGCATTCGGCACGATGTTCATGGATAACCTGCAGCACTTCCTCAACCGGGCCAGAAGCAATATCGACAGCGCCCGCCAGGTGAGGGCTCACTACGGTAGCTATGATGCCGCACTGGAGCCGGTGGCCGCCGAACTGCTGATTGACCAGTCGGCCCTGCTGGTGGGTGATCACTTCGGCATGACACCGGAAGAGGTAGAGTCTGGGAAGCTGTGCGGGTTTCGGGGTATGGAGGTTGATGATGCCCGCAGCGAAGCGCACAACGGATTCTGCGACGTTCTGCCCGATCCGCACACCCTTTCTGACGTGGTGTGCGAGTTCGAATAATGGAACTGGCTGTATGAGATGCGTCACACAGCCAGCAAGGAGCTGGGCTGGCAGTACGGTGCGGAGCACCGGCAGGAGGTCAGTGACCGGGAGGACTGGCTGGATAAAAAGCTGATAATTATCCGGCCCCGCCACCAGCGCGAGGCCGTGGATGTGCTGAAATGGCTGCGGGCTAGCGAACGGCACGAAGCCAGGGAAGAACTCGACGACATCCTGCTTAACCTGGTGGGTGGCACCGCGGATGTGGATAGCTGACGGGAAAAAAATTGCATAGGGGGTGCAAAACACCCCTGATATGATGCGTGTATTCTTTCGCAGCAGGGCAAACAAAATGAAAAAGCTGGGTTTTTTCGCGCTGGTGATCGGCGTTCTCTGGGTTGTGGTGGCACTGAATATGGATGTCAGCGTCGATACGGGCTATGGCAGGATTAACAACATCGGCCTCATTGCTTCACAGCAAAATCACACCATCATTGGTGGGTTGATCGTGCTGGTGGGGGTTCTGATGCTGATTTTTGGCAAGGGGACACCTTCTGCCGCCGGGCTGGTGAAGTGTCCGTTCTGCGCCGAATTGATACAGGGCGAAGCTATCAAGTGTAAGCACTGCGGGAGTGATATCCAGCCGGGGGCGAAAAGCCAAGAACCCGATCCAGTCTTATGGTCAGCTGATAACTATTTCAAGCTGAATAACTGTGATGTGGTACTTGAGCGAGGGGCTATCGATACGCTTTATATTTCCCTGATTGACTTACACCCGGGCCAACTCCCCAAGGATATTTACGAACAATACAAAACCCAGATACGAAATCTCTCGAACGAATTACCCCCGCAGATTAGAGACTCATTCCGGCAGACCGTAAAGTCTAAGTTTTAAGCATTTATATTCTACAAGGCCACCAGTAGGTGGCTTTTTTTTGTGCTTATCATGCCGAATTCTGCAATATAGTGTGTTTTCGTTGCGTTTTATGAAATATTATTGACCCTGATAAATATATAGTGAGGTCAGTTATGGCGTACAACCCGAACTTCAAACCCATCCTGCTTACCAAAGAGCAGATGGAAGTAATCAAGCGCATACAGGACGGTGAGCGCAGTAAATCCCCCCTCAACGTGGCCCCGACTCTTAACTCTATTGCGCGCGGGCTGATGGAAAAAATTCTCAAACAGGAAGGCTACGTATGAAATTAGATATTCAGGTGGATCAGCGCCATCTCTGGCAGGGGCTTGGCGTTAATAAAAACGAAGCATTCCGCACCGAGCTGGTGGCGGTTATTAATCACCGTTTCGGTGGCGAGTTACCGGATGTCTTGTGCAAGAAACTGGAAAACCTCAACGTGTCAGTGGGGGATCGCAGTTATATCCAGGGGAAAAGCAGTACAGCCAATGTTGATGTTGTAAATCAGACTGTGAACGACCTGATCAAAACAACGCTGGGGCAACAGTCATGGAGACGGTGAAAAAAACCGTCTACGTCACTAAACCGGGCGGCGAACCCGCCCCGCTTAATCTAACTTTTAAGATCCCCTCCCTGGCCGAACTCCAGGCTGCCCCGAATCAACCCACCCCCACTACCGCCGAAGCGCTGCTATTCATGATTGCAGACTGGGAAGCCGATATGCCATTTAACGCAGATACGGCCCGGTTGTTTGCGAATAACTACCCTGGCGCACTCAATGATGTGCTGCAGGCGTGGGGGCAGGCGGTCAGCCAGGCGCATGGACAGAGAATCGGAGCAACATCACCGGCAGCCTGGTCAGGCGTTCGTGACCGATATCATTAACAGGAGGTCTGATGACAGACCAAATAGCTTCAATCACTCTCCGGGCCGATGTATCCGATCTGCAAACGGCCAGCAACGAACTGGATAAACTCGGCCAGGCGGCGGCGGGTGCCGTCGCTGGCGCTGACGCCCTGGCAGATGCGAATAAACGGGTTAAACCCGCGGCAAAAGAAGGTTCAGAAGCCCTTCGCGCTCAGCACCAGGAAATCAAAGGGCTGCTGGAGAGCATCGATCCGACCGTGGCCGCGCTTGGAAGGCTGGAAGATAAGCAGGATCACCTTAAAGCCGTATTCAGCAAAGGCTGGCTGGACAGTGAAGAGTACGAGCATTATCAAAAACTCCTCGATCAAACCCGCCTGAAATTAACCGATACCGGCGAAGCGGCAGCGCGCGCCCAGATTGAACTGGCGGCCACCCAGGCGGCAGACAAGCAATCCGCTGCGCTGAAGAACCTGCTGGGCAGCATCGATCCGACGATCCGCGCGTTCAACACGCTGGATGAGCAGTACGCGCAGTTGGTGACCCATTTCGAAGCCGGGCGCATCAACGGCACGCAGTTCGAGCACTTCAATCAGCAACTGGAGGATACGCGCCGTAAACTGACCGGCCTCGCAGATTCCATGCCGCAGGCGCTATCCCGGCAGGAGCTGGCGGCCCAGCGGGCCGGTATTTCCATCGGGCAATACAATGCTGCTCTGCGTACTCTCCCGGCACAGTTCACCGATATTGCTACCCAGCTGGCTGGTGGGCAGTCTCCGTTCCTAATCCTGCTCCAGCAGGGCGGGCAGATTAAGGACCAGTTCGGTTCAGTCAAAGGAGCGGTATCCGGCGTCGGGAGTTATCTTCGCACTCTGGCCGGGGCGCTGACTCCTGCAGTGCTGGGCATTGGTTCACTGGCTGTTGGTGCCGGGGCGCTGGCTACCGCCTGGTATAAAGGCGCTCAGGATGCGACAGAGTTCAATAAGCAACTGATCCTTACCGGGCAGTACTCTGCGCAATCTGCCGTACAGCTTTCAGATTTGGCGATGAAGATTGGCGGGGCCAGTGGAAAGGTATCAGCGGCGGCGCGTGCTCTGGCGCAGGTGGCTGGGGCTGGCACGTTCAAACCGGAGCAGCTCGAATCTGTCACCCGCGCAGCAATGGCAATGGAGCGGGGAACCGGCCAGTCTGTTGATGCCACGGTGAAGAACTTCCAGAAGCTTTACACCAGCCCGACCAAGGCCTCAGAAGAGCTGAACTCCACTATGCACTACCTGACGGCCAGCCAGTACGAATATATTTCCTCGCTCGAGCGGCGCGGCGATAAAGAGGGCGCAGCTGAGGCAGCAGCAAAAGCCTACAGCCAGGCCGAACAGCAGCGCGCCCAGTCTACCCTGGACAATATGGGACTGATTGATCGGATTCTTCGTGGGGCTGCTGATGCGTGGGGTAAATACTGGGACGCGGCAATGGGTATTGGCCGGACAACTAGCGATGCTGATCGCCTTGAGCAGGTAAAACAGCAGATTAAAACACTAAGCGATACCTCTCGGCCAGGCGTCTTTGGGCTGGGGAGTATTGGTGATGGAGGAGCTAACGCACGCCAAATAGCAGAGTTAAAGCAACAGCAAAGCGCTCTTGAGTTTGTTATTAAATCTCAGGAAGGCTATGCCGCTGTGCAGGCAAAAGCCACCAGCATCAATGCGGCTGCGATAGCTGGCCAGCAGGAGCTGAATAAGTACCTTGATGCCGGTACTACCACCACAGAGAAACGCTCGCAGGCAGTGGCTCGCCTCAACAAACTCATTGCCGAAAATGCCAAAGCCGCCAAAGCCACCCAGTTCCTACCGAAAGACCAGCGGGTCACCCTCTGGTCAGCTGCCGACATAGCCCGGGCGCGCAAAGGCATTGACGAGATGTACAAGGATGCCAAAACCAAAACCCCGGCAATCACCATGCCTGCTGGCGATCGTACTCTGCTGAATTACAAAGCCCAGTCTCTGATCCTCAGCGACACCATCGACAAGCTGAAGGAATCCGGCGAAGTCCAGGTGCGCAATACCGAATACAGCAAGGTTCACGCACGTTTTATCGAACTGGCGACCTATGCCCAGGACAACCTTCTCAGTGCGCATGAAAAATCCCAGCTCGCCAACCAGACCGCCATTGTGCTGGCGGCCAAAGCTGTGGACAAAAAGAACGAAGAACTGGAAGCCCAGAAGAAGACAAACGGCTTGGCTAAATCCATGCAGGATGAGCAGCTTAAGTATCAGGCGCAGATCCGCAATATTACCGACACTGCGGGCATGTCGTCCATGCAGCGCCAGAAGTTTGCCGAACTCCAGCAGGCGCGTATCGACTTTGAGAGGGGCGGCGGCAACCTTAGCGATACAAACGCGAGATCCACGCAGGAATACCTTAAAACCCTCGATCTGATTGACGAGAAATACGACAAGCTGAAGGAGAGCCAGGGCGACTGGTTGTCCGGCGCGTCCAGCTCAATGAAAGACTGGATGGATGAAGCCACCAACATGTCCAAAGCGGCAGGCGAGGTGATTAACGTCACTATGGGCGGGGCGGTAGACAGTCTGGTTGATACGCTGAATGGCTCGGCCAGTTCGTGGAAAAGCTGGGGCATGTCGATTATCAAGATAATCGAGAAGGTTACCATGCAGCTGCTGATCGCGAATGCTGCCAAAGCTGCTTTCAGCGGTATGGCAGGTTCCTCTACTGGCTGGATTGCGTCTATTGGCTCTGCGTTCGGCAGCACCGTCGCCAATGCCAAAGGCGGGGTGTACGAATCTTCAGGCCTCAGCAAGTATGTGAATGGCGTCTACGACTCCCCTCAGTATTTCACCTTCCAGGGCGCATCCAAATTCGCAAAAGGTGGCGTATTTGCCGAGGCCGGGCCGGAAGCGATTATGCCGCTTACCCGCGATTCTGCCGGTCGGTTGGGTGTGCGTGCCCTGGGCGGCGGCGGAAATTCTCCACAGATAAACGTGGATATCTATATCGATAACAAAGGCAATGCGATGTCTCAGACTTCCGCATCCTCGAACGCTGCTGCCGTAGATAAAGCTCTGGGGGATCGTATCAAGTATGAGGTCAGCGAAGGGATCCGCAAGGCGCTGAGAAACGGTGGTCAGATTTATAACGACAAACCCAGAACTTGATTATATGTATTCCACCAGCAACGCACAGCGCCGCGCTGGTGGCTCTATCAACTGAGGATCCGCTATGGATGAACGCACCCGCAAATTAGCCCAGCTCAATGCGCACAATGAACAGTGTATGACCGAACATAAAGCATGGGAGGCTGCTGGTTTCAATCATGCCGCCAAACCGCCGGCACGGCAGTTTCCTGACGATCTGCACGCTATCCAGTGCGGAGCCAGGACGAGAGCCGGAACGCCCTGCAAACGGACCGATATCCATGCCAACGGGCGGTGTAAGTATCACGGCGGTATGAGCACCGGAGCCAGAACGGAGGAAGGGAAGGAGCGGCAACGGGAAGGGTATCGCCGCTGGCTGGAGAAAAAGCACCGGGCTGATACTGGTACGCAGTAAGGTACGCAGCGAAATCGCGCATTATGGCTGCGCACTATTTAAAACCAATTCCTGAATGACTTGTTAATGGCATCCCCTATGATATAAAGATATGCATATTCTTTATGGATGTTAATATTATGAATTTAAATAAAAAATTTGTTTCTGGGATGTTTTTAATTATGGCTGTTTCCATGCCCTCATTAGCGAATACTGTTTACAAGGCGGACGAAACTCATGCTGTTCATTTCCAAAAAGGAAAGAGCGGTACGTCAGTAAATGGGATAGTCACCGGGAATAAAAATGTTGATTATACACTGACTGCCAGAAAGGGGCAGTTAATGGCTGTGAAGATGGATAGCGCATGGCCACATCCGTTCTTTACAGTATCTGACCCTGCCGGAGCTGTAATCTTCGATGGTATGAGTGATGGCGATTCATTCTCAGGCCGACTGCCATTGTCAGGGAAATACATTGTGCGCATTTACCAGAAAGGGAATGCAAAGGATGCGGGAGAAACGCACTCTTTTAAATTAACAATCACCATAACAAACAAAGCATCTGTATAGTCTATACCGCCTACGGGCGGTTTTTTATTGTCATCGCAAAGGTTATTCCATTGCACAGAAATCATATAAAATCAATAAATTAAAAGGTTGTGTTCTCTAAAGTCTCCCGCCCTAAGCGAAGGGTATATGTAACACGAACATTTCCTTTGAAGGATAATTGATTATCAAATAACTTAAGGGTTTAATCAGGCATGAACCAATCTGGAGTATGTTAAATGTTTAAGATTTTTAGAAAAAAAGTGTGAAGAAAAAAGAAAACACCCAACGCATTAGACCATATTTTTCACATCCTGATATCAACTCCGATAATTTAGGTGAACGGAATGAGTCAATCGTTTCATCGTTAAGCAATCCCGTAAATCCTCTTGGAGTAGCCTTTGTTCTGGATGAGTTAATTGATGTTGAGTGCATAAATGATGGTAGTAGTTTTATAGATAGCTTTAATGCCTTTAATGAAATGGATCTTGGTATCGTTGCTCAAAGTGACGAAAACATTGATGTCACAATTGATTGTGATACAGATTGATAACTTAAAATCGCCATCTCCATGTTTAGAGGGAAGCTGCACACTATCTGCCGTTTGTTTGATGCTAAAGCTGCGCAAATACTTAACGAATCCTCACGCTCAAACTGCACAACGTGATGCTGTTGCCTCCGTGCAGAACCGCCTACAAACGCAAGTCAGGTAAGAGCTGGTGGCCTGAATCCACACCTAAGAGATCCCCCTCAAACTGCGCACAGATCTGCGCAAAGTTGCGCACTGCGCAGTAACCCGCAAACTGCGCAAATTTGCCTTACCCCATGAAGGGGTGATAATAGTTGACATGCGCATGCGCAAAGGCCTGTCTGGAGTGCTTCAGATAACTTCAGGTGCGCAGCTATCTGCTAGGGAAAACTAGGTGTCTGCGCGGTACCCTGTTAGTAATTGTTAGTGCGCAACGCCTGTTATGGATTGTTATGGTTGCGGCGGGCCTGATGAATATCCAATGTGACGCTGGCAGGGAGGCGACAACCAGTAGCACTTAATGTCTGCTTTGAGCGAGAAGCGGACGTTACTATTTTTAGCAGACACCCTGCATTTCAAAGTGCAGTGAGTGCCTGCTAATGATTACGTACAATTCTGATAGCCCTTGAAAAATACCTTACAGCCGTCATTCGTCATGCCCTAGCGTGATTGATAATTCAGGGAATGCCGTGGCATCAGCAATAAGTTGTTGACCTTTGGCAACGATACCCTCGTCCGCATCTTTCCCAGCTACCCAGCGTCTTGGCGGCTGTTCCATGTCCACAACAGTGACAAAAGCGGATATCCGGAGCGGGTTGACAGTAAAAGCGAAGAGTATTCGGGAAGCAATGTGGGGTGATAAGGTAGGTTGTAACACATAAGGAAAATAACACAAAAAACTTTCTTTTGTAATACACATTATTTTAGACAGTCTAATTCTTTCTAAATTAAGAAAAAATAATATTCAATACGGGCAAACCATTTGGAGAGTCATGAATGAATTGTAAAACAGCAAAGTTATGCCGTTATGAACTCATAAGTTTATCATTGATATTCAATAAATTGCCTTCTTGACTCATCATCCTCAAGGTACTCAAAAGAAAGTAGACGAATTTTGGTAAGTTTATAAAACCATTCGCAATCGTTTCGCTGAATATTATCGCCAGGTTTGAAACATATGCCTGATGCTTCCCGAATAATCGCATATTTGCCATTACTAAACCTGACCCGGTGGATACAGAAAGGTTGACCGGCCTGCCCATGACAGCTTTTCGAAAGGATATGCCCTTCTATAAAGGAAGATTTTTTAGATTTCATTATCATACCCTCGTCAACTGCAGGACAGGAGAAATATTGTCATTTCCCGGCATCACTTACGTTAAGTGGCAGAAAATGCTCAGCCGCCGATACACCAGCATTCTGATAGTCTGAAAAACAGCTCGCAGGCAGGACACGCCAGAACCGCATCTTTTCTTGGTTTACCTGCTTTCTGATCGGCTCTGTATGCGCATACCGCGCAGGCAATATGAACCGGTCTTTCTTTAAAGTGCCTGAATACTTTTGTATAAGACATAAATAAAATACTCTGAGGAATACACTAATTATTATACGCTTTACTATAAAAACAGCCGGGTTAAGTTATGTTGATTTATGACTGAATCAGGATATCAGACAGTTAAAAATGAACGTCCGATTTATGATATAATACCCTTCCATGAGAAATTTATGATGAAATCAGAAGACACCCTTGACTGGTACCCGTCCCAGCTACCGCCAGTAAAAATTATTCTTGGCGAAGCCGTGCTGGCTGTGGGTAAACAGGGCCGACCGATTAATACCCGAACCTTGCTGGAATACCTTCAGGTCATGCAGGGCAGGCAAAAAAAACGGGATGACAAAATTGCCATGCAGACAGCGATTGACGTTCTCAGGGATAATCAGCGCATTAACGGCAGACGGTAATGCACGTCCGGAGTCATTGTCAGTTCTGAATGATCTCAACCGTATGGTTTTGTCCATCATCCCGCAGCGGTATTCTGTCATCAGGGAGGAGAACACCATCCAGTGTAACGCGATATTCTGCGTCGCCGCGAGAGACACTAATCAGATAATGGCTTTCGCCATATTGATAGGCCATAGAGAAAGCCGGCCACGCATCCGGCATCCGGGCATGAACAGTAAAGTCAGCACCGGAACGTTTTATCCCCAGTAATTCCTCAGTAAGTAAACGCCAGGCCCAGCCTGCTGACCCGGTATACCAGCTCCATCCTGCACGTCCGGTATGGGGAGCAATGCTGTAGACATCAGCACTCATGACATAAGGCTCCGCTTTATAAACCCCGACCGAGTCCGCATTCAGGGTATGATTTATCGGGTTAATCATTGACCAGAGTTGCCAGGCGCGTTCGGCATTCCCCATTCGGGCAAATGCCATCACGGCCCAGATAGCGCCATGAGTATACTGCCCTCCGTTTTCCCGTACACCGGGCAGGTACCCCTGTATGTACCCCGGATTTGGACCATGGCCATCGAAAGGCGGCGCTAACAGTTTTATCAGTCTCCCCTCATTATCCACAAGGTGCTTATCCAGCGCCTGCATAGCCTTTGCGCACCGTCCCGGGTCTGCGGCCCCGGACAATACAGACCAGCTCTGCGCAATCGCATCGATCCGGCAGTCCTGAGAGGCTTTCGACCCTAGGGGAGTACCATCATCAAAATACCCGCGCCGGTACCATTCACCATCCCAGGCATGGGCTTCGAGATTGCTTTGCAGACGCAGGGCCTGTGCACGGCACATCGAGGCGACATTCTCATCCATCCTGCGCTCCGCCAGCGCTGCAAACCGCTGCAAAATATCGTACAGGAAGAAGCCCAGCCAGACGCTTTCACCTTTGCCTTCGATACCCACCTGGTTCATCCCGTCATTCCAGTCACCTGCCCCCATCAGCGGCAGGCCGTGCCCCCCGAACCGCTGTCCATACTGAAGAGCTTTGACGCAGTGTAACCAGAGTGTCTCTTCGGTGCCGCTGATGACCGGCGTGTCATAGACTGACTCTTCACCCGGCTGAAGCGGCCGTCCCTCAAGATAAGGAATGCGTGTTTCCAGTGCATCCATATCCCCCGTCGTTTCAACATAGTGGCAAACAGCAAAAGGAAGCCACAGGTAGTCATCGGAACAGCGGGTACGCACACCGTTTCCGTGTGGCGGGTGCCACCAGTGCTGCACGTCACCCTCGATAAATTGCCGCGATGCACAGAGCATTATCTGTTCACGCATCCGGTCCGGAGCAGCATGGCTCAGTGCCAGCGTATCCTGCAGCTGATCGCGAAAACCAAATGCCCCACCAGACTGATAGTAACCACTGCGGGCCATAAGACGACAGGCTACTGTCTGATACATTAGCCAGCCATTAACCAGTAAATTTACGGACGTGTCGGGGGTGTTAACCACAATTTTATCGAGCATATTGTGCCAGTGGATATGAACCCGGTTCAGCGCCTGGCGGACCGCATCTTCGTTCATATAATGGGCAAGCGCCTCCTGAGCGCGAGCATGATTCTCAGCAGCGCCAAGGATGAAAATAAAGGTCCTCTGATCGCCGTCGATTAATTTGACGGCCGATTGCACCGCCCCGCAGGGATCCTGGCCGGCGCCCGTCTTACCTGATAGCCTGAGCAGTTTCATCGCAGACGGGGCGTGCAGCGAGCCGTTGCGACCGATAAACTCCCGGCGGTCACCAGTCAGCGAACAGTCATTACCGCTGACGGCAAAAAATGCTGTACGGTCACCGCCGTTATCACCATAAAAGTTGTTCGCCAGTACCCCGCAGCCGCCAGGAACACTGGCTGCCTGTGTCACAATGTGAGGAGCCGAGCGAGGTCGGGATTCACCCAGCGTCCACTCCACATAGCCAGTTACGGAAAGTTTGCGTGTCCGGCCCGACGTATTACTGAGCGTCAGGAGTGCAAGTTTAACCGGCGCGTCTTCGGCAACCAGAACAGTCAACTCGCTGTCTATACCGCTTTCACGATGGGCAAAGACGCTGTAACCAAAACCATGGCGCGTCAGGTAATCACCGTGTCCGCGAACAGGCAAAACCGTTGGCGACCAGTACTCACCGCTCTCTTCATCGCGCAGATAAAACACCTCGCCGCTGCGATCGCTCACCGGATCGTTCTCCCAGGGTGTCAACCGGTATTCATGCGCATTTTCATACCAGGTATAGGCCTGTCCCGCCTCTGAAATCACACTGCCAAAACGGGAATTTGCCAGTACGTTTGACCATGGTGCCGGTGTCAGCGCATTTTCCCGCAGGACAATCTGATACTCCCGACCATCCTGAGAAAACCCACCGTATCCGTTGAAATGTTGTAACTGACCGACATCAGGATTCCACTCCTTGTGCTGATTACGTTCCCGGACTGCGTGAGGTACGAATGCTCTGGCCGGAGGTTTGAGAGTATGAATACGCTGATTAAGCTGCTCACCAATTCCACCTGCACGATCATCAAGATAAAGACAGGCCACGCTCATCAAAAGCAACTTATCTTCAGCGGAGAGATGCTCGCCATTACGGACAAAAAGCCCACCCGTTTTATCCAGCAGACTGGCTTCAGCCCCGGCATAAATTAACTCCATAATCTGATTTTGTAATCCCTGCTGATAACCGCCGGGACTGTTATTGAGGATCACCAGATCCACCTCCAGCCCTTTCTGTCTCCAGTACCGGTGTGCCTGAATCAGAGTGGTCACGGCAGCGATACTTTCTTCGCTGGTAATACTCAGCAGCACTATCGGCAGATCGCCTGAAATTGCCCAGCCCCACAGACCGGACTGACCGCGACGGTTGCGGCTGATCGCCTGTCCCTCGACTCGCAGCTCTTGGACAGGGTAAAGCACTGCACTGGCGAGACGATTAAACAACGTGGCATCATCTTCACTGGCATTCATCTGACGTAATACCACCTGACTGTGAGACCTGGCCAGTTCGAAGACGCGATCAGCGATAGGGTAATCGCGGTATTTTTCCAGCAGAGCCAGACTTTGCTGACGGGTCTCGCTGATGCCATAAATGATATCAATCGTGACCGTCTGCCCCGGCTGCATAATGATGGCATGGCGTATCGCCAGTACAGGATCCAGTACTGACCCCGACGTGTTACTAAGCGCTCCTCCAGCCTCTATTGCCAGGGCATCAGCAGGACTTCTGCCACGGCCAAGAAATTTTGCCCTGTTCGTTTCAAATGAGACGGTATGAAGTGTATCGCCATGCACCACCATCATGTGAAACAAGCAAGGACTCGGTTCATCCGGGGTGCGCGGGCGCCGGTGGCAAAGAATAGCGTCACGCTCAGGTTCAAGTTCAGTCTGAATAAACAGATTGCTGAATGCCGGGTGTGCCAGATCGCTGGCATCAGGAGCCAGTACCACTTCGGCATAGGTTGTCAGCTCCAGAGAGCGGGGCTGGCGTCCACGATGAATGAGTGTGAGACGTCGCAGTTCAATGTCATCTTCCGGGGAGATAACAATCTGAGTTTTGACGCTGAGTCCACCAAAGGTACGTCTGAATTCAGCACTCGCATCGGTGAATATTACTTCTTCTTCGTGTTCGCTGACGTTGCCTGTCGGCTGCCAGGTATTGCTCCACACGTTGCCCGTCTGCATATCGCGGATATAGCAGAATGCTCCCCAGTTATCTCGGGTGGTATCACTGCGCCAGCGTGTAAGAGCAATATTATTCCAGCGACTATAACCGCCACCGCCTACCGTCAACATCAGATGATATTGGCTGTTGGACAGGAGCTGAATATCCGGAGCTGGCGTGTCCACCCCATTGAAAATGCGGGGTTCATAGCGAACGGGTTTGACTCTGCCCTCATGAGATTCAAAATGACGACGTGGGCTGTAGAGATCGAGCGCATCCGGCACGCGCTCCTGTAACAACAGACTCGCTGAACGGAAGGTCGTACTGGACATAAATCGCTCAGTCATGGGGGCCCCAAGCAATACATGGGCCAACGCCTGAAATGCCATGCCCTGGTGATGCGCCATCCAAGACTGAACCACCGCATAGAGCTGACCAGATGCGAGGCGTGAGGGGGTATAATCCAGCGCTTCATAAAAACCATATTCGCCGTGCGAGCCATTTTTTTGCAGCCTGAACAGGTTCTCACAGGCTTTCTGTGGAGAGACCATCAACGCCAGCAATGTGGCATAAGGGGCGACAACCATGTCATCAGCAAGCCCCCTGCGCAGACCGAGGCCCGGCACGCCAAAGGCCTGATACTGATAATTATACTGAACATCAAAAGCATGATAACCAGACTCTGAAACCCCCCAGGGTACCCCGCGTTCTTTCCCCCAGTGGATCTGGCGCATAACTGCCGACTGACTCATCTCATCGAGTAGGCTACCAGGCCAGGTAGGCATTACAAGATTCGGCATCAGGTATTCAAACATGGACCCGCTCCACGACATCAGGGCAGTTTCATTATCAATCGTGGTAAAGAGTCGACCCAGCGCGTACCAGCTTTTAAGAGGAAGTTGATTAGTCGCAATGGCAAGAAAACTGGTCAGGCGAATTTCAGACGGCAGGAGATCATAGTGGCTCTTGTCAGGCGTATTTGTGTCACAGTTATAACCAACACTGAGCAGACTGGTTGCTTCGTTGTACAGGAAGGCGAAATCCATCCGGGCATGTTCATCCAGCCGCTGTTCAAGCTCGGTGATAATATTGAGTCGCATCCGGGCCTGCCCCGTCGCTGACGCAGAGGGTGTTTCTTTACCGGTAAATGTCTCCCGGGCAAGCTCGATCAGCGTCGGCAGCGTTTGTTTGTTCCAGGATGCAGGTAACCAGCCAAGCAGCAGCGACCACTCATGGCAAAGCTGAACCAGCTGATGCTCCAGATGTCCTGCCCAGCGCATCTGAAGGGGGGCTCCATGATGACATTGCGTGGTCAGATGGTTGCTCTGGGTGCGCATGTTTTTCAGCTCGCTGAAAAATGCCTGCGGAGAGAGCGACACCGCGAGCAGGCAGTGTTTGCGCAGCAGCCGCAGGCTGTCCGGGGGATTCTGACCCCACTGGTTTTCAAGAATACCCAGCGTATCGTTCAGTCCTTCCAGTATTTGTTGGCTGTTTAAAACAGGCTGATGACGCATGGCGGACAGCCCTGCACGCAGGGTCAACAGATGCCCCGCCAGGTTGCCGCTGTCAACACTCGAGATGTAGCGTGGGCTGAGGGGGGCTAGCGTACGGGTGTCATACCAGTTGTAGAGATGGCCCCGGTAGTGCTCCATTTTATCCAGCGTGTCGAGCGTGAGCGACACGCGCCGGAGCACCTCTCCGCCGGGCAGATAGCCAAAGTCCCATGCCGTCAGGTTAGCCATAAGGGAAAGGCCAATATTGGTAGGGGAAGTGCGATGGGCCACCTTCGGTTGCGGTAGTTCCTGGTAGTTATCAGGCGGAAGCCAGTTCTCTTTTTCTGTGGCAAAGGTTTCAAAAAACGCCCAGATTTCACGGCTAGTCTGGCGTAACAACTGTTTTTGTTCCTGATTTGGCGAAAACACCTTACGCACGGGCTGGCGACTCAGCCAGCTCATCAGCAGCGGTGCCAGACACCATAACATACCGATCAGCAACGCAATTCCCAGCAGTTGTGGTGCAAATTGTCCGGTCAGTATTATCAGCGTCACGCCACAGGCTACATTCAGCCACATCGCCTGATAAAACCGCGCAAAAGCGGGTGTGGACTGATTGCTGTCGTGGCTGTGAACGACCCACTGGCTGAGGCTACGCCTGCTGATCCCCAGTCGCCATAGCGTCACGGCAATCGCCTTCAACGAATATCCGGCTTCGTGTGGCAGTACCGCAAAATTAATCCCGATACCTGACAAACGCTTCAGCGCGCCCGCCCCCACCAGTAACAGATGCGGCTTCAGGCGGCGACGCAGAGGTTTATGCAGAAGATCATGGGCAATGCAGAGGATGGCTGGTAATAGCCATATCAGTGAAAGTACGCCCAACCAGTAAACCGGATTAGGTACCCCAAGCAGGGTAAAAAACAGCAATACCAGTAAAGAGGGGGCGACCAGACTGCGCCGCAGATTATCAAGTAATTTCCAGTAAGAAAGCGCGGTCAGCGGATTCCTGTCCCGGGTTCCATCGGCTTTTCTGACGCGTGGTTTCAGCCAGTTAAGCAGTTGCCAGTCGCCCCGGATCCAGCGTGAACGCCGTGCAACATCCGACAAATAATTATTAGGGTATTGTTCGTAGAGCAACACCTCACTCAGCAGACCCGAACGGGCATAGCATCCTTCGAGGAGGTCATGGCTGAGGACCAGATTTTCCGGGCAGGTGTTGGCGGTGGCCTGCATAAAAATATCAACATCGTAAATCCCTTTGCCCACGAACGATCCTTCCCCAAACAGATCCTGATAAATATCCGAAGACATCATCGAATAGGGGTTATTGCCCGGTATGCTGCTGCGCAGCGCTGCGTAACGGCCCTGACCGTTGAGTGGTATCTCCTCTGCAAGGCCGGGTTGCAGAATGCCGAATCCTTTGACAACCCTCTGGCTTACTGGATCATATACTGGCGTATTCAGCGGATGTGCCATTGCCGCGACCAGTTTGTGTGCCGTATCGCGCGGCAGCAACGTATCACTGTCTAAGGTAATAACGTATTTAATGTGACCTGGTAAAAGGTGGGCAGGCATGTCTGCTACGCTGACGAATTGTGTCCCCGGATGGCGTAACCAGCTGTTCAGTAACGCCAGCTTTCCCCGCTTGCGTTCATAGCCCATCCAGGTTCCTTCAGCGGAGTTCCATTCAGGCTGGCGGTGTAGCAGATAAAAACGTGGCCGCTCGGAGGGATAGCGGCGGTTCAGCGCCTGCGTATCGGCGATCGCCTGTCTCAGCAGTATGTGACTTTCTGGCGAGGGTTCATTTTCAGAATCAGCGAAGTCAGTGAGCAGCGCGAACCTGAGATTTTCGTTTTCATTCCCCAGCCAGCAGACTTCAAGGCTGGAAAGGAGCTTACTGAAACTTTGGTGGCTGGTCAGCATGCAGGGGATGACTAACAGGGTGGCGCTGTCAGCGGGAATACCGGTTGAAAAATCCATTCCCGGCAACGGGCGAGGAACACGAAAACGGGTGGTTGCGTCACTGAGTAAATCACTTATTAACTGAGTTAAAGCGATAATCAAAGGCAGTATCACTGCAATCAACAGCCACTGTGCGCCCTGCATGGCAGTTTCGTGCAAAATTGCCGCGGTTGTTGCGGTGGTCAACAACGCCAGGCTTCCAAGCCATGACAGCAGGGTTATTCTGTTGAAACTGTGCCGCAAGCTTATGAGCCTTGAGGTATCTGCCAGGATATGAATTTCCAGCGCCTGTCGACCTTCGCCTGCGAGATAATAACCAACATGATGTTCCGGTGTATCGGGAGCATTCTTTCCTGACAACCGCAGTACTCTGTCAGCAACCTCTGGCTCGCTGAGACCACTGTCTCTGGCCAGGACCTCAACAACGTGTCGGTAATGATCCCGGGTATTGAAGTGCATCCCGGGGTAGATCCCGGCAGGATCATTGCGTAAAGCCTGTTCGACGACACTTATCGTTTCGGCGAAATCAGCCCAGTCCGTTTCACTCAGTAACCGCAGACCCGCGATGCTGTTGCTGACAGACAGCTGGCTGGCGGCAAGCTGTTGATTAAAGTTATGTATGAGAACGTCGGAGGTGATCCCCTGTTCCCGAAGGCTCTGTTCAACCCAGTTCAGAGGTAACGACAGCGCGTTACCATGCCCCTGCAGGCGCCGCACCAGTTCGGCGACAAACGCACTGGTTAAAGGAGGCCGGGAGCGTGCCATATCGGCAACTACCATGATTAAATCACCAGGCGCACTCTCGGCGCATTCGAAAATCCTTGTTATCCACGTATCGGCCAGATTTCTGTCCTGCTGCGCTTTTACCACTTCCACGCTTATACGACGGAGATTTTCTATCAGCGCCAGGCGCAGCATTCCCGGTAATGCCCAGACTTCACCTAATGTCAGAGGTGTTACCTGTTGATAAGCTGTGAGATAGCTGGTCAGACTGGCGGCATCCCAGCGGCCATCACCGTGAGCAATTGCCTCTGATGCAATGTTGTAAATTCGTGGGCAATTCAGCGGCGACATCAGCGACGGGAGTCCTTTACCAAAGCTTTTTGGTAAGTGCTGGCGGACAGTGCGTATCTGTTCTTCAATCAGATAGTAATTGTCCAGCAACCACTCTCCGGCGGGCATGATACTGGTCTTTTTACCTGCGTTAAGCTCATAGCAGTTTTGAGTGATGATAGCCTCATTGTCGCCAAGCCTTTTCAGAAGATAATAAGGATGTTTATCCGGTGATAATTTATGGGTTCGCGCCAGCTTCTGACCGTAGCGCTCCATCTGGGCGGTCGAAAAGAGTTCTAACCGCAGAGGACTTTCACCGGCAGGATCGTTCGCTGAAAACGTTACGTTTTCAGCAGCATTCCTCGGAATACGGGAGCGGTTAAACCACGCTTTCGGGTTCATTTTCATAGCATTGCTCTGATGCAACGTTAGCACGCAGGAGCAGTTGCGAAATCAGTTCAGAAACGTTCTCTCAGGATGGGCGTCAGGCATCAGGGATTTAACAGCTGCCGGAATCTAACATAAGTATAGGACATGGGCTCTGATCTGCGGTTGTGGTCGAGCTAGCGTCGGGAGATAAACAGAGCTTTACATCCGGGGCAAAGCATGGCTTGGTTGAGTCGGATTTTTGACAACGGTTGTGCTGATTTTAAGCCACAAACAGGACAGGCAGCAGTGGCAGTAGACGCACTGCTGAAGAGTTTCATTGCGTAATTGATAACAGACATGACCATTAACCTTTCAATGAATGAGCTTCACCGTATCACATATGGTTAAGTTTTAATCTATATATTTTGAGGCACAGCAATTCAGGAAAGATAAATGTTCGCAGCCACAGGCCCCCTGGTACCGTTGATCCGGCAAAATTCTATGCGGCTTCCTGGGATGATGAGTAATTCTGATTCGCGGGAGTTAACGGCTGAAATGTGAAGCAGAACGTCTTTTCGGCCATCAGAGGGGATGATGAGGCCTTTACCGCTGAGAATGTCAAAACTTTTGACAATTCCTGTCATTTTATGGGACAAGGCAATTCCTTATTGAAAACACGTAAATACTATACATTGAAAATAGCACGCTGCCACTTTTAATTTCCTTGTGGGACCTCTGGACGGCTAAAATATAATTTGCTTATTATTATTTACCGTGCCTTAATGAATCCCATCAGTTCAATGTACAAACGAACGTTTAACATTTTCGGGAAGTCCTCATTACCAGGCGCTATCTCTGATATCCCTCCTTTTGAGTCCATACGTTTAATACGATATGTTTACTATCAATACAATCATTTATAACGGGAGTCAGTATGACCTCAAGAATTAAAGGTCTGGTAAAATGGTTTAACGAAGACAAAGGTTTTGGCTTCATCTCTCCTCTTGATGGCAGTAAAGATATTTCTGTCCATTTTTCTGCGCTTGATGGCGACAACTTTAAAACTTTATTTGAAGGACAGAAAGTTGAATTCGCCGTTCACAGCGGTGCCAAAGGTTCTGCTGCTGCAAACGTAACACTTTGCGATAAATAAAACTTTGTGGATCTGCGACAACGATGAAGGATTATTCCTGAGTAGACAGACCCATAAATTAAATGTGATAAAAGCCGTTTAATCCTAATATCAGGTCAGCATATTTTTGCATATGTATGAATGTGCTGACCGATTTGATAAGGTACAGGCCTGCTGCATAAAAAGCCTGAAATAATAAACTAACTCATCTTTAAATAATAAAATAATCCGGATCCCCGGTAGCTTCCGAAAGCATCATGCCCTTGATTTTAACTTAATGGTATCTGTCAGCGAAATTACTGAGAGAACAGGGTGATGGAAAAGATTAACTGCGTCATGGCGGAATATGATAAAAGTCCTTGTTTTCTTTAATGCCGAATCCTGTAAAGTCATGACCGTTCTGGAGGGTATATCCTCTATCCGGCAGGAATATCCAAACGGTGATGAAACACATCTTCGGATTATGTCCGCTGGCTTTCCTTCCTTAACCGGCGATCATGGTGTTGTTTACGTGGCTTCTGACAAGGAGTTAACGTCACAGGAAATACTCGATGCTGCCAGAAAATATTTATAGAAATTCCATGACGCTCTCTGCTTCATGTTTTATTGCGTACCTACCCTATTTATAAGATACGAACAAAAAATAAGTAAAAAACTTTATAGCCTGCTAACCGCAGGTTTTTTTTACACATTCTTTTTTAAAAATCACTGCCAAATCATGAAGTCACTCTTAGTGCACTGACAAAATGCCAATATCCTTTTCTCTCTCCCCCTTCATGCTCTTTTGCCTCTATGATGAATCCTCCTGAGAGGCAGAGATAACTAATCTGATGACTTTTGTAATGGAATGTTCATCATGCACAACTAAACCAGCGAGTCATGGAGAGATACCCAAAGGCCTACCAGGCGGTACGCGAACCCGGATGGGATCAACCTGATTGAGACGTTCTGCGGCCCGCTGATCGCAGTGATCCTGTTCCTGATCCCCGCCTACCTGATCTACACCCGTACTGCGCTGACGCAGCTGCGTGGCGTGACGGTATTTCTTGTGGTACTGGGAGGCATGGCAACGCTGTTCGCGTTGCTATGGCCGTTAATTTAAGACAGAACCATGACACTCCGTTCATTGCAGGCATTACGGATTGTCCGGGATTTACTATCAACTGAATAGGGAATGTCCGCTTCTGGCACGAAGAAGACCTTTGAGCCGTGCCCAACACCTGAGCAGGGTTTTTCATTCCACGCACTGTTACTTGCGGTCGTATTGATTGGATTTTTTTCTGTTCCATTTGCTCAAGCGATTCGCTATTTAAGCACCTACTGCTGGTTGTTCATGAGGTGGGGTAAACATTAAGGCTGGTATCCAAACGCGTGGTATCCACACTGGTATCCACCAGTAAGGTACCGGCCGACAGGATACCTGTGGTAGGTAACCAGTGCCAGTAACCAGCCTATATGGTTGTCAAACACGAGGTTGCCAGGGCGGTTGCCACCGAAGGGCGGTTTCCAGTGGCGAGATTTCCATAGAGGTTTCCAGCGCCAGCCAGCGAAGTATCTCCTGGCAGACATTACAATGCTGATCACCACCAGCAGGGAGATAAACCATGACGCCACGCGAAATAGAGTTACTGACCATTGCCAAGCTCGAGCATGACGGCCACCAGCTCGAACCGGTAGAACTGCGGGAACTGAAGCGCCAGCTGGAAGAAGGGGCGGCATTATCTCGGCGACACCGCGAAATGATGACCGGCCCTGCATACCGGTGGTGCAAACCAGCGCCACGACGCGTGAGGTGATCAGCTCTAAACCAGCACCAGACCATTCCTGTAGTGGTGGATCCCCCCTAACTTCAGCATAAATAGCGTTTTTTAAGTGGCGTGTTGGTTCACGGCCTCTTTTTGTTGGTTCAAAAGTGGGGTGTGTCGGTTCATATTTTGGAAATAATTCTTTTGAAAACAATCATCTCTAAAAACTGAACCAACTGAACCAACTGAACTAACGCTTTTTAAGTACACGTGGAGTAAAACGGTTTAGTGGGCAGGTGTATTATATGGCGAACTACTCTATTGGATGGCATGAAAAACTAAGCGAAGGGGTAGCACTACTGCTTAATGTGTACCCATGAGTGTACACAAAATGTATTTATCATTACGAAGTCCTTTGTTGGTGAGCCTTACATCCGTTATTGATGATTCATTTTATGCATCATAACGGAGCGCTTGCGCTCCGTTTGTTTTAGGGTGGTGCAGATAAACAGGAGAGTGTGATGAGCGAAAAAACCGTTACCTTTGGCGACAATATCCTGCTTCCGGCCATTGGCCAGGGCACCTGGTATATGGGCGAGAAGGCGAGTCAGCGCCGCCAGGAAGTGGATGCCCTGCGGGCAGGTATTGAACGTGGACTGACGCTGATTGATACCGCCGAGATGTATGCCGACGGCGGCGCGGAAGAGGTGGTCGGCGAAGCAATCGCTGGTCAGCGCGACAAGGTATTTCTGGTCTCCAAAGTCTACCCGTGGCATGCCGGAGGGCAAAAAGGCATGGCCGCCTGTGAAGCGAGCCTGCGCCGTCTCGGTACCGATCATATTGACCTGTACCTGCTGCACTGGCGCGGAAATTTTTCTCTGACAGAAACCGTCCAACTGATGGAAACGCTGCAACAGCAGGGCAAAATTGGCCGCTGGGGCGTGTCGAACCTCGATTATGCGGATATGCAGGAACTTTGGCAGGTGCCGGGCGGGCAGGCCTGTGCCACCAATCAGGTGCTGTATCATCTGGCCTCGCGCGGTATCGAATATGATCTGCTGCCGTGGTGTCAGCAGCAGTCGATGCCGGTGATGGCCTATTGCCCGCTGGCTCAGGCCGGGCGGCTACGCACCGGGCTGTTCAATCATCCCGTGGTGAATGCGGTGGCAAAAGAGTACAACGCCACGGCGGCCCAGATCCTGCTGGCGTGGGTGATCGGTCACCGCGGGGTGATGGCAATCCCGAAAGCGTCATCAATTCAACATGTGGAAGAAAATGCAGGCGCGCTGGCGATTTCTCTGTCAGCGGAGGCAGTAATGCAGCTGAATGCTGCCTTCCCGGCGCCGAAACAGAAAACGGCGTTAGACGTGGTATAAAGCAAGCGTAATGCCCTCTCAGCCTGGAGAGGGCAAGGGCAGGGGATTAACGCTTCACGATGTGAATAGTTTGTCCCAGACGCGAAGGTTTCTCTTCGGTCGCGGTTTGCGGTTCGCTGACACAGGCGGTTTCAACGCAGACGAAGGTTTTATAGCCATCATCCGGGATGTCACCCATGCTTACCGACAGCGCCGGGCCAGGGTTCCAGCCCACCACGTTGCTGTGGTGGTGATGGATCACTTCGATAGCGCGGTTCAGCGCTGTATCTTCGATGACGCTGCAGGCTTCCGGGTTCAGATAGACGCGGTCGGTACGATCCGGGAAGGTCTGCGAACCGTCGTTCAGTTTCCCTTCTTTCGCATTATCCACTTTATCAATAAAGGTATCGCCGAGACCATTCACCGTTACGGCAGCAATATCGCCAACGTTGAAATAGGTGTGCAGGGCAGAGGTGGTCTCAAATTCACCGTGCGCTTCCAGTTCGATTTCACAGGTTTTACCCAGCTTGAAGCGGGCGTAAAGGGTGAAGTCGTGCGGCCACAGCTTACGCGTCTCGTCATCGCTTTGCAGTTCAAAGGTCAGCACCACGCCGGACTCATCTTCGTTGTGGGCTTGCAGCGTCCATGGCAGGTTACGGGCAAAACCGTGTGACGGCAGACCCTGCTCCTTAGACGGGCCAAACCACGGCCAGCAGATTGGCACACCGCCGCGGATCGCCGCCCCTTTTTTAAAGGAGGTGATGTCGCTCAGCCACAGCGCTTCTGCTTCGCCTTCTGGCTTCCAGGAGAGCAGGTGTGCGCCATGCAGGGCAACAGAAGCCTGCACCTGCGGGTGTTCAATCACAATCACTTCGACATCATCAATCTGACGACGGGAGAGCACAGGGGTAAGTTGTTCGACTACCGGAAGTGCAAAAATTGTTTTAATCATTACGCAATCCTCTGTCTTTAATGCCATAAAAAAAGGCGACCGAGGTCGCCTTTTTGGATCAGAATCTCATCTCACTTATTTAGAGATGTGAGCGATCAGGTCCAGAACTTTGTTAGAGTAACCGGTTTCGTTGTCGTACCAGGAAACCAGTTTCACGAAGTTGTCGTTCAGTGCGATACCTGCTTTAGCATCGAACACGGAAGTGCACACTTCGCCGTTGAAATCGGTAGAAACAACGTCGTCTTCGGTGTAACCCAGAACGCCTTTCATTGCGCCTTCAGAAGCCGCTTTGATTGCTTTCTTGATTTCTTCGTAGCTTGCTGCTTTTTCCAGACGAACGGTCAGGTCAACAACAGATACGTTAGGAGTTGGAACGCGGAACGCCATACCAGTCAGTTTACCGTTCAGCTCTGGCAGTACAACGCCTACAGCTTTAGCAGCACCGGTAGAAGATGGGATGATGTTCTGAGCTGCGCCGCGGCCGCCGCGCCAGTCTTTGTGAGACGGGCCATCAACGGTTTTCTGAGTTGCGGTGGTAGCGTGAACGGTAGTCATCAGGCCTTCAACGATACCGAAGTTGTCGTTGATAACTTTAGCCAGTGGCGCCAGGCAGTTGGTGGTGCAGGATGCGTTGGAAACGATGTCCTGGCCAGCATACTTCTCGAAGTTAGCGCCTTTAACGAACATTGGGGTGTTGTCTTTGGATGGACCAGTCAGAACAACTTTTTTCGCGCCAGCGGTGATGTGCTTACGCGCAGTTTCGTCAGTCAGGAAGATACCGGTTGCTTCAGCAACTACGTCAACACCGATTTCGTTCCACTTCAGGTTAGCTGGATCTTTTTCAGCAGTAACACGGATGGTTTTGCCGTTGACAACCAGGTGGCCGTCTTTCACTTCAACGGTGCCGTTGAAACGACCGTGAGTTGAGTCGTACTTCAGCATGTACGCCATGTATTCAGCGTCTAACAGATCGTTGATACCAACGATTTCGATGTCAGAACGTTCCTGAGCAGCACGGAAAACAATACGGCCGATACGGCCAAAACCGTTGATACCTACTTTGATAGTCATATATTCCACCAGCTATTTGTTAGTGAATAAAAGGTTGCGTGTAAAATTACAAAAACCTTACGCAGCGTCAAGCGGAATCGTGTCAATCATTGCGACAAATCAATCCTTCGCATTACCTTTGCTCGATTGACTCACCTCACATTCCCTCGGAGCTAGCACCCATATGGGGCCTGCGCACGGAATTTTAAAGGGCTGGCCGCATAAAAATGTGGTCTAGATCACATTTGGCCGAGTGCCTTCCGGCAACGAGTAAGTTTAGATCAAAAGTTCATACTTCAGTGTTAATGTTTTGTTAGAATCGAGGGTAAAAGTTGTCTGTTTCAACTGCGAGATGTAAGCCTATGTCGAATCAACAAAACCCCGATGACCTGAAAAAAAACCTTACCGAAATGCAGTTCTACGTAACGCAAAATCACGGTACGGAACCGCCATTTACCGGGCGTCTGCTGCACAATAAACGGGATGGCGTATACCACTGTCTGGTGTGTGACGCTGCGCTGTTTAACTCCCAAAGCAAATACGATTCCGGTTGCGGCTGGCCGAGCTTTTATGAACCGGTCAGCGAGGAGGCGATTCGCTACCTGACCGACAACAGTCACGGCATGCAGCGCATTGAGATCCGCTGTGGAAACTGTGACGCACATCTCGGTCACGTCTTCCCGGACGGTCCTCAGCCGACAGGCGAACGTTTTTGCGTCAACTCTGCCTCTTTGAGCTTCACTGATGACCAGAATGGCGACCAGATGAAAGGTTGAAAAATCGATTCAGCAAATTATTCCTTTGGAGTCGGATTTAACATGAATATTGAAGAGATGATCAAGGGCATGACGCCGGACGTATACCAGCGTCTGGTCACGGCGGTCGAGCTGGGAAAATGGGCTGATGGCGTGGCGCTGACGCCGGAGCAAAAAGAGAACTGTCTGCAACTGGTGATGCTGTGGCAGGCGCGCAACAATACAGACGCGCAACACATGACCATTGATACCCAGGGCCAAATGGTGATGAAGAGTAAGCAGCAGCTTAAAGAAGATTTCGGCATTGCGCCGAAGCCGATCGTCACGCAGAAAGTGCATTAATGCTCTACCGGATAGCGGTTTTGAGGTAAAAAAAACGGTAACCCAGGTTACCGTTTTTTTATCTTCGAGCCCTTTCCCTGTGGGAGAGGGTGAGGTATCAGGCCGTAAAGAATCCAAGGTATTGTCGGCCGGGTAGCATAGTGCTACCCGGCCGAACTGGTATCAGGCCTGCGTCTCCTGCCAGTCTGCCAGCGTATACAGCGTGGCGCCTTCCGCCGCCATATCCATAAACGCCTGAGCGCTGTCCTGGCGCTGGATGTTGACCCCGCGACAGCCGTCGGTGATCACGTTCACCCGGTAACCCAGCTGTAGCGCATCCAGCACGGTGAATTTAACGCAGTAGTCGGTTGCCAGGCCCATTACAATCAGTTCCACGATTTCGTGATGGCGCAGCCACTGATCCAGCCCAGTTTTCTGCCGATGACCGTTATCAAAGAAGGCGCTGTAACTGTCGATGTTCGGGTTTTCCCCTTTCTGGAAGACGGCGTCAATGGCTTTGCTGTTCAGCAGAGGATGCAGCTCTGCGCCCTCCGTGTGCTGCACACAGTGATCGGGCCAGAACGTTTGTGGCAGGCCATCCAGCTCGCCCTGGGTGAAAGGCTCGACCTTGTGCTGGCTGGCAAAGCTGCCGTGATCTGCCGGATGCCAGTCCTGGCTGGCCACCACCGCTTCGCCGCGGGCTTTACACCACTCAATTAAAGCGTTGGCGATATCCACCGTACTGTCGCCTTCAGCCACCGCCAGCGCGCCGCCGGCACAAAAATCATTCTGTAAATCGACCAGTAACAAGGCTCGTTGTTTCATGCAGACTCCTTATTCGTCTGGCGTCAGTTCGCCACGCAGGTTTTGCATCATCGCGGTGCGAATCGACTGCACGTCCAGATCCTGACTCAATAAGTAGTGAAGTTTAGTCAGAGTGGCTTCTACCGTCATATCGAATCCGCTGATAATCCCCGCTTGCGCCAGAGCGTTTCCGGTGGCATAGCCGCCCATATTCACCTTGCCCGACATGCACTGGGTCAGGTTAACGACCACGATCCCACGGCTGCTTGCCTCCTGAAGCTCCTTAAGGAACTCGCCGTTTTGCGGGGCGTTGCCCACGCCGTAGGAGCGCAGGATCAGCGCTTTTACCGGCTGGCGGAGGAAGTTACGCACAACATCGGCGGAGATGCCGGGATAAATTGTCACCACGCCAATCGGCTGTGGGGTAATAGGATGAACCACCAGCTCGCCCGTAGTATGAGGGGCGGGTGGCGTACCGAGGCGGCGAATATGAATCCCGGCTTCCAGCAGCGGAGAGAGGTTCGGCGAGGCAAAAGCATCAAAGCCATCCGCATGCGCTTTGGTGGTACGGTTGCCACGATACAGGCGGTTGTTAAAGAACAGGCTCACTTCATTAATCGGGAAGTTGGCGGCCACGTACAGGGAATTGAGCAGGTTGATCTGCCCGTCGGAACGCAGCTCCGCCAGGGGGATCTGCGAGCCGGTCACGATCACCGGTTTACTGAGGTTTTCCAGCATGAAAGAGAGCGCCGAGGCGGTAAACGCCATGGTGTCGGTGCCATGCAGGATCACGAAACCATCATACTGATCGTAGTGCGCCTTGATGTCGTCGGCGATATGTTGCCAGTCTTCCGGGGTCATGTCGGAAGAGTCCATCAGCGGGTCATACTCGTGAATGGTGAAATCCGGCATCTCCGGGCGATGGAACTCAGGCATTAACGCCAGCTGGCGTTGCAGGTGACCCGACACCGGGATATAGCCGTTTTCCGAGCGCTGCATACCGATCGTACCGCCGGTATAGGCCACATAGATTGATTTCTTTTGCATCATGTAATGTTCTTGGGCTTCAAAGAAAAATCCCCTCTTCGCAGAAGAGGGGATGATGATTAACGTACGTTAGCGCAGGTGAGGCAGAACGCGTAGCGATTTTGCGGATCGTTAAAGGCGGCCAGTTTATCGCCCTCCGCTTTGACTGCTTTCGCCGCCGAGGCGACCGGTGCAGGCAGATACGCCTGCAGCGCATCTGGCAGCATGGCTTTAACCGAGCCGGAGAAGCTGTCCATTACCACATCAATGAAGGTCGGCTCATCCTGATAGAAATCGATATGCCACTGCTTCAGCTTCGCCAGCTCGGCGGCTTTGGCGACGGCGTCATCGAAATCACCCAGATTATCCACCAGCCCATTGGTCTTCGCATCCTGGCCGGTCCAGACGTGGCCCTGCGCAATCTGATCAATCTGCGCCGGGGTCTGCTTACGGGAGTCGGCCACCAGGGTGATAAAGCGCTTATAGCCGTTCTCAATGCTGAGTTGCATCATCTCTGACACTTCCGGCGGTAAGGCTTTGGTGATGGCAACATCCGCCAGCGGCGAGGTCGCAACGCCATCGGTATGCACGCCAAGATAGTCGAGGCTGTTTTCCACGGTGTTGATTACGCCGAAGATGCCGATGGAGCCAGTCAGGGTGCTCGGGTTCGCCACGATGTAGTTCGCCGGGGTCGAGATCCAGTAACCACCGGATGCCGCCATCCCGCCCATAGAGACCACCACCGGTTTGCCGGCGGCGCGCGCCGCTGACAGTTCCGCGCGGATCACTTCCGAGGCGCTGACGCTGCCGCCCGGGCTGTTCACCCGCAGGACGATGGCTTTCACTTTCGGATCGAGGCGCGCTTCGCGGATTTGCGCCGCGGTCGTATCGCCGCCAACGTTGCCCGGCGTCTCTTCGCCATCCATGATTGCTCCGTTAGCGAAGACCACGGCAATGCTGTCACCGGTATCGGCCGGTTTTTTCGCCTGATAGTCGTAGAAGCTGACGGCGCTGTAATTCTTCTCCTCTTTACTCCAGCCGAACTGTTTAGTCAGAGATTTTTCAATCTCGGCGCTGGTACCCAGGGCATCCACCAGCTTAGCGTTCAGGGCATACTTCGCGGTATCCCCCTCGACTTTACGCAGTCCGTCCAGAACCCCCTGCGCACCCGGGAAGACCTGCTCCGGGGTGATCTGACGGTTCGCAGCAACGGTGCCCAGGTAGTTTTTCCACAGCTCGCCGATCCAGCGGCTGTCTGCCTCGCGGGCAGCAGGGGACATGTCGTCGCGGATAAACGGCTCAACGGCAGATTTATAGGTGCCGACACGGAACACGTGGGTGGTGACTTTCAGCTTATCGAGCAGCGTTTTGTAATAGAGGCCATTGGTGGCAAAGCCATGCAGATCGACGGTGCCCTGCGGCGAGAGCCACACTTTATTGGCGAAGCTTGCCAGATAGTACTGCCCCTGGCTGTAGTTATCGCCCACCGCAATGACCGGTTTGCCGCTGTCGCGGAACTCGCGCAGCGCTTTACCGATGTACTGCATGGAAGGCTGATCCGCCCCGGCGAAGTTCTTCAGATCGAGCACGATGCCGGTAATGTTACGGTCATCTTTCGCCTGACGAATGGCATCGACGATATCAAACAGCGAGTTTTCCTGCAGACGGTCGCTACTGGCGCCAAACAGCTGGCGACCCAGCACGCCAAGACGATTGCTGGTGGAGGGTTTATCCACCACGACCCCAGCGATATCCAGCAGAAGCGCACCGCGGCCGGTGTTCTGCGACTGGCTGGTGGCGCTGAGGTGCATCCAGACGCCCACGCAAACCATCAGAATAAGGATGAAGAAGATGTTCATCACCAGATTGCGGACGAAATTAAGCAGTCGCCACGTCCATTTAAAAAAGCCGGCAAACAGTCGCCAGAGGGTTCGCATGTATTCTCCCTGTCCAGATAATTACCTTCCCGTCGCCATGGACGGTGTTGTCGGGCTATCGTAATGACCCGACCGCCACTTGTCAGCAGGAATTGCCTGCCACGCTGTAACAAAATCTGCCGTCGTGTTAATTTTGAGTAAATTTCAAGACAGGAGTAACCCCATGGATGCACTCGAACTGCTTGTTAACCGTCGTAGCGCGGCGCGCCTGGCGGAGCCAGCCCCGGCAGGTGAACAGCTGGACAACATTCTTCGCGCCGGGATGCGTGCCCCGGATCACGGCACCTTACAACCGTGGCACTTCTTTATCATAGAGGGTGAAGGACGCGATCGCTTTAGCGCCCTGCTGGAGAAAGGGGCCGTGGCCGCAGGCCAGGATGAAAAGGCGATTGAAAAAGCCCGTAATGCCCCGTTCCGCGCGCCGATGATTATCGCCGTGGTCGCGAAATGCCAGCCGCAGCACAAGGTGCCGGTCTGGGAGCAGGAGATGTCAGCCGGATGTGCGGTGATGGCCATGCAACTCGCCGCCGTTGCCCAGGGTTACAACGGTATCTGGCGCAGTGGTGCGTTAACCGACAGCCCGGTGGTACGCGACGGCCTGTCCTGCGGCGCAGACGATAAAATCGTCGGATTCCTCTATCTGGGCACCCCACAGCTCAAAGCCTCGACCACCGTTTCCGTGCCTGATACCGCGCCATTCGTCACCCATTTCTGATCCCCAACACAAAACTGTCTGGATCCTGAGCAACCGCAGCAGAATTCAGACAGTCATACTTATCACTTAATGGAATGAGCGCTACCATAGTGCAATTGTAATGAAAGGAGATTGTCATGAGCGAGCAAGCTATTCGTTTAACGCAATACAGCCATGGAGCCGGTTGCGGTTGTAAAATTTCCCCTAAAGTGCTGGAAACCATACTCCATAGCGAGCAGGCGAAGTTTGTCGACCCGAACCTGCTGGTGGGTAACGAGACCCGCGACGATGCGGCAGTCTACGATTTAGGCAACGGCACCAGCATTATCAGCACCACCGATTTCTTTATGCCGATCGTCGATAACCCGTTCGACTTCGGGCGCATTGCCGCCACTAACGCCATCAGCGATATCTTTGCCATGGGCGGCAAGCCGATCATGGCGATTGCGATCCTCGGCTGGCCGATCAACACCCTGGCCCCGGAGATCGCCCGCGAGGTTATTGAGGGCGGTCGCTTTGCCTGCCAGCAGGCAGGGATCGCGCTGGCGGGTGGCCACTCCATTGACGCGCCTGAACCGATTTTCGGCCTGGCAGTGACTGGCGTAGTGCCGACGGAGCGCGTCAAACGCAACAGCACCGCCGAAGCAGGCTGTAAGCTGTTTCTGACCAAACCATTAGGTATTGGTGTCCTGACGACCGCGGAGAAAAAATCCCTGCTGAAGCCAGAACACCAGGGGCTGGCGACGGAAGTGATGTGCCAGATGAACCTCGCCGGTGCCGCCTTCGCCAACATTGACGGCGTGAAGGCGATGACCGACGTGACCGGCTTTGGCCTGCTGGGCCACCTGAGCGAAGTGTGCCAGGGGGCGGGTGTGCAGGCGCAGGTCTGGTATCAGGACGTGCCGAAACTGCCGGGTGTGGAAGCTTATATTGCCCAGGGGGCTGTGCCGGGTGGCACGCAGCGTAACTTCGCCAGCTACGGTCACCTGATGGGCGAGATGCCCGCCGAGTGGCGCGATCTGCTGTGCGACCCGCAGACTTCCGGCGGCCTGCTGCTGGCCGTCACCCCGGAGGCCGAAGCAGAAGTCCAGGCAACCGCCGCTGAGTTCGGTATCACCCTGACCGCCATCGGCGAGCTGGTGACTGCCCGCGGTGGCCGTCCGATGATTGAGATCCGTTAATTCAATGCGGTTATTTATTGCCGAAAAACCCAGCCTCGCCCGGGCGATTGCGGATGTATTACCCAAGCCGCATCGCAAGGGCGATGGTTATATCGAGTGCGGGAACGGGCAGGTGGTCACCTGGTGTATCGGCCACCTGCTGGAGCAGGCCCAGCCGGATGCCTACGACAGCCGCTACGCGCGCTGGAATCTCAACGATCTCCCTATCGTGCCAGAAAAGTGGCAGCTGCAGCCACGCCCGTCGGTGACCAAACAGCTCAACGTCATTAAGCGTCTGCTGAATGACGCAGCAGAAGTGATCCACGCCGGTGACCCGGACAGAGAAGGGCAGCTGCTGGTGGACGAGGTACTGGATTACCTGAACCTCGCGCCAGAAAAACGCCACCAGGTAAAACGTTGTCTGATTAACGATCTCAACCCGCAGGCGGTAGAGCGTGCCATATCGCGTCTGCGATCCAACAGCGAGTTTGTACCGCTGTGCGTGTCGGCGCTGGCCCGTGCCCGCGCCGACTGGCTGTACGGCATCAACATGACCCGCGCCTATACCATTCTCGGGCGTAACGCGGGTTATCAGGGAGTGCTGTCGGTGGGCCGCGTACAGACGCCGGTGCTGGGGCTGGTGGTGCGCCGTGATGAAGAGATTGAGAACTTTGTCGCCAAAGACTTCTTCGAAGTGAAGGCCCATATTGTCACCCCGAAGGACGAACGCTTTACCGCCGTCTGGCAGCCGAGCGAGGCCTGCGAACCTTATCAGGATGAAGAGGGACGTCTGCTGCATCGTCCTCTGGCCGACCACGTGGTGACCCGCATTCAGGGCCAGCCCGCCGTCGTCACCAGCTATAACGATAAACGGGAATCAGAACCCGCGCCGCTGCCGTTTTCCCTTTCCGCTCTGCAGATCGAGGCTGCGAAACGCTACGGCCTGAGCGCGCAAAACGTGCTCGATATCTGCCAGAAGCTGTATGAAACGCATAAGCTGATTACCTATCCGCGTTCTGATAGCCGCTATCTGCCGGAAGAGCATTTTGCCGGACGCCACGCGGTGCTGAACGCCATTGCCGCTCATGCTCCTGATTTAATGCCGCAGCCGGTGGTCAACCCGGATACGCGCAACCGCTGCTGGGACGATAAAAAGGTGGATGCTCACCACGCTATCATTCCCACCGCCCGCAGCAGTAAGGTCAGTCTGACCGAGAATGAGTCGAAGGTTTATAACCTTATTGCCCGTCAGTACCTGATGCAGTTCTGCCCGGATGCGCTGTTCCGCAAGTGCGTCATTGAGCTGGAGATCGCCAAAGGCAAGTTTATCGCCAAGGCACGCTTCCTCGCCGAAGCGGGCTGGCGCACGCTGCTGGGCAGTAAAGAGCGCGATGAAGAAAACGACGGCACGCCGCTGCCGGTGGTGAAAAAAGACGATGAGCTGCTGTGCGAGAAGGGCGAAGTGGTGGAGCGGCAGACGCAGCCGCCGCGCCACTTCACCGACGCGACTATCCTCTCCGCCATGACCGGAATCGCCCGGTTTGTGCAGGATAAAGATCTGAAGAAGATCCTGCGCGCCACCGACGGGCTGGGAACGGAAGCGACCCGCGCCGGGATCATCGAGCTGCTGTTTAAACGCGGTTTTCTGCACAAGAAAGGGCGTTACATCCACGCGACGGATGCCGGAAAGGCGCTGATCCACTCCCTGCCGGAGATGGCCGCAAGACCGGATATGACCGCGCACTGGGAGTCAGTACTGACCCAGATCAGCGAAAAACAGTGTCGATATCAGGATTTTATGCAGCCGCTGGTGGGCACGTTATTCGATCTGATTAACCAGGCGCGGAACACGTCCGTCAGGGATTTTCGTGGCATGGTTGCGCCGGGTGGCGATAAGAAGAAAAAGTTCAAAAAGAAGAGTACGGCCTGAAAATTCGCCGGGTGGCGCGACGCTCACCCGGCCTGAGTTTTTCGCCCTCTCCCTTGAGAAGAGGGCGCAGAATCAGATCACACCCTGACCCAACATCGCATCCGCGACCTTCACAAACCCGGCAATGTTCGCCCCGCGAACATAGTTGGTCTGTTTCTCTTCCCCGCCATACTCAACGCAAGCGTGGTGAATATCCAGCATGATGTGATGCAGGCGCGCATCCACTTTCTCTGCTTTCCAGCCCATACGCGCGGCATTCTGCGCCATCTCCAGGCCTGAGGTTGCCACACCGCCAGCGTTGGCTGCTTTACCCGGTGCGAACAGCACGCCAGCCTGCAGGAACAGGTCGGTGGCTTCGATAGTGGTTGGCATGTTAGCCCCTTCGGCGACTGCTCTGACACCGTTGGCGATCAGCTGGCGTGCCGCATCCACATCCAGTTCGTTCTGGGTCGCGCATGGCAAGGCGATATCGACCGGTACAGCCCACGGCTGTTTGCCTTCAAGATAGGTCAGACCGAACTCACGGGCATAATCGGCCACACGGCCGTCGCGGCTGGCTTTGATTTCGCACAGGCGCGCCAGTTTTTCAGAGGTGAAGCCCGCTTCGTCAACCACGGTGCCGCTGGAGTCAGAGGCGGTGATCACCCGGGCACCCAGTTCCATTGCTTTCTCGATAGCGTACTGGGCCACGTTGCCAGAACCCGACACCGCCACGCGCATACCGTCGAAGCTCATTCCGTGACGCTTCAGCATCGCTTCAGTGAAGTAGACCAGACCGTAACCGGTCGCTTCCGGGCGGATCAGGCTGCCGCCGAAGGAGAGGCCTTTCCCGGTGAAGACGCAGGCGCTGTTGTTGGAGAGTTTTTTCATCATCCCGGCCATAAAGCCCACTTCGCGCCCGCCCACGCCGATATCCCCGGCCGGTACGTCGGTATCCGCGCCCAGGTGACGGTACAGTTCGGTCATCAGCGCCTGGCAGAAGCGCATCACTTCGCCTTCGCTTTTGCCTTTCGGATCAAAATCGCTGCCGCCTTTGCCGCCGCCCATAGGCAGGGTGGTGAGGGCATTTTTAAAGGTTTGTTCAAAGCCGAGGAACTTCAGGATCGACAGGTTAACCGACGGGTGGAAACGCATCCCGCCCTTGAATGGACCAATTGCAGAGCTGAACTGGACACGCCAGGCGCGGTTGACCTGCACCTGATTGCGGTCGTCAACCCACACTACACGGAACTGGATCACGCGCTCGGGTTCAACCAGGCGTTCAAGCAGAGACATCTGACGGTAGCGCGGGTTTTGTTCCAGGAATGGCCAGAGGGTGGTCATCACTTCACGTACGGCCTGAGCAAATTCGCTCTGATGTGGGTCACGCTGTTGAACGCGGTTCAGAAAGGATTCAAGAGAGCACGCCTGGTCCATATCGATAAGTTCCTCTAATATTTTGGGATTATTTTATTTGTAACAAAAAGATGCATGTTGTTGTGTTTTTCGACTATACCACCCGATGCGCTTTGTGACGCAAGCTAAATTTTGTCCTCAAGTTAAATTCATTACACGTGCCGGGTCATAACAAAAAACGATGATCGGCGGGATTAAAGCTTCCCGGGTTTTTTACCGTTATAGTGAATATCAGGACACAACAGGAAGAAGCGTCGATGAAGCGTATTGTGATGGCTGTTTTGCTTGGGGTTTTCGCGGCCGGCAGTCAGGCCGACCAGCGGTTTGGTACCGGGGTGGATGTGAATATCCCGCCGGAGATCTTCAGCTCCAGCGGTCAGCGCCCGCCGCCGTGCAATCAGTGCTGCATCTATCAGGATCAGAACTATTCCGAAGGGGCGGTGGTGAAGGCCGACGGGGTGTTATTGCAGTGCCAGCGCGATCAGAATGCCATCAGCACTAATCCGCTGGTCTGGCGTCGCGTAAGAGAATAAACGCCTCCAGCAGGGGGATATCCGCCGGGGCAAGATCGTAGCTCAGCGCCTCGCGCGGAGAGCACCACACCAGTTGGCTGTGATAGTGCGTTTCGGGCGTGCCGGTAAACGCCGGCACGTGCCAGGCGTGTAGAGTGATAAGCCGCTGCGACACTTCACGCTGGTGGCTGGCGATATAGCGCGTGGGCCGGGCCTCGATGCCCAGCTCTTCGCGCAGCTCACGTACCAGAGCGTCGGGCTGCGTCTCTCCCGCCTCCACTTTGCCCCCGGCAAACTCCCACAAACCGGGTTGATCCGCATGCAGCGGGCGCTGCGCCAGTAAAATTTTGCCATCCTGTTCGAGAATAGCGCAAACAACATCGAGTGTTTTTAGCATGGTCGTCAATAATGAGTGAGAGAGAAAGCGTTAGGATCTGCGTACTTATTAGCGACCAGGGAGCATCCTGTGAAAGAGTTACCGCCAGTCTGGGTTAAACCCATCGAATCCATCCCCGCCAGTTTAACGCCAATCGCCAGGATGCAGAAAAAACATTATGGCGCGGTGCTTAACCCGCTGCGCTGGTGGGGGAGAATGCCCCGGCTATTCTGGCTGGTGGCGCTGTTTGTCGGGTATATCGAGCGTAAAAAATCGCCTCTCGATCCGGTGCTGCGTTCGCTGCTGATGACCCGCGTCTCTCAGGTGTGCCATTGCGCGTTCTGCATCGATGCCAATGCGTTACGTCTGGCGCAACGCAGCGGCGGGATGGCAAAGGTAGAGGCCGTTGCAACATGGCGCGACAGCACGCTCTTCAGCGACAAGGAGCGTGCCGCACTGGCCTATGCCGAGGCGGTTTCCGCCACCCCGCCAGTGGTTGACGATGCCCTGAAAGCCGCATTGCGCCGCCACTTCAGCGAGCAGGCGATTACGGAGATGACCTCGTTACTCGCTTTTCAGAATCTGTCTGCGCGTTTCAATGCCGCGCTGGATATCCCCTCGCAAGGGTTATGCGTCATGCCTGGAGAAAAACACGATGCTTGACCGCCACCTCCACCCGCGCCTGAAACCGCTGCTCAACCGGCTGGTGATGAGACTGGATAAACCGGAGATCAGCCCGGACGGCATAACGTTGATCGGCTTTGCCATCGGCGTGCTGGCCTTGCCGTTTCTGGCGCTGGGCTGGTATCTGGCGGCGCTGGTGGCCATTGTACTGAACCGCCTGCTGGACGGACTGGATGGCGCACTGGCGCGACGCAGAGGATTAACCGATGCCGGTGGCTTTCTTGATATCGCCCTCGATTTTCTGTTTTATGCCCTCGTGCCCTTTGGCTTTGCCCTCGCGGATCCCGCGCTTAATGCGTTGCCAGCCGCCTGGCTACTGTTTGCCTTTATTGGCACCGGCAGCAGCTTCCTGGCGTTTGCCACGCTGGCCGCGAAGCATGACATCGACAATCCGGGCTATGCCCACAAGTCGTTTTACTATCTGGGTGGGCTAACAGAAGGAACCGAAACCATCCTGCTGTTTGTGCTTTTCTGCCTGTTCCCGGCGCACTTTGCATGGCTGGCGTGGGTTTTCGGCGCGTTGTGCTGGCTCACCACCGCAACGCGCATCTGGAGTGGTTATCTGACGCTGAAAGAGGCTCAGCGTCAGGCAGGATCAGAGTGACGCGTCTGGCCCGCGTTCACCGGTAGCAACCGGATTCTGCGGGTTGCTGCTCCATTCGTACCAGCCGCCGTCATAGACGCCGACATTTTTCCAGCCCATCGCCCGGGCATACATAAAGGTTTCCGATGCCCGCCAGCCGGTGCCGCAGTAAAACGCCACCTGCTGATCAGGCAGAATATGCCACTGCTTCCACATCGCGGCGATATCCTCTGCGCTACGCATGGTTCCATCCGGGTTATGGAAATCTTCCATATGGGTAGAGTCACTTCCGGCATGACCCCAGCGTGCGCCTGCGATCTCGCCTTTTGGCTTAATGTAGCTGTAGCCGCTGGTCACGCCGGTAAATTCCGGCCAGGAGCGGATGCTCACCAGAGAAGCATCCTTGCGGTGCAGCAGGCCACGCGCCTGTTCGGTATTCAGCATCAGCTGTGGCTGACCCGGGATCGGCGCGCCAAAATCGGCCGCTGGCGTCACTTTATTCGGTGTGCCGCGTTGAACCGGCAGTTTTGCACTGTCCCAGGCTTTCCAGCCGCCATCCAGCAGGCGAACATCTTTCACCCCGGCATAGAGCATGATCTGCGCCACGCGCGCGGCGGCATACACGTCGCGGCCATAGAGGATCACCGTGGTGTCATGGCGAATGCCATGTTTTGCCAGCATCGCTTTGAGATCCGCATCAGAAACTTTGTTCCACAGCGGCTCGCTTTCCACTTCATTGGTGTCGATATAGTCTGCGCCGGGGATGTGGCTCAGCAGATAAAATTTCGGTGCGCCCCAGGCCGCTTCAATCACTTTCCACTCGCCGGCAGGCGCAGCCGTGACCGGCTTACCCTGCTGGAGCTGGTGCAGCCACTGCGGGTAGACCAGTTGCTCGAAGTGGGCGAGACGCTGGAGACGCGCCGGGGTTTGCAGGGCATCACTCAACAACGTGACCTGGCTGAAACCCGCCTGATTCAGCCGCGCCTTAACGGCCTGGTTATCGCTGTCGCTACCGTATAGGGCAACCGGCGTGGTCGGCGTGAGCTGGTGCTGCGAAGCCCAGGCTTTCAGCTGGGTCTCGTTCATCGCCCCAAGCCAACTGGCGGAAAGGTTCAGCGCGGCAGGCTCGTGGCCGGACGGGCCGTTCAGGGTCTGCGGCCAGCCGTTGTAGAAGGCGCTGGCGCGGGTGTCAATCAGGGCGCCTTGCTGTTGCTGAAGCGCTGTCAGCGTGAGGGAAGGTGCCATTTCAGCGGCAAAAGAAGAGAAAGCGGCGAGACCTAAAGCGGCGGTCAGCGCGGTCAGTTGAGAAACACGTTTCATCGAAAAGCCCGATCGTAAAGAAATGAGCCGTGATTGTGGCAACCTGCCAGCCAAAAAACGTTGCGTTTGCGCAGGATGTCATGGAATTCATTGCCAGCCCGCCATCGGCAGCACGCGCCCGTTCGGGGGAATATCTTCGTCATCGTGCGTCACCTGTACCACCGGGATCTGCCGGGTGCACACTTCCGCGAACACCCAACGGCGAAACTGGTCGCGCAGGTTTTTATCCAGGCGGCTAAAAGGTTCATCGAGCAGCAGCGCCTGCGGCTGGGCCAGCAGGGCGCGGAGCAGACTTACCCGGGCGCGCTGGCCACCGGAGAGCGTAGCGGGGTCGCGATGAAAAAAACCGTTCAGTTCGGCGGCGTCCAGCGCCGCAATCACCGCCTGCTGTCGGCGCTCGCCTTTAATCGCCGCCGGAAGCGCCAGCAGCAGATTCTGCCCGACGCTGAAGTGATCGAAGAGCAAGGCATCCTGAAACAGCAGGCCCACTCCGCGCTGCTCGGTGGGCAGGGCGTCACAGCGCCGGGCGTTGATCCACAGCTCACCTGCGGCGCGAAAATCGCCGGGCAGGGCACCTGCCATCCAGGCAAACAGCGACGATTTACCGCTGCCGGACGGGCCCATCAGGGTGAGAATGTCGCCAGGCCGCACGCTGAAGTTAACGTTGTGCAACAGCGTCGTGTGGCGCAGCGCGAGCGAAACATCCTTAACCATCAGCATTAACGTAACCCCTGTCGAAAACGGCCAACCAGCCGGGAAATCAGGATGCAGGCGGCGAAAACCAGCATCGGCAACAGCAATTGCCACAGCGCCTGGGCCGCCAGCACGGCGCTACTGCCCCCGCTACTGAGCGCCACGGCGTCGGTGGTCAGGGTGGCGAACCGTCCGCTGCCCAGCCACAGGGTGGGCAGATACTGCGCCATGCTGACGGAAAACCCGACGGCAAAGGCGGTGAGCGCCGGGCGGATCATCTGCGGACATTTGACCAGCCAGAATATTTTAAGCGATCCCCATCCCAGAGTGCGGGCAATCAGGATCAGGCGCGGATCGAGTCGGCGCCAGGCGGGCTGCATTACCAGCAGCATCCACGGCAACACCCACAGTAAATGCCCCCACAACACAGCGATCCATTGCCCGTCGAGCTGCAGCAGCAAGGCCAATTGATACTGCCCGGCCACCAGCGGCAGGGCGGGGAGGGCCAGCGGTAGCCAGACCCAGAAGCCGCCGCGCTGCGGGCCCCACTCCAGCCAGAGCAGGATCATCCCCAGGGCAAGCACAGCCGAAGAGAGGCCCAGCGCCAGGCTCTCGCCCGCCGTCTCGCGGGAGACGCTGGCATTGCCTGCCGTGAGCACCAGTATTGCCACGCTGACGATCCCCGCCAACGGCAGCAGCAGGCCGCAGGCGCGTCCCACCCTTAGCGGACGCGGTGTCGGGCGCTTTCCGGAGATATCCGGGATAGTGCGGCGCCAGCGTTGCCAGCCGATAAACAGCGCGACAGCGATCAGTTCCAGCAGCACCAACAGGATCACGCACACCAGCATCCCCTTCGCCTGCTGTTGCGCATCCCCCTGCGAAAGCCACTGCCAGGCCAGCACGGCGAGGGTGGGGGGATTACCCGGCCCGAGGATCAGAGCCACGTCCACTGCCGACAGCGTCCAGGCGATCACCGCCAGCATCACTGCCCCCAGCGCGGGCGCAATGGCAGGCAGGATCAGCCAGCGTAGCGCCTGCCAGCGGCTATAGCCCAGGGTTCGCAGGAGCGTGACTTTTTGCGCCAACGCTTTTTCCGGAAGCGAGGCGTAAATGGCCCAGACAACAAAGGCGCTCTCCTTGACGGCAAGGGTCAGGCCCAGCCCAATCCCGTAGCGATCCAGAACCGGCGAGCAAAACGAACAGACGCGGTAAAGTTCACCGCCTTCGGCAAACATCAGCAGCACGCTGACGGCAAAGGCCACATGAGGGATCGCCAGCAGCCACGGCAGGTGATTACACAGCCGCCGCCAGCGACTGCCGGGCCACAGCGCAGCCACCACCGCCAGCGCCAGGAGCAGCGCACCGACGGCGGCAATCAGGGTAGACACCAGGGTGGCGATCAGCGCCTGCGGCAACTGCGGATCCGCCGCCAGCGCCCGCCAGTTCTCCAGAGAGAAAACCGGCGGTAACAGCAGGGCAAAGGCGGGCAGCAGCGGCAGATAAACTGCCGCCATGAGTGCCCACGCGAGCCAGCTTAGTGGGTGCCGTAGCGACGCAGCCATGCCTGCTCCAGCGCATTAACCCAGGCGGCGTGGGGTTCGCCGAGCGTTGCAGGTAAATCGGTTGGAATAAACTGGCGCAGCTGTGCGGCCTCAGCAGCGGGCACTTTTTGCGGATCCAGCACGCTCGGATCGCCCCAGTTGGCCGGGTCGGCCTTGCGGATCTGCGCCTGCGGGGAAAGTAAAAAGTTGGCGACCACTTTTGCGCCTGCGCTGGCAGAGGCATTGGCCGGGATGGTGACGAAGTGTACGTTGCCAATCATCCCCTGTTGAAAACCGAAGCTGTAGCTGTCAGCGGGCAATGCTTTGCTGTTCACTTGTTGCCGGGCATGGGCCGGATTGAATGTGATCGACAGGTTTAAGTTGCCATTGGCCAGCAAGGCATCCATCCGCGCCGGAGACGGTGGAAAATCCTTGCCCTCGCGCCACAGATGAGGATGCAGTTTATCCAGATAAACCCATAGCGGGGCGGTGACGGCGGCAAAGGTGGCGCTGTCCGGCGGCTGTTTTAGCGCGTCGGGTTGGGTGGTCTGGGTCAGAAGGATCTGTTCCAGAAACGCGGTGCCGGTAAAGTCAGGCGGGCGCGGGTAGGTAACAGTGCCAGGATGTTGCGTGGCATACTCCAGCAGCGCCTCGGGATCCTTAAGGGGGTGCGGCAGGGTCTGACGGCTGGCGATAAACGTGAGTTGTGCGCTGCCCCACGGGGATTCAGCCCCCTCCGTCGGGATAGCGAAATCCTCTGTCACCGGTTTATGAGTGTCGACGTAACGCCAGTTGGGAAGGCTTTGCGCCCACCCGGTCTGCAACAGCCCGGCGGTTTTCAGGGTACGGAAGTTCTCGCCGTTGACCCAGAGCAGATCAACCGAGCCGTTGGTTTTGCGCCCGGCGCTGGCCTCGGTCTGGATACGCTTCACCGCATCGGCCGCATCCGCCAGACGGACAATCTTCAGGTTAATGGCGTAGTGGCTTTTCATCTCGCCACTCACCCAGTCCAGGTAGCGGTTCACCGCCTCGTCACCGCCCCAGGCATTGAACCAGACGGTCTGGCCCCGGGCATCCTCTTTGGTTTTCTGCCAGCCGTCATCAGCCAGCGCCGGTCCTGCGATCAACAGGCCGGTCAATAACATGCAAAAACGCACACGGCGCATAATGCCCCCTGTTATAAAGACGTTCGGGAAAAGCGGGCGAACAGCCAGCGGGTGATAAGCGGCAGCAGTCCCAGTAGCGTAAAGGCAAAAACCACGCCCGGCGAGAGGATATCATGCAGCGACGTTATCTGCCCCAACTGGTGGCCCGCATTGAGATAGACAATAGCCCCCGGTAACATCCCAAGCTGGCTAACCCACCAGTAGCGCCATACCCCAAGGCGCGTTACCCCGGCGAGCAGGTTAACCACAAAGAACGGGAACAATGGCATCAGACGCAGGGCAAACAGATAAAATGCCCCGTCCCGCGCCACCCCGTCATTAACGGTGCGCATCTGCCCGGCAAAGCGGTGCTGCACCCAGTCGCGCAGCAGATAACGGCTGACCAGCATCGCCAGCGTGGCACCCAGCGTCGAGGCGAAAGAGACCAGCAGGATCCCCGGCCAGAGACCGAACAGCGCCCCGCCGAGCAGGGTCAGCAACGCAGCCCCCGGCAATGACAGGGTGGTCACCAGCACATAGAGAATAAAATAGAGGGCAGCGCTCTGGCGCGGGGCCTGCTGGCAGTAAAGCAGCAGCGCCTGATGCCGCGCCTGAAGATTTTCCAGAGTTACGCTGCCGGGCGGCAATTGCGTATAAATAACAATAAATGCGCCCAGAAGGGCGCATATCAGGATGATTTTACGGGCGTTTGTCGCCATTCATTTGACGTCGAACGTCGCCCATACCGGGGCGTGGTCGGACGGTTTTTCCATGCTGCGGATTTCGTAGTCGATCCCGGTTTCGACACAGCGCTCTGCCAACACGGAGCTTGCCAGCAGCAGGTCGATACGCAGGCCGCGGTTATCATCAAACCCTTTGGAGCGATAATCGAACCATGAGAAGCGATCCTGAGTCTCCGGGTTGGCGTGGCGGAACGTATCCACCAGACCCCAGTCCATCAGACGCGCCATCCATTCGCGCTCTTCCGGCAGGAAGGAGCATTTCCCGGCGCGCAGCCAGCGCTTGCGGCTGTCTTCGCCGATGCCGATATCCAGGTCAGTGTGGCTGATGTTCATGTCGCCCATGATCAACACCGGGTTCTCTTTTTTCAGCTCGGTTTCGAGGTACGACTGCAGATCCTGGTAGAACTTCTCTTTGGCCGGGAATTTTAGCGGGTGGTCGCGGCTCTCGCCCTGCGGGAAGTAACCGTTGATCACAGTGATGTTGCCAAGCGGTGAAGGAATTTCCGCCATGATGATACGACGCTGGGACTCTTCGTTGTCGCCCGGGAAGCCGCGACGCACGGAGACAGGGGTCTCTTTAGTGAGCAGCGCCACACCGTAATGGCCCTTCTGGCCATGATAAAAGACGTTGTAGCCCAGTTTCGCCACCTCTTCGAGAGGGAACATATCGTCGTGGACTTTTGTCTCCTGCAGGCCGATAACGTCAGGCTGATGTTGATCAACGATGGCTTGCAGTTGATGAGGACGGGCGCGCAGGCCGTTGATATTAAAAGAGACAAATTTCATAGTCGCTGCCAGTGCAAGGTGAATAGTGCAAGGATGGTAGCAGAATTTCGTTGGGCTGACTGCCGCCGCTGCGTATGTTCCACCAATTACTGTGACAGATCGCGCCGACAGTGCAATTTTTGCACCGAACTGGCGCGGGATGCCCTGTAATGGCGCGAAAAGGGACCACAAATTTCGCGAGCGATCACAATTCCAGAATTATATTTGGCTTCTGCATAAAACAGCTATTTTTCATGCGGCAAAGCCCCGCTTGTTGTAAAAATATTCACTTATTATGCAAAAACAGTGAATAACGCCATGTTATAACTCATTGATATTACGTTACCCCATCCCGTTTATGCATTTTTAGTGCTGGCTGGCACGATCGCTGCAATCTACATTTACAGCGCAAACACTAAAATATTTAACATTTAATCAACCTTTTATTTACCGGATGAGGTCGCTATGTCTCTGTCAATTACGCGTGAAAACTTTGATGAATGGATGATGCCGGTTTACGCTCCGGCGGCTTTTATTCCGGTACGGGGAGAAGGCTCACGCCTGTGGGATCAACAGGGTAAAGAGTACATCGACTTTGCCGGGGGGATTGCGGTTAACGCCCTGGGTCATGCGCATCCGGCGCTGCGTCAGGCGCTGAACGACCAGGCGGCGAAGTTCTGGCATACCGGCAACGGCTACACCAATGAACCTGCGCTGCGTCTGGCGAAAAAACTGATCGACGCCACCTTCGCCGAAAAAGTGTTCTTCTGTAACTCCGGGGCCGAAGCGAACGAAGCAGCGCTGAAGCTGGCGCGTAAATATGCCCACGATAACTTTGGCAACCAGAAAAGCGGCATCGTCGCCTTCAAAAATGCCTTCCATGGCCGCACGCTGTTTACCGTTAGCGCGGGCGGGCAACCTTCCTATTCACAGGACTTTGCGCCGCTGCCGCCGGATATCCGCCACGCGGTCTATAACGATCTCCAGTCTGCCAGCGAGTTGATTGACGATACCACCTGTGCGGTGATCGTCGAGCCCATGCAGGGCGAGGGCGGCGTGCTGCCTGCGGATAAGGCCTTCCTGCAAGGGCTGCGCGAACTGTGCGATCGTCACAACGCGGTGCTGATTTTCGATGAGGTCCAGACCGGGGTTGGCCGCACCGGCGAGCTGTATGCCTATATGCATTATGGCGTTACGCCGGACGTGCTCTCCACCGCCAAGGCCCTCGGTGGCGGCTTCCCAATCGGTGCCATGCTGACCACCGACAAATTCGCCCGGGTGATGACCGTTGGCACCCACGGGACCACCTACGGCGGCAACCCGCTGGCATCGGCGGTGGCCGGTCAGGTACTGGATATCATCAACACCCCGGACGTGCTGACCGGCGTTAAGCAGCGTCACGACTGGTTTGTCGAACGCCTGCAAGCCATTAACAGCAAAACGGGGCTGTTTAAAGAAATACGGGGCCTGGGGCTGCTGATTGGCTGCGTACTCACGGAGGAATTTGCCGGAAAAGCTAAACTTATTTCACAGGAAGCGGCAAAAGCGGGCGTGATGGTACTGATCGCCGGGGCTAACGTGGTGCGCTTTGCGCCTGCGCTGATCGTCAGCGAGGAAGAGGTGCAGACCGGGTTAGATCGCTTTGCGCTGGCCTGTGATCGTGTGAAGTCTGGGGTGTCATCATGATGGTCATCCGTCCCATTGAGCGCGGGGATTTATCCGCCCTCATGCAGCTTGCCGGTAAAACAGGAGGCGGGCTGACCTCGCTTCCCGTTGATGAAAAAACGCTCTCGGCGCGCATCGAACGCTCGCTGCAGACCTGGCAAGGGACGCTGCCGAAAGGCGAACAGGGTTACGTGTTTGTTCTGGAAGAAGCTGCCACCGGCACCGTGGCCGGGATCTGCGCCATCGAGGTGGCGGTGGGCTTAAACGACCCCTGGTATAACTACCGCGTCGGCACCCTGGTGCACGCGTCGAAAGAGCTGAACGTCTACAACGCGCTGCCCACGCTGTTTCTCAGTAACGATCACACCGGCAGCAGTGAACTCTGTAGCCTGTTTCTCGATCCCGACTGGCGCAAGGAGGGCAACGGCTATCTGCTCTCCAAATCGCGCTTTCTCTTTATGGCCGCCTTCCGCGATCGCTTTAACGAAAAAGTGGTGGCCGAGATGCGCGGCATGATCGACGAAACCGGCTTCTCGCCGTTCTGGCAAAGCCTGGGCGAACGCTTCTTCTCGATGGAGTTCAGCAAAGCCGACTACCTGTGCGGCACCGGACAGAAAGCCTTTATTGCCGAGCTGATGCCGAAACACCCTATCTATACCCATTTCCTCAGCCCCGAGGCGCAGGCCGTGATCGGCCAGGTGCATCCGCAAACCGCCCCGGCGCGCGCGGTGCTGGAGAAAGAGGGCTTCCGCTACCGCAACTATGTCGACATCTTTGACGGCGGCCCGACGCTGGAGTGCGATATCGACCGGGTAAGGGCGATCCGCAAAAGCCGTCTGGTGGAAGTGGCCGAAGGCCAGCCTGCGCCGGGTGAGTGGCCCGCCTGCCTGGTTGCTAATGAACAGTATGACCAGTTCCGCGCCACGCTGGTGCGCGTGGATCCTGAATGTGAACGTCTGGTGCTGACCGCAGCACAACTGGATGCCCTGAAATGCCGCGCTGGCGATCGTATTCGCATGGTGCGCCTGTGCCCCGAGGAGAAAACAGCATGAACTTATGGATCAATGGCGACTGGGTGACCGGCGAAGGTGAATCCCGCACCAAATACAATCCGGTGGGACAGGAGAGGTTATGGCAAGGGGCCGATGCCAGCGCCGCGCAGGTCGAACAGGCGTGCCGGGCAGCGCGTGCGGCCTTCCCGGGCTGGGCAAAGCTACCCTTCAGTGCGCGTCAGGCCATCGTTGAGAAATTTGCCTCTCTGCTGGAAGCCAATAAGCAGGAGCTGACCCGGATCATTGCCAGCGAAACCGGCAAGCCGCGCTGGGAAGCGGCAACGGAAATCACCGCGATGATCAACAAAGTCGCCATTTCGGTAAAGGCCTACCACACCCGTACCGGCGAGCAGCACACCGAGATGGCCGACGGGGCAGCCACGCTGCGCCATCGTCCGCACGGCGTGCTGGCGGTGTTTGGCCCCTATAACTTCCCCGGCCATCTGCCGAACGGCCACATCGTGCCCGCGCTGCTGGCGGGTAACACGGTGATCTTCAAGCCGAGCGAGCTGACGCCGTGGAGCGGTGAGGCGGTGGTAAAACTGTGGGAGCAGGCCGGGCTGCCGCCGGGCGTGCTCAATCTCGTCCAGGGTGGACGGGAAACCGGGCAGTCATTGAGTGCCCTGAGCGATATTGACGGCCTGCTGTTTACTGGCAGCGCCGGGACCGGCTATCAGCTGCACCGCCAGCTGGCTGGTCAGCCAGAGAAAATTCTGGCCCTTGAGATGGGCGGCAACAATGCCCTGATCGTTGACGACCCGGCGGATATCGACGCTGCGGTTCACCTGACGATCCAGTCGGCCTTTATCACTGCCGGACAGCGCTGCACCTGCGCCCGTCGTTTGCTGGTAAAAAGCGGTGCCGAAGGCGATGCCTTCCTCGCCCGGCTGGTGGAGGTGAGCGCGAAACTGCTGCCAGGGGCGTGGGATGCCAACGACCAGCCGTTTATGGGCGGGCTGATTTCCGAGCAGGCGGCGAAAAACGTTTATCACGTCTGGCGGGAACACGTTGCCCGCGGCGGGCGGTCGCTGCTCGATCCCCGCCTGGTGCGGGCGGGCACCTCTTTACTGACCCCGGGGATCGTCGACATGACGGGCGTGTGTGATGTGCCGGATGAAGAGGTCTTCGGGCCGTTGCTCTGCATCTGGCGTTATGACGATTTCGACCAGGCTATCGCGATGGCTAACGCTACGCGTTACGGCCTGTCGTGCGGCCTGATCTCGCCGGAACGCGAAAAATTTGACCAGTTGCTGCTGGAGGCACGTGCCGGGATCGTCAACTGGAACAAACCGCTTACCGGTGCGGCCAGCACCGCGCCATTCGGCGGCGTGGGTGCCTCCGGCAACCATCGCGCCAGCGCCTGGTATGCGGCGGATTACTGCGCCTGGCCCATGGCGAGCCTCGAAACCCCGGCCATCGTCCTGCCGGAGCAGCTGAGTCCGGGCCTCGATTTTACGCGGGAGAAGCGTCATGAAAGCGCGTGAGGTTAACTTCGACGGGCTGGTGGGCTTGACCCACCACTATGCCGGGCTGTCGTTTGGCAATGAAGCCTCGACTAAGCACCGTTTTCAGATCTCCAACCCGCAGCTGGCGGCAAAGCAGGGGCTGTTAAAGATGAAGGCGCTGGCGGATGCAGGCTTTCCCCAGGCGGTGATCCCGCCTCAGGAGCGGCCTAACGTCGGCGTGCTGCGCCAGCTCGGCTTTACCGGCACCGATGAGCAGGTGGTGGAGAAGGCCGGCACGCAGATGCCGCAGCTGCTCTCAGCCGCCAGTTCCGCCTCCTCCATGTGGGTGGCGAATGCCGCGACGGTAGCCCCGTCGGCAGACACGCTCGACGGAAAAGTGCACTTTACCGTTGCCAACCTGAACAACAAATTCCACCGGGCCAGCGAAGCCGGTACCACCGAAAAGGTGCTGCGCGCCATTTTCCGCGATGAATCCCGCTTTAGCGTCCATACGGCGCTGCCGCAGGTCGCGATGTTCGGTGACGAAGGCGCGGCAAACCACAACCGCCTCGGCGGCGACTACGGCGAGCCGGGTTTGCAACTGTTTGTCTATGGTCGTGAAGAGGGGGGTAATGAGGCACCGGCCCGCTACCCGGCGCGTCAGACTCTGGCCGCGAGCCAGGCGGTTGCCCGGCTGAACCAGGTCAACCCCGGGCAGATCCTCTTCGCCCAGCAAAACCCGAGAGTGATTGACCAGGGGGTGTTCCACAACGACGTGATCGCCGTGTCGAACCGCCAGGTGCTGTTCTGCCACGAGCAGGCGTTTGTCGATCAGCCTGCGCTGCTTCAGACCCTGCGCGAGCGGGTGCCTGGCTTCATGCCGATCGAGGTGCCGACCGGGGCAGTGTCGGTCCAGGACGCGGTGTCCACTTACCTGTTCAACAGCCAGCTGTTGAGTCGCGACGACGGCAGCATGATGCTGGTCCTGCCACAAGAATCGCAGGATCACCCTGGCGTCTGGCGCTATCTGAACGGTCTGGTGGCAGAAGATAACCCTGTCAGCGAGCTGCGGGTGTTTGATCTGCGCGAGAGCATGGCCAATGGCGGTGGCCCGGCCTGTCTGCGCCTGCGCGTGGTGCTGACCCCTGAGGAGCAGCGGGCAGTTAACCCGGCGGTGATGATGAACGAGACCCTGTTCAACACCCTCAATGACTGGGTGGACCGCTACTATCGCGACCGTTTGACTCAGGCCGACCTGGTGGATCCGCAGCTGTTGCGCGAAGGGCGCGAGGCGCTGGATGCCCTGACCCGTATTCTGCAACTCGGGTCTGTCTACCCGTTCCAGCAATAAAGGAGGCGTGATGGAAAACTTTCTGGCGCTGACGATGGCCGATGAAACACCTGCCCACCTTCAGGGCAAAGGGGCCTCCTTTGACTGGCGCTGGCTGGCGCGCGGGGTACTGGAGTTCACGCCAGAGGTCGCGAGCGAGCGTGCCCTGGTGCTCTCTGCCGGGATCCACGGTAACGAAACCGCGCCGGTGGAAATCGTTGATCTGCTGGTGCGGGCGCTGTTTCGTGGCGAATTGACGCTACGCTGCCGCCTGCTTGTTATCTATGGCAATCCTCCGGCGCTGAGGGCCGATAAGCGCTACCTGACCTGCGATATCAACCGCCTGTTCAGCGGGCGCGGAGCGCAGTTTCCGGCCTGTGATGAGACCGCGCGCGCGGCGCTGCTGGAGGAGCTGGTGGGTGCGTTTTATCAGCAGGCAGGGGCCGACCGCTGGCATCTCGATCTGCATACCGCCATCCGCGCCTCGTATTATGAGCGTTTTGGCGTACTGCCCCAGCGCAATCAGCCGTGGGATGAGGCATTTATTCAGTGGCTGGGGGATGCAGGGCTGGAGGCGCTGGTCTTTCATCAGGCACCGGGCGGGACATTCACCCATTTTAGCTGCGAACGCTTTGGTGCCCTGGCCTGTACCCTGGAGTTAGGCAAGGCGTTGCCGTTCGGCCATAACGATCTGTCGCGTTTTGCCACTACCCATCGGGCGCTGTTTGCTTTACTGAGCGGCGAGGCGCCAGCGCAACATGCTGAGCCTGTTGAGCACTATCGGGTGGTGCAGCAGATCACTCGCCGCAGCGAGGCCTTCGTGCTGCACATGGCGGCGCATACCCTCAACTTTACGCCATTTCGCCAGGGGGTATTACTGGCGGAGGATGGCGATGAACGCTACGAAGTGCACAAGCCGACCGAATATGTTCTGTTCCCGAACCCTGCCGTGGCCTTTGGTTTGCGCGCCGGACTGATGCTGGAAAAAATCACCTGACACTCCTCTGACCCCATCAGCGTAATGCGATGGGGTTGTTTATTTTCTCAGCCATTTCATTGTTCTCCTGTTTTATTACAGATTATTCCTGGCTGTTTGCTTTATTATTAATCTTCTTCCCGGTATACTCCTTCACAATCTCTTTAAAATCAGCCAGATGTATATTTCTGTTTCAACTCTCCACGCTTTATCCTTATTTTCTCCATATTTGACGATAATTTGTTTTTTACACTTTCATTGTTTTACCCTTGCTCTGATTAATTGACGATAAACCCCGTAAAGTGAATCTCGTCAACACGGCATAGCGCCGAAGAATAACTGAAAGGAAGGACAAAATTATGCGTAAATTAACTGCACTGTTTGTTGCCTCTACCCTGGCTCTGGGCGCTACCAGCGCGGCGTTCGCCGCAGATACCGCCACCACGACCGCGGCGCCTGCCGAAAGCAAAATGATGCATCACAAAGGCAAGCCGGGTATGCATCACGACATGATGTTTAAAGATCTGAATCTGACGGATGCGCAGAAAACGCAAATCCGCGACATCATGAAAAGCCAGCGTGACCAGATGAAGCGTCCATCGGTTGAAGAGCGCCGCGCTATGCATGACATCATCGCCAGCGACAGCTTCGATAAAGCGAAAGCCCAGGCGCAGGTCGACAAGATGGCCGAGCAGAACAAAGCCCGCATGCTGGCGCACATGGAAACCCAGAACAAGATTTACAACATCCTGACCCCGGAACAGAAAAAACAGTTTGATGCGAATTTTGAGAAGCGTCTGACAGAACGTGCCGGGCCGGAAGGTAAAATGACCCCACCAGCCGAATAATCGGTTCAGTCATTCAAGACCGCCGGAGTCCTGTTCACCCAAGCATATTTGCTGTGGACAGGTCCGGCGGTTTTTTCTTTTCTGCCCTCTTGCCAGCCGCCGCCATCCCGGTATTCTCCTGTTATCGATTTGCAGAATGTGTTTGAAATTTCTGGCGTTACGGATTTTTTCGTCGTCAGGCTAAGGCCGTTGTACACGTCTGCCGATACTACACAGTGATGATCTAACGATAACAATCAAAAAGCGACCGCCCTGCGCGGGTTGCTCTGGCGCCTGTTGCGCCATTCGGAGTGGTGATGGAATTCTTTGATATCCGTAAAATGCCGATCAGCCTCTGGCGTAACGGGGCTGGTGAGACGCGTGAAATATGTTGTTTTCCCCCCGCAACCCGGGAATTTAACTGGCGCGCCAGTATTGCCTCCCTCGCCAGCAATGGCGACTTTTCCGTCTCGCCTGGCATTGATCGGGTGATCACGCTACTGGAAGGAGGGGAAGTCCATCTTGATGGCGGCAATGCGTTTACGCATACGTTACAGCGTCATCAGCCCTTCAGCTTTGCCGGCGATCTGCCAGTCAAAGCAAAGCTGTTAGAGGGACAAATGTCGATGGATTTCAATATTATGACCCGCCGGGATCGCTGTCGGGCAAAGGTGCGGGTGGCGGATCGCACCTTTACCACGTTTGCGTCACGTGGCGGGGTGGTGTTTGTCCTGAGCGGCGCCTGGCAGCTGGGTGAGAAGCTGCTCACCGCCGATCAGGGCGCATGGTGGCACGAAGGCAACCATACGCTGCGGCTGCTGAAGGCGGAGGGAACTCTGTTGTTCAGCGAGATTTTTTGGCTTCCGGGACACTAAGAGGAATGATCTCGTAGTTGCCGGTCAGCAGCGGCTTACAGAGAATTTTATACCCATCCTGATCAAAACCGGCGGGCGTGCGCAGCAGGTCCGCCGCCTCGTCCAGGCTGTCGACCGCGCCCAGCCAGAGCCAGTTATGGATAATATGGTAGTGGGTCATATCCGGGCGCGACTCTTTCAGCGCCACGGCGCTGTCCCACGGCCAGCAGGTGACACCAATCGCCTGCAACCCCTCGACTAAGCGCTGGTGATGATCCTCAACGCTCTCTTTGCCACAGCATGCTCCGGCACAGCGCTTCAGCGCGGAACGGAAACAGGCCCGGCCACGACTTAATGACTCCAGCCCCAGCAGGCCATAGCAGAGCTGACGCTCGTCGGCCAGGGTCTGCAGGGTTTGCAGCGCTGCCCGACGGTTGGCAAAGAGACCAAAAAGATTGGGGGTGTGCGAAAAATCCACCTCGCGGGCATAGACTATCTGCGGTTTGCCCTCGGTGATCTGCAGTGAGCAGAGCTGGCGATTGCGGCGCAGCCGTTTATTGAACAGCGGCTGCTGCTCCTTGATTAAACGGGCTTCCAGCAGCAGCGCGCCCAGTTCACCTGCAGTCTGGATCCAGGTAATACGCCGGGACTGGCGCAGCATGGCGGCTTCGTCCGGCGTGCGCAGATGCGACAGCACCCGGCTGCGAATATTGACGCTTTTACCGATATAAAGGGGCATGGCATCGCTGTCGCCATGGAAGAAATAGACGCCTGGCTGCTTCGGCAGTGCCTCCAGCCATGGGCGCAGATGTTCGGGATATTCATAGATAGCTGCTGCTTCGAATTCAAGCCGCGGTGCCGATTGACGCCTGCTCACAACATACTCCTGATACTGTTCAGGCATACAGTGTAGCAGCTGTGGTGTGGTTAAAAAAGAGGCGGCAGAGGCCGCCCCGACAGAATTATTGTTTCCAGAAGTCGTCGAATACCGTGATCGGCGGGCGACGTTTGTGTTCGGTCTTCAGATACCAACCCTCGATAATCCGGGCGGTGCCTTCATCCAGCGTTTTGCCTTCCAGATAATCGTCAATGTTTTCATAGGTTACACCCAACGCGGCCTCGTCGGGCAGAGAAGGGCGGTCGTCTTCCAGGTCAGCGGTAGGGGCTTTCTTGTATAAATGCTCCGGGCAGCCCAGCGCGGCCAGCAATTGCTTGCCCTGACGCTTGTTGAGACGGAACAGCGGGTTAATATCTGTGCCGCCATCGCCATATTTGGTGAAGAAACCGGTCAGCGCCTCTGCCGCATGGTCAGTGCCCACCACCACGCCGCTGGTCATCCCGGCGATGCTGTACTGGGCTTTCATCCGCTCACGGGCCTTTTCGTTGCCGCGTACGAAGTCGCTCAGTTCAATGCCCGCGTCGCGCAACGCTTTTTCGCTGGCCAGCACCGCTTCTTTAATATTTACGGTCAGCACGCGATCCGGCTGGATGAAGGCGATGGCATCCTGACAATCCTGCTCATCGAACTGTACGCCGTAAGGCAGACGCACCGCGATAAACTGCAGGGATTCATTGCCTGTTTCTGCACGTAATTCGCTGATGGCCATCTGGGCGAGCTTCCCGGCGAGGGTGGAGTCCTGACCGCCGCTAATGCCCAGCACCAGCGACTTCAGAAACGGGAAGCGGGTTAAATAGGATTTCAAAAAATCGACGCTACGGCGGATCTCTTCTTCCGCATTAATGGTGGGTTTGGCACCCAGCGCCTGGATAATTTCTTGTTGCAGAGCCATTTAGCCCCTCCGTTACACAAATTTGCCTGATGGATGTTCTGTTAAAGCTAACTCGTCATGGGGAAAACGACAAGGATCACACATTTGAATTGGGTGAATCAGAGCGATTTAGTAGCTTATGCTTGAATTACAGGAATTTTCCGAAAAAACTTTGCCGTCACGCTTGAGGTTGAAAAATGTCGTTTTCTATTCCAGGCTTACTTAACACGCTGATAAACAAGAGGACGGAATATGAACAAGAATTTAGCAGGAATGTTAGGCGCAGCGGCAGTAATGACTTTACTGGCAGGGTGTACCGCGTATGACCGTACCGCTGACCAGTTTAAAGAACCCGTCGTAAAAGACGTTAAGAAAGGGATGAGCCGTGCACAGGTACAGCAGCTGGCCGGTAAGCCGTCATCAGAAGTGACGATGATCCACGCTCGTGGCACCTGCCAGACCTACATCCTGGGTCAACGCGATGGTAAAACTGAAACTTACTTTGTGGCCCTCGACGATACTGGCCACGTGATCAACTCCGGCTACCAGACCTGCGCGGAATATGACACCGATCCGCAGGCACCTAAAGCCTGATATCGCTTTTCCTGAGCAAAGCGACAAACCGGCCACCTGGCCGGTTTTTTTGTGTCACTACCCATCTTAATTCTCACCGCGAATTATTTACCTAAAATGTGAAGGGTGTCATAACACCAGGTCAAGGAGAGACAATTGTAGTCTCTTATGAATTATCTCCCGGATAGCAGTTGCCGTATACTCCATTCATCAGATACGCCAGCGAAGGATTCCGGTCGGTCAAGGCGGGAACATCGTGGCGAAGCGGTGAGCACATTAGAGGGAAATTGCTATGGAAAAGAAACATATCTATCTGTTTTGCTCAGCGGGCATGTCAACGTCACTGCTGGTGTCAAAGATGCGCGCGCAGGCAGAGAAGTACGAAGTACCTGTCGTGATTGAAGCGTTCCCGGAAACCCTGGCGGGTGAGAAAGGGAACAATGCGGATGTGGTGCTGTTAGGGCCACAAATCGCTTATATGTTGCCAGAAATTCAACGTCTGTTACCGAATAAACCGGTGGAAGTGATCGACTCTGCGCTGTACGGCAAAGTGGATGGTTTGGGTGTTCTTAAAGCTGCTGTAGCGGCGATTAAAAAAGCTGCTAATTAATTTAATTTATTATTTTTCCCGTCAAAGAGCAATTTCACACACACTTACGCCGCAATATTATTGCGGCATTTAAGGGCATTTTCTATGAGTAGATTTATTGCTGCGCTTGAAAAGGTACTCCTTCCTTTTGCAGTTAAAATAGGAAAGCAACCGCATGTCAACGCCATTAAAAACGGCTTTATTAAAGTTATGCCGTTAACCCTGGCGGGGGCCATGTTCGTTTTAATTAATAACGTTTTTCTTAGCTTCGGTGATGGTTCATTCTTCTATTCATTAGGTGTGCGTTTAGATCCCTCAACTATTGAAACGTTAAATGGTTTCAAAGCCATCGGCGGCAATGTGTACAACGGTACACTGGGTATTATGTCGCTGATGGCACCTTTCTTTATTGGGATGGCGCTGGCAGAAGAGCGTAAAGTTGACGCGCTGGCCGCCGGTTTATTATCTGTCGCTGCCTTTATGACCGTGACTCCCTACAGCGTCGGTGAAGCTTACGCGGTGGGGGCCAACTGGCTGGGCGGGGCAAACATCATTTCCGGTATCGTGATCGGCCTGGTCGTGGCGGAAATGTTTACCTTTATTATTCGTCGCAACTGGGTGATTCGTTTACCCGACAGCGTACCGGCATCGGTGTCGCGCTCATTCTCGGCGCTGATCCCTGGCTTCATTATTCTCTCCATCATGGGCACCATCGCCTGGGCGCTCTCTCACTGGGGCACTAACTTCCACCAGATCATCATGGACACCATCTCCACACCGCTGGCCTCTATGGGTGGCGTCGTGGGCTGGGCTTACGTGATTTTCACCTCCCTGCTATGGTTCTTTGGCGTACATGGCTCCCTGGCGCTGGCCGCGCTGGACAGCGGCATCATGACGCCGTGGGCGCTGGAAAACGTGGCACTCTACCAGCAGTACGGTTCCGTTGACGCGGCGCTGGCGGCCGGTAAAACCTTCCACGTATGGGCCAAACCGATGCTCGACTCCTATATCTTCCTGGGCGGTACCGGGGCGACACTGGGTCTGATTATCGCGGTGTTTATCACCTCCCGTCGTGCAGATCACCGTCAGGTGGCGAAGCTGGCGCTGCCGTCAGGCATCTTCCAGATTAACGAGCCTATCCTCTTCGGTCTGCCGATTATCATGAACCCGGTGATGTTTATTCCGTTTGTTCTGGTGCAACCGCTGCTGGCCGCCATAACCCTGACCGCCTACTACCTGGGCATTATCCCGCCGGTGACCAACATTGCGCCGTGGACCATGCCAGCGGGCCTGGGGGCTTTCTTCAACACCAACGGCAGCGTAGCGGCCTTCCTGGTGGCGATGTTTAACCTCGGTGTGGCGACCCTGCTCTATATGCCGTTCGTTGCCATCGCTAACAAGGCCCAGACCACCATTGATGAAGAAGAGAGCGAAGAAGAGATCGCTCTGGCACTGAAATTCTGATGTCGTCTGACGCGGGGCAACCCGCGTCAGTACAGGAGAAACGAAAATGTTTGATTTAGACCATGTTGTTGCAGAAGAAGTGGAAAACGTAGCAGAGAACGACCTTGAAGAAGTGGTGATGGGGCTTATCATCAACTCCGGTCAGGCGCGTAGCCTGGCGTACGGCGCCCTGAAAAAAGCCAAGCAAGGTGATTTCGATACGGCGAAAGAGATGATGGCCCAGTCGCGCACCGCGCTGAATGAAGCGCACCTGGTGCAAACAAAACTGATCGAAAGCGATCAGGGTGAAGGTAAGATGAAGGTCAGCCTGGTGCTGGTCCATGCCCAGGATCACCTGATGACCTCCATGCTGGCGCGTGAGCTGGTGGCGGAACTCATCGAACTTCACGAGAAAATGCAGTAAGTCAGACTGATAGCAGGAGGTCAGCGCAATGGAAATCACTACCGCCCGGGAACAACAGCTGTTCAATGGTAAAAATTTTCATGTGTTTATCTACAACAAGGTGGAGAGCATTAGCGGTCTGCATCAGCATGACTACTATGAATTCACCATTGTGTTGACCGGCCGCTATTTTCAGGAGATCAACGGCAAGCGGGTGCTGCTGGAGCGCGGGGACTTCGTCTTTATCCCCATGGGTTCCCATCATCAGAGCTTTTATGACTTTGGTGCCACGCGCATTCTCAACGTTGGCGTCAGTAAACGCTTCTTCGAAACCCACTACGCGCCGCTGCTGCCGTTCTGCTTTGTGGCCTCGCAGGTTTATCACGTCAAAAGTGAGTTCCTGAACTGGATCGACACTGTTATTGCCTCGCTTAACTTTCGTGACAGTGAATTTGATGAATTTATTGAAACGGTGACCTTCTATGTCGTCAACCGCTTACGCCACCATCGCGAAGAGCAGCAGGTGACGGACGATATCCCGCAATGGCTGCGTACCACCGTTGAAATGATGCACGACAAACTGCGTTTTGGGGAAAATGCGCTGGAGAATATGGTGGCCCTGTCGGGTAAATCGCAAGAGTACCTGACCCGGGCGACCCAGCGTTATTATCAGAAAACGCCGGTGCAAATAATTAATGAAATACGGATCAATTTCGCCAGAAAACAGCTGGAGATCACCAACTATTCGGTGACGGATATTGCTTACGAATCCGGTTATAGCAGTCCGAGCCTGTTTATTAAGACCTTCAAGAAATTGACCTCTTTTACACCTAACAGCTACCGGAAAAATATCACGGTTATTAATTAACGTCCGGCGGGATCACCGCCGGGAATAGCGATTTAAATGCTTGCCCTAAATATATGGGACGGGACCGCTATACTCTAATGGCGGATCTCCCAGGGAGAATATTATGCAAAAGAAACTGAAAGTCGTAACCATCGGCGGCGGAAGCAGCTATACCCCGGAATTACTGGAAGGGTTCCTCAAGCGTTATCATGAACTGCCGGTCAGCGAACTGTGGCTGGTGGACGTGGCCGAAGGCCAGGAAAAGCTCGATATTATTTTTGACCTGTGCCAGCGCATGGTTAAAAAAGCGGGCGTGCCGATGACCGTGCATAAAACCCTCGATCGTCGCCAGGCGCTGAAAGATGCCGATTTCGTCACCACCCAGCTGCGTGTTGGCCAGCTTAAGGCGCGCGAGCTGGATGAGCGTATCCCGCTGAGCTACGGCTATCTGGGTCAGGAGACCAACGGTGCCGGTGGCCTGTTTAAAGGGCTGCGTACCATTCCGGTGGTTTTCGACATCATCAAAGACGTGCAGGAGATCTGCCCTCAGGCGTGGGTGATCAACTTTACCAACCCGGCCGGTATGGTGACCGAAGCGGTCTATCGCCACACCGATTTCAAACGCTTTATCGGGGTATGTAATATCCCTATCGGCATGAAGATGTTTATCCGCGACGTGCTGGCCCTGACCGATAACGATGAGCTTTCCATCGACCTGTTCGGCCTGAACCACATGGTCTTTATCAAAGACGTGCTGGTTAACGGCGAGTCACGCTTCGCTGAACTGCTGGATGGCGTGGCGTCGGGCACCCTGAAAGCCAGTTCGGTGAAAAACATTTTCGATCTGCCGTTCAGTGAAGGGCTAATCCGCTCCCTGAATCTGTTGCCGTGCTCCTATCTGCTCTACTACTTCAAGCTGAAAGAGATGCTGGCCATTGAGATGGGCGAATACTACAAAGGCGGCGCCCGGGCGCAGGTGGTGCAGAAGGTGGAAAAACAGCTGTTCGATCTCTATAAAAACCCGGATCTGAACGTGAAGCCGAAAGAGCTGGAGCAGCGCGGCGGGGCGTATTACTCCGATGCGGCTTGCGAAGTGATCAACGCTATCTACAACGACAAGCAGGCAGAGCATTACGTCAACGTGCCGCACCACGGCCACATTGATAATATCCCGGCCGACTGGGCGGTAGAGATGACCTGCATCCTCGGTCGCGAGGGGGCGAAGCCGCATCCGCGTCTGACCCATTTCGATGACAAAGTGATGGGGCTGATCCACACCATCAAGGGCTTTGAGGTGGCGGCAAGTCAGGCGGCGCTCAGCGGTGAGCTGAACGACGTGCTGCTGGCCCTGAACCTCAGCCCGCTGGTGCAGTCCGATCGCGATGCCGAGAAACTGGCACGCGACCTGATTCTGGCCCATGAAAAATGGTTGCCAAACTTTGCCGCCACTGTCGATAAGCTAAAAAGTGAGCAGCACTAAGAGGGATGACTATGCAATATCTGCTGATCGTCAACGCCGATGACTTTGGCCTGTCAAAAGGCCAGAACTACGGCATTGTGGAAGCCTGTCGGCACGGCGTGGTGACCTCAACCACCGCCATGGTTAACGGCGATGCGATTGAGCACGCCGCTGAACTCAGCCGGGCGCTACCGGAACTGGGCGTCGGTATGCACTTTGTTCTGACGCTCGGTATGCCGCTGACGCCAATGCCAGGGCTGACACGGGAGGGGCAATTGGGCAAATGGATCTGGCAGATGGCAGAGCAGGGGACGTTGCCGCTCGATGAGATCACCCGCGAGCTGGACTGTCAGTTCAATCGCTTTGTCGATCTTTTCGGACGTGAGCCGACCCATATCGACAGTCATCATCATGTGCATATGATCCCGGCCATCTTCCCCATTGTGGCCGAGTTTGCCCGCCGTAAAGGGGTGGCACTGCGGGTGGATCGTCACTCTGAAGGCTTCAGCGAACTGAACGCCGAACTCCCGCCGACCACCGACGGTTTCAGTAGCGCATTTTATGGCGAGGAAATCAGTGAAGCGCTGTTCTTGCGCGTGCTGGATCACTCTGTACAGCAGGGCGAACCCTCGCTGGAAGTGATGGCGCATCCGGCCTTTATTGATAACACCGTTCGTAAAAGCGCCTATTGCTGGCCGCGCCTGACGGAACTTGATGTGCTGACATCGACCTCGCTGAAATATGCGATTGCCGAGCGCGGATATCGTCTGGGGACGTTCAGGGATTTGTGAGGAACAGCCCGGTAGCGCAAAGCTAACCGGGCAGAAAAAATACACCAGGCCGGGTGAGGCGAAGCCGCCACCCGGCTTTTTTTACGCCGGTATGCTGGCGATTTTGCTGCGACGCGACCAGACACGGTGCGCCGCCATTTGCAGGACCAGCTCGTCCATAAACGCGCCTGCCGCGGTATCGCCTTCAATAATCCCTTCTTCGCCTTGATCCGCTACTTTCAACAGCGGTTTGAACTGCCGCGCATCGCCTGCCAGCGCAATCGGCTTGAGGTGCTTGTAGGCTTCCAGCAGATAGTAGACGGCATCCCCGCTTTTCAGCAGACTCTGGATATCACCGCAGGGCACCACCACCGCATCGACGGTCAATGACGGCGATCCCTCAAAGGTGGCCGCCACCGGCAACACCGAGCCATCATCGGCGATCACGTCCCCCATTCGGGAGTAGAGCAGCTTGGCGTGTACACCTTTCGCCTTCAGCGCCTGCAGCACCGCCAGCACGTCACTGGCCCGCGGGGCGTCATTGAGTAATACCGCTACGACCCGGCCTTTGATATCGCCACCGGGAACGGCATACAGACTGAGAGCAGGGTCTTTTTTCACGCCGCTGACATCCTGCGGTGGGGCCATATTGCGTTGCGCCTCGCTGAGGGTCAGCCCCAGGTTGTCCGCTACGCCCTGGGCGAGGGTAATATCAATACGCGCCAGCTGATCGACCACCCGCTCACGGATATAGGCCCGCACCACTTTACTCAGCTCAAAGCTGAAGGCTCCGATAATGTGCTCCTGCTCGACAGGCGTCTGGCTTTGCCAGAACAGGCGAGGGTGAGCGTAATACTCGGCGAAAGAGGGGCTGCGTTCGCGGATTTTGGACCCTTCCACGCGCTCCTGATACGACTCAAAACCGCCGCGTTTTGGCCCCGGTGGGGTCTCGCGCGGCCAGTTGTCGTTGATGGAGTTTGGTTCGTAGTTGGCCGGATTGGTGTCGATCTCCATCCGATGCATCCCGTCACGCTGGAAATTATGGTACGGGCAGGTTGGCTTGTTGATCGGGATCTCGTGGAAGTTCGGCCCGCCCAGACGGCTGATCTGGGTGTCGGTGTAGGAGAACAGACGCCCCTGCAATAACGGGTCGTTGGTAAAGTCCAGCCCGGGGACGATATGCCCAGGGTGGAAGGCCGCCTGCTCGTTCTCGGCAAAGAAGTTATCCGGGTTACGGTTGAGCACCATTTTACCCACCAGTTGAACCGGTACCAGCTCCTCGGGGATCAGCTTGGTCGGATCGAGAAGGTCAAAATCAAATTTGAACTCGTCCTCTTCCGGGATCAGCTGGAAGCCAAGCTCATATTCCGGGTAATCGCCCGCTTCGATGGCTTCCCAGAGATCGCGGCGATGGAAGTCCGGGTCGCGCCCGGTGAGCTTCTGCGCCTCATCCCACACCAGCGAGGCTTTACCCGCCACCGGCTTCCAGTGGAAACGCACAAAGGTGGCTTTACCTTCGGCATTAATCAGCCGGAAGGTATGGATGCCAAACCCTTCCATGGTGCGATAGCTGCGCGGAATACCGCGGTCGGACATTGCCCACATCACGTTATGCAGGGTTTCGGGCTGCAGCGACACGTAATCCCAGAAGGTGTCGTGCGCGCTCTGCCCCTGCGGGATCGCCCAGTGTGGCTCTGGTTTTACCGCATGAACAAAATCGGGGAACTTGTGTGCGTCCTGAATGAAAAAGATCGGCGTGTTGTTACCCACCAGATCAAAAATACCCTCTTCGGTATAAAACTTGGTCGCAAAGCCACGAATATCGCGCACCGTATCGGCAGAGCCAGCGCCGCCCTGCACCGTGGAGAAGCGTACAAACACCGGAGTGATTTTCTCCGGGTCAGAGAGGAACGCGGCTTTGGTGATATCGCTCAGATTTTTGTAAGGCTGGAAATAGCCATGCGCAGCCGAACCGCGGGCGTGAACGATACGCTCCGGGATACGCTCATGGTCAAAATGGGTGATCTTCTCACGCAGGATGAAATCTTCGAGCAGGGTCGGACCGCGGGTCCCGGCGCGCAGCGAGTTCTGATCGTCAGCGATGCGCACCCCCTGATTGGTGGTGAGCGGACAGTTTTCGCCGCCTTTGCGTACGGCCTCCAGCGCGTTCAGCTTTTCATTGCCGGTATGCGGCGCCTTCAGGCTGCCGGGTGCCGTTGGCTCCTTACCCGGCGGGGTAGGAACAGGGCTGGCGAGGTGGGAACCATCGTCGGGAGCCAGTGAATCCATCCCGGGTTTCGCTTCGTTTTCGTCATGTACCGGGGATTGCTGCGGGTGGTGAGTCTTATCATTTTGCGACATTGCACTCGTCTCCTGTTTTCATTACTGAAACACGGTCATATTTGCGTTAAAACTCAATAACTATAGAACATTACGGGTAGAACACCGGGTGATAACCCGATCTCTGGCTGCCGCTTACGCTTGAGATGACACATGGGGCGCGACGCAGGAGGGGCAATCGGCTATCATAGGAATTTACTGATTTTTGAGTTTGCTTTAGTGAACCCGCTGCTTATGAAACCTCTTCGCCAACAAAATCGTCCTGTCATCAGTTACCAGCCCCGCGTTGAACCCGCGCCGCCAGAACATGCCAGCAAAATGGATGGCTTTCGTGACGTGTGGTTGTTACGCGGCAAATACGTGGCCTTTGTGCTAATTGGCGAGCGTTTTCGCCGTTCACCGGCGTTTAGCGTGCCGGAGTCGGCTCAACGTTGGGCGATGCAGGTCCGCCAGGAAGAAGAAGTTGAGGATTAACAGATAATAAAAAACCGCCTTCATCACTGAAGGCGGTTTTTTTAGCAGGGGAGGCGCTTAGCGATGCGCCAGCTCCGCATGTTCATCACTTTCCAGCACCGCTTTATCGGTCTGCTTCAGCCACTGGCTGGTGAGCGTACCGGCCGTCATTGAGCCGCTGACGTTCAGCGCAGTACGGCCCATGTCGATCAACGGTTCAACGGAGATCAGCAGTGCCACCAGCGTAACTGGCAGACCCAGCGCAGGCAGGACAATCAGCGCGGCGAAGGTCGCGCCGCCGCCCACACCGGCTACACCGGCAGAACTCACGGTCACAATCCCGACAAGGGTCGCAATCCAGACCGGATCCAGCGGGTTAATACCTACCGTTGGTGCAACCATCACTGCCAGCATCGCCGGGTAGAGACCAGCACAACCGTTCTGACCAATAGTCGCGCCGAAGGAGGCAGAGAAACTGGCGATCGATTCCGGCACGCCCAGACGACGGGTCTGCGCTTCCACGTTCAGTGGAATGGAGGCAGCGCTGGAGCGGCTGGTAAAGGCGAAGGTCAGCACCGGCCATACTTTACGGAAATATTTCAGCGGGCTGACGCCATTCAAGCCGAGCAGGATGCCGTGAACCACAAACATAATGCCCAGGCCGAGGTAGGAGGCCACCACGAAGCTGCCCAGCTTGATGATGTCCTGCAGGTTAGAGCCTGCCACCACTTTGGTCATCAGCGCCAGAACGCCGTATGGGGTCAGCTGCATCACCAGACGCACCAGCTTCATCACCCAGCTTTGCAGGGTATCGATGGCGGTCAGGACGCGCTCGCCTTTCGGAGCGTCATCTTTCAGCAGTTTCAGCGCAGCCACACCGAGGAAGGCAGCGAAAATCACCACGCTGATGATTGACGTTGGGTTGGCCCCGGTCAGATCGGCAAACGGGTTTTTCGGGATAAAGGAGAGCAGCATCTGCGGTACGGTAAGATCCGCGACTTTACCCGCATAGTTGGTCTCGATGGCGGTCAGACGCGCGGTTTCCGCAGTGCCCTGCACCAGGCCTTCGGCGGTCAGGCCAAACAGGTTAGTAACCAGCACACCCACCAGAGCGGAGATCAGCGTAGTAAACAGCAGCGTGCCGATGGTCAGGACGCTGATTTTACCCAGCTGAGACGCATTATGCAGTCGGGCAACGGCGCTCAGAATAGAGGCAAATACCAGCGGCATAACAATCATCTGCAGCAGCTGGACGTAGCCGTTACCGACCACGTTAAACCACTGGATAGAGTCTTTCAGTACCGGGTTGCTGGCACCGTAAATGGCCTGCAGCGCCAGCCCGAAGACCACGCCCATTACCAGACCGACCAGTACTTTTTTAGCGAGGCTCCACTGTTTGTGACGCGACTGCGCCAGCAACAACAGTAAGCCAACGAACACCACAATGTTCGCGATTAATGGAAAATTCATCCCCGTTCTCCTGATTGAATAGCAGATCGTATTAGGTCCGACCTTATTGCCGCAAGATTATCAGAAGTGTGATCGCGTGGCTTATATCCAAATGGAATGGGTTATGCCAAAACGCCTGAATTTGTCCAGTTACTGCTCACTTTGATGGTGAATAAAGCGATTGAACTGAAACTGCAGGGAATTGATCATGTGCGAAGACCAGCGCACGGCACCGTTTTCCGGCAGCGTCTGCGGCATCCACACCGCCCATGCGAACAGGGCCATGCACAATGCGCGCTCTAACTGGTTGCCTTTTTGTGGGCGCAGGATCGGCAGACGAAAACGCCAGCGGCAGGGCCACAGCAGGGGAACACCCGCCGGAGTGAGCATGTCGGCCAGAATATGGCTTAGATAGCCCAGCACCATTCCCTGGATAGCATCCGCCGGGATCAGCCAGCTGTCGGGCACTTTTAAATAGAAGAGCGTGAGGGCGGCAAAGACCGCCAGCAGACTATGGGTAAAACCGCGATGGCCGCAGGCGCGGGCAATGGGTTTGGAGATCCACTTCAGCCGCTGCCCGAGCAGTGACTTGGGGTGATCGATATCAGGTAACAGGCAGGTCAAAACTGCCGATGGCACGATATGCCACCAGTCGCCCTGCGCCAGCACAGGTGTAAGCTCAGCGTTTTTGGCAAACACTGCGCAGGCGAGAGAAAAGAGCAGATGACCTTCCGCCGTCATGATAAAACCCACTAAACTGTCAATGCATCCAGTATAGGGATTTTATACAGTATACGGAAGTAGTGACGGTGTAACTCTTTGTCACAAAGCGGTTAACGTGCGAGCCAGCCTCCATCGACGGCGAGGGTATAGCCGTTGACGTAATCCGAGGCTGACGAGGCCAGAAATACTGCCGGACCCTGCAGGTCCTCCGGCTTGCCCCAGCGACCCGCCGGAATGCGGTCGAGGATCTCTTTGCTGCGCTGCTCGTCATCGCGTAACTGCTGGGTATTGTTAGTCGCCATATAACCCGGCGCAATGGCGTTCACGTTGATGCCATGTTGTGCCCACTCGTTAGCCAGCAGGCGGGTGATACCCAGCACGCCACTTTTCGATGCGGTATACGAAGGAACGCGGATCCCCCCCTGGAATGACAGCATCGAGGCGATATTAATGATCTTGCCCCCTTGCCCCTGGGCGATGAACTGACGGGCCACGGCCTGCGACAGGAAAAAGACCGATTTCAGGTTGAGATTCATCACCTCATCCCAGTCCTTTTCGCTGAAGGTCAGGGCATCTTCCCGGCGGATGGTACCGGCGTTATTGACCAGAATATCCACGCGGCCCATCCCGGCGACAACCTGCTCGACGATATCATTGATGCCGTCCTGCTTGCTGAGATCGGCCTGGATTGCCATAAAACGGCGGCCCAGTGCTTTCACGCCTGCGGCAGTCTCTTCGGGGATCCGACGATTGACGCTCACGATGTCGCAGCCTGCCTGTGCCAGACCCAGCGCCATGCCTTGGCCAAGACCGGTATCACAGCCGGTCACGATGGCAACTTTTCCTGAAAGATTAAAGGCATCCAGTATCATACAAACCTCAGAAAGTAGGGGGGTATAGTTGTTCTGAGATAAGCATAGAAGCAGCAAATGGGAATATCAAATTAAAATGAAATGATGTTTTAAAAATTTTATGTGGATCATGTTTGCGGGCAACCCGGCGCTGCCCGCTGACATTAATTACCCGTGCAGATGCGCCACGGTAAGGTCCTGCAGTGAGTCGAGTTTAACGTCTGCCAGCGCGTAGCGGACGTCATGCCGGTTCTCCTCGGCGGGGACAACAATAGAGCGCATCCGCGCTGCTTTGCTGGCAATCATGCCGTTGACTGAGTCTTCCAGCGCCACGCAGGTGGTCGGGTCGACACCGAGCTTCGCGGCGCAGTCCATATATACCTGGGGGTGCGGTTTGCTGTAAGGCAGTTTTTCTGCCGAAGCCAGCGCATCAAAGCTGTCGTGCAGATCAAACATAATCAGCACTTTCTCCAGCATATGCAGCGGCGAGGCGGAAGCCAGGCCTACCTTCAGCCCCTGGGCCTTGCACAGGGCCACGGCTTCACGTGCCCCTTTCAGCAGCGGACGGTTCTCTTCCACCAACGTAATCGCCCGGTTGATGATGCGGTCGGTCACCTCGTCACGGCCAGGGCCTGACCAGGGCTGGTGGGCATACCAGAGTTCCACCACCATATCGATACGCAGGCCCAGGGTATCCGGCAGTTCGTGACGGCGGCTGATATCCACGCCCAGGCTGGCCATCACATCCAGTTCGGCACGATCCCAGAGCGGCTCGGAATCAATCAGTAATCCATCCATATCAAAAATGGCTGCAAGAATTTGACGCGGAGTCGACATGCAACTTCTCCTTTCTTGGGGTGAGCAGTGATAAAGACTACCTAACCCCAGCAATTTACCATATCGCCTGCAAAGAACGGGCGAAAATGAGATCCAGCAGGTAGACTTAGCCTCAAAGGATGTATTTTTAAAATGAGGAACCGATGACATATCAACAAGCTGGACGGGTAGCAATACTGAAGATCATCGCCGGATGGATTATTTTTATCCCGGCAGTCATCTCAACCATTATTTCCGTCCTGAAATTTATCTATGACCACAGCGAAAAGCAGGCCGGGATCAATGCCGTGATGCTGGATTTTGCCCATGTCATGATCGAAATGATGCGCTTTAACACGCCGTTTCTGAATTTCTTCTGGTACAACTCTCCGACGCCCGACTTCAGGCAGGGCATGAACATTGCCTTCTGGATCATCTTTGCCCTGATCTTTATCGCCCTGGCGTTGCAGGCTTCAGGTGCGCGGATGCGCCGACAGACGCGTCTTATTCGTGAAGGGCTGGAGGCCCAGTTGATTCTGGAGAATGCGAAAGGGGATAAAGGGTTAACGCGCGAACAGATCGAATCGCGTATTGTGGTGCCGAACCACACCATTTTTTTGCAGATTTTCACCCTCTATGTACTGCCGGTGCTGATGATCATCGCCGGGTACTTCCTGTTTTCCCTTCTCGGCCTGTTATAAGTATACGCCGCCGGGCAATGTAGCCCGGCAGTCTGTACCTTATGCCGCCAGCACGCGATCCAGCGCTTTTTGCGCATTCACCATATGCTCACCGCCAAACAGGATGGCGCGGTTCATCAGGGTATAAAGCTGATACACGGGCTGCCTTTGCAGAAAGTCGGCCGGTAAGGGTGAGATGGACTGATAGCCGTCGTAAATCTGCGGCGGCTGTTCAGGATGCAGCGGCAGCATCGCCAGGTCGCACTCTCTGTCCCCCCAGTAACAGGCCGGATCAAAGATATAAGGACCGTTTGGACCCAGCGCGCAGTTGTCCGACCATAAATCGCCGTGCAGCAGGGAAGGTTGCGGTTGATGCGAGGCCAGGCGCTGCTGGATATGATCGACAATGGCATCGATGTTGCCGAACTCCAGCCCTTTTTCTGCTGCCAGCTCCAGCTGCCAGCCTATTCGCTGTTCGGCAAAGAAGGTCGACCAGCGTCGTTGCCAGGCGTTGGGTTGCGGAGTAGTGGAAAGGTCGTTGTCAAAATCGAGACCGAACTGCGGCTGGTCGCTCCATTGATGCAGACGAGCAATCTGTTGCCCCAGAATAAAGGCATTGTGCGCATCAAGTGGGCGGGCAGGGAGGTAATCCATCACCAGAAAGCTGTAGTCGCGATCGCTGCCGACGGCCCGGACCTGGGGTACGGAGACGGTTTTGCTGCGGGAGAGCAGTTCCAGCTGGTCAGCCTCAGCGGTAAAGATGGGTAAAAGTTCACGTTCATCACATTTCACGAAGAGGTCGCGTCCCGCATAGCGCAGATGCCATGCGGCGTGGATCTCGCCTCCTGGCAGCTCGTTACGCAGTTCAATTTCACCTTCGCCCAGTTGTTCACTTAAAAGATGACTGATAGCCTGCCACATGATCGCTCTCCCATGTTGTCTGCCAGATCATAAAGTTAGCGTGAAACTATGGTCAAAAAACACGAACTAACGCACATCTGCGCCGTTTGGTTGGCCCTGTGGCATTTATTGCTGCTGTTTTTGCCAGTTTTCCCAGCTCGTCACCTCAACCTGCGGCTCTTTTCCGGTGGCGTTCTCTACCAGACCCGTGGCCAGCGCCTTTACCTCATCTTCATTCAATGGGCTAACCAGCCCGTAGGTATGGGTGCCCAGTTCATGCAGGTTGCCGTCCTCGTCAGTCATGGTCAGTAAAAAACCGCCGCGGGTAAGATTGTTGTTGATTTCATTGAGTTCCGTCAGTGAGTCTTCATGAATTTTGACGGTTACCACATAGCGAGCGATCTCTCCACTGCTCATAATTCACCTCATTGTTATCACGAAATTTTTTTAGCATAGACGATTCATGTCATTTGTCGCCCTCGCCGGGTAGCCGGGAGGGCAACGATTATGCATTTGTCAGGTATGTAAATATTTTCTGCGTGTCATCCAGCGAGCACAGCCGGGTGCCATGATTGATGGTTGCCGCACTGCCTGCGGCTACGCCGTATTGGGTCATTTCCCGTAAGGACGCGCCTTGCGCCAGCTTCAGTGTCATCGCGCCCACCATGCTGTCACCCGCGCCGACGGTGCTCTGGCTTTTCATGGGCGGTGGCACCACCTGCACCGAGCCGGTTTCATCCACGGCCAGTGCGCCTTGCGGGCCTAAGGACACGACAACCCGCCGGGCTTTGCCGCTCTTCACCAACTCTTCCGCGGCGCTGCGCACGTCATCCGGCTGGCTAAGATCGCGATTGACCAGTGCGCTAAGTTCTTTCTGGTTAGGTTTCACCAGCTCAATGTTGCCAAGGGTCAGCGCGGCGCTAAGGGCCTCCCCGGAGCTGTCAACGATACAGCGGATACCGTTCTGTTGCGCAGCGCGAATCAGCTGCGTCAGCCGTTCGGTTTTGACACCCGGTGGCAGGCTGCCGCTGATAACCAGCAGCGCGCCACTCTCGATGGCCAGCACTTTCTCTTCCAGCTGGCGAAACTCATCTTCGCTCAGGGTCGCGCCGGGCATGACAAAGCGGTACTGCTCGTGGGTGGATTCAACATGTACGTGCAGGTTTTGCCGGGTCCAGTCATGGGATTCAACCGTATCCACGGCGACCTGCTCATCAGCCAGCAGCGAGACGAGGTGTTCGCCCGTCGCGCCGCCAGCGGGAAAGATGGCGGTTGCTTTACCGCCAAGGTGAACGATGGCACGCGCCACGTTAATCCCGCCGCCACCGGGTTCGAATACCGGCGCGCTGCAGCGGAGTTTACCTTCAGGATAGAGTTGAGCCGTCAGGGTTGCGCTGTCCAGAGAAGGGGAGAGCGTCAACGTAAAGATACGATCCATGCTGATCTCCTGTGATTGAGTATAACCATAAGCCTGGCACCGAACCTGCGGAAGGGAAAGTAAATAACAATATGATTTTCAATATGAATATCGTTACCTACCGTGACTTTTATTTATAAATAACAGGCTGCTTTGAGATCGTTCTTATTCCAAAAATGAAACAAGAAATCATTGCTATGTTATTTGAGCCTTTTTATAATTTGTTACCTTTCGCGGGATCCCATGGCATTGATCCGCAAGAAAGTTTCCGGGACCGTAATGGTCTCTTTTTTTGTTGTACGGACTCTTTATAAATGAAGCTCTTAAAGACAGTACCCGCTGCAATGATGGTAGCGGGAGGCCTGTTTGCGTCACTGCATGCAACAGCCGATGATTCCGTTTTTACTGTCATGGACGATCCCTCCACTGCACAGAAACCTTTCGAAGGTAACCTGAACGCAGGTTATCTGGCGCAATCGGGCAATACCAAAAGCTCTTCCCTGACTGCCGATACCACCATGACCTGGTACGGCAACACCACCGCCTGGTCACTGTGGGGTAACGCCAGCAATACCTCGTCTAACGATGAACGCTCTTCCGAGAAATATGCGGTAGGTGGGCGTAGCCGTTACAACATGACCGACTTTGACTATCTGTTCGGCCAGGCAAGCTGGTTGACTGACCGCTATAACGGTTATCGTCAGCGTGACGTGGCAACAGCGGGTTATGGTCGCCAGTTCCTGAACGGGCCGGTACACAGCTTCCGTTTTGAATTTGGTCCAGGTGTACGTTACGACGAATACACCGACGGCGATACCGAAACCCAGCCGCTGGGCTATGCGTCCGGGTCTTATGCCTGGCAGATGACCGATAACGCCAAATTTAGCCAGGGCGTTTCTGTCTTCGGTGCTGACGACACGACCGTTAACTCCGAGACGGCGCTGAACGTCGCCATCAACGCCCATTTTGGGTTGAAAGTGGCTTACAATGTGACCTGGAACTCCGAACCGCCAGCATCTGCACCGGAACATACCGATCGCAGAACCACGGTCTCTCTGGGCTACAAAATGTAATCGCAGCGGGTCAATAATATATTGACCCGTTTTTAATTTTTGTGCTGATAAATAATAAACAGTGTTTTAAAATATAGCCGTAGCCGATATCTCCATATTCTCTCCATAATTCACCGGTTTGTTAACATTCAGTTTATTTGACACGAATTGATAAATATTTTGACTATGCAAAAGTGTGATCCAGATCTAAACTATCAGGACAAGCTAGATATTGCCTAAAGTTGGTCTGTATTAATTCAGTAAGAGAAAAACATTATGAATAAAATCACAACTGCATCTGCAGCAATAGTGCTTTCGGCACTGTCATTCGGCGCATTTGCCGCTGATTCTGTATATCACTCTGCCAGTGACACTTCTACACAAATTGGCATCACCAAGGCCTCTGATGTAGAAGCCGGATCGAACATCGCTCCTGGCTCGCAATCCACCGGGCAATCTATGGACGACGCGTTCGACGTGCACAAACTGGTCGCCGGTGAATGGTCTTGATTGATTTATCAAACACGATACATTCATTTATCGGCAGTTATAGCTGCTAAAAAAACCGGGTTTTGATGTACCGGTTTTTTTATTTTTAAAGTTTATGTAAAGATAATTAAAACGGAAGTTTAAATCCGTTGGGTTCCGCAAAAAAGTAATACCTTTACCGGGCTGAAATGGGTGATAAGATTAACCCCAAAGTATTGCTGCCCAGCGTAATATCAGCTGGGCAGCACAAAGGGTGATTAACACAATCACCATCTTCCAGTATTTTTTAGAAAAGTGTTTTGTCGGCATCTTATCATCCTTGTTCTTTGGTTGCGGTCGTTTACCAAAGAGCAAACATAATTTAGTTTCGCCGGAAGGTTAAAGCGTCAGGCGCTTCCAACATCGAGCGTCAGAACCAGTGAAACTTATCTGCCAGAATCACGAGTAATGCGGTGGCAGAAAGAATGTTAAGGATAACGACTGTTCTGCTGGATACGTTCATAATATGCCCCATAGTGTATTGAAGGACCTGTTCAAGAATAGCTCAGCCACCCGGTATTGCGAGAAGCTGTTTGAAATTCCACGTTAAACTCATGCAAAAGTACTAACGCGTTCAATCTGCCCAGAAGGGTGTTTTCACCCAGGCGTTAGTGTTACCATCAACAGGCTGATCGTAAATTGCCATTTTTCTGATTTCGATCCTGTGCATGATTGCGGGCCAATTTGACGATTGTTGGTCAGATGGCTTTGCAATTCACTGTAAATCAAAGATTATTTTCTTTGCATATGCTCTTATGTGTGGGGCATCACTGCAAATAAGGATATAAAATGCCTGTAATTACTCTTCCTGATGGCAGCCAACGCCATTTCGACCGCGCCGTCAGCCCAATGGATGTTGCGCTGGATATCGGCCCGGGTCTGGCGAAAGCCACTATTGCTGGGCGCGTTGACGGTGCGCTGGTTGATGCTTCCGATTTAATTGAAAACGATGCGAAGCTGTCGATCATCACCGCGAAAGACGAAGAAGGTCTGGAGATCATTCGTCACTCGTGCGCTCACCTGCTCGGTCATGCGATCAAGCAGCTGTGGCCTAACACCAAAATGGCTATCGGCCCGGTTATCGACAACGGTTTTTACTATGACGTTGACCTTGACCACACGCTGACCCAGGAAGATATCGAAGCCCTCGAAAAGCGTATGCACGAGTTGGCTGAGAGCAACTACGACGTCATTAAGAAGACGGTGAGCTGGCACGAAGCGCGTGAAACCTTCGTGAAACGTGGTGAAAACTACAAAGTCACTATTCTTGACGAGAATATTGCTCATGATGACAAGCCTGGCTTGTATCATCACCAAGAATACATCGACATGTGCCGTGGACCGCACGTGCCGAACATGCGCTTCTGCCATCACTTCAAACTGATGAAAACCGCAGGCGCTTACTGGCGTGGCGACAGCAACAATAAAATGTTGCAGCGCATCTACGGTACCGCCTGGGCTGACAAAAAAGCCCTGAACGCGTACCTGCAGCGCCTGGAAGAAGCGGCGAAGCGTGACCACCGTAAAATCGGGAAACAACTCGACCTGTATCATATGCAGGAAGAAGCGCCGGGTATGGTCTTCTGGCACAACGACGGCTGGACTATCTTCCGTGAACTGGAAACTTTCGTGCGTTCCAAGCTGAAAGCGTACCAGTATCAGGAAGTGAAAGGCCCGTTCATGATGGACCGTGTGCTGTGGGAAAAAACCGGCCACTGGGACAACTACAAAGATGCAATGTTCACCACCTCTTCAGAGAACCGTGAATACTGCATCAAGCCAATGAACTGCCCGGGTCACGTTCAGATCTTTAACCAGGGTCTGAAATCCTATCGCGATCTGCCGCTACGTATGGCAGAGTTCGGTAGCTGTCACCGTAACGAGCCATCAGGCGCGCTGCACGGTCTGATGCGTGTTCGTGGCTTTACGCAGGATGATGCGCATATCTTCTGTACTGAAGATCAGGTGCGTGATGAAGTTAACGCCTGTATTCGTATGGTCTACGATATGTACAGCACCTTTGGCTTCGAGAAGATCGTAGTCAAACTCTCAACGCGCCCGGAAAAACGTATCGGGAGCGATGAGACCTGGGATCGTGCTGAGGCGGATCTCGCTGTAGCGCTGGAAGAAAACGGCATACCGTTTGAATACCAGTTGGGCGAGGGCGCATTCTACGGTCCGAAAATTGAATTTACCCTGTATGACTGTCTCGATCGTGCATGGCAGTGCGGTACTGTACAGCTGGACTTCTCCCTGCCGCAGCGTTTAAGCGCCTCTTATGTTGGCGAAGATAACGAGCGTCAGGTACCGGTAATGATTCACCGTGCTATCCTCGGTTCACTGGAGCGCTTCATCGGCATCCTGACCGAAGAGTTTGCTGGCTTCTTCCCAACCTGGCTTGCGCCAGTGCAGGTTGTAGTGATGAACATTACCGATTCTCAGGCTGATTACGTTAAAGAATTGACGCAGAAACTACAAAATGCGGGCATTCGCGTAAAAGCAGACTTGAGAAATGAGAAGATTGGCTTTAAAATCCGCGAGCACACTTTACGTCGTGTCCCGTATATG
>PJTS01000067.1_pt1 | contig 105122 bp, 90 predicted proteins | sample 1512251 | NCBI WGS metagenome assembly PJTS01 (sample SAMN08177686, study PRJNA422409) | Soil metagenome, whole genome shotgun sequencing project. | isolation source: Soil (2) enriched on wood chips: alkali lignin treatment | place: USA: Madison | collected 2015-01-15 | reverse complement strand
TGTTTGTTCCATTCGATATCAAGGGTGGGCAACTGCTCCTCATCCATCTCCAGCCATGCACCAAGGCTGCAACCCACCTGGCACAGGAATAATTGGCCCGAAACAGATGTGGGAGCGGGCTTGTCCCGCGAAGCGCCGCGCGGGCGGCGCTCGATCTCGCAGGCGCTAAAAATCTCAAGGCGGGTTACGGAATCACCACCCCCTCCTTGGTCAACATATCCACCAGCCGAATCAGCGGCAGCCCGATCAGGCTGGTCGCATCGCACCCATGTGTGCTCTGAAACAAACTCACCCCCAGCCCCTCCGCCTTGAAGCTGCCGGCACAGTCCAGCGGCTGTTCCGCTGTCACATAGCGCTCCACCCGCTCCCGGTCCAGTTCGCGCAGGGTCACGGTAAACGGCACGCAGTCCACCTGGCAGTGCCCGGTGGCGCTGTTCAGCAATGCCAACCCGGTCAGGAAGCTCACCTGCTGCCCGCTGCACTCCAGCAGCTGCTCGCAGGCCCGCTCGAACGTATGTGGTTTGCCCAGTACCTGTTCGCCCAGCACCGCAACCTGGTCCGAGCCGATGATCAGGTGCTCGGGGTGGCTGCCCGCCAGGGCTTCGGCTTTTTGCCTGGCCAGCCGGCGCACCAGCTCCGCGGCCGGTTCTTCATCCAGGCGCCGCTCGTCTATGTCGGGGCTTGCCCAGGTGAAGGGCAGGCGCAGGCGCGCAAGCAGTTCGCGGCGATAGGCAGAGCTGGAAGCCAGTAACAGAGGAAGCATGGTAGACTCCTGAATCAGTTGGATAAATTCTATCACGCACGATGCCGCCGAATTTCCTTTGACAGGGGCAGGGGGCATCCCTAGAATGCTGCGCCTATGTTGAATGACCCGATTCCACCTCACGTTGACCCGCGCAAATTAGCCGATCGTGGCGTAACCCTTAACGGTTCGCTGCAACTCGCTGATTTGGAAAGACTCTGCGACCCGCTTTCCGACAATGTCGGTACGGTGCAGGCGAAGTTCGATTTTGAACGAGATGAACAGCACGTGGTGGTTATCCACAGCGAACTGGACGTCGAAGTCAAGATGGTTTGCCAGCGTTGTCTTGAGCTGGTCACCCTGCCGATCCATAGCGAATGTACATACGCCGTGGTAAAGGAGGGTGCGAATACCCAGTCGTTGCCGAAAGGCTATGACGTGCTGGAACTGGGCGAAGATCCTTTGGATCTGCAGGCATTGATCGAGGAAGAGCTTCTGCTCGCCTTGCCAATCGTGCCTGCTCATCATCCGGAAGAATGCCAGCAGCCGGCGGGCGCAGACGAGCCCGAATCGAGCAAGGACGAGGTATCGCGGTCCAACCCGTTCAGTGTTTTGGCGCAGTTAAAGCGTGACCCAAACGTTTAGGAGTTAATCAATTATGGCTGTTCAGCAGAACAAAAAATCCCGCTCTGCCCGTGACATGCGCCGTTCGCACGACGCTCTGTCGGAAAACGCGCTGTCGGTAGAGAAAACCACCGGTGAAGTTCACCTGCGTCACCACGTTTCGCCAGAAGGCGTATACCGTGGTCGCAAAGTGGTCGACAAGGGCGCTGACGAGTAATCCTTGTCCGCTCAGATCATCGCGATCGACGCAATGGGCGGGGACTTCGGTCCCCGCAGCATTGTCCAGGCTAGCATTGCCTGCCTTTCGGCTACCCCCTCGCTGCACCTGACCCTCGTCGGTCAACCCTCCCTCCTTGAAGATCTTGTCAGTGGCCTTGCGGCTGCGGATCGCGCGCGCCTGCAAATCGTGGCCGCAAGCGAGGTGGTCGGCATGGATGAGCGGCCCTCCCAGGCATTGCGGGGCAAGCCGGATTCGTCGATGCGCATCGCCCTCGAACTGGTGCGTGACGGCAAGGCTCAGGCCTGCGTCAGTGCCGGCAATACTGGCGCGCTGATGGCGCTGTCCCGTTTCGTGCTCAAGACCTTGCCAGGTATCGACCGGCCCGCCATGGTGGCGGCGATTCCGACTCAGGCGGGTTACTGCCAGTTGCTCGACCTGGGGGCCAATGTCGATTGCAGTGCCGAAAACCTCTACCAGTTTGCCGTGATGGGCTCGGTGGCTGCTCAGGCCCTGGGTGTGCATCGGCCGCGAGTAGCGCTGCTGAACATCGGCACCGAGGACATCAAGGGCAATCAGCAGGTCAAGCTGGCTGCCAGCCTGTTGCAGAATGCCCGTGGGCTTAACTACGTGGGCTTTGTCGAAGGTGACGGGCTGTATCGTGGTGAGGCCGATGTGGTGGTGTGCGATGGGTTCGTCGGCAATATCCTGCTCAAGTCCAGCGAGGGGTTGGCGACGATGATCGCTGCGCGCATCGAGCAGTTGTTCAAGGGTGGCGTGTTGTCGCGGGCGGCCGGGGCGGTGGCCATGCCGCTGCTCAAGCGTCTGCAGGCCGACCTGGCGCCGGCGCGGCACAATGGTGCCAGTTTTCTGGGGTTGCAGGGCATCGTCATCAAGAGCCATGGCTCGGCGGGCGTGCAGGGCTTCCAGAGTGCCATCCAGCGGGCGCTGATCGAGATACAGGAAAACCTGCCGCAGCGCTTGCATGGGCGCCTCGAAGACCTGTTGCCTTAGGCATTTTGCCCATGAAGTGCTTAAATGTGACCGCTTGGTCTGTGTATCCATCCAAGTTTTCAGATTCCGCGCCTGGCCCAGGGCCTGGCGCACCCTATCCGACGACAAGATCATAAGGGCTTGTTCAATGTCTGCATCTCTCGCATTCGTCTTTCCCGGTCAAGGTTCCCAGTCGCTGGGCATGCTCGCCGAGCTCGGCGCCGAGAAGCCAGTGATCATCGAAACCTTCAAGGAAGCGTCCGAGGCACTCGGTTACGACCTGTGGAAGCTGGTTCAGGAAGGCCCGGAAGATCAACTCAACCAGACCGACAAGACCCAGCCGGCCATTCTCACCGCGTCCATCGCGCTGTGGCGCCTGTGGCTGGAAGAGGGCGGTGCGAAGCCGGCCTTCGTCTCCGGTCACAGCCTGGGTGAATACAGTGCCCTGGTTGCCGCCGGTAGCCTGAGCCTGAAAGATGCCGTGCGCCTGGTCGAGCGCCGTGGCCAGTTGATGCAGGAAGCCGTGCCGGCCGGTCATGGCGCCATGGCCGCCATTCTTGGCCTGGACGACGCCGTGGTCGTGGAAATCTGCGCAGAAGCGGCCGAAGACCAGGTGGTCAGCGCGGTCAACTTCAACTCGCCAGGCCAGGTGGTCATCGCCGGCAACAAGGCCGCCGTCGATCGCGCCATCGAGTTGTGCAAGGCCAAAGGGGCCAAGCGCGCCCTGCCGCTGGCAGTCAGCGTGCCGTCGCACTGTGCGCTGATGAAACCGGCTGCCGACCGCTTTGCCGAGGCGGTCAACGCCATCGAATGGCACGCCCCGCAGATTCCTGTGGTGCAGAACGTCACTGCCGCCGTTGCAGCTGATCTCGACGCCCTCAAGCGCGACCTGCTGGCGCAGCTGTACCAGCCGGTACGCTGGGTCGAGTGCGTGCAGACCCTGGCTGCGAACGGTGCCGTCAACCTGGTCGAGTGCGGCCCGGGCAAGGTCCTGGCTGGCCTGAACAAGCGTTGCGCTGACGGCGTGACCACCTACAACCTCAATACCCCTGACGCCGTCGCCGCCACCCGCGCGGCGCTGGCCTGATTTGGAGAAGCTTGCATGAGCCTGCAAGGTAAAGTTGCACTGGTTACCGGCGCCAGCCGTGGTATTGGCCAGGCCATCGCCCTCGAACTGGGTCGCCAGGGCGCGACCGTGATCGGCACCGCCACTTCCGCTTCCGGCGCCGAGCGCATCGCGGCGACCCTGAAAGAACACGGCATCACCGGTACTGGCATGGAGCTGAACGTGACCAGCGCCGAGTCGGTCGAAGCTGTCCTGGCCGCAATCGGCGAGCAGTTCGGCGCGCCAGCCATCCTGGTCAACAACGCCGGTATCACCCGCGACAACCTCATGCTGCGCATGAAGGACGACGAGTGGTTCGACGTGATCGATACCAACCTGAACAGCCTCTACCGTTTGTCCAAGGGCGTGCTGCGTGGCATGACCAAGGCACGTTGGGGTCGTATTATCAGCATCGGCTCGGTCGTCGGTGCCATGGGCAACGCCGGTCAGGCCAACTACGCGGCCGCCAAGGCCGGCCTGGAAGGCTTCAGTCGCGCCCTGGCGCGTGAAGTGGGCTCGCGCGGCATCACCGTCAACTCGGTGACCCCGGGCTTCATCGACACCGACATGACCCGCGAGCTGCCGGAAGCGCAGCGCGAAGCCCTGCAGACCCAGATCCCGCTGGGCCGCCTGGGTCAGGCCGACGAAATTGCCAAGGTGGTTTCGTTCCTGGCATCCGACGGCGCAGCCTACGTAACCGGCGCCACCGTGCCGGTCAACGGCGGGATGTACATGTAACACTGCAACTCAATGTGACGGATTTCGTAAAAAAAGAGTCATACTGCGAGCCTAAAATCCGTTATAAAGCTGCAACCAGATTCCAGGCAGCGGGTGTAGTGACTGGTGTGAAGGTGCGTTTAGCTTGAAAAGCGAACGTCTTTCTATAAAATTAGCCACCGGCCAGCTGCCTGACATATGTCCATTAGGAGTGAAAACTAGGTATGAGCACCATCGAAGAACGCGTCAAGAAAATCGTCGCCGAGCAACTGGGCGTCAAGGAAGAAGAAGTGACTGCTGAGAAGTCCTTCGTCGATGACCTGGGTGCCGATTCGCTTGACACCGTTGAGCTGGTGATGGCTCTGGAAGAGGAATTCGAGACCGAAATCCCTGACGAAGAAGCCGAGAAGATCACTACCGTTCAAGCTGCTATCGACTACGTCAAAAGCCACCAGGCCTAAGACGCTCTAGTCGACGCTTCTTGTCGGGAAAAACCGCACTGCCTTTGCCGGCGTGCGGTTTTTTCTTTGCGAGCGTCCTGCGTTTTGCAGGCCGGCCTCGTTTACCGCGCACCAAGAGCCTGTTGCCATTTCATTCCAGCGCTTGAATGCAATGGCAAGAGACTCTGTTATTAGAAAAGGAGAGTACTGTGTCGCGTAGACGCGTCGTGGTCACCGGTATGGGTATGCTGTCGCCACTGGGTACCGATGTACCGAGCACCTGGCAGGGCATTCTGGCTGGCCGCAGTGGCATCGGTCCGATCGAACACACGGACCTGTCTGCCTACTCCACCCGTTTTGGCGGCTCGGTGAAAGGCTTTGAGGTTGAGCAATACTTGTCGGCGAAAGAGGCCCGCAAGCTCGACCTGTTCATCCAGTACGGCCTGGCTGCGGGCTTCCAGGCGGTGCGTAATGCCGGCCTGGAGGTCACCGACGCCAACCGCGAGCGCATTGGCGTCGCCATGGGTTCGGGTATCGGCGGCCTGACCAACATCGAAGAAACCAGCCGCACCCTTCACGATTCGGGGCCGCGCCGCATTTCGCCGTTCTTCGTCCCGGGCTCGATCATCAACATGATCTCGGGCTTCCTGTCGATCCACCTGGGGCTGCAAGGGCCGAACTACGCCATTGCCACTGCCTGCACCACTGGCACCCACTGCATCGGCATGGCCGCGCGCAACATCGCATACGGTGAAGCCGACGTGATGATCGCCGGCGGCGCCGAAATGGCCGCCTGCGGCCTGGGCATGGGCGGTTTCGGTGCCTCGCGTGCACTGTCCACCCGCAACGACGAGCCAAGCCGGGCCAGCCGCCCATGGGACAAGGGGCGTGACGGCTTCGTGCTGTCCGACGGTGCCGGTGCCCTGGTACTCGAAGAGCTGGAGCATGCCAAGGCCCGAGGCGCGACCATCTATGCCGAGCTGGTCGGCTTCGGCATGAGCGGTGATGCCTACCACATGACTTCGCCACCTGACTCCGGCGAAGGCGCTGCCCGTTGCATGGCCAACGCCCTGCGCGATGCCGGCATCCAGCCGGAAGAAGTCAGCTATATCAACGCCCATGGCACCTCGACCCCTGCGGGCGACGTGGCCGAAGTGGCGGCGATCAAGCGTGTGTTCGGTGAGCATGCCTACAAGCTGGCGGTCAGCTCGACCAAGTCGATGACCGGCCACCTGCTGGGCGCCGCCGGTGCCGTGGAAGCGATCTTCAGCGTGCTGGCGATCAACAGCCAGATGGCTCCGCCGACCATCAACCTGGACGAGCCGGACGAAGGCTGTGACCTCGACTTCGTGCCGCACCAGGCGCGCAGCATGCCGATCGATGTGGTGCTGTCCAACTCGTTCGGCTTTGGCGGCACCAACGGTTCGCTGGTATTCCGCCGGTTCGCCGGTTGATGCACAGTTGGATCGATGGCCAGCCAGCGGTTGCAGTCAACCTGCAGAACCGCGGTCTGGCCTACGGCGATGGCCTGTTCGAAACCATCGCCGTACGTGGCGGCCGGCCCAGCCTGCTGGACGGCCATCTTGCACGCCTGGCGCTGGGTTGCCAGCGCCTGGCGATCAGCGCCGACCTGGCGCTGGTGCGCGACGAACTCCTGCGCTATGCCAGCCAGCTCGGTGATGGCGTAGTCAAACTCATCATTACCCGTGGCGACAGCCAGCGCGGTTACGCCCCGGTTGCCGATGCCGCGCCGCGACGTATCCTGCAGGGCAGCCCGTTGCCCAGCTATCCTGTCGAACATGCCGAACACGGCGTGCGCTTGTTCCCCTGCCAGACCCGGCTTGGGGAACAACCGCTGCTGGCTGGCCTCAAACATCTCAACCGCCTAGAGCAGGTACTGGCCCGTGCCGAATGGCAGGACAGCGAACATGCCGAAGGCCTGATGCGTGACGGGCAGGGCAGGGTGATCGAAGGGGTGTACAGCAATCTGTTCCTGGTGCGCGATGGCGTACTGCTCACGGCCGATCTCAGCCGCTGTGGCGTCGCTGGCGTGATGCGGGCTGCGTTGCTGGAGCAGGCAGCGCTGCAGGGCATCCCGGTGAAGGTCTGCGACTTGCCGTTCGACGCGCTGGAGCAGGCAGAAGAAGTATTTGTTTGCAATAGCGTCTACGGTGTCTGGCCTGTGCGTGGCGTTGCCGCGCTAAACTGGTCGCCGGGCCCGCTCACCCGTAAACTGCAGGCCGTTGCCCGTACGTTACTGGAAACCTGAATTCGTGAGACGTAAATTCCTGCTGCTGCTGGAAATGGGCTTGATCCTCGCCGGCCTGGCTATGGGTTGGTCGGCCTGGAAGGTCAACTCGGTCCTGGAGCAGCCCCTGCACGTTACGCAGGAGCGCCTGCTCGACGTGCCCAATGGCACCACCCCCAACCGCATGTTCTATCGCATGCAAAACGAAGGGTTGCTCGACGACGCCGTCTGGTTGCGCCTGTACTGGCGCTTCAACATGGCCGGCACGCCCCTGCACACCGGTGAGTACCGCCTGACCCCCGGCATGACCGTGGAGCAACTGTTCGATGCCTGGCGTCGGGCTGATGTGGTGCAGTACAACCTGACCCTGGTCGAAGGCTGGACCTTCCGCCAGGTGCGCTCGGCTGTGGCCAAGCATGAAAAGATCAAGCACACCCTGGACGGCCTGTCCGACGCGGAAGTCATGGATAAGCTCGGCCATACTGGCGTGTTCCCCGAGGGGCGCTTCTTCCCGGACACCTACCGCTTCGTGCGCGGCATGAGCGATGTCGAGTTGCTGCAGCAGGCCTATATGCGCCTGGATGAAGTGCTGGCCAAGGAGTGGGCCGAACGCACCACCGACCTGCCATACCGTGACCCGTACCAGGCGCTGATCATGGCCTCGCTGGTGGAGAAGGAAACCGGCATTCCCCAGGAGCGCGGGCAGATCGCCGGGGTTTTCGTACGGCGCCTGCGCCTGGGCATGATGTTGCAGACCGACCCTACGGTGATCTACGGCATGGGTGAGCGCTACAACGGCAAGATCACCCGCGCCGACCTGCGCGAGCCGACGCCGTACAACACCTACACCATGACCGGCCTGCCGCCGACACCCATCGCCATGGTCGGTCGCGAGGCGATTCACGCGGCGCTCAACCCGTCCGATGGCACCAGCCTGTACTTCGTCGCCCGTGGCGATGGCAGCCATGTGTTTTCCGACGACCTCGACGACCACAACTCGGCGGTGCGCGAATTCCAGCTCAAGCGCCGTGCGGACTACCGCTCCAGCCCCGCGCCGCAATCGCAGCCAGAGCCACAGCCGGGTGCCGGCGAGGCCGAACTGCCCGAGGCGCCTGCGGACGAGTCCACTGCGCAGCCAGCGACCGATCAGCCGCCTGTGCAGGATGCTCCTGCCGGCGGCGCGCAAGCGGCCGAACGGCCGATGCCTGACGAACAACATTAAGGACTGCCTGTGAGCGGCTTGTTTATTACTTTGGAAGGCCCCGAAGGCGCGGGCAAGAGCACCAACCGCGACTACCTGGCTGCGCGCCTGCGTGAGCAAGGCCTGGACGTGGTGCTGACCCGCGAGCCTGGCGGCACGCCGCTGGCCGAAAAGGTGCGTGAGCTGCTGTTGGCGCCCAGCGATGAAAGCATGGCGGTCGACACCGAGCTGCTGCTGGTGTTTGCTGCACGTGCCCAGCATCTGGCGCAGGTGATCCGGCCGGCGCTGGCCCGCGGGGCCGTTGTTTTGTGTGACAGATTTACCGATGCCACATACGCCTATCAGGGCGGCGGGCGTGGTTTGCCAGTCGAGCGTATCGCCACCCTGGAGCAATTTGTCCAGGGCGATCTGCGCCCGGACCTGACCCTGGTATTCGACCTGCCGGTCGAAGTGGGCCTGGCCCGTGCCGCCGCCCGTGGCCGCCTGGACCGTTTCGAGCAGGAAGGCCAGGCGTTCTTCGAAGCGGTGCGCCAGGCCTACCTGCAGCGCGCTGAGCGTGAACCGCAGCGCTATCACCTGCTCGATGCCGCCCAACCTCTGGAGGCCGTGCAGCGTGCCATCGATGCGCTGCTGCCAGGCATCGTGGAGCGTTGCCGTGGCTGAGGCCTATCCTTGGCAGCAGGCCCTCTGGCAGCAACTGGCCGGCCGTAGCCAGCACGCTCACGCCTACCTGCTGCATGGGCCGCAGGGTATTGGCAAGCGCGCCCTGGCCGAGCGCCTGATGGCCCGCCTGCTGTGCCAGCACCCACAAGCCCTGGAGGCCTGTGGCGAGTGCAAGTCCTGCCTGCTGCTCAAGGCCGGCAGCCACCCGGACAACTTTGTCCTCGAGCCCGAAGAAGCCGACAAGCCGATCAAGGTCGACCAGGTGCGAGAGCTGGTGGCCTTCGTGGTGCAGACCGCGCAGTTGGGGGGGCGCAAGGTGGTGCTGATCGAGCCGGTGGAGGCGATGAACGTCAACGCCTCCAACGCTCTGCTCAAGAGTCTCGAGGAGCCCTCTGGCGATACCGTGCTGCTGCTGGTCACCCACCAGCCCAGCCGCCTGTTGCCAACCATCAAGAGCCGCTGTCAGCAAGTCGCTTGCCCGCAGCCAAGCCTGGCCCAGAGTCAGGCTTGGTTGGCTGGCGCGTTGCCCGACAGTGACGAGGTCGAGCGCGACGAGTTGCTGGCCCTGGCTGCCGGTTCGCCGTTGATGGCGGTCAGTCTGCAGGCGCAAGGCGTGCGCGAGCAGCGCGCGCTGGTCACCGACGGGGTGAAGAAGTTGCTCAAGCAACAGCAATCGCCCAGCCAGCTGGCTGACGCCTGGAACGGCGTGCCGCTGTTGCTGCTGTTCGACTGGTTCTGTGATTGGGCGCACCTGATCCTGCGCTACCAATTGACCCAGGACGAGGAGGGGCTAGGCTTGGCCGATATGCGCAAGGTGGTGCAGTACCTGGCGCAGAAGAGCCGCCAGGCCAAGGTGCTGGAGGTGCAGGCGTGGATCCTGGAACAGCGCCAGAAGGTGCTGGGCAAGGCCAACCTCAACCGTGCCCTGCTGCTTGAATCGCTGCTGGCCCACTGGCTACAGTTGCCGGGTGCCCGCTGATTTTCTTTTTTTCATGTGTGCCGTCATCCCATGCTCGTAGATTCCCATTGCCACCTCGACCGTCTTGACCTGAGCGCCCACCAGGGCTCCCTCGATGCTGCCCTGCAGGCGGCGCGTGAGCGCGGGGTCGGGCATTTCCTGTGTATTGGCGTCAGTGCCGAGAATGCTGGTGCGGTGAAGGCGCTGAGCGAGCAGTACGCTGATGTCGATTGTTCGGTGGGCGTACACCCACTGGACCTGGCACCGGGCGAAACACCGGCGCTGGAATGGCTGCTGCGCGAGCTGGCTCATCCACATGTGGTGGCGATTGGTGAAACCGGGCTGGATTATCACTACGAACCGGAGGCTGCCGAGTTGCAGCAGGCTTCGTTCCGCTTGCACCTGGAAGCTTCGCGGCAGACCGGCAAGCCGGTGATCGTGCACACGCGCGCGGCGCGCGCCGACACCCTGGCGTTGCTGCGCGAGGCTAATCTGCCGCAGGCGGGCGTGTTGCACTGCTTCACCGAAGACTGGGAGATGGCCAAGGCTGCGCTGGACCTTGGCTACTACATTTCGCTGTCTGGCATCGTCACTTTCCGCAATGCCGATGCCCTGCGGGAGGTGGCGCGGCAAGTGCCGGTCGATCGGCTACTGGTGGAAACCGATTCACCGTATCTGGCGCCGATTCCGCACCGCGGCAAGCCTAACCTGCCGCAGTATGTGCGGGAGGTGGCGGAATATGTGGCTTCGTTGCGGGGGGCCAGCTATGAGCAGTTGGCCGAACAGACTACGATCAACTTCAAGCGCCTGTTCCCGCTGGCACGCGTGGCCTGACAACATCCATCACAGTGTCGAAGCCTGAGCGTTCTTGCTTCTCCTCCAGCGCCTGCTTTTGAGCGTGCGAAGGTTCAAACGCCCCCTTTAGCGGCGTGCGTTTCGGCTTCGTAGCCCTTGTCGGCAAGCAACCCTTTACAGTGTTTACGTGGGTGCTCACGTTGACTGGATGGGGATATTGACCTCGTCCAACAGTGGTTTGGTGTGGCTGACGCCAATGATCTGATAGCCGGAAAGCAGGCGCAACGGTGACTGACGGCGCATAGCATGTTCCAAGCGCCAGATGAGGCTCGGGGTGCGCGTACTGCGGTTGAGTCGACCATTCAGCTCTGCGGGATTTTACAAAATCTTAGCGTAGCAGGGGTGACGATCGAGCTCCCCGGGATTTCGCACAGAACCTGGGAGTATCGAGTGTTCTGTCTCGGATAAAACGTTCTCGCTAATCGCGCCTGCCATACCTCTTGGGTGCGTTGAATCTTGCATGGGTATCTTCATCTTTCGTGTTCCCAAGGCACGGGCGGCTTAGTGCCGTGCTGAACGAAAACATGGCCATGGCGCTTGCCACTTCGTATGTTGAGTTGACGCTGCCGCCGCTTTGGTTCAAGGGCCTATTGACCCAGCCGGTTAAACTCGCCTGCTCGTTGTCAATGAACACGACATGTTATGAATTAATATCTGCACCCGCGTTCGGGTAAATTGGGTAAGCATATTTAAATGGGATATTTATTTTTGAGACAGCACGTCATGGTGCCACCGCATAAAAAGATATTTATTTGTGAGACAGAACATTGGGGCGCTGGTTAAGCATCATTCGGGTAGTGCCAGATGTCCGCGTGTGCTGAGAGTGTGCGCAGATTAAATTTTCCAGACGGCGGTTGACATGCTCATCCTGGAGCATGTAAAAAATCCATCGTCATGTTTTGGCCAGTTGGGCCGCTAGGCTAAAGTTAAAAGGAATTAACTATGACACAGCGCTATACGTGTTACATCCATTCAGAGTTTTTTCCTGTTCTTGGGCCACTTTTCCCCTCTTTGATGTCTGCTGCTGCAGCGTTTAATTCTGTTTGCGTGGAGTTATCGTCAGGATAGCGGTAGGGCATGGAGTTGTACTTCAGCTCCGGGGCTCTCGTTGTGCACCTCATGCGTTACCCGAGTTGAATACTTTCCGGAGAGTCGAAAGCCTCCTGAATGTAATGTTACATCCGTGAATCGCTATGACGCTTTTATCGTTTGGCGCCAATTGAGGCGTTGAACCAGGCGCGCATATTTCAAATGACGGAAGGTAATGGGGTGGCCGAAGAGCGGATAGGCTGAGTTGTTTGGATGCGCCGGCAGTCCGGGGGCTCCATAAGGAATATAAATATCAATGGAGGGAACAGTCCGTGCTCAAGAAAGTACTTGTTAATGTCGAAGCGACGCCTTCGTGCCCGGCGGCATGCAGTATGTGCCCCCGCTCAGTGATTAAAGACTATGGCTTTATTTCGCTGGAAACCATGGACAAAATAGTTTCGCAAATAGACCCTTCCTATGTCTGGGAGCTGGACTTGGCAGGTAGAGGTGAGCCGACCATTCACCCAGAATTTCATGAGCTCTTACGAATGATGCGCCGCTCAGGCGTTCTGACAGATGTGACGACAACGGCGGTCACCTTCAATCAACGGAATATCGATGCCTGTGTACAAAATGTTGATGTTATCAGGCTGTCTGTCAGCTCAATAGAGAAATCGGTTTTCGACAAGGTCCACATTGGTCTGAGCTACGAGAAAATATGGCGCAACATCGCGGCATTGGCCGAGGCGGCGGCGGATAAGGTAATTGTCCATCTGACAGGTGGTCCCGTGATTTACAGCACCTTGCCAGAAACTGTCGCACACCTGCGCAGCCTGGGCTTCAAGCGCATCTACCTGTTCCCACTCTGGAATAGAGGCGGGGATATCAACGCTAAACTCGAAAGTGAATATCGTCAGAAACTCGTACGTGAGCTGGGCTTGAACCTGTCTGAGAGTGAATACAAAACAGGCATGGGCAAGGTCAAGTTTATGCTGAATGCGCTGCTGGGTACGCTGGAAAATCGAAATTTCTGCGCCGTCGGTGATGGCAGTGTCAGTATCAGTTATAAGGGAGAGATACTTGGTTGTTTCCAGGATTTCGGTCATCTCTCCAATATAGGTCATATTGATCATGACAACCTTAAGAAGGTTGTTAAGAGCAGGGTGAAGCAGCTTGGTAATATGGAGATCTGTAGGGGTTGTAATTCGCGCAAAGCTGTTTTCAAGTTGCCAATGTTTTTGGCTGGCTAAATAGCGTTCTGCATTGTTGCACAGGGATGATACGCCGTGAATGCGCAGGAAACCGATTTTTTGTTGCTGAACTGTTGTAACTTGCCGTGGCGTCCAATATATCCGTATGCCTTCGTTCAGATCAGTGAAATTGCTCGGCGGTTCGATATCAGCGTGACACGTATTGATTTGCTGTACGTGGAACACTGGTACGAGCACCTGAAAAACGTGATAAAGAGCCAGCGTCCAAAGATGATTGGTATACATCTCAGGCAAGGGGATTCTCTTGATCTTTCCAACTATGATGTCGTGGACGGTAAGCCTGGGAGCTACTTTAGAACCTATTATCCTGTTGAAGACAGCAGGCGCTTGATTCGCCTGATTAGGGAGCTGACGGATGCACCGATCATCATGGGCGGGTTTGGCTTCACCACGCATGCGCGAAAGCTGGCAAATTATCTGGAAATTGATCTTGGCTTGCAGGGCTGCCCGGATGGTTTCTTTCACGCCTTTAACGACACACTTTCTGGCCGCAATCTGGGCGCCGTGCCAGGCCTGATTCATAAAAACGGATCGGAGTATATATATAACGATGTCGGTTTCTACAAGCCGGCTGAAGCGACGGAGTATCGGCTTGACATCGTTAATGAAATCAAGGCCTTTTATGGTCCGGCATTACAGTCGAAAACACCACCGACCATTGCCGTAGAGGTGTCCCGCGGATGCCCGTTTCAGTGTTATTTCTGTGTCGAGCCCGATGTCAAGGGCAAGCGTATAGACAGACGCAATCTGGACGTGGTCGAGGCCGAGCTGGAATTTTTGTTAGAAAACGATCTTTATGATTTTTGGTTTATCTGCTCTGAGCTGAATATCGGAGGGGCTGGTTTCGCGTTGGAGTTGGCCGAGCGGGTCATCCGACTCAATGAGCGCTATAAGAAACGTCCAATTAAATGGTCAGGCTACTCGTTGCCTTCGCTGGGGCATGATGAATTGAAGACTATGATGCGTGCCGGTTATACCGGGGCGATGAACGATATTCTTTCGTTGGACGAAGATAACCTGAAACGGGCGAAGGTCCCGTACAAGCGGGAGCAGGCTGTTACGTTTCTCAGCAGTCTATCTTCGATACGTGCGGAAATTCATGAGGAGCAAATTCGCACACTGGATGAACAGGCGAAGTTCACCGCCAGTGCGCCGATTGAATACGCTAATCTTATTTCGTTATTCCTGGGGAACGCGCATGCAGACAGGAAAACCCTCGCACGTACGCTGGATTTTCTGGAAGAAAAGGGGCTGACCAATAACTACGAGGCAGGTTATGTAATTCCCAGTACCCGTGTATTTGGTATTGGCAGAACTCAGGACTTTGTTGCGCGAGACACTACATATTCCTTTGGTCCTGATGGTGTCATCGTCACGGACTCCAAATGGCCGACTTTCCACTTTCCGGAGTTTCTCGTAGAGCACTTGGGTGGGCGAGAAGAAATTTATTGCTTCTTTAACTATGTGTCCAATACCTTGATGAGCCGAGCGCACCGGAAAAACAAGTCGTTCAGTCATTTCATTGCACGCTATCTGGAGCAATATCTCGATGATTGCTCGGAACTATGGGCAGACTTGGCAAGGCAGTTCGATAGTCGTCATCACACGGGACTGTTGCCCGGTGATGTCAGAGCTTTGTTGGATCAGGTGGCGGCGGAAGACAGAGTCGTGCAGGAAGAAGTTTATCACGCGTGGTTGCTTGAGTTGTTTTCGCGTAATTCAAGTTGCTTGCAGCCGATTATTTCTTTTTTTGGTGAGCAGCATTTTTCCGGTGTCCGTCTTGCCTCCAGTGATTATGTGTTTACTCGGCTGTTTTATGCGAATTTTTCCAAGGCTGGGGAGTGGTTGGTACTGGCTGAAAAATTGTCACCTGAAGGCGATGGTGTCCCCGCATTTTTTATGCGTTATATCGAGTATGCAATCGGTCTTGTGTTTAGAGACGAATATAAGGATCTGTTGTTTGAGTTTTGATCTTGCCTGGCAAGGAGCCCATGCGATGTTGGTAAATACTGTTTCCAACCTTCGACTGATCGAGACCTTGAGTGAGCATGTGCCTAATTGGGCACTTCGTGGCCTACAAGGGCGCTATCACTGGCAGCTGGAATCCGGAGCTCACCTGGGGTGCATGGATGTTTCTGAGACGCTGAGCTGGTCCTTTGCTGCGCCGGAGCACAAACCGCGCGCCACCATCACCCTTAGCGATACGACGCTTGAGGTTTTGGCTCGTAAGGTCAATGACCCGTTGACACTATTCAATACCGGGAAATTGCTGATTAGCACAGATCACGATTACGCCGCGATTGCTGTCGATGTGATGAAGTTGTTGAATTTTATCTTCAATAGTGCCTTGGTGGACACGCAGCGCATTGAACAACTGGAAGCCAGAAGTGTCCAGGGTAAAGATTTTCTGGGTTGCCGGGTGGTGGCGGATGAACAGGATATCTTACCGTATTTGAGGCGCGGTGAGCCGGTTATTGTAAGGTATGCCGCTGCTTTATGGCCGATTTTTTCGATGTCTGTCGAGAGTATAGTGAGTCGACTTGAAGGCCTGGATATCAGTCTTCTTCTTCAAGAATACGATCTGGAAAATGCTCAGCCGCCCAAGTATCAGAAAAGCTCGTTTTCCGACTATGTAAAGTCTTTGTATGCCCCGGAGGCGTCTGTCAACGGGTATATGGCTGCCAATACCGTGCCGCCTGCGTTGGATGATACCTACTGTTTTCCGAGCGTGTTCGAGCGCGCTGTGTTTAACACGCCAAGGTGGTGGATCGGTCCGGCTGGCACGGGGCTGAGGCTGCACAGGGATATGGTTGATAATTTTCTGGTGCAATTGAAAGGGCGAAAAAAGGTACGCCTGTATGCACCCAGTGAAACAAGATTTCTCTACCCGGCACCTGTCGGCGGGAACTTGATGTATGAGCCGAGTCGCGTGGATCCGGAAAATTATCAGGCAGAAAAGTTCCCGGATTATCGACACTCGGTATCCACTGTTTGCGAGTTGCAACCTGGCGATATGTTGTATTTGCCGGCCGGTTGGTGGCACCACGTCCTGAACCTTGAAGTGTCCTGGTCGCTAAATTTTTTTGCTGTAAATGGTGAGCCAAGCGTCTTATCTGTCAACCGTAATAACTGTTAGGGTGTGTCGCTATGAGTGATTTGAAAGACTTTAGGGGAAGCGATTTTTCAGGCGCAACGGAGGCGGAACGTTCAGTAAGTTCCAGCTTTGATCTGGTGCCCGGCAGCGATGATACTTCTCCCGAGTTCAATGACCCCTCTTATATGTTGAAGGACCCTTTGGGTCTGACCACGCAGGCGTTGGAGAAGTACGGAAACATTGTTTACTTGCGGGGTATCAACGGCTATCTCGTTGCCGATGCCCCTTTTATCGAGAGTATGTTAATTGGTGACGAACGGTTTTTTTCCAAAAGTGCCGAGACCATGGAAAAGATCAGTCCAGCTATTGGCAATGGACTGTCGACGCTGATCGGTGACGAATGGAAACGTCAGCGCAAGATCGCCAACCCCTCTTTCAGCAAGCGTAGTGTCGACGCGTTTGGCCCTGTCTTCCACGAATGCATTGACGAAATGTTCGATGAGTGGGATGCGCGATCAGAGGGCATGCTTGATGCCACGCAGGAGATGAAGAAGCTTACGCTGCGGATTGTCATCAAGTGCCTGTTTTCGACGGATATCCAGCGTTTCACCAGTGATGTCACGGCAGCACTCGAGGTCTTGCAGGAGTACTCACTGCTGAAGTTGTGGTCGCCAGCTAGCATCAGTGCTGCTGATGAGAAAGCATACGAGAATGCTAAGGAGAAGATCGATACGATCATCTACAGGATCATCCAGGATCGTCGTCAGAACAAAGGGATCCAGCATAACGACCTGTTGTCGATGTACATGTCCGCAGTATACGAGGATACCGGAGAAGGGATGACAGATATCCAACTCCGTCACGAGGTCATGAACCTGTTTCTGGCCGGGCATGAAACAACCGCCAACGGCGTGGCATTTGCACTCTATCTGTTGGCCAAAAATGCCGATGAACAAAAAAAGTTACATGCGGAAGTCGAGGCTGAGCTCGGTGATGCAATCTGTACCCTAGAAGACTTGAAGCGCCTTGATTATACCGACTGGGTATTCAAGGAATCTCTCCGGCTCTACCCGTCGTCTTGGGGCATGAGCAGAGTTGCGGTTGCAGACTATCAATATAAAAACTACCTGTTCCCCAAGGGGGCGGATTTTATTGTTGCCCAGTGGGGGCTGCACCGAAATCCGGAATATTGGCAGGAGCCTTTGAAGTTTGACCCGGAACGCTTTGCGCCTGAACGTATCAAGCAAGTGCACAAGTACGCCTATCTACCTTTTGGTGCGGGCGCGCGAAAGTGCATCGGTGTCCATTTGGCCGAGGCCGAGGGCAAGACGATCTTGGTGCGTATTGCACAACGTTATGCATTGCGCACGGTGAACGGTAATGAACCAACATTGAAGGCGCGGTTGTTCATGACTTCCGAGCCGGGTGTGTGCCTGGAGTTTATCAAATACGATTAAGGTGATTTATGCAGACGATTGCTTTCGCTGTCTCGTTACCCAGTGACAAAAAGGAGCGCTTTCTCTCCTTCGCCAAGTTGCTGCGTACTGATCGCAATGCCGAGTTTCGTCAGTTTTTGGAGCGTCTCGATACCGTTGAGGAGAATTGGTTCCTGCAACCCTGTGGCGAGACGGACCTCTTTATCTGTTACTTGGCTGCGTCCGATTTGCAAGCAGCATTCGGAAAGTTGGCGAGTTCCCAGCATCCCTTTGATAAGTGGATAAAGCAGGAGAATAAGGAGATTTTCGGCATGGACTTCGAGTCCCCCAGTGATGGTCCAATGCCCGAAGTGCTACTGCAGTGCAAACTTGAACCCACTCAATCAAACACTTGGAAATAACGATGAGCCTGACTCAATTTCGTGAGCGCTACCTGACTGCGATCCGTACCCAAGACTACGCGTCGTTGGCATCTTTATACGCAGCCGATGCCATTCGCAAGTCTCCCGGGCATCCTGACCGCATTGGTTTAACACAGATCCTTGATCACTATCAGCAGTGGCAGGGCACGTTCGCCGACGTGCAGTTGGCCGACCGCATCCTGTTTCTCAAGGACAACGTGCTGATCGCCGTTTGGGGCTGGAAGGGGCGACATGCCCAGACTTACATGGGCGTTGAGCCGAGCGATAAGGAGGTCGGCCTAATTGCTGCCAGCCTGTTCTGGTTCGACAGCGATTTCCGTGTCACCAAGGAACACACCTATGAGGACCCCTATACCCTGCTGATTCAGCTCGGTGTGATCGATGATCAGGGGCGCGGTGTTCCCTCGCTGACCGAGCCGTGTGAGATCTATGACTGCAAGACTCTGAAACCGCGCTTCGAGAACCTGGCCAGAATGCGCCATTACAACGAGTTGCTGTTGAGCAAGCAACTTGAGCCGTGGCTCGACTGCATGAGCGACGATATCGAATGGGACGACCAGATGGTACCTGGGTTGGCAGTGGGCAAAGAGCATTCTCGGGACGACTTCGTGATGCTTGCTGAAGCTTTCCCCGATGCTTCCATCAACATGACCAATATGTGGTCGATTGGTGACTTCGTGATTCATCAGGGGATTTTCACCGCGACACACAAAGGGCCTCTCAAAGGTATTCCTGCGTCCAACCGGGTAGTTAATGTGGACAACATGGATATTGCCTATTTTGACGGTGATGTGATCCGCAAGGGCTGGACCTTCGGCAATACCCTGGACATGGGGTCACAAATGGGGTTGGGTAAATGACTGTGCGCAACTTGAAATTGATCGGCAACGAAAACAGCGCCTGTACCCGTAGTGTGTTGATGCTCCTCAAGGAAAAGAACACGCCGGTGGAGTTTGTCAGCATCGATCTGGGAACGGGGGCGCACAAGTCGGATGAGCACTTGGGCCTCAATCCGTTCGGCAAGGTGCCGGTGCTGATCCATGATGACCTGACCCTTTACGAGTCTCAGGCAATCAACCGTTATCTGGAGGCGATTCTGCCCGGCACTCCATTGATTCCGCAGAGCCTGCAAGACGTTGCGCGTATGGATCAGTGGTTGAGCGTGGATGCCTGTTACTTCACGCCTCAAGCCTACACCTTGGTCTGGCAAAAGCTGTTCTTGCCCATGTTTGGCGGGCAAACCGACCCTGCGTTGGTAAAGGAGGCGGAGGAGAAACTCAACGTGGTCTACGCGGCTATGGATCATGCCATCGGCGAGGAGGGGCAGTTCCTGGTGGGCGACTCGCTGTCCCTGGCTGACCTGGCGTTTGTCCAATACACCGATTACATCCTGAAGGCGCAGAGCGAAAGCATCGTATTCAACTATGAGAACGTGCGTCGCTGGTGGTACGGGTTGACCCAACGCGAGTCTTACAAAGATCCGCTCTCAGTCATTCTCTGAATCACACATGGCGTGCCCTTGGCACGCCATGCCCACCTTCGGTAGCAGTTAAACACGCGGGGATTCGCGATGAGCACTTCAGCCAGAAGTCGTCGTTCGGTAGTACTGTGGATGTATGAAAACGACAACGGATTTATTCCCAGGCAGCAGCTCTGCGAGTTGCTTGAGGAAAAGGGGTTTGTAGTTTTTTCCGATTTCGACATGCGCAAATGTCATGTTATTTCCGGTAAAGTCTATACCGCCTGCGGGCGCTGCCTAAGTGAGTTTGATGCACTGTTTCATATGAACGCCGACGAGCAGTCGCCTTATCAGGCCGATATCCTTCGTGCGTTGCAGGATAGTGGTGTTGCAGTGGTTAACGAGTGTTTTTCGTTCTTCAATTGTCGCGACAAGTTCAAGGCTAACCAACTGTTGCGCCTGCACGGCGTGAACGTGCCGGACTCCGCGTTGCTCGGTGCTCAGGTTGACCACGCAGTCATTCATCAACTTTTTGCGCGCTGGGGCAGCCTGGTTTACAAGCCGCGTTCCGGTCATGGGGCTGTCGGTGTCATACGCTTCGGGACGGCTGAGCAGTTCGTTGACTTCATCCAGGCCACATCACACTTTCTCGGTGATTACTATGTTGAACAATTTATCGAGTTTGGTGATTACGATTGCCGGGTCGAGATTTTCAATGGCGAGGTTATGGGCGGCTACAGCCGCAAGAAGAAGCACAGCTTTAAAACCAACATCTCCGCTGGCGGTGAAATGACTCCGCGGGACCTGGGTGAAGAAGTTGAGGTCGCCCTTAAGGCCGCCCAAGTGCTGGGTATCAACGGGACTATCGTCGACATGGTTCAATCGACTGCCGACGGCCAGTTCTATGTCCTCGAGGTCAATCCTCTCCTGGGTATTTTCGTCGAGTCGGCCATGCGTGCCGGTACCAAGATGCCCGATACCGAGCCGGACGAACGCTATTCCTATGATCGATTGAAGCTGAGTTCGATCGCCAGCTACATCGACGCGCTGCCTGCGCGTCCGGCATTGATACAGACGGTATGAAAATGCGCACTAGCGTGTGCGCAGTGCCTGTACCTCTCAAGGGAATTGAATGATGCAGCCCGTAATTCTCATAAGTGCAGCACGCCAGCGGCTGGCTATCAATCACTCTGCTGCCCTGGCGATGAACGTGCTCAATTGCAGCTTTACCGAACTTCTCATCAGACTGGGTTGTGTTCCGCTGATCGTCGTACCAGGAATGTCTATCGAGGCGGTGCAGCGCCTGTTCAATATTTCCGATGGGTTGTTGTTGGGCTCTGGTCAGGATCTTTGTCCGAGCACGTACGGCGATAACCCCGAGGTCAGCTATTCGGCGCAACTGTCGGGAATCGGTGAACCTTACAAGCGGCCATTAATGCTCAAGCCCGACAAGGACCGTGATGTGCTAGAGCTGGCTTTGTATCGGCAGGCCAAGTCTTTGCGGCTACCGATTCTCGGGGTCTGTCGTGGCATGCAGTTGATCAACGTTGCCGAAGGGGGCACGTTGCATCAGGAGATCCCCGATCGAGGAGTCGATCATTGCATCGATTCAGACGGGTGGATCAACTATCACCCTGTGGAAGTTGATCCGCAGAGCCAGCTTTATCGGCTTATCGATAAGCGCACCTTCAGTGTTTCCTCTGTGCACCACCAGGCAATCAAACGGCTGGCGCCCGGCTTGAAAGCCAGCGCGATGGCGGCTGATGGGCTGATCGAGGCGGTGGAGCTGGACAGTCGTGAGCATTTTGTCATGGGGCTGCAAGGGCATATTGAAAAGACCCTGAACAATCATCCCGAGCACCTAGAGATATGGAAAGCATTTGCCAGTGAGGCGGCCAGAAGGAGTCGGCAACATGTCAATTGAATACTTCCAGGTTCCCCTTTATCAGCCCTTGCTGGAGAACTTAGCGTATTTTTTCAAGACCGGCGATTCGGGTGACATTCCGCTTTTGACCAAAAAAGAAATCATTTCCGGTTTTCCCGAAAACTTCATGACCCCAGCAATGCGTCTCGGCATCGAAGGCGATGACGTGGAGTTCGCCAGCACTTCCGGTAGCAGTTCTCAGATCCTCCAGATCATTCGCTACAAGGGCTGGTGGGGGCGTGAGTTCAAGCGCGCCTACCAGTGTGTCGCAGATATGGCCGGTTATTCCATGGAGCGCGACAAGAAAGCGGTACTGACGACGGCGACCTGTTCCGCAGTTTCCTGTTTCCTTGATGACCCGGACTACCAGCAGCGCATCCATAACGGAGTGTTGAGTCTTAATACTCATCCCGACCCTACGCGCTGGACGCTCACCGACATTCAGCGCATTGATGCCGAACTGCGGATGTTTTCGCCCAAATTGCTGGAGGTAGACCCGACCTATCTCGCGATCTTCCTGGCCAAGCGCGCGGAATATCAGATAGCCGAGCCTCTTTACATCCCTGACTACTTGGCCGCGTCCTATGAGTACATGACGGGCAATGTTCGCCGGTTGATTGAGAGTGCTTTCGGTCTGCCAGTACTCAGCATGTATGGCTCGACGGAGTTGGGCGTGTTGTTCATGCAGGATTGCAGCGGAACCTTTGTCCGCTGTGGGCATGACACGTTTATCGAACTCAGGCCGTATCTAGCCCAGCGAAACCTGTTCGAGTTGATAGTCACGTCTTGGAAAAATCCGCTGATGCCTCTGCTGCGTTATGCCACTGGTGATCTTGTCGAAGTGGCGCATGGCGTGTGGTCCGACAAGGTTTTCGGCTCCAGTGATGATATCCCGCTGCTGAAATTACATGGCCGGATCAGGGACTGCATTGTTACCGACAGTGGAGAGATCAAGACCCTCGCCGATCTTGATGAACTGTTTACAGCTTCCGCGCCGTGGGCCCGACAATATCAACTGCAGATTACCGAGCATAAGGTCACTTTGTTTTACGTCGTGGATGCGCAGGATCGAGACGCTGAGATGGCGATGGTCGAGCAGTGTCTACGTGACTGGCTTGGCCGCTCGCGTACGGTTGAGTCAATGACTGTTCCAAGTATTGCGCCCGAAGCATCAGGAAAGTTTGCAATTGTTAAATAGCCGGTCCGTGAATACCACCCATTATTAAAAAGAGAGAGTGTGATGCAGGCCTTGAATGAGAAGTGTGCCGGGTTGCCCGCTGTGCGCAACGATTTTCCGTTCTTTCGGAATAATCAGAGAATTTACTTGGACAGTTCATCCACGGCGCTGAAGCCGCAGTCGGTGATTAATGCCATTACCGATTTTTACATACAGGCCGGTAGCAATGTCGGGCGCTCGAACCATCAGTATGCTCAGCTGGCCACTCAACTTTTCGAGTCGTCTCGCAATAAGTTGGCCTGTTTCCTGGGTTGTAGCGCCGATGAAGTAATCTTTACAGCCAACTGCACGGACTCGATCAATCTAATTGCTCATGGGTTGGCGTTGGGTAAGGGCGATCATGTCGTGGTTTCACCCTTGGAGCACCACTCCAACCTTCTGCCTTGGTTGTCCAGATGTCGAGTCTCGGTAGCCCGGCTTGATCAAAACGGTTGTATTGATCTGGATTACCTGGATTCATTGCTGGCCTCCGATCCGGCCAGGTTGGTCGCTGTCTGCCATGCATCGAATGTCACCGGCAACGTCCAACCTGTCAGGCAGATCTGTGAGATCGCGAAGGCGCGAGGAGCGTTGAGTCTGTTGGATGCGGCGCAGACGGTTGGCCATATACCCGTCACTGTCGATCAGATCGGCTGCGATTTTCTCGCGCTCTCTGGACACAAGATGTTCGGCCCATCGGGGATTGGCGCGCTCTACATGCGACGTGACCTGCAAGCATCGATGCAGAGCTACCGCTATGGCGGTGGCATGGTCAACAAGGTGCAGCATGGCGACATCAGTTACCAATCCGGGCCGGGTCGATTCGAGGCCGGAACGCCGAATATCGAAGGGGCTATCGGGCTCGGGGCGGCAGTCGACTATATCAACGGTTTGGGGGGGCAATGGGGGCAAGATCATGACCGCGACCTGGAAAGTTACTTCAGGTCGCAGATTCAATTGGTACGCAATGTCGAAATCGCCTTCCCAGTCGCATCACACCACCTGCCTATTTTCCCTTTGGTACCTGTCGGAAAAGTAGACATCGGCTTTGTCTCGAGGATTCTTTCCGATCGTTACGATATTGCGCTGAGTTCCGGATATCAGTGCAACCAACCGCTCTATCGGAATAATGGAATTAAGGGTGCCCTGCGTGTCTCGATGCATTTTTACAATACCCGAGAAGATATCGACACGCTAATGATGGCACTCACTGATCTTCAAGATCTGCTGGCATAGTAGGGAGCACCAATATGGCCAATGAAGAGGTGGAAGTGGCAGAGGCGGGAGCCATAACCAAAGAGGATTGCATAGCCTATTTTCATCGACACATAAAACGCCGGTCGTCGGCGTTGCTCGGACTTGAATACGAGTTAATCCTGATCGACAAGGTCACATCACTGAGTGTGCCGTTCTTTGGCTTGCGAAGCCTGTCGAGCATTTTCAAGGGCTTGCTGGTATATGGCTACTCACCGATTCATGATAATGGCCTGATAATCGGTTTGAAACGAGGCGGCACGATCATAAGTCTGGAACCTGGTGGCCAGGTGGAGTTTTCTTCGTCAGCGCTGCGGCTGGTGTCTGATATAGCGGTCGAACTCGATGTTTTTCTGCGGGAACTTGAACAGGTTTGCCAGTGTCTGGCTATTCAATTGTTGCCGATCGGTTACCGGCCATACGGGGGCGTAGCATCAGTGGCGACTGTGCCGCGTACTCGCTACCTGCACATGATGCCTATCCTGGAAAAAGTGTCGGGGGCTTCGGCCGGTCAAAAGATGACCGCTTCGATGCAGGTGTCCGTCGACTATTTCTCCGAGCAGCATGCGGGCAAGTTGTTGCAGTTGGGGGTTGCCTGTCAACCGTACATCGTCGCGCTATTTGCCAACTCCCCGTATGTTTCGTCTGCTACCAGTCGCTATAAAAGTCATCGGATGCATGCTTGGACCTTGTTCGATCAGCAACGCTCCGGAATTCCCGACTTCATGTTGCGTGCACAGTTCAGTGCCGGCACCTTTGAACACTATGTTGACTGGGCCCTGGAGAAACCGCTGTTATTTATTCAGCGTCAAGGGCAGCTGATAGATATGAACGGCATGAGCTTTCGTGACTATTTGCGCCTGGGTGCTGCATCGGGCGCAGCCACGCTTCAGGACTGGATCATGCATTTGGGTACCCTCTACCCCGAGGCTCGGCTGAAAAACATAGTCGAGTTTCGCTCGGCCGACACTTGTGCGCCTCCCTTCGCCGCTTCACTCGCCGCGTTCTGGAAAGGGTTGGCCTATAGCGAAGATGCTCTTGATGCTGCACTGGATAGGCTGGGCCGGCAGGTGTCCTCTGAGTTGAGCCGCCTGTATGCACAGGCCGCAGAATTCGGCATGTCCGGCGTCGATGCGCAGGGGAACTCGATGGTTGAAGGTATCCGGTGTCTGGTTGAACTGGCCGCCCAAGGTTTGTCGGATCAGGGCGCTTCCAAGATTGAGAGTGGTTACCTACAGCCGCTGAACGAGATGATTGCAGTAGGGAAATCCGCAGCAGATCTGATGCTCAATTTTGGGGGGGCTACAGGCTTGGATGTCACTTCGGAAATCCCGTACCCAAACATTAAGTAGATGGCTTGATGTGCTGTCTCAAAAATAAATTTCTCCTTTGAGTTGCGCTCCCATAGTTGGCCTGAGCGTGGGTGCAGATATGAATTCCCTAGACATTTTGCTCACTGACGAAGAGCAGGCTGAGCTGACCCGTCGTGTTCGTTCGGCCACCATTAGCCAACGCGATGGTCGCCGAGCACGTGTGATCCTGCTGGCAGCCCAAGGTCATTCACGTAAGGAAATCGCCGAATTAACGGCGCTTTCCGTTGTTTCCGTTACTCGGTGGTGCAAACGTTTCAAAGCACTGGGTCTTCAAGGCTTAGTGGATTTGCCAGGGCGAGGTCGCAAATCATCGTTACCGGCCGAGGCCCTGAAGCGAACGCTTGAGCAAGTTTCTCAGCCGAGTGTTGGTCAACGGCGTTGGAGCTGCCGTAGCATGGCGCGTGTCGCTGGCATTTCGCCGGCAAGCGTTCAGCGGATCTGGGCCGCCAATGGCATCAAGCCGCACCTGACCCGTACCTCCAATGACTTGCCACTCGAAGAGAGATTCTGGGACGTTATGGGTCTGTACCTGGCGCCTCCTCATAAAGCGCTGGTGCTTTGCTGTGATGAAAAAAATCAAGGTCAAGCGCTGCCAGTCACGCAGCCGGGTCGGCTCTTGGACATTGGTCATATACATTTGCGAACCCATGACCGTGTTCGTCATGACACGCTAATGCTGCTCGAGACCATGGACTATATGCAAGGTCGATTGATCAATAGCATCGAGAACCAGCAGCGGCATCAGCAGTGGTTGACTTTCCTGAAAGAGATGAACCGGAGAAAAACCAAAAGCCTTCAAATACATGTGATCGTGAGTAACTCCGCCCCCTGCAAGCATCCGCGCGTCAAGGAATGGCTCAAACGCCATCCGCGATTTCGCCTGCACCTAGCCCCGACCTCAAGCGCCTGGATGAATACGGTCGAGCGCTTTTTTCAAGAGATTACAGTTGACTCATGCGACGGTAGCTTCAACTCAGCACGCGATCTGACCAGCGCCATCACCACATGTCTGGCGCAGCATAATGCTCCGCCTCGCCAGTTCGTCTGGAGCGCGCCAGGCGAAGACATCTTATGCAAGATTCAACGTGCGTAAGCTGGGGGCTGCAAGCGCGATTAGAGAGAACGTTTTATTTGAGACAGAACATAAGTACTACTGGCTATTCTGCTGCAGCGCTCTAAACCAGTCCCTTGCGCGTTGCAAAGGGTAGTCGACTGTAATACATTCGCCTTTGGCAAATTAGTGCGTGCGGCCTTTGCAGGAGTTGTTTATGAACACGGAAGCTATCAAGAAGATAGAAAGAAAATGGCTTACTCGCTGGGAGAATGAGCAGCATTACTCCGTCAAACTAGATACCTCTTTGCCTAAATATTATTGCCTTGACATGTTTCCTTATCCTTCGGGCGCCGGTCTGCATGTGGGGCATCCTCGTGGTTATATTGCAACTGACGTCTACAGCCGTTTCAAGCGAATGGCGGGTTTCAATGTCTTGCACCCCATGGGCTTCGATTCTTTCGGGTTGCCTGCAGAGCAGTACGCAATCGAAACCGGACAGCACCCACGCGTCACCACTGACAAGAACATTGCTACGTTCAAGTCGCAGTTGAGAAAACTGGGTTTTTGTTATGACCCGGACCGCGAGATCAAGACGTCCGATGCCCAGTACTATCGCTGGACTCAGTGGATATTCACCCAGCTGTTCGATAGTTGGTACTGCCTCGATACGGGCAAGGCCATGCCTATCGATGCGCTGATCCAGTGTCTTGAACGGTCCGGCAACGCAGGCGTGAATGCCTGGTCTGATCCGCGGACGTCGATTGTCAGCGCGCAACAGTGGGCCGAGTTTTCGCCTTTGCAGCAGTCGGAGTTCTTGATGAATTACCGATTGGCTTATCGCGCCGACTCCTATGTAAATTGGTGTCCGGCCTTGGGCACGGTGTTGGCCAACGATGAAATCAAGGACGGTTTCTCCGAGCGTGGTGGCTACCCCGTCCAGAAAAAAATGTTGAAACAGTGGATGCTGCGTATTTCCGCGTATGCCGATCGTTTGCTGGAAGGGCTTGATAGCCTGGATTGGCCGGAAGCCCTGAAGGACATGCAGCGCAATTGGATTGGCAAATCCCAAGGCGCGGAAATTGATTTTCAGGTGCGTGGTTCGCAGATCTCGATCAACGTCTTCACCACTCGGCCTGATACGCTTTATGGCGCGACGTTCCTGGTGCTGGCGCCTGAGCATGGTGCAGTTGAGGAGATTACTTCACCGGCGTTCAAGTCTGCGGTGGCGAGCTATTGTGAAGAAGTGGCCTTGCGTTCTGAGCGTGAACGGATGGCCAAGGCCGATCGGATTACCGGCCAGTTCACTGGTGCCTATGCCATCCATCCGTTGACTGGGGAAAACCTGCCGATCTGGATTGCCGACTACGTCCTGGCTGATTACGGCACGGGCGCAATCATGGCGGTACCGTCTGCGGACTTGCGGGATTTCAACTTTGCCCAGGCCTTTGCTCTGCCTGTATTGCAGATCTATGAGGGGGCAGAACAGGTCAACAAGCCTTTCCCAGGCAAGGAGGGCTCCCGCCTGATAAATTCCGGGGAAGCCAGTGGCATGCTGCGTACCGAGGCTGCTGAGTGGATTCTTGAGCGCCTGGTGATGACTGGCACCGCCAAGCGCACCTTCAATTACCGTATCCGGGATGCGATATTTGGCCGCCAGCGCTACTGGGGCGAGCCGATCCCGGTGTACTACGACGAGGAGGGCATTGCCAATGTGGTTCCCGAACAGGATCTGCCGGTAACCCTGCCAGATGTCGAGGCCTTCTTGCCGACCAGCGAAGGCGAGCCGCCGCTGGAGCGGGCTCGCAGCTGGCGCTATGGCGGTTACAAGTATGAAACCACTACCATGCCCGGATGGGCTGGGTCGAGCTGGTACTTCCTCAGGTACATGGACCCAGCCAACAGCAGCGCGCCAGTCTCCAGAGAGGCCATGGCCTATTGGCAAGCAGTGGATCTGTATGTTGGTGGTTCCGAGCATGCCACCGGCCACTTGCTGTACGCGCGCTTTTGGACTCACTTCCTCAAGGATCGTGGCTTGCTGAGTTTTTCCGAGCCCTTCAAGCGGGTTTTGTGCCAAGGGATGATCTTGGGCGTCTCGGCGATTATTTACCGGGACAAGGCAACTCACGAGTACGTATCTGCCGACCTCAAGGAAGGGCGGGACGTTCAGCCACTCTATGTCGATATCAGCATGGTCAATGACAAGAACCAGGTCGATATCGACGCGCTTCGGGCCTGGCGCCAGACCTACAGCAATGGGGTTTTTATCCGCTCCAACGGCGTCTTCCTGTGCGATCGATTGTCGGAAAAGATGTCCAAGTCCAAGTACAACGTGGTCAACCCCGATGACTTGATCGATATCTACGGGGCCGACACCTTCCGCCTGCATGAAATGTTCCTTGGGCCTATCGATCAGACCGCCATCTGGTCCACGCAATCGATCGATGGCCCGCACAAGTTCCTGCAGAAAGTCTGGCGTCTGTTCTTGAGCGAGCAGGGGGAGGCGATCGTTGAGGATCTTGAACCAACCGCCGAGGAGCTCAAGGTGGTGCACACGGCGATTGCAAAGGTCGGCCGTGCAACCGAAGACATGTCCTACAACACGGCGATTGCAGCCTTGATGATCTGTGTTAACCAGCTCGGTGTACTCCACTGTCATAAGCGCAGCGTACTGGAGCTGTTGCTCAAGCTGTTGCATCCCTATGCGCCGTTCATTACCGAAGAGTTGTGGTACGAGGCCCTGGGGTACTCGCATTCGATCCTGGACAGTGGGTACCCCGTCGCCGACCAGCGCTTGCTGTACGAGGCGCAATTTGAATGCCCTGTCTCCATCAATGGCAAGTTGCGGACCCGCATCATGCTGCAGCGAGGGATGACTGAGGAGGCAGTGAAGGCCCACGTGCTGGGGGACGCGACGGTGCAGCGCTGGCTGTCTGGCGGGAGTTTGCTGAAGTTCATCTTTGTGCCGGACCGGATCATCAACATCGTGTGCGCCTTGAACACTGATCCTGAACGCCTCTAGCTGTTAAGCCGGACCGGGACATATCACCCCGGCCGGCTTGATTTCGTGCCTCAACGCGGCCGCTTTGCGGCCCGGCGCGCAAGCAAAAAAAACCCGGGTTCTGGGGGGGGAATCCGGGTTAAGACCATTAGGAGTAAAACAAAGGTACGCGGTCCCTGAGCACCTTTATCGGCGCGCCACTTGGGGGGGATGCGCCGCGCCAACACTTCAAGTATTGGTCAGGTTTGGCGCAGTGCCAGTGCATATTGGTCGTTTTTTAAACAGATTTGGAATACGCCGAGGTTTCATTCCTCCCGCAGCGCATGGCCGTATGCATCGTGAAACACAGACATGCTCGGATGATCCGTGCAATTTCCCGCAAGTTAGGCATAATAAACCGCTTCGATTGTCATCCAGTCCTTCCTATGCAGAAAGAACCTCGTAAGGTCCGTGAGTTTCGCCGTCGCGAACAGGAAATCCTCGACACCGCGCTCAAGCTGTTTCTCGAACAGGGTGAAGACAGCGTCACCGTCGAGATGATCGCTGACGCAGTGGGCATCGGCAAAGGCACGATCTACAAGCACTTCAAGTCCAAGGCGGAGATCTACCTGCGCCTGATGCTCGATTACGAGCGCGACCTGAACGCGCTGTTGCATTCGGCCGATGTCGACCGCGACAAGGAAGCCCTGTCGCGAGCCTACTTCGAGTTCCGCATGCGCGACCCGCAGCGCTACCGGCTGTTCGACCGTCTGGAAGAAAAGGTGGTCAAGGGCAACCAGGTGCCGGAAATGGTCGAGCAGTTGCACAGCATCCGTGCCTCCAACTTCGACCGCCTGACCCAGTTGATCAAGGGCCGTATCAGCGAAGGCAAGCTTGAAGACGTGCCGCCGTATTTCCACTACTGCGCCGCCTGGGCGCTGGTGCACGGCGCTGTGGCGCTGTACCACTCGCCGTTCTGGAGCAATGTGCTGGAGGATCAGGAAGGCTTCTTCCAGTTCCTGATGGATATTGGCGTGCGCATGGGCAACAAGCGCAAGCGCGACCCGGAACCCTCGAACTGAACAGGTAGTACCCAGTACCTGTAGGAGCAGCCTTGTGCTGCGAAATGGCCGGTACAGCCAGCACACCTCTGCATGGCTGTGCCGGCCATTTCGCAGCACAAGACTACACCTGCAGGATTCGGCGATGAGCAGGGGCTTGCAAAAACCTGATTTATGAGTCAGGTTTTACCGGCCCCATCATCCATGCCGGAGTCATTCATGATCGTCGATCGTCAAGGCAGGCGTTTTCGCAATCTGCGCGTCAGCCTGACGGCAGCCTGTAATTATGCCTGCACCTACTGCGTTCCAGACGGCAAGCGCCTGGTGGCGGCACAGGACGAACTGCCGGCGGATGCCTTGGCCCGTGGCGTGGCCTACCTGATCGAAGCCGCTGGTATCGAGCGCTTGCGCATCACCGGCGGTGAGCCATTGGTCAGTCCGCGCCTGGATGCGTTCCTGGCCGCCTTGGCCAAGCTTGACCTTGACGATATCTCGCTAACCACCAACGGCCAGTTGCTGGCGCGCAGGTTGCCCCGGTTGCAAGCGGCAGGCATCCGCCGGTTGAACGTTTCTCTCGATACCCTTGACCCACAGGCCTTCCGGCGCATTGCCCGGGGTGGCGACCTGGCCAGCGTGCTGGCTGGCATGGAGCAGGCCAGCGCCCTGGGCATGCAAGTCAAGGTGAACATGGTGCCGATGCGCGGGCATAACCTCGACCAGGTGCTGCCGCTGCTGGATTACTGCCTCGAGCGCGGCTTTGAGTTGCGCTTCATCGAACTCATGCGCATGGGCCACCTGGCCCGTGACCATAACGCCTTCCTGCAGCAGTTTGTCGGCATCGACCAACTGCTCGCACTGATCGCTGGCAAACATGCCTACGCCCAGGTCGACGCGCCACTGGACGCCACCGCCTTGCGTTATCAGATCCCGGGCAAAGGCCACTTCGGTGTGATTGCCAATGAAAGCGTGCCGTTCTGCCGCACCTGCTCGCGGCTGCGCCTGTCCTCCACGGGTTGGCTGCATGGCTGCCTGTCGTCGGGTAGTCGCCATTTCGTCGGCGACCTGCTGGAAAAACCGCGTCATCAGGCACTGCCAGCGCTACAGCGCTTGCTGGTCAAGGCCTTGGCTGACAAGCAGGACCTGGCGTTCTCCGGCGATGTGATGGTCATGAAGGTGATCGGTGGCTGAAGCTGGCGCAAAAGCTGCATCCGCCGGCTATTCGCCGGTTTTTCGTCGCCGGTCACTGGAGGAAAGATGCGTAGCCTGGTTTTGCTGCTGGCGCTGATGGCGCTAGGCGGCTGCATGAATGTCAGCGATATGGGTGAGGGCGTTCGTTATCACATGAGTGACGCCGGTCTGCTGGACCACAGCGATACCCGTCGCACCCTTTCGATCCGCCTGCAGCCCGATTCGTTCATCTTCATCGGCCAAGGCGCCTTCGTGCCGCCGGGCAAGGGGCCGGTGCCACGGCAGAACGTGGTGGCCGAGCAGGCCTTCAAGAGCTTCGTCGAGTATTTCCCGCTGGTGCGCCGCGCGCAGGGCCCGCTGGGCCTGGAAGAGGCCATCGCCCAGGCGCGCTCGGTGGGCGCAGACTACGTGCTGTACACCCGCTTCGCCCGCACCGACGACCGTATTGGCAATGGCGACGAATGGTATGACGAACAGGCGGTCGACCGTCTGGGCTGGGACACTGGCGTGGTGCAGATGATGCTGATAGAAACCAGCACCCGCTACCTGATCGACACTGCGCGTATCAAGAGCCGTGGCGGTTTGTTGACGTTCCACGACAACACCCCGGAGGATTTGCTTGGCGCGCCGATGCGCGAGTACGCTCGTAGCCTTCTGGGTGTGAGTGAATGAGGCAAGCGTGATGAGCGATTCCGGCAAGGCCAATGATCTTCTGGCGCAGATACCCAAGGCCAAGGGCCTGCCGCCGGTACATCTGTGGAACCCGGACTTCTGCGGTGACATCGACATGCGCATCGCCCGTGATGGCACCTGGTACTACCTGGGTACGCCGATCGGGCGCAAGCCGATGGTGCGGCTGTTTTCCACCATCATCCGGCGCGATGGCGATGACTACTTCCTGATTACCCCGGTAGAGAAGGTGGGCATACGCGTCGATGATGCGCCGTTCGTGGCCGTAGCGCTGGACGTGGAGGGGAGGGGGGAGCAGCAGGTACTGCGCTTCACCAGCAATGTCGAGGACCAGGTCGAGGCCGGGCCGGCCAACCCGCTGCGCGTAGTGATCGACCCGGTGACGCAGGAGCCATCACCGTATGTGCTGATGCGCAGCAACCTCGAGGCACTGATTCATCGCAATGTGTTCTACCAGCTGGTAGAGCTGGCGGTGCCGCGTGAGATCGAAGGGGAAGAGTGGCTTGGGGTCTGGAGCCACGGTGAGTTTTATCCGATCGGGCGTAGTAGCTGAGGCCCGGCAGCGCAAAGCTCCCCGTCCCATAACGAAAAAGCCCCCGGTTGCTTGCGCACCCGGGGGCTTTCTCAGTGTTTGGCTCCGCGACCTGGACTCGAACCAGGGACCCAATGATTAACAGTCATTTGCTCTACCGACTGAGCTATCGCGGAATCTGTGCGTATCTTACTGATTGCCTAGGGAAAGTCAAGCCACCCCTAGGCAAAACAATAAGTTACAGCACCTGCACGATAGCTTTGGTCACCACGTGGATGTTGCTCTGGTTCAGCGCGGCCACGGCGATGCGGCCAGTGTCCAGCGCATAGATGCCGAACTCGTTCTTCAGGCGGGCGACCTGTTCGACGGTCAGGCCCGAGTACGAGAACATGCCAACCTGGCGGCCAACGAAGCTGAAGTCGCGGTTGGCGCCATATTCGGCCAGCAGCGAAACCATCTGCTTGCGCATGCCGTGAATGCGCTCGCGCATTTCGGCCAGCTCGGTTTCCCACATCTGGCGCAGTTCGGCGCTGTTCAACACGGTGGCAACGATGGTTGCACCGTGGGTCGGCGGGTTGGAGTAGGTGGTGCGGATCACGCGCTTGACCTGCGACAGCACGCGGGTGCTCTCGTCCTTGGAGGCGGTGACGATCGACAGCGCGCCGACGCGCTCGCCGTACAGCGAGAACGACTTGGAGAACGAGCTGGACACGAAGAATTCCAGGCCCGACTCGGCGAACAGGCGCACGGCGAAGGCGTCTTCGGCGATGCCGTCACCGAAGCCTTGGTAGGCCATGTCCAGGAACGGCACGTGGCCCTTGGCCTTGACTACTTCCAGAACGTTTTTCCAGTCGTCCAGGCTCAGGTCGACGCCGGTCGGGTTGTGGCAGCAGGCGTGCAGCACCACGATCGAGCCGGACGGCAGGTTGTTCAGGTCTTCGAGCATGCCGGCGCGGTTGACGTCGTTGGTCGGCGCGTCGTAGTAGCGGTAGTTCTGCACCGGGAAACCGGCCGATTCGAACAGCGCGCGGTGGTTTTCCCAGCTCGGGTCGCTGATGGCAACCACGGCGTTCGGCGACACACGCTTGAGGAAGTCGGCACCAATCTTCAGCGCGCCGGTACCGCCGACGGCCTGTACGGTAACCACGCGGCCAGCGGCCAGCAGCGGCGACTCGGCGCCGAACAGCAGCTTTTGTACAGCCTGGTCATAGGCGGCGATGCCGTCGATCGGCAGGTAGCCGCGCGAGGCGTGCTGGGCGGCACGCTGGGTCTCGGCTTCGATGACGGCGCGCAGCAGCGGAATGCGGCCTTCCTCATTGCAGTACACGCCTACGCCCAGGTTGACCTTGTCGGTACGTGGGTCGGCGTTGAATGCTTCGTTGAGGCCCAGAATAGGGTCGCGGGGTGCCAGCTCGACAGCGGAAAACAGGCTCATTGTTACCTTGGCTCTGATTGGAGTGTGATAGGACGTACCCGCTCCAGCCCGAATGCACTGAAGCGGTGCACAAACGGGGAGTCAGTATAGTGATACCGACCGGTCACCGCGACAGTCTGGCGCCGCTTTTCCGGTCATTTGCGCAAATATTTTTCGACCATTGGTCGAATTGCCGGGTCCACCGTAACAAGCGCTCACGGCAGTGCCTTGAAAGCGCCCCCCGACGGGCGCATTTGGGTATAGACTACTGGCTAAATTTACAGTTGCTGCAGCACTGCGAGGTCCGTCATGTCCGAGTTCCAGCTCGTCACCCGTTTCCAGCCGGCCGGCGACCAGCCCGAGGCCATCCGCCAGATGGTCGAAGGTATCGAAGCGGGGCTGTCGCACCAGACGCTGCTCGGGGTGACCGGTTCGGGCAAGACCTTCAGTATCGCCAACGTCATCCAGCAGGTGCAGCGCCCGACCCTGGTGCTGGCGCCGAACAAGACCCTGGCGGCGCAGCTGTATGGCGAATTCAAGGCGTTCTTCCCCAACAATGCGGTGGAGTACTTCGTTTCCTACTACGACTACTATCAGCCTGAAGCCTACGTACCGTCGTCCGACACTTTCATCGAGAAGGACGCTTCGATCAACGACCACATCGAGCAGATGCGCCTGTCGGCGACCAAGGCGCTGCTGGAGCGCCGTGACGCAATCATCGTCACAACCGTGTCGTGCATCTACGGCCTGGGTAGCCCGGAGACCTACCTGAAAATGGTCCTGCACGTGGATCGCGGCGACAAGCTCGACCAGCGCGCCTTATTGCGCCGCCTGGCCGACCTGCAATACACCCGCAACGAGATGGATTTCGCTCGCGCAACCTTCCGCGTGCGCGGCGACGTGATCGACATCTTCCCGGCCGAATCGGACCTCGAGGCCATCCGCATCGAGCTGTTCGATGACGAGGTGGAGAACATCGCCGCCTTCGACCCGCTGACCGGTGAGGTCTTCCGCAAGCTGCCGCGTTTCACCTTCTACCCCAAGAGCCACTATGTCACCCCGCGGGAAACCCTGCTGGAGGCTGTTGAGGGCATCAAGGAAGAGCTCAAGGAGCGCCTGGAATACCTGCAGAAGGCCAACAAGCTGGTCGAAGCCCAGCGCCTGGAACAACGCACCCGCTTCGATCTGGAGATGATCCTGGAGCTTGGCTACTGCAACGGCATCGAGAACTACTCGCGCTACCTGTCCGGGCGCCCGGCCGGGGCGCCGCCGCCCACCTTGTACGATTACCTGCCGCCCGATGCGCTGCTGGTGATCGACGAATCCCATGTCAGCGTTCCGCAGGTTGGCGCCATGTACAAGGGCGACCGCTCACGCAAGGAAACCCTGGTCGAATACGGCTTCCGCCTGCCTTCGGCGCTGGATAACCGGCCGATGCGTTTCGACGAGTGGGAAGATGTCAGCCCGCAGACCATTTTCGTGTCCGCCACCCCGGGCCCTTACGAGGCCGAGCACGCCGGGCGCGTGGTGGAGCAGGTGGTGCGCCCGACCGGCCTGGTCGACCCACAGGTGGAAGTGCGCCCGGCGCTCACCCAGGTGGATGACCTGCTGTCGGAAATCCGCAAGCGCGTGGCGCAGGGTGAGCGGGTGCTGGCCACCACGCTGACCAAGCGCATGGCCGAAGACCTCACCGACTACCTGGCCGACCACGACGTGCGGGTGCGTTATCTGCACTCGGACATCGACACCGTCGAGCGGGTGGAGATCATTCGCGACCTGCGCCTGGGTACTTTCGACGTGCTGGTGGGCATCAACCTGTTGCGTGAGGGCCTGGACATGCCCGAGGTGTCGCTGGTGGCGATCCTCGATGCCGACAAGGAAGGTTTCCTGCGTTCCGAGCGCTCACTGATCCAGACCATCGGCCGTGCTGCGCGTAACCTCAATGGCCGGGCCATCCTGTATGCCGACAACATCACCGGTTCCATGCAGCGCGCCATCGACGAGACCGAGCGTCGTCGCGAGAAGCAGATCGCCTTCAACCAGGCCAATGGCATCGTGCCCAAGGGCGTGGTCAAGGACATCACCGACATCATGGAAGGCGCCACCGTGCCCGGCGCGCGCAGCAAGAAGCGCAAGGGCATGGCCAAGGCGGCGGAGGAGAGCGCCCGCTACGAGGCCGAGCTGCGCACGCCGGGCGAGATCACCAAGCGCATCAAGCAGCTGGAAGAGAAAATGATGCAGTTCGCCCGCGACCTGGAGTTCGAGGCGGCGGCGCAATTGCGCGATGAGATTGCCCAACTGCGTGAGCGGTTGATTACCAGCTGATGTTTTACTGCCTGCACTGGCCTCTTCGCGGGTAAACCCGCTCCCACAGGATTGCTGCGATCCTTGAGCTCTACGCAGTACCTGTGGGAGCGGGTTTACCCGCGAAGAGGCCAGTACAGGCGACAACCCATTTAGTGGTTTTCCCCGGCCTTTAACCCCTCGGGCAACTTGTGGGTCAGGAGTACCGCCGCCGCGCTCACCGCCAACCCGATCCCGACAAAGTGGAAGGCATCGTTGTAGGCCATGATCAGCGCCTGCTGGTGAGTAATCTCGCTCAGCTTGCCCGGCGCCGCATTGTCATTACCCAGCCGCTCCGCCACCTGCGAGTTGTTCGGCACCACCACCTCCCTCAGGTAATCGAAATGCACCTTGGTCCGTGCATCCAGCAGTGTGGCCAGCAGCGCAATGCCAATCTCACTGCCCAGATCACGCAGGATGTTGAACAGGCTCGACGCCGAACCCGCATCCTGCGCCTGGAAATACGCCGTGGCGATCTGCGAGATGGTCACCATGATCATTAGCTGGCCGATGGCACGGATGATCTGGATACAAGTGACCTTCGCGCCATTGCTGGAGCCCGGTGCCTGCCTCCTGCTAACATCCCGCCTTTGTTTCATCTTTCGTTCGAGACTCTCCATGACCACCGTACGCACGCGTATCGCGCCATCGCCTACCGGCGACCCCCATGTCGGCACTGCCTACATCGCCCTGTTCAACTACTGCTTTGCCAAGCAGCACGGCGGTGAGTTCATCCTGCGCATCGAAGACACCGACCAGTTGCGCTCCACGCGCGAGTCGGAGCAGCAGATCTTCGATGCCCTGCGTTGGCTCGGCATAGAATGGAACGAAGGCCCGGACGTCGGCGGTCCGCATGGCCCGTACCGGCAGAGCGAGCGTGGCGAGATCTACGCCAGGTACGCCAAGGAGCTGGTTGACGCCGGCCATGCCTTCTACTGCTTCTGCACCGCCGAAGAGCTGGAGCAGATGCGCGCCGAGCAGCAAGCCCGTGGCGAAACCCCGCGCTACGACGGCCGCGCGCTGCTGCTGAGCGCCGAGGAAGTGCAGCGCCGTCTGGACGCCGGCGAGCCGCACGTGATCCGCATGAAAGTGCCGAGCGAAGGCGTTTGTGTGGTGCCGGACATGCTGCGTGGCGATGTCGAGATCCCGTGGGACCGCATGGACATGCAGGTGCTGATGAAGAACGACGGCCTGCCGACGTACTTCCTGGCCAACGTGGTCGACGACCATCTGATGGGTATCACCCACGTGCTGCGCGGCGAAGAGTGGCTGCCATCGGCACCCAAGCTGATCAAGCTGTACGAGTACTTCGGCTGGGAACAGCCCAAACTGTGCTACATGCCGCTGCTGCGTAACCCGGACAAGTCCAAGCTGTCCAAGCGCAAGAACCCGACCTCGGTGACGTTCTACGAGCGTATGGGCTTCATGCCCGAGGCGATGCTCAACTACCTGGGCCGCATGGGCTGGTCTATGCCGGACGAGCGTGAGAAGTTCTCGCTGGCCGAGATGGTCGAGCACTTCGACCTGTCGCGTATCTCGCTGGGTGGCCCGATCTTCGACATCGAGAAACTGTCCTGGCTGAACGGCCAGTGGCTGCGCGAACTACCGGTCGAGGAGTTCGCGGCGCGCCTGCAGAAGTGGGCGTTCAACAGCGACTACATGATGAAGATTGCCCCGCACGTGCAGGGCCGGGTAGAAACCTTCAGCCAGGTTGCCCCGCTGGGGGGGTTCTTCTTCGAAGGCGCGCTGAAGCTGGATGCCAAGCTGTTCGAGAGCAAGAAACTGTCGGCTGACCAGGTGCGCCAAGTGATCCAGCTGATCCTGTGGAAGCTCGAAAGCCTGCGTCAGTGGGAGAAAGAGCGCATCACCGGTTGCATCCAGGCGGTGGTCGAGGCGCTGGAGCTGAAGCTGCGTGACGCCATGCCGCTGATGTTTGCTGCCATTACCGGCCAGGCCAGTTCGGTTTCGGTACTGGACGCGATGGAAATCCTTGGCCCGGACCTGACCCGCTACCGCCTGCGCCAGGCCCTGGACCTGCTGGGTGGTGTGTCGAAGAAAGAAAACAAAGAGTGGGAAAAGCTGCTGGCTTCCATCGCCTGACAGTGGTCCTGGGGCTATAAGACGAACTTGTGGGAGCGGGTTCACCCGCGAATACGATGGTGCGTGTAACGGCGCATTCGCGGGTAAACCCGCTCCCATATGGTTCACTGTTCAGTTTTGCTAAGGGCAGGGCAGTAAGTGATTGTTATCTGTGAAAATTTTTTTGAATATTTTGAAAAATTCGTTTGACAGCCCTGCAATCCGATCTTAATATGCGCCCCGTCCACAGCGATGAACGAAAACGAAACGCCAGGCACCCAGCCAGCGCTTCGGTTCAAAGCGACATTGTGGGGCTATAGCTCAGCTGGGAGAGCGCCTGCATGGCATGCAGGAGGTCAGCGGTTCGATCCCGCTTAGCTCCACCAAATTCCGCTTGGCAGCCAAGGCTGTCGGGCAAGATCAGGTCCAGTAACCGGGTCTTGAAGGTAAGAAGGTTCGTCCCCTTCGTCTAGTGGCCTAGGACACCGCCCTTTCACGGCGGTAACAGGGGTTCGAGTCCCCTAGGGGACGCCAGTTTTGCACAAGCGATGTTTCATATGTCGCTGGGCCGAGAGGCTAGAAATCCGGGGCTATAGCTCAGCTGGGAGAGCGCCTGCATGGCATGCAGGAGGTCAGCGGTTCGATCCCGCTTAGCTCCACCAATTCTGCCAGGGTTCGCATAAGCGAATCTTTGCGAAGGTTACGTCCCCTTCGTCTAGTGGCCTAGGACACCGCCCTTTCACGGCGGTAACAGGGGTTCGAGTCCCCTAGGGGACGCCACTTTTCCTGCATTTTGCAGGGCTTTAAAAGGCTCGTCGATTGCTGATGAGTCTTTTGTTTCGGGGCTATAGCTCAGCTGGGAGAGCGCCTGCATGGCATGCAGGAGGTCAGCGGTTCGATCCCGCTTAGCTCCACCATTTCTGCCAGGGTTCGCACAAGCGAACCTTCGCGAAGGTTACGTCCCCTTCGTCTAGTGGCCTAGGACACCGCCCTTTCACGGCGGTAACAGGGGTTCGAGTCCCCTAGGGGACGCCACGTTTACCCGCGTTTTGCGGGACTTTTAAGGCTCATTCGATTATTGAATGGGCCTTTTGTTTTTCTCCCCTCCCCAAAATTCTGCGACTGACAAGCGGCTGCAGATTCTGCTTGTCAAAAAATATTATGAGAATAATATTTCAGTCATCATATTTTTATCAGCGAGTGCCCTGATGAGCGACAAGAAGAGCAGAACCCGCGAACGCATTCTCGAGGCGGCGCGAAATGCACTGATCCAGCACGGCCCGGCCGAGCCTAGCGTCAGCCAGGTCATGGGTGCGGCTGGTCTGACCGTTGGCGGCTTCTATGCCCACTTCGACAGCAAGGACGAGTTGATGCTCGAAGCATTCCGCCAGTTGCTGGGCGAGCGCCGCGCCTTGCTCGCCCAGATCGACCCCAGCCTCGATGGCGCAGAGCGGCGGGCGCTGGCCAGTGCCTTCTACCTGTCGCGCAAGCACCGTGATGCCGAAGTGCACGCCTGTCCGCTGCCTAACTCGCTGGGCGAGATGCAACGCCTGCCGGAGGCCTTTCGCGAGGTGCTGGCCGAGCACATCGAGCTGATGGCTGCCGCCATGGTCGACCGCCCCGAGGATGCCGACAAGGCCTTGGCCGACCTTGCCCTGATGGTTGGCGGCCTGGCGCTCGCTCGTGCCTTGGGCACCAGCGAGCTGTCTGATCGTATTCTGCGCGCCGCCAAATCGGCGGTGCTTTAACCCTGGAGCATGGCGATGACTACCCTGAGCTGGATTCGTGGTGTCAATGGCACCCTGGGCCATCTGGTCCCCGAGCACGTCGCGGCCAAGATGCGCCGAGCCTTCATGACCCCGCGCAACCTGCCGCCGCGGGATTGGGAGTTGCCCGTGCTGGCCAGCGCCGAGCGCATCACCCTGCGCTTCGGCCTGTCGGCCCTGCGCTGGGGCAAAGGGCCGACCGTGCTGCTGATGCACGGTTGGGAAGGGCGTCCGACCCAGTTTGCCGCGTTGATCGAAGCCTTGGTGCAGGCCGGGCACACAGTGGTGTCGCTGGAGGGGCCGGGGCATGGGCGTTCCCCCGGCGAGCAGGCAAATGTGGTGCTGTTTGCCCGAGCGCTGCTGGAGGCTGCCGCCGAACTGCCGCCACTGCGCGCGGTTATTGGCCATTCCATGGGCGGCGCCAGTGTATTGCTGGCGCTGCAGATGGGGCTGCGCACAGAGGCAGCGGTCAGTATTGCAGCCCCGGCGCGACTGTTGGGCGTACTGCGAGGCTTTGCCCATCGTCTGGGGCTGCCGGCAAGGGCGCGGGCGGCGTTCATTCGACAGGTGGAGCGGGACGTGGGTATGCAGATTGCGCGGCTGGATGTGACTGGTTACCAGTTGGAGTTGCCGGGGCTGGTGGTGCATGCCGCCGATGATGCCTTGGTGGCAGCCGACGAGGCCCAGGTGATCCACAAGGCCTGGTTCGATAGCCGCCTGATGCTGCTGGAGGCGGGTGGCCACCAGCGGGTGCTGTCCGATCCGCGCCTGGGTGAAGCGGTGCTGGAGCTGCTGGCCCGGGCTGGTGCTCCAGCGCGGCAAAGCGCCTGACTTACCGGGCTGACGCGGTCCCTGCAGGAGCGCGTAGCCCCGCAGGCAAGTGCAGAAGGGCTGGACTTTCCCCCGCCGGTCCCTGCTAAATCCACTTTTGCTCCAAGGAAGCGAACATGAGCTGGGACCTGGCAACACCCTTCGTCATTGACCTGCGCGTCGGCAGCGAGGACATCGACGGCCTAGGCCACGCCAACAACGCGGTCTATGTCACCTGGCTGGAGCGCTGCGCCTGGCGCCACTCCCAGCGCCTGGGTCTGGACCTGGCCGAATACCGCCGGCTGGACCGGGCCATGGCCGTGGTGCGCCACGAAATCGACTATCTGGCCGCTGCCTACGAAGACGACGAACTGCAACTGGCCACCTGGATCATCGACTGGGACCAGCGCCTGCGCATGACCCGGCGCTTCCAGCTCAAGCGCCCGCAGGATGGCATGACTTTACTGCGCGCCCAGACCACTTTTGCCTGCATCGAGCTGTCCAGCGGCAAGCCCAGGCGCATGCCGGCGGAATTCCTCGACGGCTACGGCCCGGCGCTGATCGACGCCTGAAACACCGGCAGTTTTTGTTAGACTGTCGGCTTTTTCCGCCGAGACCCCGACATGCAAATTGCCCTGGCCCCCATGGAGGGGCTGGTCGACAACATCCTGCGCGACGTGCTGACCCGCGTGGGCGGTATCGACTGGTGCGTCACCGAGTTCATTCGCGTGTGCGATCGCCTGCTGCCGCCTTCCTCGTTCGACAAGTTGGCGCCTGAGTTGCGCAATGGCGCGCGGACCGCCGCCGGGGTGCCTATGCGTGTGCAGCTATTGGGCTCGGACCCCGTGTGTCTGGCGGAAAACGCCGCGCTGGCTTGTGAGCTGGGGGCGCCGGTGATCGACCTGAACTTCGGTTGCCCGGCCAAGACCGTGAACAAGTCGCGTGGTGGAGCGGTGCTGCTCAAGGAGCCGGAGTTGCTGCATGCCATTGTGCGCGAAGTGCGCCGTGCCGTGCCGGCGGATATCCCGGTCACCTCGAAGATGCGCCTGGGCTTCGACAGCCCCGATGGTGCGCTGGAGTGCGCCACGGCGCTGGCCGAAGGCGGCTCGGCGCACCTGGTGGTGCATGCGCGGACCAAGGTCGAGGGCTACAAGCCACCGGCGCACTGGGAGTGGGTGGCGCGGGTGCAGGATGTGGTCAAGGTGCCGGTGTTCGCCAATGGCGAGATCTGGACAGTGGACGACTGGCGGCGCTGCCGTGAGGTCAGTGGCGCCGAAGACATCATGCTGGGCCGTGGGCTGGTCTCGCGCCCTGACCTGGGGCTGCAGATTGCCGCGGCGCGTGACGGGCGGGAGTACCAGCCGATGAGCTGGGATGACCTGCTGCCGCTGCTGCGCGAGTTCTGGCGTCAGGCCCAGGCCAAATTGTCGCCGCGCTACGCGCCGGGGCGGATGAAGCAATGGCTGGCGATGCTGACCCGCAGCTATCCCGAAGCGGTGGTGCTGTTTGCCGAGTTGCGGCGGGAGGATGACTGTGCGCGGATCAGCAGGTTGCTGGGGGTTGAGGTGCAGGCGCTTGAGGCTTGTGTTGCCTGATCCGGCCACTTCGCGGGTGAACCCGCTCCCACAGGCACCGAGCAGGTCTCAAGGCCTGTGGTGATCCTGTGGGAGCGGGTCCACCCGCGAAAGGGCCATTGAATCCAGTACAAAAATCGGATTTTTTTTGCTCGCCCCTTGAAAGCATTTCCCTCGGCCATATCTCTTGAGTACGCGATGCCGAAGTCGGGTCGCGTGATGACTTACTTGCTGAATCTCAGGAGTTTATGACCATGACTACCGCTTTCTCTCTCGCTCCACTGTTCCGCCATTCCGTTGGTTTCGACCGGTTCAACGACCTGTTCGAATCCGCGGCACGTAACGAGGCCGGTAGCAGCTACCCGCCCTACAACGTGGAAAAGCATGGCGATGACCACTACCGCATCGTGGTTGCCGCAGCCGGTTTCCAGGAGGACGACCTCGACCTGCAGGTTGAAAAAGGTGTCCTGACCGTGACCGGTGGCAAGCGCGACAATGGCGCTGCTGAAGTGACCTACCTGCATCAGGGTATCGCGCAACGCGCCTTCAAGCTGTCGTTCCGCCTGGCCGACCATATCGAAGTCAAGGCCGCCGGCCTAGCCAATGGCCTGCTCAGCATCGACCTGCTGCGCATCGTGCCTGAAGAAGCCAAGGCCAAGCGCATTCCGATCAACGGCGACCAGCCAGCGTTGAACTGATCGCGCGGATGTGAAGAAGGGCACCCTCGGGTGCCCTTTTTTGTGCCCCTCACACGGCCGTTCCTACAGGGGGCCGCCTAAGTGTCACCAGGGGCGTGATCAGTAATCTGCCGGCGCCTCCAGCAACAGCTGCCGAAACTCCGGTAACGGCAGCGGCCGGCTGTGCAAGTACCCCTGGTACAAGTGGCACCCCAGTCGTTCGAGGAACTCCAGTTGTTCGGTCAGCTCCACCCCTTCGGCAATCACAACCAGGTCCAGGCTGCGGGCCATGGCGACGATGGCGCGGACGATTTCGGCGTCGTTGGGGTCCTCCGGTGCATCGCGCACGAAGGTCTGGTCGATCTTCAGCGCATCCACCGGCAGGCGCTTCAGGTAGGTCAGGGAGGAGTAGCCGGTGCCGAAGTCATCCATGGCAAAGCTCACCCCATAGCGTTTTAATTCACGCATTTTGCTGATGGTGTCCTCCAGGTTCTGGATGACGATGCCTTCGGTAATTTCCAGCTTCAACATCTGCCGTGGCAGGCGGTAATCGTCCAGGCTGCGCAGCACTCGCCCTACAAAGTCGTTCTGGCGGAACTGCCGCGGGCTGATGTTCACGCACAGGCTGAAATCATCGGCGTCGATCAGCCCGTCGCCGAGCATGCGCGCGCAGGCATCGCAAGCTTCGTCGAGAATCCAGCTGCCAACTTCCAGGATCAGGCCGCTTTCTTCCAGTACCTGAATGAACTGTGCGGGCGGCTGCTGACCCAGTTGCGGATGATGCCAGCGCAGCAGTACCTCGGCGCCGACGATGCGGTTGTCGCGGGCATCCACCTGTGGCTGGAAATGCAGCGCCAGTTCGCCGCGGGCCAGGGCCATGCGCAGGTCGTTTTCCATGCGCAGGCGCTCGCTGGCGGCTTTCTGCATGGTGGTGTGGAACAGCTGGGTGGTATTTCGCCCGGAGTCCTTAGCCCGGTACAGGGCGATATCGGCACGCTTGAGCAGGTCGGCCGGGGTGGCACCGTGGTCGGGGATCAGCGCCACGCCGATGCTGGGCGTTACCTGCAGGCGCTGGCCGTCCAGTGACATCGGCTCGGCCAGCAGTTCGCGCAGGGTGTCGGCCAGCCCGCGAACTTTTTCTTCGACCAGCTCGCGGCTGCCTTCCAGGCCGCTGAGCAATACCACGAACTCGTCGCCACCCAGGCGTGCCACGGTATCTTCCAGGCGCACGCTGGCTTCCAGGCGCGCGGTGATAATCTTCAGCACCGTGTCGCCTACCGGGTGGCCCAGCGAGTCGTTGATGTGCTTGAAGTGATCGAGGTCGAGGAACAGCAGCGCGCCGCGCAGGTTATGGCGCTTGAGCAGGGCGATCTGCTGGCTCAGGCGGTCCATCAGCAAGGCGCGGTTGGGCAGGTTGGTCAGCGGGTCGTGGTAGGCCAGGTGGCGAATCTGCGCCTGGGCGTTCTTCAGCTGGCTGACATCGCGGGCGGTCAGCAGCAGGCAGTCCACCTCGTTGAGGGTGATCGGCTCCACCGACACCTCCACGGTGAGGATATCGCCACGTTTGTTGCGCCCGAGCATCTCGCGGTGGTGCACCCGGCCACGCTCGCGCAACTCGGCCAGCAGGGCGCTGCGCTGCTTGTCGTCGGCCCAGATGCCGATCTCGTATACCGTGTGGCCGACTACTTCGGCGGCGTCGTAGCCGGTCAGACGGCAAAAGCCGTCGTTGATTTCCAGATAACGACCGCTGTGGCGTTCGGTGATGGTGATCGCATCTGGGCTGGAGTGGAAGGCCTTGGCAAACTTCTCCTCGCTGGACTTGAGCGCCGCCTCGGCGCGCTGCTGCTGGGTGATGTCGCGCAGGGTGGTGACGCTGCAGGGCTGGTCGTCGACGGTGATAAGGCGACTGGAAATCACGCAGGTCAGCGGTGCGCCATTGCGGTGGTTGACCACCACGGCAACGTTGCTCAGGGCCTGCTCGCGGATTACCCGCTCGATGCGTTGCGCGCGCTCGATGGACTCCGCCCACAGGCCGATTTCCTCGGCAGTGCGGCCGATCACCTGATCGGTGCCCCAGCCGAAGGTCTGGGTGAACGCCGGGTTGATCTCGATGAACTGGCCGGTGTCCTGGCGGGTGACGCAGATCGGGTCGGGGCTGACCTGGAACAGGCTGGCAAACTTCTCTTCCGAGGCGCTCAGGCGCTGTTCTCGCTCAACCTGGTCGGTGATGTCGAGCAAGGTACCGGCCATGCGCAGCGGCTTGCCCTGTTCATCGCGATACAGTCGGGCGCGGCTTTCAATGTAGCGCGAGATGCCGTTTTCCAGTTGCACCCGGTAGGTGATCTGGTAGTTGCCGGCAGGCCCTTCGCGCAGGCTGCGGTAGGCCTGGCGCATCGAGTTGCGCTCTTGCTCCGGTACGCCTTCGAAAAACGCGTCAAATGATTCGTGAAAAGGGATGGGCGGCAGGCCATGCAACTGCGCGGCGCGGGCCGAGCCGTAGAGCATGCCGCTTGGGATATGCCAGTCCCAGGTGCCCAGTTGGGCCGAATCCAGGGCCAGGTCCAGGCGCTCCTGGCTGTCCTTCAGGGCCTGCTCGGCGCGTTTGCGTTCGGTGGTGTCGATAAAGGTGCTGAGGAGGAAGGTCACGCCCTCCAGCTCGATGCCCTGGGTGCAGAGGATGCCATCATGCACCTTGCCGCTGGTGGCGCGGAACTGCACTTCCAATATCAGAGGGCCGTTGTTGTTCCTGGTCGACTCCAGCAACTGGTGGCGTTGTTCAGGGTTTACCCACAGGCCAAGCTCCAGGCTGGTCTTGCCGATCACCTGGCTGCCGGGCCAGCCGAACATGTCTTCGAAGTGCTGGTTGACCTCGAATATCATGCCGTCGTGACGGCGGGTCAGCAAAATGGCGTTGGGGCTGAGGTGGAACAGGGTGGCGAAGCGTTTTTCCGAATTGATCAGTGCCGTTTCGCGCTCGCGCTGGCGGGTGATCTCACGGATCACCCCGATCATCTGCGGCCGGCCATTCGGGTCATGGGTCAGGCTGCCGTTGATTTCCAGCCAGTGCAGGCTGCCGTCCGGCCAGCGGATGCGGTGGCGCATGGCCTGTTCCACCGGTTCGCCGTTGAACACTGCCTGGAATACCTGGCGGGTGCGTGCGCGGTCTTCCTCGGGCAGCAGGTCGAGGTAGTCGATATCGGCGGGTAGCGGGCGCTGTGGGTCGAAGCCGAACAGGGCCTGGGTACCCCGTGACCAGCTGACCCGGCCGCTGTCGATATCCCATAGCCAGGCACCCAGCCGCGCGCCGTTGAGTGCGGCCAGCAGTTGCGGGGCGTTTTGCCAGGCCTGTTCGGACTCCTGGGGGTCGGCCGCAGGTATACGCGGCAGGCGCAAAAAGCGGTTTGCTGATTTGGGCATCGGTACCAGACCTTTGGCGTATGACGCGTCCTTGGAGGTGGCAATACCGGGCTGACGACCGGTCAGGTGGGCCCCGCGTGGCTGTCGAGCAGGGCCATGAATGCCCTGGCCGCGTTCGATAGCGTACGCTCCGTGTGCAAAATGTAGCCTAGCTGGCGCGACAGCTGTATGCCCGGCAAGGCGATGGGTGCAACCTGTTCGTCGAGCATGGTGCGCGGCAGCACGCTCCAGGCCAGGCCGATCGACACCATCATCTTGATGGTTTCCAGATAGTTGGTGCTCATGGCGATGTTCGGGGTCAGGCCCTGGCTTTCGAACAGGCGCTGGACAATATGATGGGTAAAGGTATTGCCGCCGGGGAACACGGCCGGGTGGCGGGCGACGTCGGCCAGGCTGACTGCATGGTTGCTGGCCAGCGGGTGCTCGGGGGCGGCGACGAAGTCCAGGGCGTCCTCCCACACCGGCACGGCCTTGACCAGGTGGTGCGGCTCGGGCGCCAGGGTGATCACGGCAATCTCGGCGCGGCCATGCAGAATCTCGTCATAGGCTTGCTCCGAATCCATGAACTGAATGTCCAGCGCCACGGCCGGATACTGGCGGGTGAAGGCCCGTAGCAACGGGGGCAGGCGGTGCAGGCCGATATGGTGGCTGGTGGCCAGAGTCAGGCGACCGCTCACTTCCCCGGTCAGATTGGTCAGCGCCCGACGGGTGTCATCGAGCACATTGAGAATCTGGTAGGCCCGTGGCAACAAGGCGCGTCCGGCTTCGGTCAGTGTCACCTCGCGGCCCAGGCGGTCGAACAGGCGCACGTCCAGCTGCTGCTCCAGGCCGGCGATGCGTTTGCTGATGGCTGGCTGGGTCAGGTGCAGCCGCTCGCCGGCGCCAGAGAAGCTGCCGGTTTCGGCGATGGCGATGAAGGCGCTGAGGTTGGCCAGGTCCATTGCTTGAATTCCTGATGGTTATGCAAAGCATGAAAATTATGAATTTGAGTTATTCAATCTATCGCCATAGCATCGTCCGTACAAGCCAAGGGGTCTTTGGCATAGAAAGACGCTGATGAGGAACAGTCTGATGGCTGGCAAAACGCTCTACGACAAACTCTGGGAAGCCCATGAGGTCAAGCGCCGTGATGACGGCTCGTCCTTGATCTACATCGATCGCCACATCATCCACGAAGTGACGTCGCCCCAGGCCTTCGAAGGCCTGCGCCTGGCCAACCGCAAACCCTGGCGCATCGACGCCAACATCGCCACGCCGGACCACAACGTGCCGACCACGCCAGAGCGCAAGGGCGGTATCGAGGCCATCGTCGACCAGGTGTCGCGCCTGCAGGTGCAGACCCTCGACGAGAACTGTGACGAATATGGCATCGTCGAATTCAAGATGAATGACGAGCGTCAAGGTATTGTCCATGTCATCAGCCCCGAGCAGGGTGCCACCTTGCCTGGCATGACCGTGGTCTGCGGTGACTCGCACACCTCCACCCATGGCGCATTCGGTGCCTTGGCCCACGGCATCGGCACCTCCGAGGTAGAGCATGTGCTCGCTACCCAGTGCCTGGTCGCCAAGAAGATGAAGAACATGCTGGTGCGCGTGGAAGGCCGGTTGCCTGTCGGCGTTACCGCCAAGGACATCGTCCTGGCCGTGATCGGCAAGATCGGTACCGCCGGTGGTAACGGCCACGCCATGGAGTTTGCTGGCAGCGCCATCCGCGAATTGTCGATGGAAGGCCGCATGACTATTTGCAACATGTCCATCGAAGCCGGTGCCCGCGTAGGCCTGGTGGCGGTGGACGACACCACTGTTGCCTATGTCGAAGGCCGCCCGTACGCGCCGAAGGGCGAACAGTGGAAGCAGGCGGTCGAGGCCTGGAAAGGCCTGGTTTCCGACGCTGACGCGGTGTTCGACACCGTGGTTGAACTCGACGCTGCGCAAATCAAGCCGCAGGTCAGTTGGGGCACTTCGCCGGAGATGGTCCTCGCCGTCGACCAGCGCGTGCCGGACCCGGCAGCCGAGCCTGACCTGATCAAGCGTGGCTCGATCGAGCGTGCCCTCAAGTACATGGGCCTCGCCGCCAACCAGGCGATCACCGATATCAAGCTCGACCGCGTATTCATCGGCTCGTGCACCAACTCGCGCATCGAAGACCTGCGTGCCGCCGCCGAAATCGCCAAGGGCCGCAAGGTCGCTGCCAACGTCAAGCAGGCGCTGGTGGTACCTGGCTCAGGCCTGGTCAAGGCCCAGGCCGAGCGTGAAGGCCTGGACAAGATCTTCCTCGAAGCCGGTTTCGAATGGCGTGAACCAGGCTGCTCGATGTGCCTGGCGATGAATCCGGATCGCCTGGAGAGCGGCGAGCACTGTGCGTCCACCTCCAACCGCAACTTCGAAGGCCGACAGGGCGCCGGTGGCCGTACCCACCTGGTCAGCCCGGCCATGGCCGCCGCCGCCGCGGTGACCGGCCACTTCATCGATGTCCGCGAGTTGATCCAAGGGAGCGCAGCATGAAAGCCTTTACCCAGCACACTGGCCTCGTCGCGCCGTTGGACCGTGCCAACGTCGACACCGACCAGATCATCCCCAAGCAGTTTTTGAAGTCGATCAAGCGCACCGGCTTCGGCCCCAACCTGTTCGACGAGTGGCGTTACCTGGACGTGGGCCAGCCTTACCAGGACAACAGCAAGCGCCCGCTGAACAAGGAGTTCGTGCTCAACCACGAACGCTACCAGGGTGCCAGCGTGTTGCTGGCACGGGAGAACTTCGGCTGCGGCTCCAGCCGTGAGCACGCCCCATGGGCGCTGGACGAGTACGGCTTCCGCAGCGTGATCGCGCCGAGCTTTGCCGACATCTTCTTCAACAACAGCTTCAAGAACGGCTTGCTGCCGATCATCCTCAGTGACGAGGAAGTCGACGAGCTGTTCAGGCAGGTCGAAGCCAATCCGGGCTACCAGCTGACCATCGACCTGCAGGCGCAGGCGGTGACCCGCCCGGATGGCAAGGTGCTGCACTTCGAGATCGATGCGTTCCGCAAGCACTGCCTGCTCAACGGTCTGGACGACATCGGCCTGACTCTGCAGGACAGTGATGCGATCAAGGCCTTCGAAGGCAAGCACCGCGCCGGGCAGCCTTGGCTGTTCCGTGATGCCTGAAATTTGCAGGTGACAGTACCGGCCTCTTCGCGGGTGAACCCGCTCCCACAGGTACAGCGCAGGATTCGAAACCTGTCGAGGTCCTGTGGGAGCGGGTTTACCCGCGAAAGAGCCGGTACAGGCAGCAAAAAACCAAAAGGATCGAAACATGACCAGCACCACCCATACCGACGTGGTCCAACGCCAGTTCGGCGAACAGGCCAGCGCCTACCTCAGCAGCGCCGTGCACGCCCAGGGCAGTGAGTTTGCCCTGCTGCAGGCCGAGCTGGCAGGGCAGGGCGCTGCCCGCGTGCTGGACCTGGGCTGCGGTGCCGGGCATGTCAGCTTTCATGTCGCCCCGCTGGTCGCCGAAGTGGTCGCCTACGACCTCTCGCAAGCCATGCTCGACGTGGTCGCCAGTGCCGCCGCCGAGCGTGGCCTGGCCAATATCACCACCGAGCGCGGTGCCGCCGAACGCCTGCCGTTCGCCGACGCCTCGTTCGACTTCGTCTTCAGCCGTTACTCGGCCCACCACTGGAGCGACCTGGGCCTGGCCCTGCGCGAAGTGCGTCGGGTGCTCAAGCCGGGTGGCGTGGCGGCGTTCATCGACGTGATGTCGCCGGGCAGCCCGCTGCTCGACACCTACCTGCAAACGGTCGAAGTACTGCGTGACACCAGTCATGTGCGCGATTATTCGGCCGCCGAATGGCAGCGCCAGGTCAGCGAGGCCGGTCTGCACGTGCGCAGCCACACCCGCCAGCCGCTGCGCCTGGAGTTTTCCAGCTGGGTCGAGCGCATGCGCACGCCCGAGCCGATGCGCGTGGCCATCCGCCAATTGCAGCAAGCCATGGGTGAAGAAGTGCGGCAGTATTACCAGATCGAGGCCGATGGTTCGTTCAGCACCGATGTGCTGGTGTTGTGGGCCAAGCGTTAAGAATTTTTCGGTGGGGCCCGCTTGGCCGCACCGCGTGAATGGATAGAGGAAAGCATGAGCAAGCAGATTCTGATTCTCCCAGGTGACGGTATCGGCCCGGAAATCATGGCCGAGGCAGTCAAGGTGCTGGAACTGGCCAACGACAAGTTTCAGCTCGGCTTCAGCCTGGAGCACGACGTGATTGGTGGCGCTGCCATCGACAAGCACGGCGTGCCGCTGGCCGACGAGACCCTGGAGCGTGCGCGCAAGGCCGATGCCGTGCTGCTGGGCGCCGTGGGCGGGCCGAAGTGGGACAAGATCGAGCGTGACATCCGCCCCGAACGCGGCCTGCTTAAAATCCGTTCGCAACTGGGCCTGTTCGCCAACCTGCGCCCGGCCATCCTCTACCCGCAACTGGCCGATGCCTCGTCGCTCAAGCCAGAGATCGTTTCCGGCCTGGACATCCTCATCGTCCGTGAGCTGACCGGCGGTATCTACTTCGGTGCCCCGCGCGGCCAGCGCGAGCTGGAAGGCGGCGAGCGCCAGGCCTACGACACCCTGCCGTACAGCGAAAGCGAAGTACGCCGCATTGCCCGTGTCGGCTTTGACATGGCCCGCGTGCGTGGCAAGAAGCTGTGCTCGGTGGACAAGGCCAACGTCCTGGCTTCCAGCCAGCTGTGGCGTGAAGTGGTCGAGGACGTGGCCAAGGACTACCCGGATGTGGAACTGAGCCATATGTACGTCGACAACGCCGCCATGCAACTGGTGCGCGCGCCCAAACAGTTCGATGTGATGGTGACCGACAACATGTTCGGTGACATTCTGTCGGATGAAGCTTCCATGCTGACTGGTTCCATCGGCATGCTGCCTTCGGCGTCGCTGGATGCCGATAACAAGGGCATGTACGAGCCGTGCCACGGTTCGGCCCCAGACATCGCAGGCCTTGGCATCGCCAACCCGCTGGCGACCATCCTGTCGGTGTCGATGATGTTGCGTTACAGCTTCAATCAGTCGGCTGCCGCCGAGGCAATCGAGAAGGCTGTGAGCGTGGTCCTGGACCAGGGCCTGCGCACCGGCGACATCTTCTCGGAAGGTTGTCGCAAAGTAGGTACGCAGGAAATGGGCGACGCAGTAGTCGCAGCGCTGCGGAATCTGTAATCTCTCTGGCCCGCCACCCAAAATTCCCGGTGGCGGCCCACTTTTAGCAAAGGTGTAGTTGCGATGAAACGTGTAGGTCTGATCGGTTGGCGCGGTATGGTCGGTTCCGTGCTCATGCAGCGGATGCTGGAGGAGCAGGATTTCGACCTTATCGAGCCGGTGTTCTTCACCACCTCCAATGTTGGCGGCCAGGGCCCGAACGTGGGCAAGGATACAGCTCCGCTCAAGGACGCTTATTCGATTGAAGAACTCAAGACCCTCGACGTGATCCTGACCTGCCAGGGTGGCGACTACACCAACGAGGTCTTCCCCAAGCTGCGTGAAGCTGGCTGGCAGGGTTACTGGATCGATGCCGCCTCGTCCCTGCGCATGCAGGATGACGCGGTGATCATCCTTGACCCGGTCAACCGCAAGGTCATCGACCAGCAGCTGGATGCGGGTACCAAGAACTACATCGGCGGCAACTGCACCGTTAGCCTGATGCTGATGGGCCTGGGCGGCCTGTTCGAAGCCGGCCTGGTCGAGTGGATGAGCGCCATGACCTACCAGGCGGCCTCGGGTGCCGGCGCGCAAAATATGCGCGAGCTGATCAAGCAGATGGGGGCTACCCATGCTGCCGTTGCCGATGACCTGGCCAACCCGGCGAGCGCCATCCTCGACATCGACCGCAAGGTTGCCGAGGCCATGCGCAGCGAAGCGTTCCCGACCGAGAACTTCGGCGTGCCGCTGGCTGGCAGCCTGATCCCGTGGATCGACAAGGAACTGCCGAACGGCCAGAGCCGTGAAGAGTGGAAGGCCCAGGCCGAGACCAACAAGATCCTCGGCCGCTTCAAGAGCCCGATCCCGGTCGACGGCATCTGCGTGCGCATCGGCGCCATGCGTTGCCACAGCCAGGCGCTGACCATCAAGCTGAACAAGGACGTACCGCTGGCCGACATCGAAGGCATGATCAGCCAGCACAACCCTTGGGTGAAGCTGGTGCCGAACCAGCGTGAAATCAGCATGCAGGAGCTGAGCCCGACCAAGGTTACCGGTACCCTGAACATCCCGGTTGGCCGCCTGCGCAAGCTGAACATGGGTTCGCAGTACCTGGGCGCGTTCACCGTCGGTGACCAGCTGCTGTGGGGCGCGGCCGAACCGCTGCGCCGCATGCTGCGGATTCTGCTGGAGCGTTGATCGCTCCGGTCTGACCGAAAACCCGCGCTGGTGACAGCGCGGGTTTTTTTAGGTCTGAAGAAGCATTTTGGCTGCAAGGTGCTCGCCACGGCATTTTCAGTGCCTGTGAGATCGAGCGCCGCCCGCGCGGCGCTTCGCGGGACAAGCCCGCTCCCACATCTGTTTCGGGCCAGTCTCTCCTGTGCCAGGTGGGTTGCAACTTTTGTGCATGGCTTGAGGTTGATGAAGTGCAGCGGGGCAACCTTCAATATCGAAGGGAACAGAAAAAGGCGGACAGAGGTGACCTCACAGGAGTGATTGGCCCGAAACAGATGTGGGAGCGGGCTTGTCCCGCGAAGCGCCGCGCGGGCGGCGCTCGATCTCACAGGCGCTGAAAATGCTGCGACAAGCCTCCGTCAGCCATCGCGCAATCTACTGTAGAACTTGCCCGGCGAAGGTAAGGCCAGCACAGACAAAACTCTACAATCCAAGTAAAGTGCCGCCCCCGCCGTTTTCAGCAAAAGGATCCCTTCCATGACACAACCATTGGACATCGCCGTCGTCGGCGCTACCGGCAGCGTCGGGGAAGCCCTGGTGCAGATTCTCGAAGAGCTGGATTTCCCGGTCGCCACCCTGCACCTGCTGGCCAGTATGGAATCGGCGGGCAGCAGCGTGATGTTCGCCGGCAAGAAGCTGAAGGTGCGTGAAGTGGACAGCTTCGACTTCGCCCAGGTCAAGCTGGCCTTCTTCGCCGCAGGCGCCGCAGTCAGTCGCAGCTTTGCCAGCAAGGCGCTGCAGGCAGGCTGCACCGTCATCGACCTGTCCGCTGGCCTGGACGACGCCCTGGCCCTGGTGCCCGAAGCCAACGCCGAACGCCTGGCCGACCTGGCATTGCCCGCGCGCATCGTAAGCCCATGCTCGGCCGCGGTTGCCCTGGCCGTTGCGCTGGCACCGCTCAAGGGCCTGCTGGATATCGAGCGGGTGCAGGTGATGGCCGCGTTGGCGGTGTCCGCGCAAGGCCGTGAAGCGGTCAACGAACTGGCCCGGCAAACCGCCGAGCTGCTCAATGCTCGACCGCTGGAACCGCGCTTTTTCGACCGCCAGGTGGCGTTCAACATGCTGGCTCAGGTCGGCGCTGCCGATGAGCACGGCCACACGGTTCTGGAGCGCCGCCTGGTCAGCGAGCTGCGTGTACTGCTGGGCCTGCCTGAACTGAAGATTTCCGTGAGCTGTGTTCAAGTCCCGGTGTTTTTCGGCGATAGCTTCAGTGTGGCGGTGCAGAGCCGTCGCCCGGTGGACCTGGAAGCAGTCAACCAGGCCCTCGAGATGGCCGACAGCGTTGAACTGGTGGAGCGCGATGATTATCCGACCCCGGTAGGTGACGCAGTGGGCCAAGACGTGGTCTATGTTGGTCGTGTACGGCATGGTGTTGATGAAGACCAGCAGCTCAACCTCTGGCTGACCACCGACAACGTGCGCAAAGGTGCCGCGCTCAACGCGGTGCAAGTGGCGCAATTGTTGATTAAACACATGCCGTAAAAGATACTGGCGAGTACTTTTGTCCTGCTCCGCATGCAGGTTTCAGGACGCTTCATACAAGGGAAGAGGTCATGCTTCGAATTCGCAAACTGGTTCTGGCCATGGCTGCAGCATCGGCGCTGTCGTCGGGCATGGCGAATGCCCTGGGCCTGGGGGAGCTGACCCTCAAGTCGGCACAGAATCAGCCGCTGGACGCCGAGATCGAGCTGCTCGACGTGCGCGATCTCACCGCCGCCGAAGTGGCGCCGAGCCTGGCGCCGCCGGAAGAGTTCAGCAAGGCCGGGGTGGCGCTGCCGACTTACCTCGAAGACCTCACCTTCACGCCGGTGATCAACCCCAACGGCAAGAGCGTGCTACGGGTAACCTCCAAACAGCCGCTGCCGGGGCCGGTGGTCAAGTTTCTGGTCCAGGTGATGTGGCCTCAGGGCCGCCTGCTGCGTGACTACAGCGTTCTGCTTGACCAGGCCAAGGCCCAGGGCGACAAGCCGGCGGCGGGCAAGGTTGCGCCGGCGGTGACCGGTGCCGGCAGTTACACTACCCAGCGCCGCGACACCTTGTGGCAGATTGCCGCGCGTAACACCCAGGGTGGCTCGATCCAGCAGACCATGATCGCGATCCAGGCACTGAACCCGGACGCCTTCATCGGCAACAATATCAACCAGTTGAAGGTTGGCCAGGTGCTGCGCCTGCCCGACCAGCAGCAGATCCAGAATATCCCGCAGAGCGAGGCGACCGCCGAGGTGGCCGAGCAGTATGCCGCCTGGCGTGAAGGCCGCCGTCTGGGCCCGCGTGCCCGCCAGCTGGACGCCACCCGTCGCGGTGCCGCCGAGGCAGCGCCGGCGCGTATCGCCCAGGGGGACAACCTGCGCCTGGTCAACCCGGGCAACCAGGCCGGTGCCGACCAGGCCAAGGCCCTCAACGACAAGCTCGCGGTAGCCCAGGAAAGCCTGGACACCAGCCGTCGCGACAACGAAGAACTCAAGAGCCGCATGGCTGACCTGCAGAGCCAGCTGGACAAGCTGCAGCGTCTGATCGAGCTGAAGAACAACCAGCTGGCCCGCCTTGAAGCCCAGGGTGCGGCTGCTCCGGCCCAGCCGGTAGTCAAACCTGCGCCTGCCGCCGTCGATACCGCGCCCAAACCGGCACCAGCCGCTGGGGGCGCACCTGTCGGCCAGCCTGGTAGCGTGGTCGACGAAATCATGGGCAATCCGCTGCTACTTGGGCTGATTGCCGGTAGCGCTTTCCTCGTGCTGCTGCTTCTGCTGGTGCTGCTGGCGCGCAAACGCAAGGCTCAGCAGGAGGCTGAAAAGCACCTGCGCATGGCGCGGGCGTTGGAAGAAGAGCAGGGCGCAGGCTTCGACAGCGATAACGCAAGCCTGGATGGTGTTGAGGTCTCGGCACCGAGCGTGACTCTTTCGCCGGCCGTGGTCGCCGCGTCGGCTGCTGCCGCTGCCGCTGCGGAAAAACCGGCGGCAGCCGCCGCCGAAGTGCAGCCTGAACCGCAAGCCGACCCATACGCCGCGCTGCTGGCGGAGGTCGAGCAATGCGTGGCTGGAGGCCGCCTGAACCGCGCTACCGACCTGCTGGAACCTGCCGTGGCCGCCGCGCCGCAGCGTGATGACCTTCGCTTGAAACTGATGGAAGTGTACGCCCGCCAGGGTGACCAGAGCGCGTTCGTCGAGCAGGAGCGCAAGCTACCGGCCAGTGAGCAGAACAGCGCAGCGGTTGCCGGGCTGAAAGAGCGCTACCCGGGCATGCTCGGCCTGGCCGCTGCCGGCCTGGGAGCCGCCGCCCTGGCTGCCGAGATGGACGAGCAGTACGTGCAGGAACTGCTGAAGGATCAGGTTGCAACGCCAGTGGTTGGCGATGTGGAGCCCGAGGAGCTGCCAGCGTTCGAGCCAAAAGAGGCGGTTGAACCCGTCGTCCAGGCGGAACCTGGGGCAGTGCTCGAGCCTGAGATTGAGCTGGACGCTTTCGACGAAGTGCCTACCCTCGATGCCTCGGGCCTGGACGAGCAGGATCCGGACAGCACCTTCGACCTGAGCCAGGCTGACGACCTGCCCGAGGAAGACCCGCTGGCAGCACCGCTGCTGGACGAACCGATGACGCAGCAACCTGTGCTCGACGAGCCGGTACTGGATGAGCCCGTGCTTGAAGCGGCTCAGCCGGAAGCAGAGCCGTTTGCCGTGGATGCCGAACTACAGGCCGACGCCGACGCCGATTTCGAGGCCATGCTGGCTCAGGCAGAGCCACAGCCTGCCGTTGACTTGTCCGATTTCGACCTCGATATCAGCGAGCCGGTTGCCCCGGTCGCACCGGCTGCGGTCGACGAAGCCCCGGTGGATGTCGCTGCCGAGCTGGCTGCGTTCGACAGCGAGCCAGCGTTCGACCCGCTTTCCGAGTTCGACCTGCCGTCCGACTTCGATCTGTCGCTGTCGCTGGAAGACGATTCGCCGGCGGCCAAGAGCTTTGCTTCGGAACTGAATGACGTCAACGCCGAGCTGGACAAGCTGTCGCAGAGCCTCGAGTCGCCGTCGCTGGAGCCGCACTTCACCAGCGAAGACGCGGTTGCCCAGCCAGAGCCCGAGCCACTGGATGACCTGGACTTCGACTTCTTCTCCGGCAGTGATGAAGTGGCCACCAAGCTTGACCTGGCTCGCGCCTATATCGACATGGGTGACAACCAGGGCGCGCGCGACATTCTCGATGAAGTGGTCAAGGATGGCGACGACAGCCAGCGCCAGGAAGCCGAGGACATGCTTTCCCGGTTGGTCTGATGTTGCCTGCTCCGGCCTCTTCGCGGGCGCGCCCGCGAAGAGGCCCTCAAGCGCGACACGCGTTCAACGGCAGCCCAATACGGCTGCCGTTGTCGTTATAATCCCCGCCACTCCGTACACCCCCACAGGTTTCATGCTCTTGGACATCATCGACACCGCCGCCGCCGAGTCTGCGGCCGAAGGCTACTCCCGCATCGCCCTGGGCGTGGAATACAAAGGCGCGCGTTATCGTGGCTGGCAGCGCCAGGCCAGCGGCGTGCCCAGTGTCCAGCAGGCCCTGGAGCAGGCGCTGTCCAAGGTGGCCAACGAGCCGATCTCGGTCATCTGCGCCGGGCGCACCGACGCCGGCGTGCATGGCTGCGGGCAGGTCGTGCACTTCGACACCCGCGCCGTGCGCGACGAACGCGCCTGGACCATGGGCACCAACTTCAACCTGCCCCATGACATCAGCGTGGTCTGGTCGCGGCCGATGCCGGCCGACTTCCATGCTCGCTTCAAGGCCTGCGCCCGGCGTTACCGCTACGTTATCTACAACGACCCGATCCGCCCGGCGCACCTGGCCGAGGAAGTTACCTGGAACCATCGGCCACTGGACGTCGAGCGTATGGCCGAAGCCGCGCAGTGCCTGCTCGGGACCCATGACTTCAGCGCCTTCCGCGCCAGCCAGTGCCAGGCCAAGTCGCCGATCAAGCACATCTACCACCTGCGCGTCACCCGCCATGGCCAGATGATCGTGCTGGACGTGCGCGCCACGGCCTTCCTGCACCACATGGTGCGTAACATTGCCGGTGTGCTGATGACCATTGGTGCCGGCGAGCGCCCGGTTACCTGGGCGCGTGAGGTGCTGGAAGGGCGCAACCGCCGCGAAGGTGGAGTCACGGCGCACCCGTACGGGCTCTACCTGGTGCAGGTGGAGTACCCCGAGGAGTACGCGCTGCCCAAGCGTTACATCGGCCCACACTTTTTGACCGGCTATGAGGCGTTGGCAGACTGACGGGCGAAAAGTCATTTGCTAACATCCGGCCTTTCACCGTAACAAGCAGGGTTCGCTGTCCATGAGCAATGTTCGCAGCAAGATCTGCGGGATTACCCGCATCGAAGACGCAGTTGCCGCTGCCGAAGCGGGTGCCGATGCCATCGGCCTGGTCTTTTATGCCAAGAGCCCGCGCGCGGTGGACGTGCGCCAGGCGCGAGCGATCATTGCCGAGCTGCCGCCGTTCGTGACCACGGTCGGGCTGTTCGTCAACGCCTCGCGTTGCGAGCTGAACGAGATCCTCGAAGTGGTTTCACTGGACCTGCTACAGTTCCACGGCGACGAAACCCCGCAAGACTGCGAAGGCTACCATCGCCCCTGGATCAAGGCCTTGCGCGTGCGCCCGGGCGACGACCTGGAGGCGGCCTGCCAGCTTTATGCCGGTGCCCGCGGCATTCTGCTGGACACCTATGTGTCGGGCGTACCTGGCGGCACCGGCGAAGCGTTCGACTGGTCGCTGGTGCCGGCACGCCTGAGCAAGCCGATCATCCTGGCGGGTGGGCTGTCTGCCGGCAATGTCGGCCAGGCCATCGCCCAGGTGCGGCCATACGCGGTGGATGTCAGCGGCGGGGTGGAGCAAGCCAAGGGCATCAAGGACGCGGCAAAGATCGAGGCCTTCATACGTGCAGTGAAACAGGCGTGACGGCAGATGTGACGGCTGGCTGCGCGCCATCGTCCATAGCTTTCGCAGCCCTGTGGGGCAGCCGCCCGTGCCTGTGGCGGCAAAAAAACACATTAGCGGTGGGGTGGCGCGCCGGAAGTCCTGGCGGCCGGTCCATCATCGTTTCATAAAGATTTTGAGCTCAAGGGCAGGGCAGGGCCGGCGACACCGGCCCCCGCCTGCCAATACTGGAGAAAGAAAGCATGAGCAACTGGTTAGTCGACAAACTGATCCCTTCGATCATGCGTTCCGAGGTGAAGAAGAGCTCGGTGCCTGAAGGCCTGTGGCACAAGTGCCCCGCCTGCGAGGCCGTGCTGTATCGTCCGGAGCTGGAAAAGACCCTGGATGTCTGCCCCAAGTGCAACCACCACATGCGCATCGGCGCACGTGCGCGCATCGACATCTTCCTCGACGCCGATGGCCGTGCCGAACTGGGTGCCGACCTGGAGCCGGTCGACCGCCTGAAGTTCCGTGATGGCAAGAAGTACAAGGACCGACTGACTGCTGCACAGAAGCAGACTGGCGAGAAGGACGCCCTGATCTCCATGAGCGGCACCCTGATGGGCATGCCGATCGTGGTCAGCGCCTTCGAGTTCTCGTTCATGGGCGGCTCAATGGGTGCCATCGTCGGCGAGCGCTTCGTGCGCGCGGCCAACTATGCCCTGGAGCACCGCTGCCCGATGGTCTGCTTCTCCGCCTCGGGCGGTGCGCGCATGCAGGAAGCGCTGATCTCGCTGATGCAGATGGCCAAGACCTCGGCCGTGCTGGCGCGCCTGCGCGAAGAAGGCATCCCGTTCATCTCGGTACTGACCGACCCTGTGTACGGTGGTGTTTCCGCCAGCCTGGCCATGCTCGGTGACGTGATCGTCGGCGAGCCGAAGGCGCTGATCGGCTTCGCCGGTCCACGCGTGATCGAGCAGACTGTGCGCGAGAAGCTGCCTGAAGGCTTCCAGCGCAGCGAGTTCCTGCTGGAGCACGGCGCCATCGACCTGATCATCGCCCGTGGCGAACTGCGCCCGCGTCTGGCCCGCCTGCTGGCGCAGATGACCGGCCAGCAAACCCCTGAGCAAGCGCGTGAGGCGGCTGCCGTCGCGTGATGAAACAACGATCCCTGGGCGAATGGCTCGCCTACCTTGAGCAGTTGCACCCCTCGGCCATCGACATGGGCCTGGAGCGGTCGCAAAAGGTGCTTGCCCGGCTGGCGCTGGGCAAGCTGGCGCCACGCGTGGTGACGGTGACCGGCACCAACGGCAAGGGCTCGACCTGCGCCTTCGTGGCCTCTCTGCTGCGCGCCCAGGGGCTGAGGGTCGGCGTGTACAGCTCGCCGCACCTGTTGCGTTACAACGAGAGGGTGCTGATCGATGGCCAGGAAGCCAGCGATGAGCGTCTGTGCGAAGCCTTCGCCGCCGTCGAGGCGGCGCGGGGCGATATTTCCCTGACCTATTTCGAGATGGGCACCCTGGCCGCGTTCTGGTTGTTCTACCAATCGCAACTGGATGCCGTGGTACTGGAAGTGGGTCTTGGTGGTCGCCTGGATACCGTGAACGTGGTGGATGCCGACCTGGCCCTGGTGACCAGTATCGGCGTTGACCATGTCGATTACCTGGGTGACACCCGCGAGCTGGTGGCCTTCGAGAAGGCCGGCATCTTCCGTCAGGGCAAGCCGGCACTGTGTGGTGATCTGGATCCGCCCCGACCGCTGCTGGACAAGGCCGCCGAACTGGCTGCGCCCTTGTTCCTGCGCGGGCGTGACTTCGACCTGGCCAGTGCCGATGGCAGTTGGAGCTGGCGGGGTACTGCGGCTGATGGTGCGCAGGTAGAGCTGGCTGACTTGCCTTTGCTCGACCTGCCCATGGAGAACGCCACGCTGGCCCTGCAGGCCTACCTGTTGATGGGCCTGCCTTGGGACGCCGGGCAGATTCGCCAGGCGCTGCTGGCTACCCGCATCACTGGTCGCCTCGACCGCCGCCTGCTGAGCTGGCAGGGCCGGCCGGTGGAGCTGTTGCTGGATGTTGGGCACAACCCGCATGCCGCGGAGTACCTGGCACGGCGCCTGGCGGCCCGGCCGCTCAAGGGGCGCCGCCTGGCGGTGTTCGGCCTCCTCGCCGACAAGGATCTGGACGGCGTTGTCGCGCCGCTGCAGGGCCTGGTCGACGACTGGGCGGTGGCGCCGCTGGATACCCCGCGTAGCCGCCCGGCTGCAGAGCTGGTCATGGCCTTGACGAACGTCGGCGCCGCGGTGAAGTCTTACGCCAGCGTTGACGCCGCCCTTGAAGGGCAATGCGCGCAGGCGACGGCGGATGACCAGATCCTGCTGTTCGGTTCGTTTTTCTGTGTTGCCCAGGCACTGGAATGGCTGGAGCGGCACGCCCAGGAGGGTGGAGTAGATGGCAGTGCTGGATAAAGGGATGAAACAGCGCATGGTAGGTGCGTTGGTGCTGGTGGCGCTGGCGGTGATTTTCCTGCCGATGCTGTTTACCCGCGAGGACGAGATGCGCCAGGTGCACGTCGAGGCCCCGCAGGCACCGGCCATGCCAAGCCTGCCGGAAGTGAAGGTGGAGCCGGTCGCCGTGCCGGAGCCGCAGGCCATCCCGGAAGAGCCGCAACAGCCACCGGTGGTGGTGGACGAGTCCACTGTGCCAGCGAGCACGCCCAGCCAGCCGATTACACCGTCGCCGCAGGTCCAGCCTCAGGCACAGGTGCAGCCCGCCAAGCCGCAGGCGCCTGTGGCCAAGGTCGAGCCCAAGGCTGTTGCTACGCCAGCGCCGGTCGCGCCTGTGGCCAAGCCGGCTGCTCCGGCAACACCGTCGAAGATCGACGTCAATGGCCTGCCGGTCAGCTGGTCGATCCAGTTGGCCAGCCTGTCCAATCGCGCCGGTGCCGAAAAACTCCAGCAAACCTTGCGTAGTCAGGGTTACAACGCCTATATCCGTTCGGCGGGTGGCATGAACCGCGTGTACGTGGGGCCGCTGATCGAGCGCGCCGAGGCCGAGCGCGTGCGTGACGCCATCAACCGCCAGAACAGCCTCAAGGGCTTTGTGGTGCGCTTCCAGCCCGAACGCAGCTGATATGGCAGGGGGGGGCGGCTTTGCCGCCCATTCGCGGGTAAACCCGCTCCCACAAAAATCGCGTAAGCCCGGGTGGCGCTAATCACCTGACATTCCGCTTACCCAAGCCCCCGTCGCTCTGGTAAAATGCGCCGCCTCAAACGTATGCAGGCAGCACCGTGGCATTTACCTTGGTTGATTGGGCGATCATCGCGATCATCGCCGTCTCCACACTGATCAGTCTCAAGCGCGGCTTCGTCAAGGAGGCCTTGTCCTTGCTCATCTGGATCATTGCCGGTGCGGTTGCCTGGATGTTCGGCGGTTCGCTCTCGGTGTATCTTGAAAGCTATATCCAGACGCCGTCGATGCGCGTCATTGCCGGCTGCGCCATTCTTTTCGTCGCCACCTTGCTGGTGGGGGCCATGATCAACTTCCTCATCGGTGAGCTGATTCGCGTGACCGGGCTGTCCGGCACTGATCGTTTCCTGGGCATGGCCTTCGGCGCTGCGCGGGGGGGCTTGCTGGTGGTGGTGGCCATCGGGCTGATAAGTCTGGGGCCGGTTCAACAAGACACCTGGTGGCAGGAATCACGCCTGATACCACAATTTCTCTTGGTCGCCGACTGGTCAAAAAACCTGATCCTGGGTTTTACCGGCCAGTGGACGCCCAGTGGGCTGATCGGCACTCCGGCTGATCTTCCGTTCAAGGAACAGTTGCTCGGGCCGGCAAAGCCCTGAGCGCTATTCACTCAAGTTTCGTCAAAGTAGGGGTTGCGTCGCATGTGTGGCATCGTCGGTATCGTCGGTAAGTCGAACGTCAATCAGGCGCTGTATGACGCGCTTACGGTCCTCCAGCACCGCGGCCAGGACGCTGCCGGTATCGTGACCAGCCATGACGGCCGGTTGTTCCTGCGCAAGGATAATGGCCTGGTGCGCGATGTTTTCCAGCAGCGCCACATGCAGCGCCTGGTCGGCAACATCGGTATTGGCCACGTGCGCTACCCGACCGCGGGCAGCTCGACCTCGGCCGAGGCCCAGCCGTTCTACGTCAACTCGCCGTACGGCATCACCCTGGCGCACAATGGCAACCTGACCAACGTCGAGCAGTTGGCCAAGGAGATCTACGAGTCCGACCTGCGCCACGTCAACACCAACTCCGACTCGGAAGTGCTGTTGAACGTGTTCGCCCATGAGCTGGCGGTACGTGGCAAGCTGCAGCCGACCGAAGAAGACGTGTTCGCTGCGGTTTCCCACGTGCACAGCCGCTGCGTCGGCGGTTACGCCGTGGTGGCGATGATCACCGGCTACGGCATCGTCGGCTTCCGTGACCCCAACGGCATCCGCCCGGTGGTGTTCGGCCAGCGTCACACCGACGAAGGCGTGGAATACATGATCGCCTCGGAAAGCGTTGCTCTGGACGTGCTCGGCTTCACCCTGATCCGCGACCTGGCGCCGGGCGAAGCGGTGTACATCACCGAAGGCGGCCAGCTATACACCAAGCAGTGCGCCGAAGCACCGAAGCTGCAACCGTGCATCTTCGAGCATGTCTACCTGGCCCGCCCGGACTCGATCATGGATGGTGTGTCGGTGTACAAGGCCCGTCTGCGCATGGGTGAGAAGCTGGCCGACAAGATCATGCGCGAGCGCCCGGAGCACGACATCGACGTGGTCATCCCGATCCCGGACACCAGCCGCACCGCAGCCCTGGAACTGGCCAACCGCCTGGGCGTGAAGTTCCGCGAAGGTTTCGTCAAGAACCGCTACATCGGCCGTACCTTCATCATGCCCGGCCAGGCCGCGCGCAAGAAATCGGTACGCCAAAAGCTCAACGCCATCGAGCTGGAGTTCCGCGGCAAGAACGTGATGCTGGTGGACGACTCGATCGTGCGCGGCACCACCTGCAAGCAGATCATCCAGATGGCCCGCGAAGCCGGCGCCAAGAACGTCTACTTCTGCTCCGCAGCCCCTGCGGTACGCTATCCCAACGTCTACGGCATCGACATGCCGAGTGTTCACGAACTGATCGCCCACAACCGTACCACCGAACAAGTGGCCGAGTTGATTGGCGCCGACTGGCTGGTCTACCAGGACCTGCCGGACCTGATCGACTCGGTCGGTGGCGGCAAGATCAAGATCGACCACTTCGATTGCGCGGTATTCAACGGTGAGTACGTCACCGGCGATATCGACGAAGCCTACCTCGACCGCATCGAGCAGGCTCGTAACGACCTGGCCAAGGCTAAGAACCAGGCGGTCAGCGCGATCATCGACCTCTACAACAACTGATTTCGGGAGCGACGGCATGACGGATCAATGGGATGCCGGGCGACTGGACAGTGACCTCGAGGGTGTCGGTTTCGACACCCTGGCGGTACGCGCCGGTCAAAACCGTACACCGGAGGCCGAGCACAGCGAAGCGCTGTTCCTGACCTCCAGCTATGTGTTCCGCACGGCTGCCGACGCCGCCGCGCGCTTTGCCGGTGAAACGCCGGGCAACGTCTATTCGCGCTACACCAACCCGTCGGTACGTGCGTTCGAGGAACGCCTGGCGGCCATGGAAGGTGCCGAGCAGGCCGTGGGTACCTCCACCGGCATGGCGGCGATCCTCGCCGTGGTGATGTCGCTGTGCAGTGCCGGTGACCATGTGCTGGTGTCGCAGAGCGTGTTTGGCTCGACCATCAGCCTGTTCGAGAAGTACTTCAAGCGTTTTGGCCTGCAGGTGGACTACGTGCCATTGGTCGATCTCGCCGGCTGGGAAAAGGCCATCAAGGCCAACACCAAGCTGCTGATCGTCGAATCGCCGTCCAACCCGCTGGCCGAGCTGGTCGACATCACCGCCCTCAGCGAAATCGCCCATGCCCACGGTGCCATGCTGGTGGTGGACAACTGCTTCAGCACCCCGGCGCTGCAGCAGCCGCTGAAGCTGGGTGCCGACATCGTGTTCCATTCGGCCACCAAGTTCATCGACGGCCAGGGCCGCTGCATGGGAGGCGTGGTTGCCGGCCGTGCGGAGCAGATGAAAGAAGTGGTGGGCTTCCTGCGTACCGCAGGCCCGACCCTCAGCCCGTTCAACGCCTGGATCTTCACCAAGGGCCTGGAAACCCTGCGCCTGCGCATGCGTGCGCACTGCGAAAGCGCCCAGGCACTGGCCGAATGGCTGGAGCAGCAGGAGGGCGTGGAGAAAGTGCATTACGCCGGCTTGCCGAGCCACCCGCAGCACGAACTGGCCAAGCGCCAGATGAGTGGTTTTGGTGCGGTGGTCAGCTTCGAGGTCAAAGGTGGCAAAGAGGGCGCCTGGCGCTTCATCGACGCTACCCGGGTGATTTCCATCACCACCAACCTGGGTGACAGCAAGACCACCATCGCCCACCCGGCCACCACCTCCCACGGTCGCCTGACGCCGCAGGAGCGTGAAGCCGCCGGTATCCGCGACAGCCTGATCCGCGTTGCCGTGGGCCTGGAAGACGTGGCCGACCTGCAGGCCGACCTGGCGCGCGGGTTGGCGGCCCTGTGATCGAAATTGGCGGCAGTACGCCCGGCCACAACGGCCGGGTAGCCCTGGTGACCGGTGCCGCGCGCGGTATCGGCCTGGGCATTGCTGCCTGGTTGATCTGCGAAGGCTGGCAGGTAGTGCTCAGCGACCTCGACCGCCAGCGCGGTGCCAAGGCGGCCAAGGCCTTGGGTGACAATGCCTGGTTCATCACCATGGACGTTGCCGACGAGGCTCAGGTCAGTGCCGGGGTGTCCGAGGTTCTGGGGCAGTTTGGCCGCCTGGATGCGCTGGTGTGCAATGCGGCCATCGCCAACCCGCACAACCAGACGCTGGAAAGCCTGAGCCTGGCACAGTGGAACCGGGTGCTGGCGGTCAACCTCAACGGCCCGATGTTGTTGGCCAAGCATTGTGCGCCGTATCTGCGCGCGCACAACGGGGCGATCGTCAATCTTACCTCTACCCGGGCGCGGCAGTCCGAGCCCGATACCGAAGCCTACGCGGCGAGCAAGGGCGGCCTGGTGGCCTTGACCCATGCCTTGGCCATGAGTCTGGGCCCGGAGATCCGCGTCAATGCGGTGAGCCCAGGCTGGATCGATGCCCGTGACCCGTCGCAGCGACGCGCCGAGCCGTTGACCGAGGCCGACCATGCCCAGCACCCGACGGGCAGGGTAGGGACGGTGGAGGACGTGGCGGCCATGGTCGCCTGGCTGCTGTCTCGGCAAGCGGCGTTCGTTACCGGCCAGGAGTTCGTGGTTGACGGCGGCATGACCCGCAAGATGATCTACACCTGAGCATTTTGCATATCCTGTACCGGCCCTTTCGCGGGTAAACCCGCTCCCACAGGTGCAACACAGTTATCAAAACCTGTGCAGTACCTGTGGGAGCGGGTTTACCCGCGAAGAGGCCGGCACAGGCAACCGCACCGCTTTTGGTTTTTTTGAAAAAAATCCAACGGGGCTATTGACTTAGCTTCGCCATCTGCGTAAATTTCGCGGCCTCAGCGAAGCAAACGCAACAAGCAACATCGCGAGGGTGATTAGCTCAGCCGGGAGAGCATCTGCCTTACAAGCAGAGGGTCGGCGGTTCGATCCCGTCATCACCCACCACTTCCTGAGATGTTCCTGGTGCATCAGGTTTCGCAAGAAGCCGATAGCCAGAGAGGAACGCACTGCGCAGCGGTAGTTCAGTCGGTTAGAATACCGGCCTGTCACGCCGGGGGTCGCGGGTTCGAGTCCCGTCCGCTGCGCCATTTTTCAATAACAGATGGGTGCCTGGCACCGGTCTGAAGCCACAAGGCAAAGCGCCTTGGGCTGATCCCAGTTTCAATCAGGCGCAAGCCTGAACGATACGCAGCGGTAGTTCAGTCGGTTAGAATACCGGCCTGTCACGCCGGGGGTCGCGGGTTCGAGTCCCGTCCGCTGCGCCATCTTCGCTTCAAGGTCCCTTGAACACCTTGAAGCAAACACAAGAGAAGCGATCACGTTATCGCTTTTTTTGTGCCTGTCCTGAGGCCGTCGCGCCGGAAGGGTAGACCCAGGTTTCAATCGGGCGAAAGCCTGAATGATACGCAGCGGTAGTTCAGTCGGTTAGAATACCGGCCTGTCACGCCGGGGGTCGCGGGTTCGAGTCCCGTCCGCTGCGCCATCTTCGCCTCGAGGCCCCTTGAACACCTCGAAGCTACGAGAAAGCGACCTTCCGGTCGCTTTTTTCGTTTTTGTACCTGGCAATTACCGCTCTTGACCCAGATTTACACGAACCTGACAGACTCTTCACCGATCAGCGGTTCCTGTGCCTGCCTGCTGTGTTGCACAATAGGCACTTCTCGACTTACCCGGAATTCGCAATGACCAGATCTTCCGTCTTTGGTGCGCTCGGGCTGGCCCTGGTGCTGGCGGGCGTGACCGGTTGTTCCTCGAAAAAAGCCGCCATCTACGAGCACGAGAACTTTGATGACTCGGGTACCTTCTCGCGCAGCTTCCCGGTGAGCGATGCCGGCTCCTGCGAGGCCGCCCGGCGCGCCTTGCTCAGCCAGGGCTACATCATCACCAGCAGCGGTGCCAACCAGGTTGTGGGCAACAAGAGTTTCCAGCAGAACAGCGAGAACCACCTGCAGATCAGCTTCAACGTCACCTGTGCGCCGGATGTGAGCGACGAGCAGCGCTCGACCATGTTCGCCAACGCCTTGCAGGACCGCTACGCGCTGAAAAAGTCCAATACCTCCGCCAGCCTGGGCGTGGGGGTGCTGGGGTCGGTGTCGATGCCGATCGGCTCCAGCGATGACTCGATGGTCAAGGTGGCCAGCGAGACGGTGACGGCGGCGCAGTTCTATGACCGCTATTTCGCCCTGGTGGAGAGCTACCTGCCCAAGCCCAAGCCGAAGCAGGAGAGCAAGGCCAAGGTCGAGGAGCCCGCACCGAAAGTCGAAGCGCCGGCGGCTGCTCTGGGGCTGCCGGAGCAAGCTACGGCGGCGTCGGTGGCACCGGCCCCGGCAGCGGAACCTGCGGCTGAGGTTGCCCCAGCGCCTGCAGCCGTTGCCCCGGCCAGTGAAGCGGTGGTGGCGCCGGTAGTGGATGACAGCCAAGGTTCACAGCCGGTGGCACCGCCGGCCGACTCTGCGCCGATCGAGGTGCAGCAGGAAGCCCAGCCTGTTGAGGTTGCGCCCCCCTCTCTTTGAGGGGGTGCCTTTACCGGCATCTTCACGGGCAAGCTCGCGCTTATAGTGATGCCCTGATCACCAATGGGCAATCTACTGGCTGAGCTCCCGATTCCTCTAGGGTGTCGATCAAGTGCCGGGTGGCCTTGTGACCGATCTCGTAGTACGGCAGTTGCACTGTGGTCAGTGGCGGGATGAACAGCTCGGCAATTCCGATCATGTTGTCGTAGCCGAGCACGGCAACATCGTCGGGAATTTTCAGACCACGACCCAACAACACCTGATAGGCACATAAAGCAATGCGGTCGTTGCCACAGATCAGAATGTCGAATTGGGGGCGACCATCAGTGATGTGCCGGTCGAGGATGGCTGCGGTTTCACCATAGGCGTCATGATCGGACAGGTCGTACTGAAGGAGTGCGTCAGGCGTCAGTCCGAATGCCTGACAAGCACGCAGCATGCCTTTTTGACGTAGTCCCCAGGCCAGGCTCTGTTTTGGCAGATTGATAAACAGGGGGCGCTGATAGCCTTGGCTCAATGCGTGATGTACGGCTCGATACTGCCCTGTTTCGTCGTCGGGCACATAACTGGCCAGGTGACGGTCATCCGCCAGGCAATTGGCGAGTACCAGGGGTTTGCTCTTCAATCGGTCGGGAATGCACACCTGGCGCAATCCCATGGCACTGAAAATCAACCCGTCAGGGCGGTGCGACAACATAAGGTCGATGTTCTGGTCGGTAGGCGGGTTGCTTAGCAGGTTAAGGATAAAGACATTCCAGCCTGCTTGCTGCGCAGTCTGTTCGATGGACAGCAGCAGCTCGACGGCAAACGGTGTGGTCGCTGTGTCCAGAGCGAACACACCGATGGTTCGTGTCTGGAGGTTGTCGCCGCGAATCTTGCGCGCCGACAGGCTCGGTACGAATTGCAGTTCATCAATGGCGCGACGTACCCGCTGATAGGTTTCGGGGCTCAATTTTTCCGGATTGTTGAGCGCTCTGGAAACCGTCATCAAGGACACACCGGCCAGTTGTGCAACGTCTTTCACTGAAGTCATACGAGGCGAGACCGGTCAGGTTTACGGAGAATCATGACACATGACCTTCGCTTTTTGCGACCCGAATGATGCTGCTCATAGCCATCCCGAGGCGAGAGGCCATGCTCTGGGAATGGAGACACGCCCGCCGTTCCCGCTTGCAAGGAGCTTCACCCCCAGGCTGTCGGGCTGTGGATAGAGGCGACTGCTGAGGCTAAAGCACCCGCTTTCATCGAACACCTCAATGGACGAGCGATCCAGGAATACGCGCAATTCGAGTCGCTCCTGCCTTGCGTCTATCGCCACGCTGCGCTGACCGGTGACTTGCGCACCCGAGTGGCTGCGGTCAAGAACCAGACGACGTAACGACGCATCATAGTAGAGCAGGGTTTCTTCACGGCCATCGTCGCTGCAGCGCAGGGCGATTCCCAAATGCCCATCGGTGCAGCCGAGCAAATCCAGATGCACATGGATTTCGAGCATATCGCCACTCACTTGTGGCACCCACCGGGTTCCCGACTCATCCCACCATGGTGTACTCGGTAATGGCGCCAAGCGTAGAGCGCTGAGCTCCCGTGCCGGATACACGCACAGACGGTCTGCGTGCAGCTCAAGTTCGCGCGGTAAACCAAGCATGCCGCACCAGTGATGGGCTCGGCTCGGCATCGGGCTTTCCCACATGTCGAGCCAGGCCCACAAAAGCCGTCGACCATCGGCAGCTATCAACGTTTGCGCTGCATAGAAATCGTGGCCGTTATCCAGCTCGATAAAAGGCCCGCCAGTGAAGTGCCACTCGCTGTTGAGTCGGCCCACTCGATAACCGGTCTGGTACTTGTTGAGCCGTTCATAACCTTGGGGTTGCATGCCTTGGGGGGAGTACAGCAGCACATCGCGCCCATTCAGTCGGAACAGATCCGGGCACTCCCACATGTAGCCATCCCCCTCGCTGCCACTGGACACGTAATCGAGGAACTCCCAGGTGAACAGGTCTGTAGAACGGTACAGTGGGAGCAGCGGCCGATCGCCCAGACGTGCGCCGGCAATGAGGTACCAATAGTCATCCTCTTTCCATACCTTGGGATCACGAAAGTGCATTATCGCGTCGTGCGGCGCGGTCTCGATGATGGCCCCTTGCTTGACGAACCGGATGCCGTCAGTACTGGTGGCCAGGCACTGTACCTGACGGATCGAACGTTCATCACCCACTTCCCCCAGCCAGGTGTGTCCGGTGTAGATCAGTGCGAGGGTATCCCCGTTCACCACGGCACTACCGGAAAAACATCCGTCACGGTCGAAGTCATCGCCGGGTGCCAGTGCAATGGGCATGTGCTGCCAATGAACCAGATCGGTGCTCTTGGCGTGCCCCCAATACATCGGGCCCCATTTCGCTTCGAAAGGGTAATGTTGATAGAAAACGTGATATTCGCCACGAAAGTACACGACCCCGTTAGGGTCATTCATCCAGCCTGCAGGGGGGGCGATATGATAACCGGGCCGATAATCCTGGATGACACGAGACAGGCCGTCACTCAGTGCCTGCTGCGCAAGGTCAAGGGGAGAAGACATTGGATCGCTCATGTTGTTCGGAGACAAGGTCATAGGGCTTGTACTCGCTCTGAGCGCAAAGAGACTTCATTCGGAAGGCTTTCAATGGCTTGTGGATGACGTTCCAGGGCTGTGCCGTCGACGTCGAACAGGTGCAGGTTGTCGATGTCCAGCTGCAGTTCGACCCGATCGCCCGCCTGCCATCCGGCACTGACCTCACAACGACAGATCAGTGGCTCCTCCTGGCCTGTTTCGAGGTGCACATACGTTTCACTGCCAAGGTACTCGACCCCGGTCACGACGATCCCGACCGCTCCCCCTGCCGCTTTGAGCGAAATGTGCTCTGGGCGAACCCCAATGCTCAGTAGCGCGCCTGGTGCCAGGTGTGAGCTGTCGAAGGGGAGGGCGGTCATACCCAGAACGGGGGAATCGACCTGGCTGGTTTCGCCCGGGGTATGCAGGCGTGCTGCCAGAAAGTTCATTTTCGGCGAACCGAGAAAGCCGGCGACAAAGCGGCTCGCTGGCCGTTCATAGAGTTCGCGTGGTGAGCCGATCTGCTCTACATGACCGCCATTGAGTACAACAATTTTGTCGGCAAGGGTCATCGCTTCCACTTGATCGTGGGTGACGTAGATCATGGTCGAGCCCAGTCGATCATGCAGCCGGGCGATTTCATTGCGCATCTGCACCCGTAAGGATGCATCCAGATTGGAAAGGGGCTCATCGAACAACAAAATGTCCGGCTCCCGCGCCATGGCTCTGCCCATTGCTACACGCTGACGCTGCCCTCCGGACAGTTCCTTTGGTTTGCGTTGCAGCAGTTTGTCCAATTGAAGGATTTGCGCTGTTTTCATCACGCGTTCGCGTAGGGTGCTCTTTTCTGTCTTGGCCAGTTTGAGGCCAAAGCTGATGTTGTCGTAGACGCTCATGTGCGGATACAGCGCATAAGACTGAAACACCATGCCGACGCCGCGCTCGCGCGGTTCCAGGTCGTTGACCCGTTTCCCGTCGATCAGCAGGTTACCCTCGCAGATTGAATCCAGCCCGGCGATCAGTCGTAGCAGGGTTGATTTTCCGCAGCCCGAAGGGCCAACGAACACTACGAATTCCCCCGCAGCGATCTCCAGGTTGACGTCGCGAAGTATCTGCATGCCGCCCAGTTGTTTGTTCACGTTGTCCAGTTTCAATTTGATCATGATGCTCTTCCTTGTATTTGTTGGGCATCAACCCTTTAACGCGCCGGCAGTGAGACCAGATACGATTCGGCGCTGGAAGATCAGCACCAGAATCACCAGAGGGACAGTGACCAGCACCGATGCGGCCATCAACAACCCCCACGGCAGCTCATGGGAGCTACCGCCAGAAATCAAGGCGATGGCGACCGGCACCGTGCGTTGCGTGTCAGTGAGGGTGAAGGTCAAGGCAAACAGGAACTCGTTCCATGCCGCAATAAAAGCCAACAACCCGGTTGTGACCAGTGCAGGCCATAGCAGCGGCAACAGCACTCGGGTAAGCGTTACCCAGGGCGAAGCGCCATCCATGATTGCCGCTTCTTCCAGTTCATGTGGCAGTTGGCCCATGAACGTGGTCAGCACCCAGACGGTGAACGGCAGAGTGAAAATCGTGTAGCTCAGAATCAATGCCCAAGACGTGTTGTACAGGCCCAGGGCGCGTATCACTTCGAACAGCCCCGACAGTACGGCAACCTGGGGAAACATCGACACGCCGAGAACCATCATCAAGACCGTGCCACGCCCACGGAATTTCACCCTTCCCAAGGCATAGGCGGCGCTCACACTGAGGAACAGCGCCAGGGTCACCACGCAAAGCGCAACCACCAGCGAGTTGCTGATCGCTCGCAGGAATGAGGCTTGGTGGAGTACCGCTGCGTAATTGGAGAAGTCGGGGCGTTCGACCCAGTAGCTCACCTCGAACAAGGCACCGGACGGCTTTAGCGAAGTCACGATGGCGTAATAGAAAGGGAAGACCGCATACAGCAGCAAAACCACGATCAGACACCAGAACCCGAGACGTAACAGCGTTTTTTTCAGTAGGCGCAGGCTCATGACCGAACCTCCATTTGACGGCGTCCGAGGTAGAGATAAAGCATGGCAATTACCGCAACGACCAGAAACAGCAGGGTCGAGGCCGCGCTGCCATAACCGACGTCCTGGAACTCCACCAGGTGTTGGCGGGCATAAACTGACATGCTCATGGTGCTCGAAGAATTCGAGGTCAACACATAGATCACGTCGAACACTCGCAGGGAATCGAGGATGCGGAAAATCGCCGCCACCAACAATGCAGGCATCAGCAGAGGAAGCGTGACTCGCCAGAACACCTTCAGCGGGTGAATGCCATCGACCCTGGCGGCTTCGTAGCAATCGCTCGGCAACATCTGCAAGGCCGCCAGCATCAGCAGCGTGACAAACGGGACGGTCTTCCAGACATCGACGATGATCACCGCCCACATCGACAGATCCGCATCGGCCGTCCAGGCCAGGGGGGCGTCAATCAGGCCGACGCTCAGCATCAGGTGATTGAAGATGCCGAACTGGTCGTTGAGCATCCACGACCAGATCTTTGCCGAGACGATGGTAGGAATCGCCCAAGGAATCAGAATCAAGGCGCGTACCAAGGAACGGCCGGTGAACTTGATGTTCAACAGCAACGCCACCAGTAGCCCCAGGACGACCTCCAGTCCCACCGACACCACAGTGAAATGCAAGGTGTTGCGAACAGCGTTCCACCACTGAGGATCAACCAGGATGCCTGACCAGTTGGAACCGTCGTGGAACAGATAATTGCTCAAGCCTACGAAGGATCCATCACTGGTCTGCGCAAGGTTGGCGTCAGTCAGGCTGAACCAGAATGTACGCATTAGCGGCCAGGCCGCCACCAGAGCCAGACACAGCAACATCGGTGTCAGAAACAACCAGGCGGCGCGTACTCGTCGGCGCTGTACAGGCGTTTCCCGGGGGAGCAGGAGCTGCTCACGGGGGGCATGGGTAGTAGAGACAGGCATGGTGATTTCCTTCCTTGGGGCTTACCAGCTCCGACGTTTGATGCGAGTGAGCTCACTTTCCAGTTCGGTCAGCGCCTGATCGACAGGCTGCTCGCCCGCCAGCACGCCATGCACTCGATCGAAGAACGCATTGGAGACTCGTGGATAACGATCGGCGGTTATTGAGGCGGGGCGCATGACGCCATCGTTGAGAATGCTGTGCAGCTGACTGTAATAAGGCATTGCCGCGAGCAGGTCGGGATCTTGATACAGCGACTCGATAACCGGGTTATAGGCGCCAACCAGCGCACGATGTTTCTGCTGCTGGGCACTGCTCAAGTAGCTCACTAGCTCTGCGGCGAGTTCTGGATGGGCGCTGTAACGTGATACTGCCAGGCCCCACCCACCGAGTGTGGAGGCATGGGTGCCGGTTATGCCCCCACGGGGCAGGGGGGCGACCCCGACCTTGTCTTTTACGGCGCTGTCCGGGCTTTGTACCAAGGCCCAGACATAAGGCCAGTTACGCATGAACAACGCGTTTCCCGATTGGAATACGCCACGTCCTTCTTCCTCGGTGTAGTTGAGTACGCCTTGCGGGGAGATGTCTCCCACCCAGCTTTTTGCCAGGGTCAAAGCCGCCCTTGAGGCCTGAGTGTTGACCACGATGTCACCGCGAGGGTTGACCAGTCCGCCTTCCGGTTGGCTGCTGATCCACTCCAGCGCGTTACACGTCAGGCCTTCGTAGGCGCGTCCCTGAAAGATGTAACCCCAGGCATTGGCGTTCCCGGCAGTGCGCTCGGCCTGCTGAATGTACCTGGCGGTAGCGGTCATTTCCTCCCATGTCTGGGGAACCTGCCGGTTGTATTTATCGAGCAAGTCTTTGCGGTAATACAGCAGGCCCGAGTCAGTGAACCATGGCATCGTCACCAGCCGCCCGTTCACCGTGGCGTTATCCACCTGTGCCTGGAAGTAGCCTTGGGTAGCGTTGGCAGGAAGCACCTCGCGCAGATCCACCAGGTGTTTGGCCAGCATCCCTGGCCACACCATATCGATCTGGATGATGTCGATGTCGCTGGACTGCGCACTGAGGATCTGTTGGTAGAACGACAGCCTCTCGGTCGCCGAATTCGGCGTGGACACCACCTCGACGTTATTGCCGGTCTGTTTCGACCACGCGTCGACAGCCTCCTTGCACAGTGCTAGCTCCGCACCCACCGCACCGCACGAAATCGTCAAATTTGCTGCGATCGAGGCGGATGGCAGGCCGGCGCAGAGGGTAAGGAGTGCTGCTGGAAGGAGAGATTTCAGCTGTTTCATTGAGGACCCTTTATTTTTGTTTTTAGAAAAGTTAACGTTAACATCGTCGAATGTAGCAGCCTCTTTGCGATGAGGCATCCTTTTTTTCGTTGAACGCGATAATTCGAAGCGCACGTAGAAAGGGCTGGTCGCAGGAGCGAACAATAAAAACAAGACAGGAATCCACATGCAGAAAGCATCAAGCTGGCTACTTGCAGGTGTGCTCGGCACATCGGCGGCGACCTCTGAGGCCGCGACTCTGGAAGAACGCATGGCAGCATTTGAAGCCCGTGCCAGTGCAGCGGAAAAGCGTGCAGCCGCCGCCGAACAGCAGACCCAGGCACTCGCCAGGGAACTGCAGCAGCTCAAACTTGCAACTTCCACGTTGCAGCCTGTGTCTACTTCAACAGCGATTGCAGCGCCCACTTTGGATGCCCGGTTGGCAACACTGGAAGCCCGTCAGCAAAGCATGGAGAAGCAGCGCAGCAGCGGACACTTCACTGACGGCTTCAGCTTCAAGGGCTACGCCCGTTCCGGACTGCTGATCAACGATGGACTTGGCGGCGGTCGTGGTGGCCCTTATACAACCCCTGCCGGTTCGGTTGGCGGGGCCGTCGGGCGACTCGGTAACGAAGACGACACCTACATGCGCATAGACCTCTCGAAAGAAGCCTATGCGCAAAACGGCACCCGTTCCAAATTCACGGTTTCCATTGCCGATGGAGTGGAAAGCTCCAACGACTGGACGGCCGATGAAAGTAACCTGAACGTGCGTCAGGTATTTACAGAGCTCGACCATCTCGCTGCATTCAAGGGTAATTCAGTGCTTGAGAACGCCACCCTGTGGGCAGGCAAGCGATTCGACAGGGATAACTTCGACATCCACTGGCTGGACTCGGATGTCGTCTATCTGGCCGGCACCGGGGGGGGAATTTACGATATTCAGATGAACAAGAATTGGCGCTCGAATTATTCCTTGATCGGGCGTAACTATGGGGATTTCAGTGAGGGCGGTATCAACGCCGATGTGGAAAGCTACATCCTGACCTCTAACCAGTTCTTTGATAATGGTCAGTGGCAGTGGATGTTCAATGCCATTGGCTCAAAGAAAAACGACATTGGCATCCGCAGCAATGAAGCGGGCCTGACGCCTGCGGACTCAGGCTTGCACAGCATGCTGGCCAATCACCAGAAAAACTTCCTCGGCAGGGAAGGCTTCTTCAAGTCGGCACTGCTCTATGGGCAAGGTCTGGGGGCAGAGGTCAAGAACATCGGTTCGGATGGCGAACTGATCGACGATGCCCGCGCTTTGCGTCTGGCGCTTTACGGCGAGACGCCCATTGCACCGGGCTGGCGCATCGGTCCCAGCTTGCTGGCCGAACAAAGCAAGGACAGGTACGTCAAGGGTGACGACTACCGTTGGATGACCCTGAACGTTCGCTTGGCCAATGAAATCAACAGCAATTTCGAGATGGCCTACGAAATGAGCTGGCAAACCATGGACCTCGATCCCCAGGGCTATATGCAACGCAATGCGGTTGACGGCAACTTCTGGAAATTCACGGTTGCCCCGACATTCAAACCTGACGTTGGAGACCTTCTTACACGTCCCGAATTGCGAGTGTTCGCAAGTTTCATGAACTGGTCTTCGGATCTGGACAGATACAGCGCCACAGACAACTTCGGCAAGACGGACTTCAACGCCGGAGGTGTATGGCAATACGGCATACAGATGGAAACCTGGTTTTAATATTTTGAACGCGTCGGCCACCACGCCTTCAGCCATTGAAGCCGGCTTTTCACCCTGCAGTTATCCCTACGGCAAAAACTGAGGAAATGACGATGGTATTGCCTCGCGCAGTAGTATTTGGCGAAGCCCTGACGGACCTTGTCCAAGGCACCCCGGGACAGTGGAAGGGCTACCCAGGTGGGGCTCCTTGGAACGTTGCACGAGCACTGAGCCGCTTGGGGGTTAGCAGCGCTTTTGCCGGGGCAGTGAGCAAAGATTCAACGGGTGACGAGATAGTCTCGCAGTCGCAAGCTGCAGGGCTGGATATGAACTTCATCCAACGGGTAGATCGAGATCCTTTGGTCGCCATTGTTCTATCGAGCCGTCCTCCACGTTACTTTTTTGCGGGAGATGCCGATCTTTTTTTCGATCCAGATCAGATGCCCGAAGGATGGGTCAACCAAGCAGAGCTGTGCCACTTCAGTTGCATCAGTTTGGCTCGACAACCACTCGCAGACAGGTTGGTTAAAATCGCTCAGGAGGCCAAGGGGGCCGGTAAACGGATTAGCTATGATCCCAATTGGCGCACGTTAATGGATCGCCATTACCGGGAGCAGACCTTCATTACGATGGTCACCCTTGCTGACATGATCAAGCTTTCCGACGAAGACCTCCGGCATATTTATCCAGGGCTGACCGAATGCCAGGCAATGGATGAGCTGCGAGCTCTGAATGCTCAGGCGCAGATCCTTTTCACCCGAGGGGAGCACGGAATGATTCTCCACATGCCGGACAGCCAACTCGAACAGCCAGCTATTGCCGTGGAAGTGGAAGACACGGTGGGAGCAGGAGACGCTTGTATGGCGGGTTGGTTGGCTGCGCAGATGCTGGGGATCGCAGACTTGAAGGAGCGCCTGCGATTTTCAGCGGCCTGCGCATCCATATCGTGCCGTTATGCCGGAGCCCATGCACCTGCACTCGCTGATGTAGAAAGTTTACTGAAGCTGCTAAGGTAACTCTGAAGAAGAGTTCTGCAAGGAATTGTCCCTGACCGAGATGGATCCGGTCAGGCACGCGCCAAGGTCGAGCCCCCGCTCCGGGTGATCAAGCGCAAGTTCATTCCTAACCGTTGCTACGCACCGGATCATAAGCTTGTCATCATTCCTTCATCCCACCGGCTTAGGTTGAAGGCGACACTGATAAAGAACATGAAAAAAGAGGACGCAGGTATGGATGAGTACCAGGAAGAACTTCTCGAATTCCAGGCTTATGAACTGGACACCCCGGAACCGGCTGACGACGCCACCGAGCTCTAGCCTACCCGCCGCTGGCTGCGGCGAAACTCCCCCGGTGTAAGGCCCGTCCAGCGTTTGAATGCGCGCTGGAAGGCCTCGGCCGAAGCAAACCCCAGCAGGTAGGCAATCTCGCCAAAGGCCAGTTCCGTATCGCGGATGTAGGTCTCGGCCAGGTCGCGCCGTGTTTCGCTGAGCAGGTCGCGAAAACGGGTGCCTTCCTCGGCCAGCTTCCGGCGCAAGGTCCAGGTCGGAAGTTGCAGGTGCAGCGCCACTTCTTCCAGATCCGGCTCACGACCGCCGTTGAGCAATGGGCCCAGCAGGTGGGTGATGCGCTCACCCAGGCTGCGTACCCGCGTGCGTTGCAGCATTTCCGCCTCGCACAGCTGCAGCAGGTGGTGCCAGGTGCTTGGGCAATGCCTGGGATTGGCCAACTGCAGCGTGGCGCGGCTCAGGCGCAGCTGATTGCTTTCGGCGGAAAATTGCACGGGTGCGCTGCACAACAGCTGGTAATGCGCGGCGTAGGCGGGGGCGGCAAATTCGATTTCCAGGCGTTCGGCCTGCACCGTTGTACCGGCAAGGTCGGCCAGTTGGGCCAGCCAGCCAGCGAGCAGTGAATCGACGACAAAGCGGTTGTAGGCATTGTAGGGGCTGATGGAGTAAAAGCGCAGCCAGGCGCCCTGGGCGTCTTCGTGGAAACTGGAATGGCCACGGTAGTTGGATGCATACAGCGGCTCGAAGCGCAGCAGGGTGCGCGCAGCGTCGCCCACGGTGGGCGCCTGGGCCGCAGTGACCCCGGCCAGGCCGGCATGCGCCAGACGGCTCAGGCGCCCCATGTGCAGGCCCAGCGCGGCTTCGCCGCACAGTTCGACGGCGGCGTGACCCAGGTGCATGTAGCGCGGGATCGACAAGCGCGCGCCGGCTTCGCCCAGGCGCGCCGCATCCAGGCCATAGCGGCGCAGCAGTGGTTCGGGGTCATGGCCCAGTTCGCGCAGGGCTTCGGTCAGCGGCTGGACAAAGCCAACCGACAGGTCGCCCAGGCGCACGCGGGGGCGGGTCATGGGCTTACAGCCACAGGTTCAGCAGGCGGGCGCCAGGGCTGGGGGTACCCGCCAGCAATTCACCCGCGTGGTGGGCAAAGCCCTGGCCGTCGCTGCCCTGTTCCCAGAACTGCCCACGCATGAACACGCTCATGCTGCTGACGCCGGCCCCGGCGGCTTCGGTCAGGCGTTGCCAGGCGGCTTGTTCGCTGACTTCGCCGCGCTGCAAGGCCAGCCCGGCGCTGGCATCCTGGTGGCGATTGCCGCGCCAGGGCGCTTGCCAGCTGCCCTTGCCGCTGAGGAATACCGGGTTGGCGATCAGTTGTACCGCCTGTTGTGCCAGTTGCTGGTGGTTTTCCGGGTACCAGCTGTCACTGCCCACCAGCACGCCCAGGCGCCCGGCAGGGGTTTGCAATACCTGCAGTGGGTGCTGGCGGCCATCGTGGACATAGCGGCGCATTTCGCTGTCGGGGAATTGTTGACGCTGTGGCTGGCCCAGCAGCGAGCCGTCGCCGGCGAACACCATGCTGCTGTTGAACAGCGGGCCGCTGCCGGCATGCAGTACGCCCTGTTTCACATAGGGCGCGGGCAGCACAATGGAGCCGGCCACCAGAGTGACGTTGAACTCCTTGGCCAGGCCGCCGAACAACTGCTGGTAATCTGCGGCCATCTGCTCGGCCTTCATGCGCAGGTGCGCGTCAGCGCGTCGGTCGTCGCCGTCGGCACCGAGCATGGCCAGGCCATAGCGCAGCGGGTTGCTCAGCTCCAGCCATTGCAGGGCTTCTCGGCTTTGCGTGACCTGGTATAGCTCGTTCTTTTCGCCGCGCGCCCACAGCCAGGTACCAATGTGCTCGGGCAGCACCACCACCGTGCGCGGGCCCACCAGGCCCTGGGTACGGGCCTGTTCCAGGTAGGCTGCGAGCTTGCGGTGCAGGCGTTGAAGGTTCTGGTAATCGCCTGGGTAGAGCAGCGGTTCGACGCCGAGCAGGTTGCCGTGCTCGCCCGGCACGCCATGGTTCAACGCCAGTTCGATGCGCAGGTCGGACAGGTAGTGGCCTTCCGGGCGCTGCTGGGTCCAGAAACCGTAGCCGCAGAGGGCGGCGATCATCACCAGCGCCAGGGCGCTTGCCAGGATTTTTCGCATGAAGCCTTCAGCTTTCGAAGAAAAATGAAGTTGCCATGAAGACAATCAGGGGCATAGTGCGGCCGTATTCATCAGCTTGGGAATCCTTGTTGCACTGTTTTTGCAAAATCGCGTTTTTTGATCATACCAAAGCACTATCCGGGTCTGCAGCGTCCGCTGCGGTTCCCGGTCAGCGCTGGCGCAACTGTCGCGGGGTTGCGTTCAGCAGGCGGCGCATCAAGCGCCGGAGAGCCGTCGGGTCCTGGTAGCCGACCCGCGCCGAGACCGCTTCGACCGAATATTCGCCAGACTCGAGCAGCGCCCTGGCCTTGTGCAACTGCACCCGCTGAATGAGTTGACGGGTCGAGTGCCCCGTTGCCTTGTGAACATGACGCGACAGGGTCCGCTCAGACATGCCGACGCTTGCGGCCAGTGTCTTGACGCTCGTAAGTTCAGGCAGCGACTTCTCGATATCTGCGATCAGGCGCGAGATCAGTGCATTGCCTTGCACCAGTACGGCAGGGATGACGAAAGGCGACTGCAGTTGCCTGCGGTCGAGCAGCAGCGCCCTGCCCACCGCGTCGGCGATTTCAGGCGAAAGGCGCCGGCGTAGCAGGTGCAGCATGAGGTCGGTTTGAGCGAAGGCAGCTCCTGCCGTGGTCAGTGGATGATCGGCCAGCACCATGAAGTCAGGGTCGACACGGCAGCCTGGTGCGAGCTTCTGCAGGTGCGGTGCCAGCCACCAGGAGGTTGTCACCCTCCTGCCGTCCAGCAGCCCGGCTGCATGCAACAGAAAGACGGCCGAGCATGACGCGGCAATTTCCTTGCCGTTGGCGATGTGATCGCTCAGTGCACAGAGAAAGGGAGCTGTCCATGGTTCCGCGAGGCGGCTCTCGAGCAGGTCGATGTCACTGACGCCGATTCCAGGTATGACACAGCAAGACTGGTCATCGGTGCTTTGCTCGATCGGTTGCACATGCAGTTGCAGGCCATGGCCCAGCGCTACCGGTCCCGGCTGGGGGCCGCAAACCCGCCAGCGTGGTGCGGCCAGGCCGAGTCGCTCGCTAACGGTTGTTGCGGTGGCGAGGATGTCCAGGGTGGAGGCTACGCTTGCGGCGAATGCCCCAGGTACGACCAGGATGGTGAAATCGTGCATTGTCGGATTATGCTCGAAAGAGGACGGATCCGACACTTTTGCATGAAGGGAGCGCCAGGCCTAATGGCGCTTCAACTCACCACAAAGGTATCAGCAATGCCCAATATCCTGATCAAGGTACCGACCGGGGCTTTCAACGAGCAGCAACGCGAGCATCTGTTGAAGCGCGTCAGCGAGGCCGCAATCGCGCATGAGCACATAGGTGACGCTCTGCCGCAGCGCAGCCTGTGCTGGGTGCTCATCGAGGAGGTGCGGGGCAGTGATTGGCTATGTGGCGGGGTGAACATGCACGCCCACGCCATCCCCTGCATCGTCATGGTAAAGGTGCCTGCCGGCGTCCTCGATGAACAGATGCGCAAGGACTACGTACTGGGCCTGCACCAGGCCATCGAACAATGCGTCGGGAAGGATGACGGGAGGATGCTGATGACTTCGATACAGCTGGTCGACATCGCCGATGGCACTTGGGGTGCGAACGGGAGTCTCTGGCATCTTGCCGATTTCACTGGTGCTGCCGGTTACCGGCATCTTCTCGCTCGCACTTAGGCGAACATGCCCAGCTGGAACCTGCGGGGCCAAGGATTCGTGAGTCCTCGGGTGGTGTCGCTGTACGCCAGGATCAATAACTTGTCAGTTTCGATCATTGAGCCGCTTCAAACGGCTGTTTAATGTCGCAGGCAGACAAACGACGGGGCCCGCCGGCTGGTGAGGTACCCGCGTCCCGTGAATACGCCACCTGGGGACCTTTCCATGGCCACCGACCGCTACCCGCACCTGCTCGCCCCGCTGGACCTGGGCTTCACCACCTTGCGTAACCGCACTCTCATGGGCTCGATGCACACCGGCCTCGAAGAGCGCCCGGGCGGCTTCGAGCGCATGGCGGCGTACTTTGCCGAGCGCGCCCGCGGTGGCGTCGGCCTTATGGTTACCGGCGGCATCGCGCCCAACGATGAGGGTGGGGTGTATTCCGGGGCGGCCAAGCTCAGCACCGAGGAAGAGGCCGACAAGCACCGCATCGTCACCAAGGCGGTACACGCTGCCGGTGGCAAGATCTGCCTGCAGATCCTGCATGCCGGGCGCTATGCCTATAGCCCGCGTCAGGTGGCGCCCAGCGCGATCCAGGCGCCGATCAACCCGTTCAAGCCCAAGGAACTGGACGAGGCGGGTATCGAGAAGCAGATCGCCGACTTCGTCAATTGCGCGGCGCTGGCTCAGCGCGCCGGTTATGACGGCGTCGAGATCATGGGTTCGGAGGGATACTTCATCAACCAGTTCCTCGCCGCCCACACCAACCACCGTACCGACCGCTGGGGCGGCAGCTATGAAAACCGCATGCGCCTGGCGGTGGAGATCGTCAGCCGGGTGCGCGGTGCGGTAGGGCCGAACTTCATCATCATCTTCCGTCTGTCGATGCTCGATCTGGTCGAGGGCGGCAGCACCTGGGACGAAATTGAGCTGCTGGCCAAGGCAATCGAGAAAGCCGGCGCGACCCTGATCAACACCGGCATCGGCTGGCACGAAGCGCGTATCCCGACCATTGCCACCAAGGTGCCGCGCGCGGCGTTCAGCAAGGTCACCGCCAAGCTGCGTGGCGCGGTGAACATTCCACTGATCACCACCAACCGCATCAACACCCCGGAAGTGGCCGAGGTGGTGTTGGCCGAGGGCGATGCCGACATGGTCTCGATGGCCCGGCCGTTCCTGGCCGACCCGGACTTCGTCAACAAGGCTGCCGCCGGCCGCGGCGATGAGATCAACACCTGCATCGGCTGCAACCAGGCCTGCCTCGACCATACCTTTGGCGGCAAGCTGACCAGTTGCCTGGTCAACCCGCGCGCCTGCCACGAGACGGAGCTCAACTACCTGCCCGTGCGCACAGTGAAGCGCATTGCCGTGGTCGGCGCAGGCCCGGCTGGCCTGGCGGCAGCCACGGTGGCGGCCGAGCGCGGCCACGCAGTGACCCTGTTCGATGCTGCCGGCGAAATTGGCGGGCAGTTCAACGTGGCCAAGCGGGTGCCGGGAAAGGAAGAGTTCCATGAAACCCTGCGTTACTTCCGCAACAAGGTCAAAAGCACGGGCGTGGACCTGCGCCTGAACACCCGGGTCAATGTGCAGGCCCTGGTGGACGGTGGCTATGACGAGATCATCCTGGCCACCGGCATCGCCCCGCGCACGCCTGCCATCCCGGGTGTCGAGCATGCCAAGGTGCTCAGCTACCTGGACGTGCTGCTGGAGCGCAAGCCGGTGGGCAAGTCTGTTGCGGTGATTGGCGCGGGTGGCATCGGTTTCGACGTTTCCGAGTACCTGGTGCATCAGGGCGTGGCCACCAGCCAGGACCGTGAGGCGTTCTGGAAGGAGTGGGGCATCGATACCCATCTGCAAGCTCGTGGTGGCGTGGCCGGGATCAAGGCCGAGCCGCATGCCCCGGCGCGGCAGGTGTACCTGCTGCAGCGCAAGAAATCCAAGGTGGGTGATGGTCTGGGCAAGACCACCGGCTGGATTCACCGTACCGGGCTGAAAAACAAGCGGGTGCAGATGCTCAACAGCGTCGAGTACCTGGGCATCGACGATGACGGCCTGCACATCCGCGTGGCCGATGGCGAGCCGCAGGTGCTGGCGGTGGATAACGTGGTTATCTGTGCCGGGCAGGAGCCGCTGCGCGAGCTGCAGGACGGGCTGGTGGCGGCGGGGCAGTCAGTGCACCTGATTGGTGGGGCCGATGTGGCGGCGGAGCTGGATGCCAAGCGGGCGATCAACCAGGGTTCGAGATTGGCGGCTGAGCTCTGAGATAGCAGGGGGCGCAACGCGCCCCCAAGGTTTCCCTGTAAACTGCGATTCATGCATGCACTCGACCTTCCCCAAGCCCCTCTACACCCCCTGAATCTGCCTTGGCTGCAAAACACCAGGCTCGAAGCCGCCATCCTGCGCCTGGACCTGATCGATCCGCTGATCAGCGGCAACAAATGGTTCAAGCTGCGCCATCACCTGCAGCAAGCCACGGCCAGTAATGCCCCGGGCCTGATCAGCCTCGGCGGCAACCATTCCAACCACCTGCACGCCCTGGCCGCCGCTGGCAAGCGCTTCGGCTTCGCCACCGCCGGCCTGCTGCGTGGCCACGCCCAGGACACGCCAACGGTGCGTGACCTGGAGGCGCTGGGCATGGAACTGCACTGGCTGGGCTATGGCGGCTACCGCGCGCGCAACCAGCCAGGTTTCTGGGAGCCCTGGCAGGCGCGCTATCCGGGCTGGCACTGTATCCCCGAAGGCGGTGGCGGGCTGGCCGGTGCGCAGGGCTGTGCCCTGATCATGGAACAGGCCCGGGCACAAATCGCAGCACTTGGCTGGGGCGACTACGACGCCTGGTGGCTGGCCGCCGGAACAGGGACTACCTTGGCCGGCCTGGTGTTGGCCGAGGAGGGGGGGCATGTGGTACATGGCGCATTGGCCGTCCCCGGTGATCACGGGGTAGCGCAAGCGGTGACGGAACTGGTGGGTACGCGCGGCTACCAGCTACACGACGCCTGCCGTGGCGGTTTCGGCAAATTCGACGCTGAGTTGCTGGCGTTCATCGCCGACTTCGAGCGGCACACCGGCGTGCCGCTCGAAGCCCTGTACACCGGCAAGGCCCTGCTGGCTCTGCGTGAGCAGGTCAAGGCCGGGCTGTTCGCGCCCGGCACCCGCCTGATCATCGTGCACACCGGCGGCCTGCAGGGCCGGCGCGGTTACTTGTAGGGCAGCATGCGCAGCAGCGTGTTGTCGCGTTTTACATAGTGGTGATACAGCCCGGCCAGCGCATGCAGGCCGATCAGCCAGTAGCCCCAGCTGCCGATGCGTTCATGCCAGCCTTTGATGAACTTGGCCTGGTCCGGGTTCGGGCCGATCAGGTGCGGCAGCTCCAGGCCGAAGAACGGCACCGGCTTGTCGGCGGCGCTGAGGATCAGCCAACCGGCCACCGGCAGGATGATCATCAGCAGGTACAGCGCCAGGTGCATCAGGTGCGCGAAGCCGGTCTGCCAGGCCGCAGGTTTGGGCACGATGGGTGGAGTCGGGCGGCTCAGGCGGATGGCCAGGCGCAGCCAGACCAGCACGAACACGGCGAGCCCGAGCATGAAGTGCAGGTCCTTCATCAGGTTACGTTCGACGCTGTCCTTGGGGAACAGGCCACGCAGTTCGATAAGGGCATAGACAGCGGCCAGCAGTACCAGCATCAGCCAATGCAGGGCGATGGACAGGCGTGCGTAATGGGTCGCGGGTGTGGATGAAACCATGATCGTTCCTCGTCATCAGGTCGGAATGGCGCTCTTGCTGGCGCTCAGGTAGTACTTTAAAGGCTACGGGGAACAAATCTTTGCGCCAGGTCTGTGAAAATTGTGTTGTCTGCACCGGCCTCTTCGCGGGCTTGCCCGTACACAGGCACAGCGCTGAGTCAGAGACCTGTGCAGTACCTGTGGGAGCGGGTTTACCCGCGAAGGGGCCAGCACAGACAACATCAGACATCGGGCAGATGCGGCCAATCATCAGCCACCATAAACACCCGCTCGGCCTCCTGCCACGCCCCGTCAGCCTCTTGCTCCAACCTCACCAGCAACTGCGCCGGCGCCTGTCGCTCCAGCACATGTAGCCACGCCGCAAACTGCTCCACCATCCAGCACTCATGCGCCTCGACCCGCGCCGGCGCCAGCCAGGCATGCCTCTGCAGCGGCTGCCAACGTTCGCCTTCAGCCTTGGTCCAGTCCCGCCGCCGCACCCAGCGCCCGCGCAAATGCTGCGGGTTGGCACCCCGTGGTGGCTGCGCCTGCCCAGGCCATGGGTAGAACAGATAGCCACCCAGCCACACATGGGCCTGAACCCGCTCCACCCCCAGCCGCGTCAGCACCTCGCGGCTGTGCGCCCCGGCCGACATGGGCAACTGGTGCCGCGCCAGGTGCGCCAGCTTGCTGCCCAGCCGGTCATGGCAGCCCGGTCCCAGCCAGGCGGCGGGGTCCTGCCCGGCGTGCTCCGGGCCCAGGTACAGCTTGATGGCCAGTTCCAGGTGGTGCACGCCGTCACGGTCGCGCAGCACCACGTCCAGCTCGCCCAAGGTGCGACCGCTGTCGCGAATCGCCACGTTGGCCGCCAGCAGTTCGATGCCTGGCGCCTGGCTCAGGGCGAATTGCCAAAGGCGTTCGTAGTAATGCCCCAGGCGCCGGCTGCCCAGTTGCGCCAGCCAGTCGCGCAATGGGCGGTCATCGTCATCCAGCGCCCGCAGCCAGTCTGCCAGGCGCTGCGGCTGGTCCGCCCACAGGCTGCCCGCCAGCGGGTGGCGCTGGGGGCAGGGTGGGTTGCTGAGCAACGGGGGCGACAGCAGGGCCCAGGCGAGGTCGCGCACGCTGGGGCGGCGTAGTTGCCGGGGCAGGTCGTGGAGCAGGGCGAATGGCATCATCCAGCGAGCATAGCCGGTTTGCCGCTACCCGGTGGTTTCGCCCATAATCGCGGCATAGTCACCCGCCGCAGAGCCTCGCAGGAGCCCCATGGAGCAATTTCGCAATATCGGTATCATCGGCCGCCTTGGCAGCTCCCAGGTGCTCGACACCATTCGCCGACTGAAAAAATTCCTCCTCGAGCGCCACCTGCACGTGATCCTCGAGGACACCATCGCCGAAGTGCTGCCCGGCCATGGCCTGCAAACCTCCACCCGCAAGCTGCTGGGCGAGGTCTGCGACCTGGTCATCGTGGTCGGCGGCGACGGCAGCCTGCTGGGCGCCGCCCGCGCCCTGGCCCGGCACAACATTCCGGTGCTGGGCATCAACCGTGGCAACCTGGGCTTCCTCACCGACATCCGCCCCGACGAGCTGGAAGAGAAGGTCGCCGAAGTGCTCGATGGCCACTACCTGGTGGAAAACCGCTTCCTGCTGCAGGCCGAGGTACGTCGCCATAACGAAGCCATTGGCCAAGGTGATGCACTGAACGATGTGGTGCTGCACCCCGGCAAGTCCACGCGCATGATCGAGTTCGAGATCTACATCGATGGCCAGTTCGTCTGCAGCCAGAAGGCCGACGGCCTGATCGTCGCCACCCCCACCGGCTCCACTGCCTACGCGCTGTCGGCCGGCGGCCCGATCATGCACCCCAAGCTCGACGCCATCGTCATCGTGCCGATGTACCCGCACACCCTGTCGGGTCGACCGATCGTGGTCGACGGCAACAGCGAGCTGAAGATCGTGGTGTCCAAGGACTTGCAGATCTACCCGCAAGTATCCTGTGACGGCCAGAACCACTTCACCTGCGCCCCCGGCGACACCATCACGGTGAGCAAGAAACCGCAGAAACTGCGCCTGATCCACCCGCTGGACCACAATTACTACGAGGTCTGCCGCACCAAGCTCGGCTGGGGCAGCCGCCTGGGAAGCAGGGACGACTGATGCTCGATCCGGCGCGAAGTTTCGACATCATCGGTGACGTGCACGGTTGTGCGCTGACCCTTGAACGCCTGCTCGACGCCCTCGGTTACAAGCGTGTGGCCGGCATGTGGCGCCACCCGTGGCGGCAGGCGCTGTTCCTCGGCGACATCGTCGACCGCGGGCCACGCATTCGCGAGGCGCTGCACATCGTCCACGACATGGTCGAGGCCGGGCAGGCGTTCTGCATCATGGGCAACCACGAGTACAACGCCCTGGGCTGGGTGACGCCGGCACTGCCCGGCAGCGGCAAGGCCTATGTACGCGAGCACACGCCGCGGCATGCCCGTCTGATTGACGAAACCCTGACCCAGTTCGCCCACCATCCTGCCGACTGGCATGACTTCGTCAACTGGTTCTACCAGTTGCCGCTGTTCATCGACGCCGGGCGCTTCCGCCTGGTGCACGCCTGCTGGGACAAGCGGCTGATCGAGCCGCTGCGCCAGCAATACCCTGACGGGTGCATCGACGAGCACTTCATCCAGGCGTCGGCGGTGAATGGCAGCTTCGCCGCCAATGTGTGCAACCGGCTGTTGCGCGGAACCGACATGCGCTTGCCGGATGGGCTGACCCTGACCGGCGGCGATGGCCTGACCCGGGCGTTTTTCCGGACCAAGTTCTGGGAAGAAGACCCGCAAACCTACGGCGACATCGTCTTCCAGCCAGACGCCCTGCCGGCGGAAGTGGCCAGTACACCACTGAGCCACAGCCAGAAGAACGCCTTGCTACGCTATGCCGAGGACGAGCCCATGCTGTTCGTCGGCCATTACTGGCGCAGCGGCCGCCCGGCGCCGATCCGCGCCAACCTGGCCTGCCTGGACTACAGCGCCGTGCTCTACGGCAAACTGGCCGCCTACCGGCTGGATGATGAAACCCGCATCGACCCGCACAAGTTCGTCTGGGTTGACGTCGACCGCCCACAGGCCAACCAATGAACATTATCGAAGTGATGCGCCTGCCGCTGTCGGTCGACCTCAGCGGCTTCGTGCAACTGCTGCAGCGTCTGCAGGTGCCACACCGGGTCAGTGAGGAGGGCGAGGTACAAGTCCTCTGGGCCCCCGACACCCTGGCTGCAGACGTCCGCGAACTCTACCAACGCTACCCCGACGGCAACGCCGATCTGTCAGCCACCGCCGCCCCTGTGGGAGCGGGTGTGCCCGCGAAAGGGCCCTCCCTGGCGGAACAGGCCCGCGCTTGCAAAGTCACCACCCTAATCCTGCTGTTGTGTTTCATCGTCGCCGGCCTTACGGGCCTGGGCGACAACTTCACCACCATCAGCTGGCTCACCTTCCTCGACTTCCGTGTCCAGGGCGACTACCTGTACTTCAGCCCGCTGGCGCAAAGCCTGGACGAAGGCCAGTGGTGGCGCCTGGTATCGCCCATGCTGCTGCACTTCGGCGTGCTGCACCTGGCCATGAACAGCCTGTGGTACTGGGAACTGGGCAAACGCATCGAACTGCGCCAGGGCCCGTGGGCGCTGCTTGGCCTGACCCTGCTGTTCAGCCTGGTGTCCAACCTGGCCCAGCACTACACCAGCGGGCCGAGCCTGTTCGGTGGCCTGTCCGGCGTGCTGTACGGCCTGCTCGGGCATATCTGGCTGTACCAGTGGCTGGCGCCCGACCGTTACTTCACCCTGCCCAAGGGCGTGCTGGTGATGATGCTGATCTGGCTGGTGGTGTGCCTGACCGGCGTGATCGACACCCTGGGCCTTGGCCAGATCGCCAACGCCGCCCACGTCGGCGGGCTGCTCATCGGATGCCTGACCGGGCTCTTGGGTGGGGCGCTGGCCCGGCGTAAACTGTCGGCTTGAATCAGGAGACTCTATGTCCACTTTCGCGCAAATGATCGAAAACATCACCCCGGAAATCTACGAGAGCCTGAAACTGGCCGTGGAAATCGGCAAATGGTCGGATGGCCGCAAGCTCACCGCCGAGCAGAAAGAGCTGTCGCTGCAGGCGGTAATCGCCTGGGAGATGAAAAACCTGCCCGAAGACCAGCGCACCGGCTACATGGGCCCGCAGGAATGCGCGTCCAAGTCCGCACCGATCGCCAACATTCTGTTCAAGTCGGACTCGGTACATTGATCGAACTCGCTCGTGGCTCGTTGAGCAAGATGGCGGTAAGCCTGGAGGCACCAGTGGTGCAGTACAGCTTCCGCCTGGATGACACCCAGGTGCCGGTCAATCCGCTGATCGGCCAGCGCCTGCGCCTGGAATACCTCGGTGCCATTCACTGCAGTCATTGTGGCAAGCGCACCAAGACCAGCTTCAGCCAGGGTTACTGCTACCCGTGCATGACCAGGCTGGCCCAGTGCGACGTGTGCATCATGGCCCCGGAAAAGTGCCACTACGACGCCGGCACCTGCCGCGAGCCGTCGTGGGGCGAACAGTTCTGCATGACCGATCACGTGGTCTACCTGGCCAACTCGTCGGGGATCAAGGTCGGCATCACCCGCGCCACCCAGCTGCCCACCCGCTGGCTCGACCAGGGCGCCAGCCAGGCCCTGCCGATCATGCGCGTTGCCACCCGCCAGCAGTCCGGCCTGGTCGAAGACCTGCTGCGCAGCCAGGTGCCGGACCGCACCAACTGGCGCACCCTGCTCAAGGGCGATGCCGAGGAGCTCGACCTGGTCGCCATTCGTGAGCAGGTCTTCGACGCCTGCGCAGATGGCCTGCGCGAGCTGCAGGGCCGCTTCGGCCTGCAGGCGATCCAGCCGCTGGCCGATGCCGAAGTGGTGCAGATGAAGTACCCGGTCGAGGCCTACCCGGCGAAGATCGTCAGCTTCAACCTCGACAAGGACCCGGTAGTGGAAGGCACGCTGCTGGGCATCAAGGGCCAGTACCTGATCTTCGACACCGGTGTGATCAATATTCGCAAGTACACGGCCTACCAGTTGGCCGTGCTCCAGTAAAAAGGACCTGCACATGCGTACCGAACAACCGCAAGTGATCTACCTCAAGGATTACCAGGCGCCCGAGTACCTGATCGACGAGACGCACCTGACCTTCGAACTGTTCGAGGACCACACCCTGGTCCACGCACAACTGGTCATGCGCCGCAACCCGGCACGCGGTGCCGGCCTGCCGCCACTGGAACTCGATGGCCAGCAGCTGGAACTGCTGCGTGCCTCGCTGGATGACCAGGAACTGCAGCCGGGTGACTACCAGCTCGACGCCGACAGCCTGACCGTGCATCCCAAGGCCGATCGCTTCACCCTCGACACCAGCGTGAAGATCCACCCGGAAAGCAACACCGCGCTGGAAGGCCTGTACAAGTCGGGCAAGATGTTCTGCACCCAGTGCGAGGCCGAAGGCTTCCGCAAGATCACCTACTACCTCGACCGCCCGGACGTGATGAGCACCTTCACCACCACGGTCATCGCCGAACAGCATCGCTACCCGGTGCTGCTGTCGAACGGCAACCCGATCGGCAGCGGGCCGGCGGAAGACGGCCGCCACTGGGCGACCTGGGAAGATCCGTTCATGAAGCCGGCCTACCTGTTCGCCCTGGTGGCTGGTGATCTGTGGTGCGTTGAAGACAGCTTCACCCGCCAGTCTGGCCGCGACGTGACCCTGCGCATCTACGTCGAGCCCGAGAACATCGACAAGTGCGACCACGCCATGGTCAGCCTGAAGAAGTCCATGCGTTGGGACGAAGAAGTCTATGGCCGCGAGTACGACCTCGACATTTTCATGATCGTCGCGGTCAACGACTTCAACATGGGCGCCATGGAAAACAAGGGCCTGAACATCTTCAACTCCAGCTGTGTGCTGGCCCGTGCCGAAACGGCCACCGATGCTGCCCACCAGCGCGTCGAAGGTGTGGTTGCCCACGAGTATTTCCACAACTGGTCGGGCAACCGCGTCACTTGCCGTGACTGGTTCCAGCTGTCGCTGAAAGAAGGCTTCACGGTGTTCCGCGATGCCGAGTTCAGCGCCGACATGAACTCGCGAACGGTCAAGCGCATCGAAGACGTGGCCTACCTGCGTACTCACCAGTTCGCCGAAGACGCTGGCCCCATGGCCCACCCGGTGCGCCCGGACAGCTTCATCGAGATCTCCAACTTCTACACCCTGACCGTGTACGAGAAGGGCGCCGAAGTGGTGCGCATGGTTCGTACCCTGCTGGGTGCCGATGGCTTCCGCAAGGGCAGTGACCTGTACTTCGAGCGCCACGATGGCCAGGCGGTAACTACCGACGATTTCATCAAGGCCATGGAAGACGCCAACGGCGTCGACTTCACCCAGTTCAAGCGCTGGTACAACCAGGCCGGCACCCCGCGCCTGGAAGTCAGCGAGGCCTATGACGCGACCGCGCAGACCTACAGCCTGACCTTCCGCCAGAACTGCCCGCAGACCCCGGACAAGGCCGAAAAACTGCCGTTCGTGATCCCGGTGGAACTTGGCCTGCTGGATGCCGCAGGCAACGACCTGCCGCTGCAACTGGCCGGTGAAGCGACGGCGCAGGGCACCAGCCGCGTGCTGTCGGTGACCGAGGCCGAGCAGACCTTCACCTTCCAGGGCATCCAGGCCAAGCCGCTGCCGTCGCTGCTGCGCGGTTTCAGCGCACCGGTCAAGCTGAGCTTCCCCTACGACCGCGACCAGCTGATGTTCTTGATGCAGCACGACAGCGACGGCTTCAACCGCTGGGAGGCGGGGCAGCAACTGTCGGTGCAGGTGCTGCAGGAGCTGATCGGTCAGCATCAGCGTGGCGAAGCACTCACGCTCGATCAGCGCCTGATCACCGCCCTTGGCACCGTGCTCGGCAACGAGTCGCTGGACCCGGCCATGGTTGCCGAAATGCTCTCGCTGCCGGGTGAGGCCTACCTCACCGAGATCAGCCAGGTGGCCGACGTGGACGCCATCCACGCCGCCCGCGAGTTCGCCCGCCAGCAGATCGCCGAGCAGCTGTTCGACGCCCTGTGGGCGCGCTACAAGGCCAACCGCGAAGTGTCGCGCAGCACCGCCTACGTAGCCTCGGCCGAGCACTTTGCCCGCCGCAGCCTGCAGAACATCGCGCTGTCGTACCTGATGCAAAGCGGCAAGCCGCAGGTGCTGCAGGCGACCCTGGAGCAGTTCGAGCACTGCGACAACATGACCGAGCGCCTGACCGCCCTGGCCGTGCTGGTCAACTCGCCGTTCGAGGCTGAGCGGGCCAAGGCCCTGGAAGCCTTTGCCGAGCACTTCAAGGACAACCCGCTGGTCATGGACCAATGGTTCAGCGTGCAGGCGGCCAGTACGCTGCCGGGCGGGCTGGCGCGGGTCAAGGCGCTGATGCAGCACCCGGCGTTCACCCTGAAGAACCCGAACAAGGTACGTGCATTGATCGGCGCTTTCGCCGGGCAGAACCTGGTCAACTTCCATGCGGCGGATGGCTCCGGCTACCGCTTCCTGGCGGACCTGGTGATCGAACTCAATGCCCTGAACCCGCAGATCGCCTCGCGGCAACTGGCGCCGCTGACCCGCTGGCGCAAGTATGACGATGCGCGTCAGGCCCTGATGAGGGGCGAGCTGGAGCGGATTCTGGCTTCTGGTGAGCTGTCCAGTGATGTGTATGAGGTTGTCAGCAAGAGCCTGGCTTGAGTTTTCCGTAGCCTGAGCCGACCTCTTCGCGGGTAAACCCGCTCCCACAGGTACTGCACCGCTTTCATGGGCTGTGGAGGACCTGTGGGAGCGGGTTTACCCGCGAAGCTTTTACAGCCGATAACAAAACATAACACCCCGCCCGTTGTGTTCCCGCAAATATCCCCGCTACGATCCCCTCAAGCCATTGCAGGCCTCTAGATCAGGCTTTTCGCAGTACCTGCAATGCATTGACCCACCAGATAAGAACAACAGGGGACAGTCATGAGGGAACAGAACAGGCGTTTTGCCTGGCCATTGGCAGCCGGCGTGGTACTGGCGCTGGGGCTTGGCGTATGGGCTGACAGCGTGCAAGCCGCTGCCGCCGATGAGTATTCCACCGAATCGGCCAAGGCCAGCCAAAGCCTGCTGATCGATGCCACCCATGCCGGCAAGCGCCTGGTGGTGGTGGGCGATCGCGGTCATATCCTGTTCTCCGACGACCAGGGCAGCACCTGGACCCAGGCCCGGGTGCCCACCCGGCAACTGCTCACCGCAGTGTTCTTCCTTGACGACAAGCGCGGCTGGGCCGTCGGCCATGATGCGCAGGTCCTTGCCAGCAGCGATGGCGGGGCAACCTGGAGCAAGCAGTTCGAAGACCTGTCCCGTGAAGCACCCTTGCTCGATGTCGCCTTCCTCGATGCACAGCGCGGCTTTGCCGTAGGTGCCTATGGCGCATTGCTGGAAACCACCGACGGCGGCCAGCACTGGCAGGATGTGGCCGAGCGCCTGGACAACCCTGACCAGCTGCACCTGAACGGTATTGCCCAGGTGCGTGATGCCGGCCTGTTCATCGTCGGCGAGCAGGGCGGCATGTTCCGCTCCACCGACAATGGCCAGACCTGGGCCAAGGTCGACAGCCCCTACGAGGGCTCGCTGTTTGGCGTGATCGGCACTGCACAGCCGCGCACCCTGCTGGCCTACGGCCTACGCGGCAACCTGTTCCGTTCCACCGACTTCGGCGACAGCTGGCAGCCGATCGAGCTCAAGGCCGCACGTGGCACACTCGAATTCGGCCTGGCAGGCGCTACGCTTGTCGAAGACGGCAGCCTGGTGCTGGTCGGCAATGGCGGCAGCGTGCTGCGCAGTACCGATGATGGCCAGACCTTCAGTGTCTACAACCGCTCCGACCGCATCGCCCTGGCCGGCGTCAGCGGCCTGGCCAATGGCGGCCTGCTGCTGGTAGGGCAGGGTGGCGTGCACCTGGCTGACCCGCAGGGTGCAGGCCCGGCTGACCAGGAGGTGCGTCCATGACCAGCAGGGAGAGCATCACCATGCACCCGCATCACCAGGATAAGGCCACGCTGCTCGAACGCCTGATCTTCAACAACCGCCCTGTGGTCATCGCCCTGTGCGTACTGGTCAGTATCTTCCTGTTCTGGCAGGCCACGCAGATCCGCCCGTCCACCAGCTTCGAGAAGATGATCCCGCTGCAGCACCCGTTCATCGAGCAGATGATGGCGCACCGCAACGACTTGGCCAACCTCGGCAACACGGTGCGCATCTCGGTGGAGGCGGTCAATGGCGACATCTTCGACAAGGACTACATGGAGACCCTGCGGCAGATCCATGATGAAGTGTTCTACATCCCCGGCGTCGACCGAGCCGGGTTGAAGTCGCTGTGGAGCCCCAGCGTGCGCTGGAGCGAGGTCACCGAAGAAGGCTTTTCCGGTGGCGAGGTGATCCCCAACACCTACAACGGCTCGCAGGACAGCCTCGATACCCTGCGCGACAACGTGCTCAAGTCAGGCCAGGTCGGGCGCCTGGTGGGCAACAATTTCAAGTCCAGCATCGTCGACGTGCCGCTGCTGGAAAGCTACCCCGACCCGCAGGACCCGGGCAAACAGGTGAAGCTGGACTACCAGCAGTTCTCACACCAGCTGGAAGAGAAGATCCGCGAAAACTTCCAGGCGCAGAACCCGAACGTGAAGGTCCACATCGTCGGCTTCGCCAAGAAGGTCGGCGACCTGATCGACGGCCTGGTGATGGTGGCGATGTTCTTCGGCGTCGCCCTGGCCATCACCTGGGTGCTGTTGTACTGGTTCACCTGGTGCATCCGCAGCACCATCGCCGTGCTCATCACCACCCTGGTGGCGGTGGTCTGGCAATTGGGCCTGATGCATGCGGTGGGCTTTGGTCTGGACCCGTACTCGATGCTGGTGCCGTTCCTGATCTTCGCCATCGGTATTTCCCACGGTGTGCAGAAGATCAACGGCATTGCCCTGCAGTCGAGTGATGCCGACAACGCCCTGACCGCCGCCCGGCGCACCTTCCGCCAACTGTTCCTGCCAGGGATGATCGCCATCCTCGCCGACGCCGTGGGCTTCATCACCCTGCTGATCATCGACATCGGGGTGATCCGTGAACTGGCCATCGGCGCTTCCATCGGTGTGGCGGTGATCGTGTTCACCAACCTTATCCTGCTGCCGGTAGCCATCTCCTACGTCGGCATCAGCAAGAAGGCCGTCGAGCGCAGCAAGAAGGACGCCACCCGCGAGCACCCGTTCTGGCGCCTGCTGTCGAACTTCGCCAGTGCCAAGGTGGCGCCGGTGTCGGTGGTTCTGGCGCTGGTCGCCTTCGCCGGTGGCCTGTGGTACAGCCAGAACCTGAAGATCGGCGACCTCGACCAGGGTGCGCCGGAGCTGCGCCCCGACTCGCGCTACAACCAGGACAACAATTTCATCATCAGCAACTACTCGACCAGTTCCGACGTGCTGGTGATCATGGTCAAGACCCCACCGGAAAGCTGCTCGATCCACTCGACCATGGCACCGATCGACGAGCTGATGTGGACCATGCAGAACACGCCGGGCGTTCAGTCGGCGATTTCCCTCGTGACCGTGTCCAAGCAGGTGATCAAGGGCATGAACGAGGGCAGCCTGAAATGGGAAACCCTGTCGCGCAACCCGGACATCCTCAACAACTCCATCGCCCGCGCCGATGGCCTGTACAACGGCGACTGCTCGCTGGCGCCGGTGCTGGTGTTCCTCAACGACCACAAGGCCGAAACCCTTGAGCGGGTCACTGCCGTGGCCAAGGCCTTTGCCGACAGCCACAACAAGGAAGGCCTGCAGTTCCTGCTGGCGGCGGGCAATGCCGGGATCGAGGCGGCGACCAACGAGGTGATCAAGTCGGCCGAGCTGACCATCCTGATCCTGGTGTACATCTGCGTGGCGGTGATGTGCCTGATTACCTTCCGCTCGTTCGCCGCAACCCTGTGCATCGTCCTGCCGCTGGTCCTGACCTCGGTGCTGGGCAACGCGCTGATGGCCTACATGGGCATCGGGGTCAAGGTGGCGACCCTGCCGGTGGTGGCGCTGGGTGTGGGCATTGGCGTGGACTATGGCATCTACATCTACAGCCGGCTGGAAAGCTTCCTGCGCGCCGGTCTGCCATTGCAGGAGGCGTATTACCAGACCCTGCGCTCGACCGGCAAGGCGGTGCTGTTCACCGGCTTGTGCCTGGCCATTGGTGTGTGCACCTGGATCTTCTCGGCGATCAAGTTCCAGGCGGACATGGGGCTGATGCTGACCTTCATGCTGCTATGGAACATGTTCGGTGCGCTGTGGCTGCTGCCGGCGCTGGCGCGGTTCCTGATCAAGCCGGAGAAGATGGTGGGCAAGGAGGGGGGCTCCATTTTCGCTCATTGAATCGTTGGGGGCCGCTCTGCGGCCCATTCGCAGCACAAGGCTGCTCCTACAGGCGACCGCGAACCTTCTGTAGGAGCAGCCTTGTGCTGCGAATGGGCTGCAAGGCAGCCCCAGGGCTATAATGCCGGTTCATTTCAGATTGGTACCCCCATGTCCCCCCTCGCCACCGCCCTGCAGTCCTGCGACATGCTCCTGATCGACGGCCTGCACGCCTTCGATTTCAGCTCCGACGAATCCGGCCTCACCATCGAGTGCATGGACGGCCGCCAACTCCGCCGCTGGTCCTTCACCCCCGATCAGATCACTGCTGCCGTCGCCGTGGGTGACGAGTGGCAACTCGACGATGCCAATGGCGCGCATCGACTAGTCTGTATGAGTGCCTTTCGCGCCCCGGACGATGACGAAGATGAACCGGATCTGGACGAGCCTGCTGACCGCTAGCCTGATGAGCGTGGCTATCAACGCCCATGCTGCCACCTTGCTGGTGGGCAGTTACACCGATGGCGCCAGTCAGGGCATCTATCGCTATCAGTTTGACGAAAAGACCGGCCATATCGACCCTGCGCCGCAGCAGGTAGTGAAGAGTGTCAGCCCTTCTTGGCTGGTACTGTCGGCCGATCAACGCCAGCTGTTCGCGGTCAACGAAGCCCCAAACGGCAATGTCAGCAGTTTCGGCGTCAGTGCGAAAGGCGAGATCAAGCCCCTCAGCCAGGTGCCCAGCCAAGGTGACGAGCCGACCCACGCCAGCCTCAGCCAGGACCAGCGTTATCTGTTCGTGGCCAATTACGCGGTCAAGCCCGACCCCGGCGGTAGCCTGGTGGTGGTCCCGGTGGCCAGGGACGGCAAGCTCAAGCCGGTGGTGCAGCAAGCCCGGCACAAGTCGAGCGGGGTCAACCCCGAGCGCCAGGCCAGCGCCCATGTGCATTCGCTGGTGCTGTCACCGGATGGTCGGCACCTGTATGCCAGCGACCTGGGGGCCGACAAGGTGTTCATCTACCGCTACGACGGTGCCAGCACAGACCGTCCGTTGACGCCGGCGATCCCCGCGTCGGTGGACTTGCCGCCAGGCAGCGGGCCGCGCCACCTGCTGTTCGACGCCAAGGGCCGGCACGCCTACCTGACCCTGGAGATGACCGCCGAAGTGGTGATGTTCGACGTGCAGGACGGCAACCTGGTCGAACGCCAGCGCCTGCCCCTGACCGAGCGCCAGGAAGCCGCGGCGAAGGCGGCCGGCGGCTTGCACCTGTCGGCAGACGGGCGCTTCCTGTATGTGAGCAACCGCGGCACGGCCAACGAGATCGTGGCATTCAGCGTAGGCAAGCAGGATGGCCAGCTGACGTTCCTGCAACGCCGTTCGGTGGAGGGTGATCATCCTCGCGAGTTCGCCCTCGACCCGAGTGACAACTTCCTGTTGGTGGCCAACCAGAAGAGCAACCAGATCGTGGTGATACGCCGCGATCCGCGCAGTGGCAAGCTGTTGGAGACGGTGCAGACGCTGAAGCAGGATGCACCGTCGGACCTGAAGTTCATCGAGTGATATCGAACGACGTGATAATCGATACTGCCGCAATGAATTTTTGCCTGCGGCCTCGGCGGCGTAAGTTTGACCCAAGGCCCAAACGGGCCAACGTCAAACCACCGCCGTCGAGGTCAGCCCAGATGAACTTCAATCTCTTCCCGGTCATTGCCGCATCCGCCATTTCCGCTTCGGTCGTATTGCCAGCGCATGCCCATGCCGATAGCAGCGGCAAGGCGTCCGCTACCCATAGCTACACCGAGCAGTACCTGCGCCAGAGTGCCAATTTCCATGCGGCCTTGAGTGGCAAGCACCACCACTGACTCAAGCCTGGCACGGGCCCTGTGGGAGCGGCCTTTCGCGACACAAGGCCGCTCCCACAGGGTACCGTGCAATGCTGATAGTTGTTCACTTGGCCATGACTGACCTGAACAGGTCCGAAGCCAGCCACCCCTCCAGCCAGCTCCGCACCCGCGGATAAGCTGCCTCGGCGAACCACTGCGGTTCGACCCCGGCAAACTGGCGCATCAGGGGCAGCAACGCGGCATCGACAATGCTCGGGTGAGTGGCCAGCAAGTAGGGCCGGCCCGCCAGCAGGCCTTCGAGCTCCGCCAGCCAGGCCTCGGCCTGCTGGCGGTAATGCTCGCGGGTATGCTCTGGGTAGCGCTCGGCATACTTGTACAGGTTCACCTGTGCCTTGAACGTGCTGTCGTTGCGCGCAATCAGTGTTTCAGCCTGCTGAGCCGCCACAGGGTCGGCCTGCAGCCGCCAGTCCTGCGGGTCGTTTTGCGCCAGCGCCCAGCGCATGATGTCCAGGCTTTCCTCAAGCACCTCGGCACCGGTGTCCAGTACCGGCACCGTGCCCTTGGGCGACAAGGCCAACAGTTCTGCCGGCTTGTTCTTCATCGCCACCTCGCGAATCTCCACCTCGCAGCCTGCATAGCGCAAGGCCAGGCGCGCGCGCATGGCCCAGGGGCAGCGGCGGAACGAGTAGAGGATCACCCGCACACCTCCACGTCACTCAGGCCGTTGCCTTGGCGGCGCACCTGGATCTGCACCGGGATGCGTTCGTGCATTTCCTGCACGTGGGAAATCACCGCCACCTTGCGGCCCTGGGCCTGCAAGCCGTCGAGGGCATCCATGGCCAGTTGCAGCGACTCGGGGTCGAGGCTGCCGAAGCCTTCGTCGATGAACAGCGATTCGATGCGCAGTGTGCTGGAGGCCATCGAGGCCAGGCCCAGGGCCAGGGCCAGCGACACCAGGAAGGTTTCCCCGCCCGACAGCGAGTGTACCGAGCGCAGTTCGTCGCCCATCTCGGTGTCCAGCACCAGCAGGCCGAGGGCGCTGCCGCCGCGCTTGAGGCGGTAGCGGCGGGCCAGCTGGCGCAGTTGGGCGTTGGCGTGGTGCAGCAGCAGGTCGAGGTTGTAGCCCTGGGCGATCTTGCGGAACACATCGCCCGAAGCCGAACCGATCAGGGCGTTCAGGCGAGCCCAGCGTTGCCACTGCTGATGGGCCTGCTCGATTTCCGCCGCCAGTGCCTGGTGCGCCTGTTGGCGACGCTGGTCATCGGCCTGCTGTGCACGCAATTCGGCGCATTGCTGCTCGTGGCCGGCCAGGCGTTCGCGCAGTTCGGTCAGGGCTTGTTCCAACGCGTCGACCGAGGTATCCACGGTCATTTGCGCGGCATGTTGCTGCAGGCGTTGCTCACGTTCCTGCAGCAGCACGCGGCCCTGTTCGATGGCTTTTTCGGCGCCTTGCAGGCGCTGGCGCAGTTCATTGACCTGCGTGTCATCCATGCCCAGCAGGCGATCCAGGCCAGCGTCGTCCAATTCCGGGTGTTCACCACGCCACTGGGCGATCTGGCCCTGCAACTGCTGGCATTCGGCGTCCAGCGCCTGTTGCTGCTGGGTGTTGGCCCTGAGTTCGCTGGCCAGTTGCACGCCTTGGGTGCGCAGGTCCTGCAGGCGCTGGGCAGTGTCGGCATCGAGGGCGCGGGCCTGCTCCAGCGCGGCGTCCATGTGCTGTTGCCAGGCTTCGGCGCTGGCGTGCTCGCCCAGCAGTTCGCTGAGCGAAGCCTGGGCCTGTTGGCGCTGCTCGTCGAGGGCGGCAAGCTTCTGCTGCAACTGCTGCAGGGTCTGCACGCGCACCTGTTGCTGGTCGCGCAGTTTGTCCAGCTGGGCCTGGCGGGCTTGCTGTTCTTCCTGTTCGTCCTTGCGCTGCTCCAGTTGTTGCAGGCGCTGGGCGATCTGCTGGTCCAGGGCGAGGAAGGCATTGGCCGGGTCGTCGTTCAAGGCCTTGAGGGCCTCTTCGGGCAACACGCCTGCCAGGTCGTCAAGGCTTTGCTGCAACTGCTGCTCGTCGCTGGCCAGGGCCTGGTGCTGTTGCTCCAGGTGGCGCTGGGCCTGCTGTTGCGCCTGCTGGGCGGCCTGCAGTTGCTGGTTGAGACGGGCTGCATCTTTTTGCAGGGCGAGCAGGGCGCTCTGGCGTTTCTCGTCCTGGCCGATTTCTTCGTCCAGGCGTCGCAACTGGCTGTCGAGCCAGGCACTGCGGGCCCTGTCGTCCTGCGGGGCGAGGGCAGGCCACAGGCTGTGTGCCTGCACCTGGGCCACCAGCGGTTGCAGCTGTTCGCTCAGTTGCTGCTGTTGCTGCTGGTAGTCCTTGAGCTGGGCGTTGACCACACCCAGCTGGGTGCGCAGCTCCACCAGCTTGCTGTTGAGGGTTTCGACCTGCTTCTGTGCGGCGTCCTCCTCGGCCTGGTCATGGCGACCCAGGCTTTGCAGCAGTGCTTCAGGCTGGTGGAACGGGTGCTCGGCGCTGCCGCACACCGGGCAAGGTTCGCCGTCGCGCAACTGGCCGCGCAACTCTTCGACGCTGGTGTTACGTGCCAGGCGCTGGCGTTCCAGCAACTGGCGGGTGAGGTTGAGCGCCTGCTCGGCGGCTTCCAGTTCGGCCTTGGCGGCGGTGCCTTCGGCAATCAGTTGCTGGCGTTGCTGCATGGCCTGCTGCTGACGCGCGCGCACGGCCTCCAGCTGCTGGCGCAGTTCCAGTTCACGGCCATGCAGGCGTGACAGCTCTTCCACGGCGCGCTGCTGCTTGCGGTTGTCCTGCAGCATGCCACCCAGCAAGTCGATCTGTTCTGCCAGGGCCTGGGGTTCGGCCTTGGCCTCGCGGAACAGCAACTCGAAGGCATCGCGCTCGGCCTGCAAGTGCGCATTGGCCTGGCTGGCCTGGGCCTGCAGGCCGGGCAGTTCTTCACGGCCCTTGGCCAGGCGGCCACCGATCAGCATCACCTGCTTCAGTTGTGGCAGGTAGGCGTGCCAGGCATTTGCCAGGCCCGCCAGGTGCTGGCTGTCGGCGAGCGCGGTGTCGATCTGCGCCAGTTGCTGCAGGCTGCGCTGCTGGTTGTCTTCCAGCTGCTGCAGGTGCTGCTGGCCTTCTGCGACCTGTTGCTCGGCCTGTTGGCTGGTGCTGCGCTGCGCTGCCAGTTCCTGGTCCAGGCGGGCCAGGTTGTCCTGGGCGGCAAAGGCCTGGCGCAGGCGCGGGGTGTTTTCGCTGTGTCGGGCCTGGCTATCGGCAAGCGCCTGACGCGCGGCGTCCAGTGCCTGTTCGAGCTCGCTGGTGCGTACCTGCAGTTCGGCTTGTTGATGCTGTTGCTCGGCAATCTTCGCGGCCACCGGTGCCAGTTGCTCGGTCAGTGTCTGCTGGCGGTGGAACTGGTGGCGCTGTGGGGCCAGGCGCTCCAGGCGCACGAGGTCCAGGCGCTGGTCGGCCAGTTGTTGCCAGTCCTGTTCGGCGGCCTGCAGCGCGGTGCTGGCTTCGGCGTGCTGGGCCTGCAGCTGGCGCTGCTCGTTCAGCCAGTTGCGTTGCTGTTCCAGCTGGCGTTCGCCGGCCTGGTCGGCCTTGAACTGCTGCTGCGCCTGCTCCAGGCGCTGGTCGAGTTCGGCACGGGCTTCGGCGGCCATCGGCAGCAGGTGGCTGGCACGGTCCTTCAGGGCATTATGGGCCTCGCCGGCTTCGCGGGCCTTGCTGAAGGCGCGCTGGCCCAGGCGGGTGTAGATGGCAGTGTTGGTGAGCTTTTCCAGCAGCTCGCTGCGCTCTTTGTCGTCGGCTTTGAGGAAGGCACCGAACTCGCTCTGGGCCAGCATCACCGCGCGGGTGAACTGTTCGAAATTCAGGCCCAGGCGAGCTTCGACCAGCTGCTTGTATTCGTTCTTGCCGCTGCCCAGCACCTGCTCGCTATCCAGGTCGTAGAGGCTCTGGCGGCTGTGCTGCAGCTTGCCGTTGGCCTTGTCGCGGGCGCGGTTGGCTTCCCAGCGGGCACGGTAGCGGCGGCCATCGATGCCGACGAAATCGACTTCGGCAAAGCCGCTGCCGGTGCCGCGGCGCAGCAGGTTGCGCGGGTCGGAGGTGGGGATTTCACCGTCGGCGTCCGGCACCTTGGCTTCGCGGCCAATGTCGTTCAGGCGTGGCACGGTGCCGAACAGCGCCAGGCACAGGGCATCGAGCAGGGTACTCTTGCCGGCACCGGTGGGCCCGGTGATGGCGAACAGGCCGGCGCTGGCCAGCGGCTCGGCGGTGAAGTCGATGTCGACCGGGCCGGCCAGGGATGCCAGGTTCTTCAGGCGGATGGCGAGAATCTTCATGGCTGTTCCTCTTCTTGCTGCACGTCCTGCAACAGCAGGGCGAAGTCGGCCAGCGCCTGTTCGTCGGCGGGGTTGCCATAGGCCTGCTCCCAGGCGCGGCTGAACAGGTCTTGCGGGGTCATCTGGGCCAGTTCGACAAAGGCCAGGTCATCGTCTTCTGCGTTGTTGCGGCCGGCGTATTCGGCGCTGATGCGGATCAGGCGCACGGCCTTGCCTTGCAGTGCGGTTTCGATCTGCTGGCGCAGGTCGGGTTGCGGCTCATCCAGTATCACCCGCACCTCCAGCCAGGGCTGGCGGTTGGGGTCTTCGAGCAGGTCGATCACTGGCAGCTCGGCCAACTGCTCCAGCAGTTCGCCCAGTGGTGCCGGGCCGACCCGTTGCAGGGCTACGGCGCGCGGTACCGGGCGTGGTTCGACGCTGACCAGGCCGGTGCCGTCCAGCTCCACTTCCAGCACCTGGTGCGGGTAGTTGATCTCGGCGAACGACAGCGGGATCGGCGAGCCGCTGTAGCGGATGCGTTCTTCGCGGTTGACCTTCTGCGGCTTGTGCAAGTGGCCCAGGGCGACGTAGCTGATGGCCTTGTCGAACAGCTTGGCCGGCAGTGCCTCGGCGTTGCCGATGATCAGGCTGCGCTCGGAGTCCTCCGACACTGCGCCACCGGCCATGTGCGCGTGGCTGATGGCGATCAGCGCCTGGTCCTTCTTGCGCTTCTTTTGCGCGGCGGCGATCAGTTGCTGGTGCACCTGGGTGATGCCTCGCAGGTAGTCGTCACCCAGTTGCGGGCCGGTCACCTCGGCCGGGCGCAGGAAGGGCAGGGCCAGGCACCAGGCGGCGACCTTGCCACGGCCGTTGGTCAGCGGAATCAGCAGGCGCTCGGCGTCCAGCTGGCCCTCGTCCAACCAGTGCACACGGCCAAGGGCATGGGTGCGCAGGCGGCGCATCAGTGCCGCGGGCAGCTCGATGCGCGAGCCGGAGTCGTGGTTGCCGGCGATCATTACGATGTCCAGCTTCGGCTGTTGCTCGTGGGCCTGGACGATGAAGTCGTAGAGACGTTCCTGGGCTTTGACCGGCGGGTTGACCGTGTCGAAGATATCGCCGGCGATCAGCAACGCATCCGGCTGGCGCAGGCGCAGCTGGCCGAGCAGCCAGTCGAGGAAGCAGGCATGTTCGAAGTCGCGTTCCTGGCCGTGCAGGCTTTGGCCCAGGTGCCAGTCGGAGGTATGAAACAGACGCATGGATGACCTGTTGGTGTCGAGTCGAGCAAGCGGGGCTTGGCTTGGGTGATGGGTGTTGCGCAAGGGCGGTATGGTAACCCAAGCATGGGGCCGCTGTGCGGCACATAGCTGCCCAGTGCAAACTGGGTTTGAGGTGGTGCATAGTGCATGCCTTGATTCTTTCTGCGCCAGTGAGATCGAGCGCCGCCCGCGCGGCGCTTCGCGGGACAAGCCCGCTCCCACATTTGTTGCAACGTGGCCATGTCTGTTGGGCCATGGTTATCAGCCTTGTTGGTCTGACTCAATTTCTCGGCTGGCGCTGCTGCCGCCTCACCAGTCTCAAGACATGCACCAAGGCAGGCAACCATGGCCTGACAGGTTCGGCACGTTGCAACAAATGTGGGAGCGGGCTTGTCCCGCGAAGCGCCGCGCGGGCGGCGCTCGATC
>PJTS01000064.1_pt1 | contig 108077 bp, 99 predicted proteins | sample 1512251 | NCBI WGS metagenome assembly PJTS01 (sample SAMN08177686, study PRJNA422409) | Soil metagenome, whole genome shotgun sequencing project. | isolation source: Soil (2) enriched on wood chips: alkali lignin treatment | place: USA: Madison | collected 2015-01-15 | reverse complement strand
GCTTAAACATATTATCGAATCCGGGCAAATCGGGGAGCTAACTGCGCTAAGATATCAGGCAAGAGAACAAGACAATGGTAATGGTTCATTAATGAGAATATTGCCGCTTTTATTTGAAATCAAGGGGCTTAAGCCCGTGGAACAATTTGAGAAAATTTGGGAGGTGTCGGCCTTAACGCACAAGCACATACGCGCTGCCATGGCATGTTTTATCTATCTCAAATTAGCTGAACTCATTTTGCTAGGCTTGGCCAAAGAGCAGGCTTATACTGAAATGCGAAATCAAGTTTCAAAATTCTGGGTAGACAGCAATTTCCCTGACTCAGAAATCATTCATTTTAATAGTACGATTTTACATGACATTCGGTCTAAATCACATAATGAATTAAGGTCCAGTGGTTATGTGATAGATAGTTTAGAATCAAGCTTATGGTTTTTTATGGAAAAAGACAACTACAAGGATACAGTATTATCTATAATAAACCTTGGTGAAGATACAGACACCGGAGCTGCCATTGCGGGGGGATTAGCTGGTTTGTATTATGGACTGGAAAGTATACCTGAAGATTGGCTCCTGAACCTCGCCCGTTATGATGATATCAAATCGCTAATAGAAAAAATAGCGCGGAGATATTTGGATTAGAAATTTCGATAGGAATCTCTAGCACGTATAAGCTAGTTTCAAAAAGGTCAATTTAAAACATCGAAATATTTATTTTTAAAACTATTTCAAATCGACTGTTGTTCTTATTATACAAAGCGGCTATTAGTCACCTTTCGAAAGAAAGGACCAACATAAAAATTGGCGTCGTACAGTGAAAATCCAATCGTCTTAAAAAAACATTGGATGACGAAACAAAAAAGAGGAAACGATAGGAAACATAAAAATTACTGTACAAGTAAACGCTAAGAGAAAGGGTCTGATTTAACATCAGGCCCTTTTGACGTAAAAAACCATATCTCACTATATAGTACCCCATAAATTAACCATTAACCTGTACAATACTTTTATAGAATTTTGGTACATTTAAAAATATAAACCAAAAATATATTTTACTTGAATGAGCGCAAATGTTCCTATTGTTCGACAAGTCTCTTGGCCAGCTGTCTTAATCATCTCATTGGTATTAGCTGGTTTTATCGCTATTTCTGTATTTTTCTTTCAAATACATGGGATTATTATAGGTATAGCTTTCTTTTGGGCCTTAGCTGTCCTATTAAATCAGACAATTCCGACAAGCCACAACAAAGGGATGAAAGCTATAAAACGAAAGGACTTCAAAGTGGCCCTAGAATACTTTAAGCAAAGTGCTGATTTTTTTACAAAGTATGCTTGGGTAGATAAATATCGTGCTATAACATTTTTAAGTGCTTCAAAAATGTACTATCGGGAAATTGCACTTTGCAATATAGCATTTTGCTATGTACAGACAATGGAAGCAGAAAAAGCAAAATCAACCTATGAAGAAATTCTAAAAGAATATCCTGGCAATGGAATCGCTTATTATGCACTAAATTCAATCAATACGTTTTCGAAAAAGATTGATTAACAAGACCAAGTCCGACAAATTATTCTGATCTTGCCATAGATATGGTGCTTAAGTAAGCATCGAAATATCACTATTGCTATCCGCCGACCCAAATATCTCTTGTAGATTTTATTGAAAGAGCTTTTTATCAAGTAATTATGTTTTGCACCCCGCTAATACGATTGGTGAAAGACTACGGCTCAAAGCATGTTCGACCGTCTTCCTATCCTTATCTTTACATAATAGAATACGAATACATGTATTCTCGTTTGATCTGATGATGCATATTGAATATAAATTTACTCATCAAGGAAACAGTGTCCTTATTTTTTCTTTCGCAAAAAATGACCTTTGGTATCAAAATACAATTTATTGTCATTGGTTAATTCCAATTTATACCCTTTATTAGATTTATCTATGCTTTCGACACCTATGCCATTATAATTTTCTTTCAGGTAAGATTGAATGGACTGCGGAAAAAAACTGCTGGGCAGCGCAATACCGTCTGGTGCCTGAACTTCAATCCAGTTGCCTAACTTGCCAAAGTCAATTTCCGTATGATCAGCCAATATCACTTCGTGAAATGTCCCCGTAACGGTGGGTGATTTCTTTGTCTTTATTTCAAGTATCTGTACATTTGGAAAATATTCCTTAATAAATGCAAGTGCACTATCAGGTAAAGGAGTTTTTTCAAAAGAGGCTGATATAACTTGATTGTCCTTGCTCGCATTATAATCCCTATTATTCTGAGCTGCATTGGAACATGCACAGAAAATTAAACAGGTCGGTAGTACCAAAAATAGTTTCCACATGATAGTTTTTCTTATAACAACTTAAAATGCACGAAAATGTTTTAAGTAATATCCATCCCTTTTAAAAAATGGATTTTAAACCTGATCCTTCAGTTGCCATAGCGAAAGTGCATATGGTGACTAGTGCAAAAATATCGCATAATTATTAATTCGTAGCGTAGGTAATTTTATATCAATTATAAGGTCGGTAAATATGCAAATTACTACCACATGAATAGCGTCTAGTACTGATTAAATCGAGTTTGATCCGATCTGATATATTGGGGAACAACGGCCTTCCCGAGCCAAGAACAACAGGATATACCATTAATGCATATTCATCTATTAAATCTAACTTTGCGAGTTGAGAGACAATAGTACCGCTTCCGTAAATAAGAATATCACCCCCCAGACCACGCTTCAATTCCTCAATATCATGTTTATTGACCTCCCTAACAATTTTTGTATTGTTCCAATCAGCCTTGGCAAGTGATTTTGAAAAAACAATCTTAGGTGTATTGTTCATGAAATGAACAAACGATGGCCGATCCGATGCAGTCAAAATCTCATCTGACCAATATTGAAACATTACTTCATAGGTCTCCCTACCATAAATAATCGTATCCGCTTTATTCTGCCGCTGTTCATAAAAATCCTCGATTTCGCTATCCCAGGGAAACCAATCTGTTTCTCCATGAATACCTGCGATAAAACCATCAATCGATACCCAGTTTAAAAGGCTAATTTTTCTCATAATAAGCTTAATTTTAATTGTAATTTAGGATCGTGATTTTTTTCTACAAAACTATTTTTGAATAGAATAAAATTATAGATTTATAACCTTTAAGCACTTATCATAAGGCAAGAAAACAATTATGTTTCTTCCATAAATCTTTAAGTAAATTAGTGATTGATGAGGAAAACAGCCATTATCTACTCACATGATAAAATTATAGGCACTGCGGAACTGGAAGTCGGGGATTTCAGTATGGGAGGTCTATATGGAAGCTTTAACCCAAATCAAACTTATTTCAACCAAATTCAGAAACATGCCCAAGAATTTTTAAATACAAATGGTAAGAATATAAAAGAATGGATGTCCCTAAGATTTAATGTTCAACTTGAAAATGGAATGTTTTTATTTCCCGTAGGTGGTATCACGATTGAAGACAGCGAGGAACTACCAGAGATCGCTAAAAGAATCGATTTTGCGGGAATTGATACAAGAATAATCGAGGATTTTATTATCGAAAATCCGTCGAAAATCTTTGTGGAATCCCCTTGGGAGCCACTTACTATTGCCCAAAAATTGGCTTTTGAAGATAAGCTGCATAAAGAAGTCCATTCATCAGGATTTATACGGAATTATTTTCAGAGTCATTCCTCCAACCATATTTTAAAAGAAGCAATGGTATCAGCTTTGTCTATAAATGTTACCGCATCTGAGGTATTATTTGAAATACAGAGTAAGACAATCGATCAACGATTTGCTTTAATAGCATTCAAACAATCAGGTCTAGATAAAACCAGCTTGTTATCGGATATTATATTATTCCATGATTTTGAGGAATTCAAATATCTGAAGATGTATCCTGACAGAAACGAATGGGAAGATTAACTCACAATGATACACAAAAAATTAAAACCATATCTCGGGACCTGGCCCAAAAAAAATAGATGATTCCTCATCAAGAATAAAAACCTAGCCATTGATAAGGTTGAGGGTTGGTCAATTGAAAAATCGTCTTTTCTCGCTCATTCAAATTATCATAATAATTAGAGAATTCGACGATATATTCTTCTCCTGCCCCCATTTTCCAAAACATATCCATAGCGTCTTTATCTGGAAACTTAGACCAAGGTGTTAGCAGGGCATTTTCAAGCGGTTCGAAATGTCCGAATTGATTAAGCAAATCTCGTACTTCCATCAGTGCAAAACCCAACAGATTTTGCCCACGCCAACAATAGATATTTTCAATATCACTATCATCTTGTGACATCCCAATGCCCCAAATGTCATCAACAGGACTTGCTTCAACTAATAATCTACTTTCAGTATTCAACAGGTAAGCGGCTAACTCAGGATGCTGATTAAACTTATGTATATTTCCGAGCTTGACAATTTCAAACTTTCTTTCATTCCAAATCTGATCGTCATAACCAATAACCTGCCTTCCCAAATCTTTAGCCTCGCCTGGTTTATGACAATTGATAATTTTCTCAAAATTCCTTTTATCGCCAAACAGCAGTGCTTTGTGAGCCATCATCCAATGTTCGGCAGTCTTATAGGTTATATTATCAACCGTAAACGCGCTTTCATACCATTGACTAAAAATAAATTTACCAACACCTTGATGTTGATTATTAGAATGGCCCCAGAAGAAGATAAATTTGAACATATCTCCATTTTCAAACCTTTCTTTTAGCCATTTGATATTGTATTGTGACATAATGCCATTTCTATGCTAATAAAGGACTAATTTAAATATAATAGCTACCAAACAAAATAATATCAGGAAAATAGCGCATTCTAATATAGATGAAAGTAAAAAAGCCGCATCTTTCGATGTGGCTCTACAACATTTATATATTTATTGAGATGGCTCTTATTGATAGGAATGAATTGACTTGGACACCTTCCAATTCTCATTCTCGTAAACCAACGTCACAAGATCCGTCATGCTAAAGTTGTCAAATTTTAATACAATTTTTGCAATCATATAATCTGTCGATTTTTCGACGATCTTGATATTCACTTTGCAGTTCAGGATTTCTCCCTTTTGTTTTTTCAACGACTTGATCACTGTACTACGTCCGTAGGTCGATACATTGGCCGCCTGGATCTTTTGACTAAAATCTTCGGCAAACAACTGCTCTAAACCTACCGATTCTCCCTTTGTCGTTACCGCAACATAGTGCTCTAAGGCGAAGTCTGCCGTAGAAAGGTTGATGCTTACTTTCTCTGATTTGGAGCCTGGTCCTTCAGCTGCCATTGTGCATGTGGATACAGCAAATAAGACTGCTGCTGTTAATGTTTTGACTAATCTTTTCATAATGTCTTTTCCATACTAATGAGTGCATAAAGCATATAGAATCCGTTTTATCAACCGCATGCCAAATACTATACCAGTCGCCACAATAAGCCCATTTATATCTCCTAAGCGCTTCAATGGCCTTTTTTAGATCTTCTTCTAAAAAAGAGATGTACGCATACGAACAGTTTATAAACATATTGTCCGCATACGTACAGCGCATCAAGAGTCTAACAAGAGATTAACTATAGTGAATGTTGGTGGTATTCCTTCGAAAAACTGGGATATTTGAAAATAGAGATTTCGGAGTGGAGCTGAACAGGCTTCGTCAGTTGTTTGTTGAGCTATAGGAAAACTCCTTTTACTTTAGCCACTTCTAGATTAAAAATCCATCCATGGAGAGATTTAAGGATAGGTTAATCGCTATGGTCAGTGATGGCTATTAAAGTCTGAATAATCTGCCAACTATGCTAACTATATAAATTAAGATATAGAAAATAAAAATAAACACAAAAAGGTTTATTATACGATTTAGTAAATACAGAGGAACTTCAGAAAGCTCAATTTCCCCAAAAATAAGATCCAAAAATGTATAAACAAACACTAGTATCAAAAGATACTTTATCATAATCCATAGTGTTGTATTTTTTTTCATTTTAGTTATATAGATACCCTTATCTCCCCTATATTTATAGACATCGCTAGACTCAATCATGCTACACGAATAGGTTAGCCTGTCGTGTAAATTATAAAAATAGCCACCAATATTAAAACTGATATCACAACCGCTGCTACGGTAGACCTAGCTCTATATTTGAGATCTTTTGGAAACATTAGCTGGCGAATAAGAGCTAAGCCGACTGCACCAACCCCCGAAAGAAACAACCTGATATAAAAGCTACTGTCACTAATATCCATATAGTTTCCGCCGATATAATCAATAATAAAAATCTGTAACACCGTGAAACCTATTGCAAATAACAAAGAGGCGACTGCACCCTTGATGTCTTTTATTTTTACAAAATTTAGCACTTGAAGTATAGCCCCGAAAATAACTCCAAAAAATAGACTAAAAAATAATATTGCACTATTTTTATATAATTCGATGGCATTTTCATCGGTTGTAGCTCCTTCGTCCCAAGAATTCTCCTCTGCAAACTCCGCCTCTCTCTTCTTATTCACCAGTACTTCAATCTCCTCCGATTCATCTGGAGTAAAATTCCGTCCCCTTTCTTTTAAAATCTCATAAGCATATTGAACCGCATCAGCTACTGATCTACTATCCGGTTTTATATACTTTTCAAGCTCAATGTCCGAAAGCTTTTTGATAACATTTCTATTTACCATAAAATTTAATAATCCTTTACATTGTTGCATAGAAGAACAGTAGTCCAATTGCCCCAACTATTTGTTATATTTCCCGCGAAATACTGTTTTGAAAAAAGATAATTGCACCTTAATATTCCTAATTAAGCTAAATTTAAACAACAGTGTTTATTGTTTTTGATATTATAAAACTTAAACAGCCCTTGGCATAAAATTCAGATTGTATGCTGCAATAAAATTACATCGATTTCAATTTAAAAATATATCAATTCAAAAAAATATTTATTTCCAAAACGATTTTTAAACGACAACTGTTCTTATAATAGAAAAAGGCTATTAGCTACCTTTCGAGAGAAAGGTCCAACATAAAAATTGGCGTAGTACAGTGAAAATCCAATAGGCTAAAAACATTGGATGAGGAAACGATAGGAAACATAAAAATTGCTGTACAAGTAAACGTTAAGAGAAAGGGTCTGATTAACCATCAGGCCCTTTTGAAGTAAAAAAGCCACATCTTCTGATATGGCTTACAACTTATATATTTATTCTAGATGGCTTCTTATTTATAAGAATTGACAGATTTGGACACTTTCCAGCTGTTACCCTCACGTACCAAAGTCACAAGATCAGTCTTCGTGAATTCTTCAAAAGCTAAAGTAACCTTGGCTACCATAAAATCCGCTGATTCTTCAAGGATTTGTGTACTTACCTTACAATCGAGTTTCTTTCCCTCCTGTTTTTTAAAGTAGTTAACCACTTCTTCACGGCTATGTGTTATCCCTTTGGAAGAAGATTGAATATTTTGGCTGAAGTCCTCGGCAAACAATTGCCCTACTCCAGCTGATTGACCTTCGGTAGTGACCGCAACATAGTGTTCTAGGGCGAAGTCCGCTGTTGAAAGGTTAACGGCTACTTTTTCTGATTTTGAACCTGGTCCTTCAGCTGCCATAGCTAATGTCGATACTGCGATTAGGACTGCTGCTGCGAATGTTTTTACTAATGAGTTCATAATGTCTTTATTTTATATTGTTAGTTTTTTAGTTTCTTTTCTAATTGTCGCAAGGATATTGATTTTGTTGCATCATTTCCTTGTAGACTCTGAATCAAAACTACAACACAATAGGTCCTTAGCATACAGCCTTTAGACTAACATTACGGAAAACTCGGCGAATAGCGAAAATGGAGCGGTGAATGCTCCGAGCATAGCGCAAACTTTTAATAACCTTTTTCCAAAGAAACTTCGTTGAGTAAAGGTCGTCCTTCAGTCATTCTTCTATAATTATCCACTACCTGTAGGACCGAAGAACTAATATTTGTCCTACTTGCAACATGTGGAGTTATAAAAACAGAACTGCAATTCCAGAACGGATGGTCTTCGGCTAATGGTTCTTGATGAAATACATCGAGGTAAGCGTTAGCAATTTGCTTCTCAGCGATTGCTTCTAATAAATCTTCATCAACAAGATGTTCGCCTCTACCGACGTTAAGTAGAACTGTTCCCTTGGGACATAAACTGAAAAGATCATGGTTTAGAATTCCTCTTGTCGCATCAGTCAATGGCAAAACATTCACAATAAAATCTGTTTTCTCAACGGCCAGGCCAAGTCCCGCAATCCCCGTGAAAGAGTTTACCCCTTTTAGATTTTTAGCTGAATTCGACCACCCGTTTACCTTGAAACCCAACTGGGCTAACCTTTCAGCTACATAACCGCCGATTTCACCCAACCCTAAAATCGTTACACAAGTTTGACCAATAGATTTATATACCAGGGGCTGCCAATGTTGTTTCGCTTTTTCTATGGCATAAGCCGAAAAATTCTTCATCGAATGCATCAAACATGTCAAAACGTGCTCAAACATATCACTTTTTAACATGGGGTCTACAATCCTACAGGTCTGGATATGTGAAGGTATAGATTCAGGAAATAAATGATCTATCCCAGCTCCTCCAGACTGGATAACTTTTAGATTAGGGAAATGACTATAATAATCTGCCTCAGGCTTCCAACAAAGTGCAAACTCTACCTCGTCATAATTCTCAATATCAGGATAGATCTCAACGTTTATTTCGGGTAAATGTTTATTGATTTCGAACTTCCACTCTTCAGCCCGACCACTACTTAGTACCAATGCTATACTCATATTGCTTTCATTTATACGAAAATAACATTTATCCTAAAAATAGTAATGTACTTATTCCAGAATAGCTTTATTATCTGGTAACCTGGGATTCACCCCTTAGCTGTTTATTTTTGGAAAACGTAAAAAAGGAAACGATAGGAAACATAAAAATTACTATACAAGTAAGCGCTAAGAGAACAATCTAATATTAATTTCAAACCAACTATTTGCTCGAGGTATTCCATTTTTTGATAATTTAGAGTCATCAAGAATCATTTAACTGACTTGTAAAAGTTTAGCTAACAAAATGTAAACAGAAACGAACATGAGAAGACTATTACAATTGGCACCTTTATTCTTATTATTGGTAAGTTGCTATACATCGAATAAAAAGACAGATTTATTACGGAATAAAATAGCTCAGTTCGTTTCAGATAGAGACGCAATTGTTGGTGTTTCTATCATCGGAAATAATGGTCAGGACACAATCTCCTTAAACGGAGATCGGCGGTTTCCAATGCAAAGTGTGTTTAAATTCCATATCGCATTGGCTGTACTGTCTGAAATTGACAAAGGAAATCTTTCGCTGGATAAAAAAATAGAGATAGGTAAGGATGAACTTTTACCTGCAGATTTTTGGAGTCCATTGAGAGATGAAAACCCCAATGGTGGAAGTTTTACAATTGAAAAATTAATCCAATATACCGTTTCCCATAGCGACAATACGGCTTGTGATGTGCTGATTCGGCTGATCGGAACGCCCAAAACCGTTGAAGATTATTTCAAAAAGAACAATATCAAAGAAATACAAATTACATATAATGAAGAAGAGATGCAGGCCAAGTGGGAAAATATGTTTCAAAATTGGACTACCCCAAAAGCTGCAAGTGAGACGATAAAAATGTTTTATGAGAATAAGAACAATTTACTTTCAAAAAGCAGTTATGATTTTTTTTGGAAGACTAATATAGAAACAACAACTGGGGCAAATCGAATAAAAGGACAATTACCAAAAGAAACAATTGTAGCTCATAAAACCGGTTGGTCCGGAACAAATAAAACAACTGGCATTACTGCAGCTGTAAACAACATTGGTCTTGTATTTTTACCCAATGGTGAGCATTTTATTATTAGTGTTTTTGTGAGTGAATCAAAGGAAAATTTCGATGCCAACGAGAAAATTATCGCCGACATTGCTAAAGCCACTTATGATTTTTATACCAAGCAATAATCAATGAAAAAACTGAAGATAAAGAACTTGCCAAAGAATTCAAAACATGTCATATAGTCCCTGCCAACGACAATAAGTGTTTAACAGATCCCAAAACGCTCAAGCCTACGAGTGCAATAAGCTCCTAAGCGATGGATGTTGAATTAACCAACAGAAAAACGCGGTCGACGGTGGAAATCGGGAGATCAACTATTTATTCTCAAATACCGGATTTCACCATTACATTTCCAAGTGTATCTACAGTCTCAAGAATTGCCTGATTATTTTTATCGACCATAATACGGATTCGAGGTCTTCCTTGACTGTCATGTATAAATAGACCGATCTCATCCTTATAATTTTTACCTAAAAACATACGGTCAGTCGCCAGAAGACCTTCATTACGCATAATCGTTACTGCTGAATCTCGTACTTGTTTTGAATCCGAAGTAGTCAGCTCTTTATATCTATCTTGTCGCTCCGCAAAGGCATCTTCTTTCCCATAACTCCATAATTGAAGGCCATATTTCCTTTTCTTGGTCTGGGTATCCTCCATATACTGTAACTGCATGATCTGATCATCCTGATATTTATCTATGGAATACACCATCCCAGCACTCTCTTTGTCATTATCGTATACAAGTCCGCCACATTCATCTCCATCGCTGTTAAAGAAAATCAATCCGGCCTCTCTTTCCCTTGGTTCGAGATCCTTTTTGAGCATTCTTCCAGGATGCTGCCGAGCCTTATTACTCAATACCATTTTAATTGTACCATCGGCCTCCCGAATATTTATCCTTTCGACATCAAGAACAGATCCGCTTCTGTCGTGGTTTAATACAGTAAATACAGTTACTATCATTCCTAGAAAAAGGACTAAGCATGCACCTATAAGTAGCTTAACTTGTCTTTTCAATTTCAAAATCTCTGAATTCATAATTGATTAATTTAATGGATATCGTTGAACCACCCCGTAAGATTAATATCGTTTCTCTTTCACCGAAGACAAAATCTATAACCTTAATAATCAAAGCTATAAAATAATATTCTTTCATTTACATAAAACCATAGGAAAGTAATCTTAGGGCGCAACAAAAAGGCCACATTGTGAAATGTGGCCCTAAATAAGCTTACGCCCCATCTGTGATCAGCCGTAATGATTTGTTTTGTATAGAACCTACTAATACCCGAATTTTGCTAAGCGGCCGTACATCTCCACAAAAGCACATTGATCCAACAACCACTTGGATTTTTTGGGTTTCTCCAATGTCCAATCAGCATCAAACAGCCCATCTTGATCGCGCATTTTATGCCATGCCAGATCAAGATTTTTCGCAAAAATGTCCATGTATTTTCTATTCCCATCTTGTTCGAACAAACTGATATATCCCCGCATCATCACAGCATGGAACCAGACATTACTGTTTTTTAAGATTGGAAAATCAATTCCGTCTCTGGTCTGAAAAAAATAGCTTAAACAAGCTTCAGCCAGCTGCTGTGCATCCATCAGATACTTTTTTTCCTTTGTCAGTTTATAAAGCAAGGCCGCAGCCTGCAACATCTGGCCTGAATTATAGGAATATTTGGCTTTATCTACCTTACCATTTAGATGTATATTATCCCAATACAGCTTGTCATCTGGATCTTGCAAACTTGCTTTTGTCCATTCATATAGCCGTCGACCTTCATTTAGATAATTCTTCTCCTTAGTTGCTTCAAACAGTTTTAGGGCAAACACAGCTGCTGGAGCATTCGAACAGGCATTTTTAGATTCCTTTTTTTGCTCACACCAATAAATACCACCGCCAAGCTTGTTATCTTCACCACTCTTCACAAAAGCCCATATTTCTTTTGCATTTTTGAGGTAATCAGCTTTTTTGGTCTGGATATAGCTATCGGTAAAATCAATACCCAACCATATATTGTCATCGTAAAAACGGTCTGATGCCGGTGCGGAATTGATATAAGAGGCATAACCTACAGGTACACGCTGTTCATCTCTATATTCACGGAGTCCTACCAGTACCTTTTGATCCAATACTTTCTGATGGTCGGCTTTATCCTTTGACAGTTCCATCAATGCATTTACGGCCGAGAAACTGCCCGAGAAAGGCCAGAGATAGGCGTATTTTTTCTGCTGCCCTGCTTGTTCATTATTATTCAGATAATCTGCTTTAAAATTTTCATCAAAAGGATATTTTTCGATCAATAATTTATTTTCAGCGCCCCCATATTTGTTATAGACCACATCTAGGGTCTTTTGCGCACGTTCGGAAAATTGATCTTTTTTAACTTGTGCATGCGTCGTCAAATAGCATAATCCTGTCAAAAGTAATGTCGTCGTTATCTGGTTTATTTGTTTCATTTGCATCTATTAGTTTAATGAAGCCATCAGGAACTAATGTTCATCTAATGGCTCCGAGGTATCCAATCTGTTATTTTGACCTTATCTGATAGCGTGCCAGCCCTTCAAACAGCATGGCAGCACTGGCGTAGGCTGAAATTTCGCTATTACCAATCGGCGGCTGAGACCAGGAAGAGCCAAATAATAGCGTCGGTAAGCTGGTTCCTTTGGTCCAGGCAATTTTACCGTTGTTAACCAAAAACTTCTCAAACTTTGCGCGATAATCTGCATCGATTCCCTCCAGGTTCAAATATTCAACAAAATACCGGATGAATATACCCTTAAACAGCGCACCGTCACCATTACCTTCATCGCGCAAAATATTATTCCCCACATCTATACAGCGGGTAATGGTGTAATAACTAATTTTCTGCGCATCGACCAGATAGATCTGATCTTTGGTAATCTTAAAAAGCTCCACAGCCGTACCAAGAAAAGTTCCCTGATTATAGGTCAACGTGGTTACATCAACCGCATCTGTCTCTCCATTGATATTATCGTACACAGCACCTGAAGAAGGGTTATATAAGGTAGCTTTCTGCCATTCATAGATCTTTTTGGCCCAGGTCAGGTAGTTTTCATTTTTTGTTAAATTATAAAGTCTAGCCGCAAGAATGCTAGCAGGTCCATTAGAACAAGCATTCTTGCTGTATAACATATCCTTGCGCCAGGCCAATCCACCGCCAGCATATTGTTCATTCCAGGCTTTCAAAATATCAGTCCATAACAGTAGTACCGCATCGAGATATTTTTGCTCCTTAGTCGTCTCATATAGTCGCAGCATAGTCAAGGCATTCCACTCCATATCATCATAGAATACATTATAGTAAGTGTTGCCATTTTTAACCTTGACACCCTCAAACCACTTACTGAAATAGGCGCTGTATTTAGCGTCCTTCGTCCGTTGATAAGCATCAATAACTACGTCCATCGCGTGGGCATTGGGCCAGTACTGAAAGCCCTGATCCGATTGGTTGATGGCGTTGTTAAAATATCCCGCTTCATTCCAGAAACCAGAGATCATTTTGTCGGACACCTGCGTAGCCACCTCTGTCCAAGATTCCTGAATCGTATCGTCGTATAAATATGTATCCTCGACTTTTGTGCACCCAAACAGTAAGAACAGCATGGATGAGATTATCACTATTTTCTTCATCATTTCCTCTTTTTAATTTGGAACTACTGCATGTGTATAATCTTTGTCCCCTTGTAAGATCATAGAGATTTTGGTCGGACGCCCATCTACAGCATCCACAAATTTCCATTTGTCATCCCATTGCGAAAGATTTGGTAATATACGGACAAAGTAATACGATGGGGATGAAGAACTGTTTGGTGGGCTATCGGTACCCGTCTGGGTCCCCAATTGCACAGTCTCTGCCTTTCCTGCCTTGACCGTTTCCATCTGGAACTTATAGCGTTGGTCGCGCCCCCAGCTTTCCTGCTTAAAGTTGATAACACCTGTTGCCGACCAGATACCCTTGCCTTGATAAGGGAGATCCAGTACCACCGCACCTGAAGGTGAGAAATAAACCCCCATGCTTTTGATTTCAGAATAGGTAATCGTCGAAACGTTGAAATCAATTCGAATTCGATACACCGCAGTCTTGGCAACGGTATTGCTACCGGTCTCTTCTTCTTTTATCTTGGCTTGATCTTCGGAATAGAATACACGTCCATCTGCCGATTTACGATCTGTAAAGATATATTTTTTACCGGCTTCCAATTTTGTAAAAATCTCATATTCACCATTACCAACAAGCTTAAACGGTATTGCTTGAGCAATAGCGGCACCGTTCTCAGCACCTTCACCAGTGATAAACAATTCGTCTGGAATATCTGCAAACCCTTCCAGCGTTTTGATGTTCAGATTTTTTTTCACGTTACTCAACACACGTTTCATGCCCCGTATGGAATACACGGACCAACTGATGTCACCACTTGTACCGGGTTCTATCCCAGCCTTGGCAGCCACCTGATTCAATATTTTGTGACTGATATTTGCGCCATTTGAATTTCCATTATTGTCGGAAGTGACGGTATAAAGCGGCTTGCTGAAATCGCCATTTAGCTTATCAAAAACAACTTCATATTGGGCAGCTCCCCCATCGGCGACCAGCGCAGACTCCCATTCAAAATACAGAGCCGCAGAACTCGAGCTCAATAATTTGACTGCCTTCCCATCTGTCGGTGCATATAAATTCTCCACAGCGGATACATCCGCATCCGAGTATTTCATATCGTCTTTTTTGCAGGAAACGATGCTCGCAACCAATGCGAGCATTGCTATAACTTTAAAATACCATTTCATGTCTTTATCTTTAATTTTGTAGTTCAAAACGGACGTTGTTCACGCTATCGTTTGCAACGGTTTGTTTCGATTAAATTTTAGTTTGAATAGCCTTGATTATTGGGCAATAGGTTTTTATTCAGGTCAATCTGTGTCCTTGGCACCGACCATAGATAATCTCTACTCTCGTCAAATCGTCTAATATCCAATTTGATATAGCTATTGTTACCACCATATTTAGCACCAGTTACCTGTCCATCCAGAAAGGTTTTACCTGCTTTCCAACGTACGATATCATAGTAACGCAGCCCCTCCAAAGCGAGTTCGCTTCTTCGTTCATTTCGTACGATCGTTTTCAGATCACCGGTCATAGGAAAGTCCAGTGCTTTGCCCACCACAAAGCCAGCTCTTTTGCGGATAGGTTTGATTGTCATATCCCAAATTGTGGCATCGAGCTGCCCCAGCGCCTCTTTCGCTTCGGCATACATCAATAAGATATCAGCATATCTGAACATAATAATATTGAGCCCGGCATCGTATTTTACCGTTGCTGTCACATCGTAATATTTCTTTACATAATAGCCGGTTGCAGAAGCATTAGCACTCGCTCCCTGATACTCATCCAAGCGCTCTTTATCTGTTCCTCCGGAGCCTGGTTTGATAAAAATTTTACGGACTGTCCCATCAAAGTCAGTCCATTGGCCGCCATGAAAAACAATAGTTGCCGCCATCCGTGGGTCTCGATTTATGTAAGGATTATCACTGTTGTAGTTAGGATCCGCACTTATGGTATTTCCATCAAGGGTGATATAGTTGTCAACAAGGCTCTGCAAAGGGGCATAACCATTCAGTCGTGCCTGAGCAGAAATCGGAGCCGCATCATAGAGTTTATTCCAGGTTTTCAACTGTGGTACATAGCCGTAATCCAGAATAACCTCCGAATTGTATTCCTTTGCTGCAGTAAACAATTCCGGATAACTATCGAAAAGCGCATATGTCCCAAATTCCCCTTGTTTCTTGATCAAGTTCTCACAATACTGCAATACTTTGTTCCAGTTGCTCTCATAGAGAAAAGCCCGTGCCTGAAAAGCTGAAGCCGCACCTTTTGTAATTCGACCTCTATCATCGGCAGGCAACACATCTTTGCTGGGCAGATCAGCCATACATTCATCCAATTCCTGATGGATAAATGCCATGACGGTTGCCTTGGCCGTTCTTGGAACGATTTTAGATTCCTCTAGGGAGATGTCTTTGGTAAAGAAAGGAACATCGCCGTAAAAATTGACCAGTCTAAAATAGAGGAATGCTCGGATAAATCGTACCTCCGCAATCCGGCGTTTTTTGAGCACAGCATCCATTCCGGGGACACGATCTACATTTTCAAGGTAGACGTGGCAGGTCTTGATGCCGCCATAGAGATCGGACCATTCCGAAGCAAAACGTCCCAAGGTAGGGTCAGCAGTTCCATTGCGGATAGCGCGTTGGTCGGTATTTGACCGCCCTTCAAAAATATTATCACTTAGCGCTTCATCATTCCATAATCGGTCGGCTGAGAAGAGTTGATTATAGGCCATGTTGACCATTTTTTCTGCATTTTCTGGATAATCCCAAAAGTTCTCATCCGTAAATCTATCTGTTGGCAAGGTATCCAACTTATTGCAGGAAGTGAAATGAACCACAGCCATTAAACTCAAGCCTCCTATAAGTAATTTATATAGTTTCATCACATAAATGGTTAGAATTGAATATTTAATCCGCCGCCATAATATTTCAACGTTGGATAATTGCGGGCACTATTGGCTGAACCTCCCATATTGGAGTCAAATTCGGAAGATTCGGGGTCTATCCAGGAGTTTTTGCTCAATGTCAGCAAATTTTGGGCATTAACAAAAAAGCGTACCCGCTGTAGCCCCAATTTGGATGTGACATTCTTTGGTAATGTATATCCTATTTGAAGATTTTTCAGACGTGCATACTTCCCATTGAAAAGATAGAGATCAGAATCTTTCCCAAAGTTGTTTGTTGAGGCTGTAGATCCATTGGCGGTAAGTCGAGGCCACTGCCCATCAATATTTGTCGGCGTCCAGTAATCAAGTTGATGTTGATAAATAGCATACGAATAATTCTGGTGAAAGGGCTCGATCAGCTCACCGCGGATCATCATATCCCGTTTACCAACACCTTGCCAGAACATGCTAAAATCAAAATCCTTATAACTGAGGTTATAGGTCAGGCCGAACGTAAATCGTGGGAAACCATTCCCCAGGACAAATCTATCCCGTGCATCGATCATTCCATCATTATTGCGATCCACATATTTGACATCTCCTGGTCGCAAGTCCGCGGCTGTGATACCACTTGGCAGGGCCGAGGTCTCGATATCCGAAATATTCTGGAAGAGTCCAGCCATTTTGTAGCCATAATAGGAATTGTACGGCAGACCGACACGTGTCAATTTGGTAATATTATCTACTGTTGAAATCCGGTCATCTCCTGGCATGGAGACAATCTCATTGTGACTGTCACCTATATTGGCATTGATCTGATGCTGAAACTCGCCTGTTTTAGCGTGATAGGTCAGATTGATCTCCCAGCCTTCATTGTTCATTTCGCCCAAATTCTGGTTTTTTAATGAGGTCCCAAACACGGATGGGATCTGTGGTGACATCAGAATATCTACTGTTCGCTTCTTAAAGTAATCAAAGCTCGCTGTCAGCTTATCCTGAAAGAAAGTTGCATCAAGGCCAACATTGAAATTATAGGTTTTCTCCCAGCGCAAATCCAAACTGGCATAATTAAATCCCGCGGCAGCTACTGGCTTATTATTAAATCCATAGCTGTTTGGATAGGATTCATAAGTAAAATAATATGAATAGTCATCCACGGCCTGATTTCCCAGTACACCATAGGTGGACCGAATCTTGAGGCTACCGACATGCTCCTTATACCAATTCATAAAAAGCTCTTCCGATGCTCGCCATCCAAGTGATCCTGAGGGAAAGAATCCCCAGCGGTTTGCTTTTGAAAACTTGGAAGATCCATCGTAGCGAAAGCTGAATTCGGCAAAATACTTACTTTCAAAGTCATATCCGGCACGACCGAAGATTGAGTTGATGCTATTCTGTAAAGTTCCATTTGGTGTGACACGGGCACTAGCGGGATCGATAACTGTTCCGGTAGTCGGTGTTCCCAGCACTGGATCGGTAAACTTCATTTTAAGTTCATTCTGTCTACGCGTATAGGACTCATTGGATGCACCAATCAAACCTGAAACATGATGACTCCCGAAGGTCTTGTCATAATCCAGCAGTAACTGAAAATTCAGCAAAGAAGCTTTTTCATTAAAATCTTCTGTATTACGATCTGAATTTACGAACACCTGTGGCTGCAATGCGTCAGGGTTGGAATACAAGGGTACTTGGATCCGTCGGATAAAACGGTGGTCTGCGTAGATATCTGCGCCAAAAATACCGCGCAGCTTCAGACCGTCGAACAGCTTGGCCTCGAGATTCAGATTGATGTTAAAATAATCATTGTCATTTTTAATATAACCACCTTCATTAAGTTCAGCCAGCGGATTTTGATCTGTGAGTGCGTTATTGACCAGATATTTTCCATTATCTGCCCGCATTCGATAATAATAATAAGAAGGGAGGCGAGAAGCATTGATGATAGCACTTCCGGCTGTATTGCTCATATTGTTGTTACGTGTATACGCTAAAATTGAGGTCAGTTTAAAACGGCCGATCTCAGTACTGAGATTAGTCCGTAGATTATAGCGTTTTATCCCAAAATCCTGTCCAACAAAATTGCTAGGCTGGTTATAAAAGCCTCCTGAAAATAAATAAGAACTTTTTTCACCACCACCCGTGACGTTGATATTATATTTTTGTTGAAATGAATTTTTCATGATTTCCGGCAAATTCCATTTTTCGATATCCTGATGTGCATACAGATCAGCAATCGCTTCTGGTGAAAACTGTGGATCCATTCCTGAGTTGGTGAGCGCGAGATTACGTAAGGTCGCGTTTTCATAGCCAGCGACTGGGGAAAACAAGATTTTGGGTTGTTGCACACCCCATTGCGTCCCAATCGTAACCGAGGGTTTCTGATTTTGGCGTCCCCTTTTTGTGGTTACCAAGATGACACCATTTGCTGACCGTGAGCCGTAAATAGCTGTGGAACCTGCATCTTTGAGTACAGATACTGTTTCAATATCGTCCGGATTGATCTTGTTCAGGGTTCCACCTTCGGTAATAATTCCGTCAATCACCACTAGTGGCGCATTACTATTTACGGTAGATATTCCACGGATATTGATGTTCATTGAATTATCGTTTGGATCCATACTTTTCTGTTGAATGGTCAAACTTGGAGAAGCGCCCTGAAGGGCCTGTGTGACGTTGCCGACCGGTCGGTCCTGAAAGGTCTTTGCACCGATCTGATCGACGGCACCGACAACGCGCTGCCGGGTCGTGGTACCATATCCGATAACGATAACTTCTTCCAGCTGGCTATTGCTACTTTTCATCAGCACATGTAACTGCCCCAATTCCTCTGTACGCATAGAAGCCAACTCCACAAGCTGCTGATCGTACCCGACAGAGGAAAATATCAGCGTGGATTTTGGAGAAAGATTACTGATCGTAAAACTACCATCAGCGGCAGTGGAAGTTCCAGCTGATTCATTTCCTTTTACACGAACGGAAACGTTGGCAAGCGGTTCACCACGCTCATTGGTTACCCGTCCCTTGATCATTGTCTGAGCTGGCACCGTTTCATGCTGTACCGATGGGCCTATGCTTGTAGACCGGGGCTTGTCTCGAATGACGACCGTCTTACTCTCCATCTGATATGACAGCGGTTGATCTGCAAAAAGCTGAACCAGTACATCTGACAACATACGGTCTTTTACTTTAATATTGACAGGTTTAGCCGCCGACATTTGCCGTTCTGTATAGAGAAAATTGTACCCTGTCTGTGACTTGAGGTCCTTAAATATTCTTTTAAGGCTCATATTGGAGTATTCCAATGTTACCTTTTGTGCAAAAGTCGAAGCGCTAACCTGCATAAAAGTAACCAAGAGAATTATGGTCGTCAATCGCATAATAAGCCATAGTTTACGGAATAGCAAATATGCTATCACCTTTTTTCTGATATAATTTTGATACATTTGCAAGGTTTAATTTGCAGTATATTTGAGTCGTCCAAAACAGAAATATAATGCAGATTGGATAGTTAAAATTTAATTGTCCCAAACAGCAACCGAGTCCTTCGGGATCTTGGTTGCTTTCTTATAGCCCACCGTGGTGACTATTCGTTTTGTATATTTCTATTCATCAGTTTCTTTTTTAGGTATTTATAATCAATTATTTATTAAATAATTACGGAAGAACATATAGGGTTTTCCCTTCGATCCTGAAATGGACTGCCCCCGTATTTTCAAGCAGATTTAAAACTTGCTTTACGTCATCAAAGCGGGATATCCCTCCACCGAATTTCTCCGTTGTTTTTTTTCCCTGATAGATCACATCCACGTTATACCAGCGTGCTATTTTGCGCATTACACTTTCGATATCATCCTCATCAAACATAAATTCGTGATTGGTCCACGCAATTATTGGCGCTGTATCTACTTGCTGTAATTTAAGCGTTCCGTTGGCGTTAAGGCTAGATTGTTGTCCTGGAAGTAACCGCAGTTTTTGGTTGCTGGAAGATACTTCGACACTCCCTTCCAAAAGTGTAGTCCGCAATGCAGATTCATCAGTGTAGCTATTTACATTAAAATGGGTTCCCAGTACTTTGATCTGTTGACCGGATGTCTTGACAATAAAAGGATGCTTGGGGTCCTTTGCTACCTCAAAATAGGCCTCTCCAATCAATTCCACTTCCCTTTTTCCCTTATGGGCAAACTGCATTGGATACTTAAGGGCTGAGGCAGCATTGAGCCATACCTGTGTACCATCTGGTAACTTAATCCGATAGGTTTCCCCTTTGGTTGTTGATAATATGTGATTGCCAGACCCACCACCCGCATTTTTCCCTACTTCATAGATCAATTGTCCATCATTACTTTTAGAAATCTTGATGCCCATTTCATCTGCAATCTGTCCATTCATGGTCTCCTGTAAGCGAATCTGATCGCCATTGGCCAGGGTTAAGGTCGCGGATTGTTTTCCTGGTGATATCAACTCTTGCTTAGACTGTTGGTTTACGGAATCACTTACACCATTAAAAAACCACCAGCCAGCAAACGATATTCCAATGACAGTAGCGGCAACAGCGGCAATACGTTTCCAGGACCACAATGATCTCGCTTTTGGTTTATTTATCTGAAGATGTAAATGCTCCCAGGTGTTATCCAGTACCAGCAGAAGTTCGGGATCCTGAAGCAAGACCTGATCTACAGGATCATCCAGGACTTCCTGGATCAGTTCCTGCAGTAGTATTCGGTCTTCCCCCGATTTTATATAAGACAGAAAAGCGCGGGAATTTTCCTCACTGAGTTCTCCATGTATATACTGCCTTAACGTATATTGAAGTATTTTTTTTTCCACAATTGGTTATCGTCTTTTTAGCTAATACACTTCAAAAGCAACGATCATCTGCTCCCGTTGCAATTTTATTTTATATTTTTTCAGCCTAAAGAAAATAATAGGGATCAATGATGTTGAAGAAGTATAGATCAATGATGTTGAAGAAGTATAAAAGAGGCTATTAGCAGCGTGGATTTATCCAAAACACCATGTCTTTCTTTGATATATTTGGTAGCTTTTACAATATGGTCATTAATCGTCGAAGTCGAGATTCTTAATAAGGTACTTACTTCAGCGTAGCTTTTACCTTCGATCTTACAAAGCTTGTAGATCAGTCTGCGTTGGGGAGGAAGCTGTTCAATCGTCCGGGAGAGCCATTGTTCGTCCTGTTTTTCGTCTAATTGTTCTTCTACATGGCTATACAATTGTGTATTATGGCGACTAAGGTAGGCTTGAATCTGTTTCTCCAGATTATTTTTACGGATAAAGTTATATACAGTATATTTTGCAATCTGAAACAGATAGGATCGAAAAGACTGTTCGGGATCAATTAGCTCCCGCTTATCCCATACTTTTATAAAAACTTCCTGTAAGAGCTCGGCAGCATCCTGTTCGGACTTGACCATTTTACGAATGTTGAGATAGATTCGGCCACTGTAGAGGGTATAAATTTGACGAAAAGCTGTTTGGCAGCCCGAACGCAGGGCCAACAGGTTTTCCTTCTCTTCAATATGATCATATCTCGGTTTATACATTGTCACTCTGGTGAAAATATAAAAAATGGGTCACCAAATCTTAGACCTTTCTCTCATAGTGATGACAAAATAGCAAGAACTATCCCCTTCGTTGAAAAGTAAAAATGCTATAGCTTTATCGTATTTGGTTATCCTCTATCCATCTTAGGTTCATTCAATACATTTATTATCACCATAAAATCCGATAATAAACTCGCGTCGGTATTCCGAAAAATCGAAACTCCAACACGTCTACAACTTAGCTATTGATACATCCATAAGATTGAATAAAACAAATATAAAAAAAACTAAAACGGTTTTGCTTATTTCAGAAGAAAATTAAAAAATGAGCAGGCCGCAGCAATTGCCTCCCAGCGGATTTTACAAATTGTCCTTTGTCTTAGAACAACGAGGAAACAAAGTATGGATAGGTTCCTATTATCTTGCGATTTCATAGGGACTTTAAACAGACTTTACTCGGACCTCATTTGGATAAAAGCGAATAAAGTCTGCTTCAAATACGAATAATATAGCTATGAAATAGGTATTATTTAGAAAAGAATCTCTTACCTGCTCCCTTGAAAAACAGAAAAAGCCAGATCTCAGGATGGCGCCGAATTTAACCACATCTTCACGATTATACGTTCTCACATTGGAAGATTGAACCATTAAACAATATAAAATTGAACCGTACAGAAATACTTTCAACGTGAAAACTCAGGTAACTTAGCCTAAACCATTTAGATTAAAAAAAATGAGTAAAACAATATTAATAACAGGAGCCGCAAGCGGTTTTGGAAAAATTGCAGCATTTGATCTAGCAAGCAAAGGTTACAAAGTAATTGCAACCGCACAGGTTTACCCACAGGTAAGCGACTTAATACGTGAGGCCACTGAAAAAGGAATCAATCTTATTGTTGACAAATTAGATGTGACCAACTCCCGGGATATGGCTTATATCCACAGCAAATATGATATAGACATCCTGATCAGCAACGCTGGCATCATGGAAGGCGGACCAATCGCTGAACAGCCCCTGGATCTAATCCGTGCCATGTTTGATATCAATGTATTTGGAGGTCTCGAGCTCGCACAAGGATTTATCAAAAAATTTATTGCCCAGAAAAAGCCGGGCAAGATTGTGTTCACAACTTCAATGGGTGGCCTTTGGACAGTACCCTATGTGGCGGCTTATTGCGCTTCAAAACACGCAATGGAAGCAATTGCTGAAGGGTTAAAAACTGAACTAGCAGACTTTAACATCAAGATCGCAACATGTAATCCCGGTGTATATGGTACGGGATTCAATGACCGTGGTGTAGATAGTATATTCCGCTGGTATGATCCTGAAGTCAATTTCACACCGCATGCTGTATTTGATGGCATCGCTGAATCGTTGAATAATCAATTGGATCCACAGGGCATGGCAGATTGCATTGTAGATGTAGCGCTAGACGAAAATTCTAATTTTAGAAATGTTTATCCTAAGGAAACCGAAGATTTTGTAAAACAACTGCAGGTCGAAGCTTGGACTGCAAAAAGTTAGTTAAATAAACAATATCCTATGGGCACAGCTACCTTGCTGTGCTCTTTTCATAAAATAATGGACCAATATGATGAATATAAATTATAATCAAGCAACCCAACTATTGAATGCTTCTATTGTGAAAGCAAACGAAATTGGTATTTCTGTCTGCATAGCAGTAGTAGATAATGGCGGACATTTAATGGCTTTAGCAAGACTTGACAGTGTCTTTGGTGTCATAGACTTCGCGATAAAAAAAGCAAAAACTGCGGTCATGTTTGGTGTAGACAGTGACACTATGGGGAGTATTATCGCTGGCGCTGATATCCATTCCTATGGCATGATCAACTCCAATGATGGTTTATTGACAATACCTGGAGGAATAGTCATTAAAGATGCGAAAGACAACATTATTGGAGCTATTGGCTGCTCCGGAGGTACTCCTGAGCAGGATAAAGAAATTGCAAGCGCGGGTAGTCAGATAATCCTTTAATTTAATGATATTTGTATCATGACTGCAACCCACGAGATCATATTTGATAGGCTGGTGTATTCCTGTGCATTTGAAAAACATAGGGGATCCGAGGAGTTTTATCCGGATCATTTTTTAGGATTTCAGCTCTGCGGTGAAACACATGCTTTTCATGATCAGGGATTTACAGTTATCCACGAAAACATGGTCGTTCTGGTCAAAAAAAATCAGCTTATCCGTACAATAAAATATCCTTCAAAATCTGGAAAATATAATTTCATTGCGATAACATTGGACAAAGAAACCTTACAGCGTTACGCTTTTGAAAATAAAATTGTCATAGATACTCAATATAGAGGAAAGCAGAAATTATTTTTTGAACCCAATGAGTTCCTCTCCAGTTATTTTATTTCGCTTGCTCCTTATATAAATAAAACGAAACAGGCAACACCTAGACTTGCCGATATAAAAGTCAGGGAGGCTATCGAGCTCTTGCTTGATAGTAACCCTGATTTAAAATATATTTTATTCGATTTCATTAAAACCTATAAAATCGATTTGGAAGAATTTATGAACAACAACTATATGTTTAATGTGCCGATAGAATCATTCGCTAAACTTACGGGACGCAGTATATCTTCTTTCAAACGTGACTTTGCTGAGATCTTTGATTGTAGTCCGAAATTGTGGCTCAAGAATAAACGTCTGGAAGAAGCGTATTATTTGATCAAACACAAACGGCAAAAACCAACAACCTTCTATCTGGATCTTGGTTTTGAAAACCTAAGTCATTTTTATTCATCATTCAAAGAGAAATATGGCTTAACAACTTCAGAAATCTAGTATTCTTTTCTCTTATAATTTTTTGACAATATGGGAAAAGCAGTCTTTTTAGTGTACTTACAGCTGTTGACCAAAGCTGAAATCGAACGCGGAAAATAGATGCTCAACTGACCAATAAAATGACAATTTTTATTCATAAATTGAGTCAATTCATTATAAACAGATTTGCTATGGGAACTAAAATTTCAACCGACAAACTAATATTGAAACCTGTCGAACTGTCCGACCTCCAAGACATGTATTATCTTAGGACCAATCCACAAGTTGCTAAATATATTGAGCGGGATGTCAATAAAAATCTCGAAGAGATCAAGCAGTTTATAGAGCTAGTCAGAAAAAATAATTTTTACTTCACGATCAATACCATAGCTCCCAGTGAATTTATTGGAACGATAACCTTATGGAATATCGACCGAAGTACAAATTATGCGGAGATAGGCTACGAGTTGCTTCCTCAATTTCAAGGGAAAGGATTAATGAGTGAAGCCGTAAAGGCAATACTAGATTATGCCTTCAATGAAGCAGGATTTGAATACATTGAAGCATATACGCATCGCGAAAATATAACGTCAAAAAAACTCTTGGAGCGAGTCGGCTTTAAATTGGTAGTGGGTAAAATTGATGAGGATAATTCAGACATTATTATTTATGGAATAAATAAAATAGAGAAAGAAGACTCAATTGATCATGAATAATATAATTTAGTAATTTCAAAGGTGATACATACAGCATAATAAAACAACAGATGAAATTTAGCTTTTTAATTGTAATGTTACTGACTTATGGCTTTGGCCAGGCACAGGATATCGAAATTAACGCTTCAAAAAAAGCCAAGATCAATAATATAATCTCACTCTTCAAACAAAAGGACTTCGATGCTATTTCAGCCATTATAAATTACCCTTTGAAGCGAGAAAACCCGATTCCAGCTATTAAAAATCCAAAAGAATTTAAGCAACGGTCTCACGAGATTTTTGATCAGACGCTCCTCAATCTGATTGCAAGTTCAAAAACTGAACAATGGACGGAAGTTGGTTGGCGGGGAATCATGCTCGATAACGGCACTGTATGGATAGATAGTGATGAAGGGAAAATAACCGCCATAAACTATCAGAGCCCTTTTGAAAAAAAATTAAAACAAACATTGATCCAACAACAAAAAGATTACGTACACAGTTCTTTAAAACAATTTAAAAATCCGGTATATACAATAAGAACCGAAAAATATCTGATTAGAGTAGATGAACTTGCTAACGGAAAGTACAGATATGCTTCTTGGAAGATTGGCAACAAAGAAAACGCGCAACCTGATATTATACTGAATAATGGTAAATTGGATTTTGGCGGAAGTGGAGGAAATCACGTCATTACATTCACAAACAGAAACTATACTTACAAAGTATATCGGAATATTATTGCCGAAAAAAATGCTTCTGATATTACCCTTGATGTAGAAAAAGATAACCGAAAAATTTTGAGTCAACGCGGAGCATTAATAGCAAATTAAAAATACTGTTTGCTAAATTAGTATTCGATAAAAAGCCAAATTAATGCGAAATCAATATGATTTAATTGAGTGCGGTCACTCACCAGTACATTAGAAAGTTCATAAAGAAAAATTTAAGTGTCATAAAAAAATTGATGCTGGCAAGAAGAGGAATTATTCCTCTTCTTTATTAAACATCATTCTGAAAAATTCCAAAGTTGATTTTTCACCTGCAGGTAAGTATGAAAACCCATGTCCTCCACTTTCCACAGATCTTAACACCCAATTTTTAGTCTGTTTCTCTACTTGTTGGTACACTTTCATGAGGTCTTCATAGGTATAAAGACTATCGTCTTTGGCATGTATTGAGTAGATTGGATGGGTGAGTTCTGGAATTCCGTTTTCGGATTCAAAATCACCAATCTTCGGCCGTGCTGAAATGGTATAAAATGCTCGAAACGGGGTATTTTGTTCCTGAGCAAACTGATAACTGACATTTCCCCCCATTGAATATCCCCCCAAATACATTGTATTTGTGTTAATATAATAACGAAGCTTAACCTCAGCCAATATCGTCGCAATAATTGCAGAGCAATTGTCGTAATTCTTCCATCCAGGATTTCCTTTTTGAAAGGGATATATAACAATCGAATTGGTGCTATCAGCAATTGTAAAAATAGGTTCAAACCGTGTCTGAGGGTCTACTTTGAACGATGCTTCTTGCGCACTCACTCCTCCATGTAGGAAAAAAAGCGTCCTTGTTGGCGTATCGCACTGATAACCCCTGGGAACAAATACAAGATATGGAATTTCAAGCCCACCTTGATTAATATGATACAATGCAAAACCTTGTCGTGCATTTTGATAGGAAGCTTGTTTACCTGAGATCGCATTTGATAGAATTTCATCTTGCCAAATTTTGTCTAGCTTATATTTTTGCTGAATTTGGGCTTCCATCTTCGCTAAGATTTTTTTGTATGTGAGGTCATGTATTATTGATTTAAATATGGAATCATTTTTAAAATAGGACAGCTCTTGTTCATTATCGCCCAAGCCTAATTTAACCCCTTCATTTAACCATTCAATAGCCAAGTCGGTTTTACCACAGCGAAGTGCAATCACCAGCGCATTTGCATAATCATATTTTCCTTTATCATCTTGCTTTTTAAAGGCTTTTTGAAAAGTCAGAAGAGCGTCTTTGTATTTTTCCAATTTAATTTGTGTACCAGCCAGATCCATCAATTGTTCATAGGATTGAGCAACTGATTTCTGAAACGAAAGCAAGACAAGCAATACCATTAAAATCTTCATTTTTTAATTTGGATAATTGTGTAGGAATATAAACTTATATAAATATGTTAAGCAAGAAAATGGATATCGTATGGAGCATATAGGTCGACTAAAAAGCCACATCTCACGATGTGGCTCTCCAACATATATATTTATTTTAAACGACCTGCTTATTTATACGAGTTAATAGATTTGGATACTTTCCAGCTGTCGCCTTCGCGAACCAAAGTAACAAGATCCGTCATGGTAAAATTTTCAAATTTCATGGTTACTTTTGCGATCATATAGTCTGCTGATTTTTCGATGATCCGGGCGCTCACGTTACAATTCAACTTTTCTCCTTTTTGTTTTTTGAAAAAATCGACTACAGCATTACGGCTATTGGTTGCTGCATTTGAAGATTGAACATTTTGGCTGAAATCCTCTGTAAACAATTGTTCTATTCCTGCTGATTCGCCCTTTGTTTTCACCGCAACATAATGGTCAAGGGCTAAGCCTGCTGTGGAAAGATTAACTGATGCTTTCTCTGTTTTTCCGACTATTTTTTCCTTTGCCATAGCGAAAGTAGATAATGCAATTAAAGCGACTGCTGCGAATGTTTTTACTAGTGTTTTCATAATGTCTTTATTCTATTGTGTTAGTTCTGTTGTTCTTATTTGTTGATTCAAAACTACAACACAATACGCCCCTCACCTACGGGCTTTAGACTAATGGACAGGAAAACTCGGTGAATGGCGGAAATGGGGAGGTAAATCGGCGACAGGAAATTTAGCTTAAGCTCACAATCTCCAGTTGAATATTTAAACGGGCTTGTTTTTCATACCTATCGAAAAACAAATCTGTTTTAAAGATCCTTTCCATATTCAGAAAACTCTGCAGAACTTGTTTTCTACCTTGGTCAAAATAAATAGAATCTCCATATTCTTTGCGGATGCCGGCGGCATATTGAGCATAAGATACACTGTCAGCCCCTAGTATTGACATATCGGCATCTATAAAGTAATTGATATCAGACGAACTATTGCCCGCATGTGTCTTTGTTGCTAAGATCATCTCGCTACATACGCTGATCAAATCAGATGGATACTTCAGTCTATTTAGATGATTTACAGCAACAAGCGCGCTCTTTTCTTCGTTACTACCATCCATCATAAAGTAGACGATGTCATGATAAATCATAGCAAGATAAGCGGTAGAATAATCTGACAATTTATCTTTGCAGAGATCTAATTGATTGCTAAAATGCTGCAAATGTACCAAGGTATGATATGCCCTTCGTTGATCGGAATATGATACGATTACCTCATTCCAGCAGGATTCCAACAGGACGATATCCTCAGTATATGGTTTAAGGCACGAAAAATAAATCTCTTTCATTTGTAAGACATCAATGATCATAAGTAAAGCTAATTATTTTTGTTATCATATTCGTTTTCAAACAACTTATCTAATTAACTTTAAATACGAAATTAAAACCGAACAAGGAATGAAACCTGGTAGAATAATTGACACATTGGTACTGTGGATCATCTTAGCAATACCTTTTCTAGGCAATGGCCAACAATTGACACAGATCCAAAAGGGGTATTGGGTTGCCTGTGGAGATGACAAAGTGCTTATTATCAATCCCGCAATTGCTTCCGATAGCTCAGCCATTGTCTGGAAATGGCAATTCGGAGAAAGCGCCAATCAAATACCGAAGGAATATAGCAACTATTTCAAGTCAATAGATGAATGCAAGCCCGTGTTTTCGAATAAAAAAATCCTGATTACATCATCGACTGGTGCAACCTGCTTATTGAATATCGCCGATAAAAAAATTGAGTTTTACGCGAAGACACCCATGGCCCATTCAGCGGACATATTGCCCGGAAAACTTGTAGCTGTGGCAAACTCAACTCATCCAAAAGGTAACTCTCTGGACCTTTATCAATTAGACCAACCGGAGAAACCGATCTACAAGGACACACTTTATTCGGGGCATGGTGTAGTCTGGAACAACAGATTACAGCAATTATTTGTGCTTGGCTATGACGATCTGCGAACGTATAAATTAACTGATGCTAAAAAAAGCTTAACGCTCGTCAATACAATAAAAATTCCCGGACAAGGCGGGCATGATCTCTCTCGGATAGATGACAATCGTTTATTGGTTTCGTTTACAGATGGCGTAGTTATTTTTTCTATAAAAGAACGAAAATTCGATCCATTCTCACCCTTAGCTGATGCTCATCATATAAAATCCATAAACTGGAATGCAAAAACAAACCGTCTGGTATACACAAAAGCAGAAGAAAGTTGGTGGACATATAATATCTATGCGACCAATCCAAATCAAAAGGTATATATACCGACCCTGAAACTTTATAAAGTCCGTGTCTGCGATTAGGAGTAGCTGAAACACAAAAAAGCCACATCTCACGACGTGGCTACTAAACTAAACTTATAAACTTATGATTCACTAATAGTCAGGCTATGAGCTAACTTGACTCACCATTAGTTATTGATTCTTTGTCCTATTTATATGCATTTACCGAACTGGACACTTTCCAGCGTCCATTCTCATTGACCAAAGTCACAAGATCTGTCTTGGTGAAATCCGCAAATTGCATTGTTACCTTTGCGACCATATAATCTGACGATTCTTCGATGATCTGGGTGTTTACTTTACAGTTGAGCTTCTCCCCTTTTTGTTTTTTCAAAAATTTGATGACTTCCCTACGGTTATTTGTTGCTGCATTTCCTGATTGGATTTTTTGGCAGAAATCTGCAGCAAATAATTGATCTACTCCGGCCGACTCTCCCTCAGTGATAACCGCAACATAATGACTAAGGGCGATATCTGCAGTGAATAGATTAACTATAGCTTTCTCTGAAGTTGAAGATGGTTTATCTGCGGCCATAGCGAAAGTACTTATTGCGATCAACGCTGCTGCCACGAATGTTTTTACGAATGTTTTCATAATATTCTTATTTTATTATATTAGCTTTTCATCTAAATAATTCATCCATTATTAGTGATGAAGCTTTATACTCTCGGTGGTTTATTGTACTTATTTGTTGATTCAAAATTATAATACGATAGCTCCTCCGCCTATGGTCTTTAGGTCAACGGGTATAAAAACTCGGTGAACGAAGGAAATAGGGAGGTGAAATTTAAAACGCTTTTCAGAAATCTGAGAACAAAACATATATGACAGAGAATATTCCCTTTATACAAGTAATTAAAGTTCCTATCGTTGCAGATCTAGTACTGAGTCCCACCGTCCTATACGATGAAAATGGAACCTCCATCTGCTTTGAAACGGAGGATGAACAGTTTGGTAGAATCACCATACAAAAAATGGATGGAATCAGAATCTGCCGTGGGGAAATTCCACCTTATCACGATCCCAGAGAAAATTGGGAAGATTTTGAGGTAGGCACCTGGGTGTACCGGGTTGAAAACTCAACATGGCTGATGGAAAGATATCAATATGAAAAAAAACACTATGGCCAATCGTATGAATGGGGCAATTCAGTGGAAGAAATGTTGACCGACTATACACATTATTACTTTTTCTTTCATGACGAATTTGTAGAGGTTATCGCTAAAGGCTTCTGGTGGGAAAAAGCTGAACAGAGCTTACTCGGAAAACCATTGTCAATGAGTCATCCATTCCTCAAATTACAGATTGATTTTACGGAAGAACTCAACATCAATGATGCTCGATTTTATATCAAGATAAATCCTAAATCACATCAAGAACTCTTAGAAGATGTACGTTTTTGCCATCAAACCATTTTAGAGGTTTGGATAAAAATTAAGGGGGAATACGTTCAGGAGGGGACACTAAAAATTAAAGAAAATAAGGCTGTCGTTTTTTCTTATTATCAACCTAGGTTCGGAAAAGAAATTATCATAAAAAAAGGCATTGCAGATCTAGCTGACCTGGAAAATGTACTACTGTCCAAACCTTGATAGATTAAGTCGACAGCCCTGCGAGCAGATAGAGATGATCATAGCAAAAATTCCCACTGATATAAATGTTCATATTTTCATTTTAATAAACTCTTTTTATTGCAAATTCATATAGCCATGATAACTAAAGAATCAATCCCTGTACAAAATTTATTGACCAACTAGATTCTAGGATAATAGACAAGGCTAAAATATGATAAAAAATTCTATCAAATAAGTAAATCGAAGATTAAAAAAACACAATAAAGTAGCAAAGATATAGCCACAACTAAGAAAAAAATATAGTCAAAATAGGGGTTCTAGCTATCTTCAAGTGTTAGATAAGCTCGCTATCATTACTATTGACCAGAATAAAAAACCAAAAACAACTGTCCTGATAAACATTCAAAATGGGCCAATAATTATTGCCCATTTTTGCACCAGCATGTTTTAAAACAAAAGTAGAGTCCAAGGCTCAGCTCTCCGATTTCACCGACTACAATCCTTCCCTTATTTGAAGTTCCATATCAAGCTGAAAATTGTATTTTCCTTTAGGATACCTATTTCTTTTCAAGTGATATACCATCATTTCCTGACCAAGCAAGCAGGATAGCCCATGATGCATCTATCAAGTTTATTACGGATAATAGCTTATCATTCCGGATTTCCGGCCAAACCGATCGTCAAATATGAAACCATTTATAAAGACTCTGCTTCAAAAATTTGTAATAGTAGGATTTCTGTGCATCCTCTCGCTTATGACCTATGCTCAAAAATTAAGCGTAATCGACCTCAAGGTAGAACACCTTAAAAATCCTATGGCAATCGAGACGGCTAATCCCCGATTTAGCTGGAAAATTATTTCTCCAATAAAAAACACTTTACAATCGTCTTATGAAATCAGAGTAGGTAAAAATAAAGCTTCGATAAACCTTGGAAAAGATCTCGTCTGGGAAGCTACTGTCTCCGGAGATCAATCTGTACTGATTGAATATAATGGAGCAGCACTGCATTCAAAAAGAAGATATTTTTGGCAAGTTAGGGTAAAAGATAATCATGGCAATACCTCTGCCTGGTCTGATGCCCATTTCTTTCAGATGGGTATCAGCGCTATGGACTGGAGCGCGAAATGGATCAAGGTAGCAGAAACGGACACCTCAGCACGAAGCCCCATTTTTAGAAAAGAATTCTCCATAAATAAAAAACTAAAGTCTGCAATGGTCTATGTTACAGCAAAAGGGCTATATGAAGCTCGTATCAATGGCCAGCGCATCAGCGATACTTATTTTGCTCCGGGGTGGACCAGTTATAAAAATCATTTACAGTACCAAGTATATGATGTGACCACTGTACTAAAAAATGGTACCAACGTATTCGGTGTCAGCCTCGGAAACGGCTGGTATAAAGGACGGATAGGCTTCGGAAATCAACATAATTTTTATGGCGACACGCGTGGATTGCTTCTGCAACTCATCGTGGAATATACGGATGGTACAACAGAAACAATCAATTCCGATGAAAGCTGGAAATATGCTTATGGACCGATCATGGCATCTGATATTTATGACGGCGAAATTTATGATGCCAGGATGGAAATAGCCGGCTGGGATAATATCGGCTTTAAAGAGGACAATAAATGGAATAACGTTGGCATCATGGAGAAAGGGCCGGAAAAACTTGTTGCGATGGCCGGTCCACCAGTTAAGAAACATGAACAGTTTAAAGCCCTTAAGGTTTTCAAAACACCAGCAGGTGAAACAGTTGTAGATTTTGGACAAAATCTAGTTGGTTGGGTCATGCTCAAAGCGAAAGGTGCAGCCGGAACCAAGATCACCCTGAGTCATGCTGAAGTGCTTACAAAAGAAGGCAATTTTTATACAACAAACCTCAGGTCCGCAAAGGCACAGGATATCTATATTTTAAAGGAAAACACAGCACAGATCTTTGAACCTCATTTTACATTTCAGGGTTTCAGGTATGTGAAGATCGAAGGCTACCCAGGAGAATTGACATCGGAAAACGTTACAGCTGTTGCCTTATACTCAGCAATGGAGACCACAGGCAAATTCGTAACCTCAAATGCATTATTGAACCAGTTACAGCACAACATTCAATGGGGACAAAAAGGAAATTTTTTGGATGTGCCAACAGATTGTCCACAACGCGATGAGCGCCTAGGATGGACTGGTGATGCGCAAGCTTTTGCCAATACAGCGGCCTATAATATGGATGTGTCAGGATTTTTCACCAAATGGCTAAAGGATGTAAAGGCGGACCAACTCCCTAATGGTGCAATCCCCCACGTAATTCCCAATGTACTGGGGGCAAATGATGGTGCTTCTGCTGGCTGGGCAGATGTAGCTACCATTATCCCATGGGATATGTATGTGGCTTATGGCGATCGACAGTTCTTGGAAAATCAATATGAGAGCATGCGAAAATGGGTAGATTATATCTCATCTACCGCCAAAAACAACCTATGGAATTCAGGTTTCCACTTTGGAGATTGGCTTTTTTATCGTCCTAATGATGATAACGATGGAAGAGCTGCGGTAACGGACAAGTATTTGATTGCACAGACTTTTTATGCACATTCGACCCAACTATTGATCAATGCAGCAAATGTATTGGGTAAACAGGAAGACGTAGCTAAATACAGTACCCTCCTAACAAACATTAAATCCGCTTTTGTAAGGGAATACATGACCCCAACGGGTAGGTTAGTTTCAGGAACACAAACAGCCTATGTACTCGCACTACAATTTGATATGCTACCTGAACAACTCAGAGCAGCCTGTGCGGATCGTCTTGTAGCCAATATCCGGGACTATGGAAATCACCTCACAACCGGATTCTTGGGTACACCATATTTATGTCATGTGTTGACCAGGTTTGGTCACAATGATGTCGCTTACGACCTTTTAATGCAGGAAAGCTATCCTTCTTGGCTTTATCCCGTAAAAATGGGCGCAACAACAATATGGGAACGGTGGGACGGAATTAAACCTGATGGATCTTTTCAAACCCCAGATATGAACTCCTATAACCACTATGCATATGGGGCAATTGGGGACTGGATGTACAGAACGATTGCCGGAATCAATTCGGTCGCTGACAATCCGGGTTATAAAGCTGTTGTCATTGCTCCCAAACCGAATGGAAAAATAACAAGTGCATCTGCGGAATTAGAAACCGTTTATGGCACGGTAAAATCAGCATGGAAACTTGAAAATGGACTATTGAAACTTGAGGTCAGCATACCGGCAAACAGCAAAGCCAAAGTAATCTTGCCCGACTTAACCAGAGAAATTGGTTCTGGTACATACTATTTTGAAAGTAAAATTTAATACGCAATCTAGCTCAGATCTTGGTTAAGTTTATACAATGAGGAAAGAGGAGGTTATTGTAAAGAACTAGGATTACATTTGATTTTTGTAACTTTGCATAATCATGAGCGAAACACTGGAAACTTTACAGGATTACTATAAACGATTGAGCCATCTCCATACAAATAGTGGGGATATACTAGATGTTGAACTCGGAAAATCACATTTCAATATTTCGCCACGCAAATACTGTGATTTTAAAACACCCTATAACAGACGCGATTTTTACAAAATCAGTCTCATTTTAGGAAAAGGATGGTTCAAATACGGTCAACATGAATTATATATCGATCGGCCTGCCTTGTTTTTACCCGCATTAAATATTCCCTATACATGGGTATGTGACACGAACAAACAAGAAGGATACTTTTGCCTTTTTAATCAAGAATTCTTTTCCGGAAGCCAGACATTTGAACCCTTTAAAAAGACTTCCCTATTCAAAGAATGGAGTAAACCCATTATCTTTTTAGATGAAGAACAGCTGCATTTGATTACAACATTTTTCGATAATATGTTCCGGTTGAATAATTCCAGTTACCCTCTTCGTTGTAGTGCGATCAAAAGCAATTTGGCAGCAATCCTTCATCTAGCCTTAGAGTGGAGAATGGAAGATGTAGAATTGCAAGATCAATCGGGCAGCGTCCGGATGTATCGCCTGTTTGATGAACTACTCCACAAACAATTTCCATTGGATTCTCCCGCCTACCCGCTTGCGTTACATACCGCAGCCGATTTTGCGGCAAGGCTCAATGTACATGTCAATCATCTCAATGCCTCTGTCAAATCGGTCACCAATCAGACAACAACGCAGATCATCAAACAAAAAATCTATGAGGAGGCCAAAAATCTATTGATCTATACAGATTGGAATGTCGCTGAGATCGGTTATACCCTTGGGTTTGATGAACCAGCTCATTTCAACAACTTCTTTAAGAAAAATGCAGAGACATCTCCGCTCAAGTTTAGACAGAAAAACAAATGATATTTGATTTTCGTAATTTTTACTTTGTCAGATAGCATCGGTATTAGCCAAAAAGTCTCTAGTTTTGTTTAACAAAAAAGAGTAAAAATGTTGAAAGAAGCTTCCGCACAGCGCATCAGGTTAGTAACGTTCATGGCTTTTGTATCCATGCCCCTTTCAGGATTTGTAACAGATATCTATCTACCTTCGTTTCCGGCAATGGCCAAAAGTCTACTTGTTCACGAACGAGATATTCAATTAACATTGACCAGTTACCTATTGAGCTACGGCATTTCCCAGCTATTTATAGGTAATATTCTAGACAGCATAGGTCGATATAGACCGAAGCTTCTGGCATTAACGCTTCTGATATTAAGCAGCTTATTGATAACCCACACACATAGCGTGTTACTTATTTGCTTATTAAGAGTCGTGCAAGGTATAGCCATATCTATTTTGGTGGTGGCTACACGCGCACTTTTCGTCGATCTATATGCAGGTGATCGGTTAAAAAATTACCTAAGCTATTTTACCATCGTCTGGTCATGTGGCCCAATACTAGCGCCTTTTTTAGGAGGTTATCTTGAAAAACTATTCGATTGGCAGGCTAATTTTTATTTTCTTGCTTTCTACGCTGGCGCCTTATTATTATTTGAAGTGTTGTACAGTGGGGAAAGTATTGCCGAAAAGAAAAAGATTAACCTAAGGGACAATCTCAACCTATATAAAATGATGTTACAAAACAAGCTTTTTATATTGGGCATCCTGGTACTGGGATTTAGTTACTCCATTGTAATGCTATTCAATATGACGGGGCCATTTATTATTGAAAATACATTTCACTTTTCATCCGTCACAATTGGTTACTGTACGTTGATACTGGGTTTTTCATGGATGATTGGTGGGTTTGTTACGAAAAAGCGTATGCATCTTGATTTCGTCCCTCGGATCATAGCTCCTGTTCTATTCCAGGCTTCACTTATTGTCGCTTTAATCGTAGTGAGTATGTTCCAGCAAAGCCTATATATCATGGTTGGCTTTGCATTTTTTATTCATATAATTTCAGGTGTTTTATTTACGAGCTTTTTCACCAACAGCATGTTATTTTTCCCAAAACATGCGGGTACCGCAGGCGGTCTAATGGGCGGAATGGTTTACATTGTGACATCACTGTCTAATTTTATTGTGGCTATTAGTGGCAAAGTAACCACACAGAATGGATTAGCATGGCGTTATTTTATTTTTTCTGTGTTATTGACTTTGATTATCATGTATATGTGGAAACTACAGAAAAATAATAGTGGGCAAAACAGCTCATCAAGCTAAGTTTGTTCAATTCCCTAAACTAAATAAGATAAAATATTTTATTATTTTTAAGCAAGTGGACAGCAATTTCAATTGAAAAAATCGAACTGCTTATTTTAGGTTTAGAACTAGAGATGGAGTATGAAGTGTTAAACCTTTGGAACCTAATTAAAGTTACGCCCCACAAATGGCAAGAAAAGCAATAAAACAAATTCCCAATTCAATTATTTAAAATAAGAAAAGGCGCTCAAATAAATGGACATATCGATATTTCTAAAACCTCTATCAATCCAAAATGTCACACCATTTTATACATGGCTCAATGATCCAGAGGCAATTAAATATTCACTTTCGTTATTTCAATCGTTAAATACAAAGGAAAATATTGATGAATGGTATATATCAGTCATCAATGATTCAAAAAATTACAATAGAGGGATTTTTCTTTCCAATTCAGATATTCCTATTGGTTATGCTGGGATTTGCAATATCTCTATTACAAACAAACTTGGCGAGTATTTTATCTTTATAGGGGATCGCAATCAATGGGGAAAGGGATTTGGCACGCAGGTAACCAAAATGATTGTTGACGCTGGATTTGAAGAATTAAATCTCAATCGTATTATGCTTACTGTATCGGAACCAAATTATGCTGCCATCAAGGCATATAAGAATGCTGGTTTCAAAATTGAAGGAAGAATGCGTCAAGCATGTTATAGAGACAATAAATTCCATGACAAATTAATCATGTCAATACTGAGAGACGAATGGAATGTTAGATAGCATGCCTAAAAGCTTGGTCAAAGAACTCGAAAAATCATATAAGTAAACTACTTGGAATAAGCTGTTTTTGGATATAATTTCTTAAATGCATTATATACAGCCTGATGGATAACTGTTGAATGTAATTCTTCAGGCATATAATCAAAGATAACATCCATCTTCTTATTGTTACCTATAATTTTATAAAACGCTTCAGCATCCTGGTACATTCTAATATCTTCATCCCTATTGGGTACTCCCAGATATACACGCACTTTTTTTCTCAAATTAGCCTCCAATAGCTTTTCGGTATTTTTCAATAGCTCCTGCTGTCCCCACCACAGACTCGGACTGACAATAATATAATTATCAAAGAGATCAGGTTGTTTAAGTAGTATTTCGGCTGAGAAAAGCCCAGCTAGCGACTCTCCAATAACCGTCCGTTCCTTGTTTACCCTATAGTTTTTACTGATATGGGGCAGTAATTCATCTTTTAGAAAACCCATGTATTTTTCGGATCCGCCATAGGTAGGAAAACTGCTTTTTTGAAAACCTTCTTTCTCTAGGAAATCAACGTTTGGAACAGCGAAAGTAAAATCACGTTTTCGGGTATTTCCCTCGATCCCAACAACAATACTATTGGGGAATCTCGCAATCCAAGGTTGGGTATCAAAACGAACAATTCCCGCAATATGAAAAAAGTCTTCTTCCATACCCCCGTCCAAGACATAGATGACAGGATAAGTTACCGTATCGTTGGCCTGATAATTATTAGGAAGAAAGATATTGATCGTCCGCTTTTCGTTTAAAATATTAGAATGCAATACTTCGGATTGACAGCTAGAAAGTACATTTCTTTTGGTTTGTGCAAAAGAGATACAGCTATAAATTATGGCTATAAAAAGAATAATGTTTTTACAATATTTCATTTCGAACACGATATTATTTAAAGGCCTCGATCATAGACATCTTCATTTTCGTATTGAAGTTTTGTCTGAAGGAGAGATACCGGAATCGAAAGTAAGTCTAATAATTAATTAAAAAAAACATTTTTTATTATTCTATACGCCCCTCATTTCTTTTATAGCTAGAATATTCCACTATCGTGGACTCATCGTTATTCTATACGTTCACATTGGTAACCCCAATCGAGCATCTGCTTGACAATTCCACTTATCTCAATATCCGATTGTGAAGATTCAATCCTTAAAATCCGTTCCTCGTCGTCAAGATCAAAGTTAACTTTATAGGAGGAGAACAGCTGTAGAAGCGTCACAACGATTTGTTGTGCTTCTCTATATTTATTGACATTCGTTTTAAATATTTCAACTCTTTTCATAGTATCGGATATCACTTAATTTTAAAGAACGCTAGTATACTCTCATCAGCGAATCATGCCTTCATTTGGCTTTTTCTTCTATGCGTTAAGCATAAAATACCTTATCGTCCAACTCTTTAAATCACATCTACTGCTTATCGATTGATAAGCGTTGTAAATCGGTCAGTTCCCTCTTGTCAGATGTACCTACTGAATCCGTATGATAGACTTGTAGAGCATCAGAGAACGCTTCATTATGTTTTCTTGTCTCGATATTCGAAAACAAAGCTAAAACCATAAAAAACAACAAAATGATCAACGCATTAAAGAAATGTACCATACCTATAGCGATTAAATTATGATGGTCCAATTTCCAAAATAAGGAGCTCTTATCCCATATATTTTCGGCAAAAAGCAGATTTCGGTCGGTAAACAATCTCTTTTTTCCTTTTAATACACATCAAGCATTTTTATATTTGATTACATTTGTTCGGAATGGAATTAGATGAGTATATTGTGAAGAGCGAAGCAGATGACCTTAACATCTTATTGGGATGAGATAGTTTGAAAGTCAGGTTCAAAAATTAAAATTAATCGTGGCCAATAAAAAATTAGTTCCAAAATACCTTTTAAGAGATCCCTTATTCTGGAGTGTCTTATTGCTTAATCTATTGATTGTTTATTTATACGGTGATGATGCAATATATAATTATAACATCATTCTCGCCCAGTCGATTCAAACATTTGCATATGCCGTAGCACATTATATACTACTCAAGAATACGCCGATTAAATACACGATAAAAAAAATAAGGCTGAACCGCACGCGTAAAAAATCGGATAAAAACAGAAAATCATTTGGAACCTATATTGAAAAGGACGAAACTGGTAATTGGGTTTATACGACAATCTTCTTTATTTTGCTTTGCTTTTTTACGGTATTTTTAACAGCAATTGTTCTTGTTATCAACAGGGTCACACACAACAACACTTTTGTGTTTCAGACTTCAGATTTTTACCCAGCAATATGGGCAGTATCGAATGCTATCTTTTATTATAAAAATCACAAAGCACGTTTGACTTATTCGAATGCCAGTCCGAGAGAGTTAGTAGCAGTTCCTTTTTTCAAACTTTATATTCCAATGTTTATGATGCTTTCAGGATATACCCTGGTCATGAAAGTCATAGGCGATATTGTTAGTTTTATACTCTCCAATCCTAAATATTGGACGTCATCAACTGATAAGGACGCATAAAAATCGTCCAAAAACAAAAAAGCCACATTCGACAAAATGTGGCTCAGTTAGTATATTGATTTAAATGGCTTCTTAAGAAAACTGTTCTGTAAGTATACGTGGATTTTCAGGAACGATCGCTACCACACAAAACTGCCTGTCATTATCTTCGATCGTCTGTTGGGCATCTTTTGGCAGATTGCCTAATGCAAATTGTCGTCTCCAAACCGCTACCCCATCTGTAAATGCCAAAGGAAGTTTCTTCGCAAATTCTCCAGGTTTCACAAAATCTATCTTGAAAAGATCCAGAATTTCCTTATCTATCTTGTCATTGGTATTCGTTGGAATAGCAAAAATTTTTTCAGCGATTTTATTGATAAAGGAGCTGTCGTGTCTCGTCTCTCCAGTACTATAGATACAGTAGTAGATATTTTGCACATCATTTCCGTAGACTTTCTTTGCGATACATACAGGCGCCGTCTTAGTCTCTTCATAAAGTTTTTTATGTGCAGAGCGATTAATAACTGCTACCAAAATAAAGCAGACAACCACAATAACCGACATGATACTAATGGCACCTATACCAATAGTTTCGACCAGTCCTTCAAAAATAGCAAATGCGAGGAAACAGAGTAAACCTATGCCTATAATCAAAGGCGCATAGACAAGCTTGTTCTTTCCAAAAGCAGAACTTTTCACATACTTATCAATAATTGTACGGTCATGCTCAAATTTACCAAGATGTGTCGTGTTCATGTACTTGTTCTTGATTTTATATAATTCATACCTGATTGCAAAATAAATGTATATAAAATACACCTTACCATAATCTCACATTTACAATTCGCCAGCGTTGATTTAATATTCGTTTGAATAGGAGAAAAAGAATAAACGGCCGCTAGGAATTAGCTTTTCTTCAAAATTCCCCTTTTCACGCCATCATCAATTAAACTTTCGGCATATTCCCATAATACAGGTGAACCATCTTTGATCACACTCTTTTTTGCATACACCTTATCATAGTTTACACCAGGTTCATTCCAGGTCCCTCCATTATTGGAACTATTCTGCAACAGTGGTTCCAATCGGTCCATTGCTTTGGCGAACTGCGCTTCGCGAGTCGCCCCAGCTTCAAACTCCTCCCAGATCGAAATGAGTTCTTCCGCTTGCTGCTCCGGTAACATTCCAAATATTCGTTTGGCGGCTAAACGCTCTTCCTCCGTATTACTATGTGCTTTTTCGTTATCATAGATAAAGGTATCTCCAGCATCAATTTCAACAATGTCATGTATCAATACCATCTTAATAACTTTCAATAGATCTACAGACTCGTCAGCATGCTCAGCTAAAACAATAGCCATCAGCGCCAAATGCCAGCTGTGTTCGGCATCATTCTCACAACGATCACTATTAAAAAGCTTAGTCCTTCGCTGGATGTATTTCAACTTATCAATCTCCTTGATAAAATCAATCTGTTTCAACAATTTTTCGGATGTCATCATGAATATATTATAGTACAATCAATATACAAAGTTAGTGCTTTTATACTCCTCACCAATTGCCAAATGGCAATTGGTGAGGACGATTTCAATTGCTATTTTATTGACATCCATAGGACAAACCAAGAGTCCTAAATCAGTATAGATTTATTAAATTTGATAAACATCAAATCTCGTCCCGACGAATGAAGAAAATAGGATTTTTATCTTTTGGACATTGGTCCAAACACCCTGCTTATAGCACCCAAACAGCAAGTGACACATTACTTCAATCAATAGATCTAGCTGTAGCAGCAGAAGAAATAGGCATAGACGGAGCTTATTTCCGTGTACATCATTTTGCCAATCAGTTAGCCTCCCCCTTTCCTTTATTGTCCGCCATTGGGGCGAAGACCAATACGATTGAAATAGGCACAGGAGTAATTGATATGCGCTATGAAAATCCACTCTATATGGTGGAAGATGCTGGGGCAGCCGATTTAATTTCAGAAGGCCGATTACAACTGGGTATCAGTAGAGGTTCACCTGAACAGGTAATAGACGGATGGCGTTATTTTGGTTATGAGCTCGCTGAAGGCGAGACCGACGCTGATATGGGCCGTAGGAAGGCTTTAGAATTTCTAGAAAAACTTAAAGGAAAAGGTTTTGCTGAGCCAAATCCCTATCCGATGTTTCCGAACCCTCCGGGCTTACTTAGGCTAGAACCACATGCTGAAGGGTTGCGTGACCGCATCTGGTGGGGTGCAGCATCGAATGCCACAGCGGTATGGGCGGCTCAAAATAGGATGCACTTACAGAGTTCCACATTAAAGTATGACGAAAATGGGAAGCCTTTCCATATACAACAGGCGGAACAGATACGTCTATATAAACAAACCTGGAAAGAAGCTGGACATCCTGGCGAACCCAGAGTTTCAGTCAGTCGATCAATTTTTGCATTGGTTGATGATTTAGATAGGTATTATTTTGGACAGGAAGCAGATCGGGCCGACAAGATAGGTTTCATTGAAGCGGACAAACGCGCTATTTTTGGCCGTAGTTATGCAGCCGAGCCTGATCAGCTCGTCAAAGAACTGGCTCAGGACGAAGCTATCCAAGAAGCTGATACCGTGCTTCTGACAATTCCGAATACTTTGGGTGTAGATTACAATATTCATGTACTTTCGGCTATTTTGGAACATGTTGCACCTGAGTTAGGCTGGCGCTAGATATCCTAATTGATGATAAACAATATTCGTTACAAAACCAAAATTGCGATAATCGGTGCAGGACAAGCCGGGCTTTCTTCTGCTTATCATTTAAAGAAATTGGGATTGGAGATTAATCGGGACTTCATTATTTTGGATGAAGCCCCCGCTCCTGGTGGTGCTTGGCAATTTCGCTGGTCTTCGCTCACATTAAGTACGGTTAACAAAATCCATGACCTACCAGGTATGTCATTTGAAGAAACATTGACAAATAATGAGACCGAGGTACAGGCAAATATAGCTGTCCCACATTATTTCGATCTCTATGAAAAAAGGTATGGGCTAGAAGTTTATCGACCACTTAAAGTTGATAAGGTGTCCTCGCATGGGCAACGTTTTCATATAGATACTACTGAAACGTTGTTTTCTGCAGCGGGCATTATTAACGCCACGGGTACCTGGGAGAATCCTTATATTCCTTTCTACCCGGGAGCAACACTATTTCAAGGAGAGCAACTTCATACAAAAGACTTCAAAACAGCGGACTATTTCAGAAACAAGCATGTTATTATAGTCGGTGGCGGTATATCTGCCATCCAATTGTTGGATCAGATTTCGGAAGTGACTACAACAACATGGGTCACACGACGTCCCCCACTATTTCGTGAAGGCCCTTTTGATGATATGGCTGGTCACAATGCTGTTGCTATGGTGGAGGAGCGTGTGCGGCAAGGGTTACCACCGCTATCAGTTGTATCCGTGACGGGGCTACCTTATTCACCAGAAATCCGGGCGATGGAAAAACGAGGGGTACTCACACGACTGCCCATGTTTAGTGAAATCACTGAAACTGGTGTGAAATGGGAAGATGGAAGCGAAGAAAAAGCAGATATTATCCTCTGGAATACGGGCTTCAAAAGCGCATTAGAACATTTAGATATGGTACTGCCCAAAGAAGAAAATGGGGGTATCTTAATGGATGGGAGACTGGCCACAAGGATCGCCAAGGAACCCCGCATTCATCTGGTCGGCTATGGTCCCTCTGCCTCCACAATCGGAGCTAACCGCGCCGGAAGCGCAGCAGCAAGGGAACTTGTAAAAACATTAAACCTTTTGTAATGTTATCTAGGTTAGGATTAAAAATAACCATTTTATAATAGGATGAATAATAAATGTGGTTACAAAACAACAATAAGGTTCCGCCCTTATTATACCATAGTGGGTTTATCCTTATTTCTGTTGATTGTTCTCTGCTACGGATGTATGCATAAAACCCCCAAGGAAAATACACAAAATTATTCTATTGTTTATCAGAACATTGATAATACCCAAATTAATGATTACGATAATATACAACAAGATTGTACTAACATCTCCAATACTTGTTATCGCCTGACAGTCTATAAAAACGATTCCAATTCTTTTTTTCAAGTAGAAAGACTGGAAGATAACAAATGGCATCTGATCATGCGTGATCCAACCTATTCCACCAATAACTCCTCTCTGTATTTTGCTGATCAAAACAAAGATGGATTATCAGATATCGTCTGGAACAAAAAGTGGCAGGATCATGCTTATTTATTCAATCCCAAAATTCAAAACTTCATTGAGGTGGGTGAATTCCATGATGTAAAAACTTTGCAAATAAACGGTCAAAACGTGTTGTATAAAAATGCTTACCCTATATATTATTTTTGGAATGAAGAAAAATCCTATGAAACAATCTGCGGCGAAATAGTGGAAAATCATTCTGAACTTTTTATAATTGACAAAAATTATAAAAAGATCTCCTTTGCAACATTGGATAATTTTGACACTTTCAATCATGCTTTACAAGGTGATTGTGAGCAAATCGTAAAATGCTATATTCCTCCTTACCAAGGGCGATATGGAGCTATCAGTATCTGGAACAAAGGACTGGTATCAGACTCAATAAGGCTAAAAATTCCAGTACAAGATGCAACAGAGGATAATATTGTATCATTGGACTCAAATTGGATCACTAATTTTTGGATAAGCAATTTTTCTAAATATCTTGATCATGGACAAGTGTTCCGTTTAAGGCGAACTAAACCTATTCTATATTTCAAATAGCTTTTCATTTGTTATAAATTTGTGATTTAAGTGAATAACAGACCATTAGTAAAACATTTTAAAAACCACACATATCTATAGTCATAAAGATTTATTTATATTTATGCTTTATCATACATTCGGCAAATGATAAAATTGTCGCTTTTATTTTATTTTGGACTCATGGTACTTGCGAATTTTATCCTAAAAAATTGATTTAAGCCAGTATAAGATATTTAAACTTACCATCAATGAAACTACAAGAAATCACTTTAGCTGCTGCTGTGATAACATCGGCACTAATATCCGGGCTCTTTTTTGCCTACACGTTTTCCGTCAATCTTGGGCTTCACAAACTGGACGACAAGGGTTATTTAATGGCAATGCAAAATATCAACCGAGAAATTTTAAATCCAGTATTTTACAGCTGTTTTTTAGGAGCACCATTATTGTTAATTGCTTCGTCGGTGATGTATTTCGATTTATCTTCTCCGAAGTTCTATTTGATCGCTGCTGCATGCGCCAGTTATATCATCGGTGTATTTATTATTACAGCCACAAAGAATGTTCCGCTAAACAATCAATTGGATACGCTCGATATCGCAGGCGCGACCTCTGATGCTTTACAACGAATGCGCCTTCATATTGAGCAACCGTGGGTGCTCTGGAATAACCTGCGAACTGTGTTCTCTTTTCTAACCTTAGTTTTTTTAATTGTCAGTCTTATATTTTTCAAATCCAAAGATTAATAACGACCAAAGCGGCACATTTTCTTTCATGCCGTTCTAGACTTCTTTGTAATTCCTTTAAAAGGCTTCCTCCATCGGGCAGCCCTCTTTTCATGTCAGCTTCCTGAGTTGACTATTTTTTACGCATAAGCTCCCATACTGTCTACCCCAATAGAAGTATTGATATAGCAGATGACCAATCATGTAAAAGACGAAAAAAGCAGCAGAACATACGGATTTAAATTCATTGTCAACGGATTTAAATCCTGCTATAAAGCGCAACAGTTTCTATTGTACTTTTATAAAAAATAAAGAAGAAAAGATCCAGAAGAAATCATCTTGAACGTAAACTAATAAAAAAATCCAATGAAAACACAAAACATAATCCCCGCCCTGCTATTGTCCTCCATAGGCTTAATGTCCTTGTATTCATGTAATGGAACATCAGTAGATACGATTAAAGCCATGGAATCCAACTATGACAATCAGAATAAGACCATCGAGTTAACCGGTGAATTTGATGCTCCATCCTTTACCTTTTCATCGGGCAAATCGAAGACCATGTCAATGAATTTTGTTGTAAAACCCCATGCAATCAGTTCGGAGAAATTTACAGCATTCAGTGTTATGTTACCTGTTGGAACAGAAAAAAACAGTGTTCTATTTGAACTCCCAGCAGACCAAAAAAACTATACATTAAAAAACTTCCATGTCATTGATAAAAACGGAGAGAAAATCAATCTCGATACGCATACCACATTTAAAATGACGGGTACTGTACATTACAGTGAATTAGAAAAACCTGAAGGTGAAAGGGACAAAAACAATTTCAACTATAAAATAACTGACGTAACCTTCGAAAAAGATTAAAAAATCATGCTATAAACCCGATCAAACTCGTTAATAAAAACTAAAAATATGATCAATATTCAGCTTGGAAACAGCTTCTCTTTTGGATGGATAATTATTGGATTTGCCCTTATTATGGCTCTGGGGATTTACATCGCTTATAGAAAACAACACGCAATTAAAATAAAATATGTTATTGCCGTTATCATTATATTAGTTGTAGGCATAAAATGGCTTTTTGAAAAATAAAAGTAATCTTCTCCAATAGCTGTTTTTTTAGATATAAAAAACGGAAGAGTGCACAAGTACAACTGAACTTTAACACTTGAATAAATTTATTTTTGTAAATTCAAGTTTAAATGTTCGAATCAATCGTGATCGATGCCATTGTTAAATGTAAATTTATCATGAAATTTATTTTCACTTGTGTTCTCTTTTCCATACAACTATTTGTATTTGCTCAAGAACGACCCCAACTTATTCCGTTCAAATTTGAAGGTAAATTGGGTTTAATGGATGTATCCACAGCAGAACCTGTGTATCCGGACGCTCTAATGGATGGCCCGAACAGATATTATGTCATTGGAGACTTCTGGAGTTATATTATCTCGAAAAATGAAAAGGAAGATGCTGTAGTTGATGCCTATTCGGGACAGGAACAGTTTTCTGGGCATTTTGATAGTACATGTGGCCGCTTGAAAATCAACAAAGACAGTTATTATCACTTTGAAGTGGGTGGAAACTCAGCTCTCTTAAAGCCCGGAAGTCCTCTTATACAGTTAACAACCCGATACCACAGCATTGAACCAAATCATGACGCGTGGGACAATGAAAGCTTGGATGGCAAGCAATATATCTGGGCACTAAAAACGGATGAAACCTACGATGTTTTGAGTGCCGATAAAAACTTTGCCCGTATAAATTCCTTACCGAATTTTGAAAGTTTTGATCTGGTATATCGAATAAATGAAGATGCCCCCATAACTTTGGTTGGATTTGTCTTGGGTAGCAAAAATGCGATCCAACGTGCTTTCGGCCAGAAATATAATATTCCAGAATCTAACCAAATGGTTGAAGTCTATGATATACATTTTAAAAAATTAGGCCATACAATTTACCAGAATGTAGCAATCAAAAAACTATTCAATCATGAAATTGAACTACGGGGTAGTATGATGCCTCCACCAAACCTTGAAAACCAGATAATCACCGCTCAAAATAAAACAATTGTACTGAACGACGAATTTAGCTTAATTCCGGCAAAAGATGATCAGACACAATTGGTCCTTGTCAATACGCAGCAAGGAAATGCTTCCATCTTAGGAAATGGCCACTTCGATTACAGGTACATCAGTACAACCCAAAATTTAAAAGCGCTCCTACAGATAAGACATGCGGAAACTGGAACTTTTTTTTATTTTGATTTTAACGGGTTTTATTTCCCAAAAGGAGTTCCTTTAATCCCCAAGAATTACAGAAAATGGAACTAAAAGAACGAAGTAAGGTTTCAATAGAAAATAGACAAAATAGGATCGCAAAAAACAATTTTTAACAGATGATTACTTTAGTTTTAGTATTAAGCGTAATTTTGGCAACAGTTGCTTTTCTAGTCACTGAAGAGAATGCAGACTCGTCACTTTCTGGATATAACACCCTTTCGTCAACAGAAAAGCAACAATTTGATATAAAGGCTTTTGTCCCATATTTTAGAAAATTTCATCTATCACTAGCGGTTTCATATTTGCTGATTTCCCTCTTCCTTCTCTTCGCTATCAGTTCGTATTGGGCAAAGATTTTTAGTATAGCTTATCCCTTACTTGCTTATATATTTTTTATTTGGAAAGCGAACAGTTTTTTCATAAAAAGGAATAAAAAACAGTATATTCTTTCAATTACTGTCATTTGCTTTCTTCTTATTGTTCTTTTAGTGATTATGATCCAATTTTTAGAGAGCTAATTCTGTGATCGCCGTAATCAATTTTGATTAGATAAGAAGTATCAAAAAACTATTTCTAATTTTATAGGATTATAATTGACTATATGGACAAGCGATCAGAACATCTACAACAATGGATTGATATCTATAGTGATACACTTCTCAATAGCGCTCTTTTTTTGCTTTCAGACCGACAAGATGCGGAAGATATAGTCCAAAATGTATTTATGTCTGCATTCGAATCATACCATTCTTTCCAGGGGCGGAGCAATGTAAAGACTTGGCTAATGGCTATTCTTAAGAATAAAGTCGCTGAGTTTTACCGTAAAAAGTACCGACATACAGGCAATATTCCACTAGATCATTATTTTGATAGTGAGGGATCATGGAAGCATGATGATATTCTACAAGACTGGAATGAAAAAGACGACAACCTCCTTGACAACAACGATTTTAATAGCGTAATGGCTGAGTGTATGGACAAATTGCCCCTAAAATGGCTTATCCCGGTAAAGCTCTATTATTTAGAAGAAAAAAAAGCGGCTAGCGTATGTCAGGAAACTGGCCTTACGACAACTAATCTATGGAAAATCCTCCAACGAAGTCGTATGCAACTTCGGGAGTGCCTGGAATTTAACTGGTTTAATATCTCATGATTTCGTAAGCAATGATAAAACAACTCATTCATCTATTGGTAATGCCCTGCAAACAAGCAACACTGCTTATCGAACAGCAAAATGCTGGTGAGATTCCATTTTTCCAAAAAATACGCTTAAGGCTACATCTTATGATCTGTAAGTGGTGCAGTGCCTATAATCGCAAAGTACATGCAATGGAAAGTATGATGAAAAAGATATTCACACAAGATGCTCCTGAAAAATTCAGTAAAAATGAACTAGAGCTCTTTAAAGACAAATTAAAAGACAAGTTAAAATAAAAGGATTTTTTTGTCAGGATTTTGAAGTGCATGCTACTAAAAGGGAAACAGTAAGTACAAATTAAAATTTTAGAAAAATGCATCTCATAACGCAAACAAAAAATTCCCCACCATCATCGCAATGGGGTTTCTACATTTCCACATTCGGCATAGTCTTCATTCTTCTGTGGCTTGGGATTTTCAAATTTACCCCAACGGAGGCGATGGCCATAAAGCCATTGATAGCGAATCATCCACTCTCTTCCTGGCTATACAAACTATGGAGTGAACAAATGGTGTCCAATATTGTTGGTATTGTTGAAATAGCTGTTGCCATACTTATCTTACTGAGTTTAAAATTTAAGCAATTGAGACGATACGCCGGAATTGGGGTATGTATTATTTTTACGATGACTTTAAGTTATCTCTTTACAACACCAAATATGTTCAAACATGTAGACGGAGTTCCTGTGACAGATTTCTTTATCCTTAAGGATATACTATTTCTTGGCTTTGGAATCAGTTTACTGCAATCAGCTAAAAAATAAAAGATCATGAAAATTATATGGACCATCACTATACTCGCCTTTATAGGCTTGATAATAGTCAAAATAGGCTTTTCACAAGGAGAAGAGAAAGCATCAGCTCCAGAAAACAACTCAGCTCATAACAGTAAAACTAGCGAAATCTACTTTGCGGGGGGCTGCTTTTGGGGGACAGAACATTACTTCAAACAAATAAGAGGGGTAACAGCTACAGAAGTTGGGTATGCGAATGGGAATCTTGCCAAACCGAGCTATGAACAGGTATCAACGGGCAATACTGGGTTTGTAGAAGCCGTAAAAGTCGATTATGATTCTACGCTAGTTGATTTGAAATTGTTGATCGACTTATACTTTAAAACAATTGACCCGACAAGCATGGATAAACAGGGTAATGATATTGGCACTCAATATCGGACAGGAATTTACTTTACAAAGAAAGAGGATGAAAAAACGATCCGGGATGAGATTGGTCAGCTTGCAAAGAGCTATAGCTCAAAGCTTGTTGTAGAAATTGGTCCCCTACGGAATTTCTATACTGCTGAAAATTATCATCAAAATTATTTAGAGAAAAATCCTCAGGGGTACTGCCATATTCCTGCTGACCTATTTGAGAAAGCGCGACAGGCAAATCCGAAACCGGCTAAGTACAATAAAGTGGACAAAAAAACACTGAAAAAGGAGCTGACTGCATTACAATATGATGTTACTCAAAACAATGCTACTGAAAAGGCTTTTGACAATGCTTATTGGAATGAATTTCGGGAAGGCATTTATGTTGACGTGACCACCGGCGAGCCGCTATTTGTTTCCACCGATAAGTTTGAATCCGATTGCGGATGGCCAAGCTTTTCTAAACCGATCAATGATCGGCTGATTGCCGAAAAAAGCGATAGGTCTTTTGGGATGAATAGAACTGAAGTGAGAAGCAAAACAGGTGACGCTCATTTAGGCCATGTTTTTAATGATGGGCCGACTGAACAAGGGGGACTACGTTATTGTATCAACAGTGCTTCACTACGCTTTATCCCAAAAGATCAAATGAAAGTGGAAGGTTATGAGAAATTTATTCCTCTGTTAAAAACCAAAAGCGACAAAACTAAGTAGCACAACATCTCATATCAGACTATTAATAAGTGTAATTGCTGGTAGGATAAAATTCCATTAATCCATTTGAGGGGTGTCATACTAGAGTTTACAGAGATTATTGCCCGGGGAATCTCTTTACAACAGGAGAGCCAAGAAGGTCAAACAGCCCTAGTTTATCTAATTTCGTTGGCATCCTCCGATAATCATTTTCCAAATCCGAAAGGGTTTGCTTTTGGGACTTGGAACGCTTCTTTTAAACACAAAAAGCCAGGTTTTTCAACCTGGCCTTAAAAATAAACATATGATGGATTAGTAAATGGCAGCCCCTATGAACAGTCTATCTCCACGATACGCTCCGGGATCTATACTTGAAATTAGATTAAGTTCTAAAATACCCTAATAAATTTACCTTCCAAGGCTCCCTCAGAAACATCGAGGATATCTTCGACCACTATTGTTGCAGACTCTTTGTTAAACTCTTCCAGAAATCTCCACAAATCATTCACTTTTATCGGAACAAAATACTGATTCGTATCTTCCACAGTATTCTCAGACTTAAGTATATTATAGCCTTTACATTTTAAGTCCTGAAGGATATCATTCGTCAATGGGATATTCATCTCTCTAAAGTTTCTATTTCTCGTATGCTCTGCACACGCCGTATTTAACCACTTAGATTTATAGAAATTGAAAGCAATGAACATGTAAGAATAATGAGCAACCAATATCCTTTATATATGGTTGTTTGTCATAGCGTATATTATATATACTGTTCGACGCTAAGACACCATACATTAAACATGTTCATCTGCTTCCAATTCATATTCAAATATAGTAAATAAAACTAATTAAATTAGTTTTATTTACTATATTTTTTAGTTAAAAAACTAACGAGTTGTGAGCCATAAGGTTTATATTTTCCGGACATAAAGAATCTCTTTATTATTCCAAACAGCGTTAGGGCGAGAAAGCGGTGATACAATTGGGCATATACAAGTTGCTATATGCAGGAGCAACAGGAATCTTGTTTCGCAAATAAAAGCGGGTTTTATTTGCGAAACAAGGTCTGATTATGGTTGATCATTTCAAAGATGTCCAGTGGAAAACAAAAATGTACTGAACATCTTTATAATGAGCGGCTGATATCAACAACATTAAAGATCTGATCCACATCATCCAAGCTGACTTCAAAGTCTGGATAAGTAGCTTTGTCCGTATTGAGGGAACGTAATGTAAGGATTCCATTAGCGACAGCATGCTGAGAAATTTCCTTCATAATCACTCCTTCATATCGATGTACGACGACCCAATATCTATATTTATGGGTATGAAATTTTGATTGCCACAATTCTCGTTTAATCAAACGTCCAGTAACAATATCGCCGTCAAGGACACTAGCATCAGTCCCGTCTGTCATACTATCACCACTCACTTCAAAAGAACGGTAAGCTCCTTTGTGAAATTCATTCACGGTAATAAAATGTGCAGGTAAATCATCCATGTACTCAGTGTCCGAAAATCCCGAAAGATAACCAGCTTTTGCCTTCTCGGTCACGAGCTTAGTTTGCATCAAATAGCGTCCAGGAGACACCTCAAAGAATATATTGTTCTTATTCTCGTCAATAAAGTTGACATCACTGGAAAAATATCCAATAGATTTTCCGTTTCCTACATTGACCATGGAAACAGTATCAGGCTGAATGATTGCACCAGACTGATTTCGTTCTCCTTTTCCATAAAGCAGCCAATCGTACTGAACTTTGGGAAAAGCATTTTGAATACGGGTTTTCATGGTGAGACCGATCGGATATTCACCCTTCTTTATACGCGAATACACCTGTTCACGCACCCCCAATAAGCCCGCAAATTCCCGATTGGTAATTCCCATCTCCAAGCGTAAAATCTCAAAATTATTATCCGGATAAGTTTCCATGTTTTTATAGGGTATTTAACAAATGTTACACTAATTCATAACAATCTGACACTAAGTTACACAAGATATTAAACCTAAACAAATAAATAAATAAAATAAATACATTAATAACTCATTATCAATATATTACAATTAAACAAATAAGTTTAACAATTTTTATTAGAGACAAAATATTCAACAAAATTAACATTAAAAACCTTGAATGATTAACAAATTTGTTTAACTTTGTTTAACAAACATTATGAACACTTAGTGCTTACTATCCGCAACTCATTAGAAGGAAAAGAAGCTGTTAATGACTTTGAATGATTAGTAACAATAAGACAGAACAAAAAATATACACTTTAAAAGAACATAAAAATGGAACGCTTCATCACAACAAATTCGCAGCTAAACAGGTCAATAGGATTGAACCATCAGCACATCAGAAAATATGATATTATTTCAAAAGAAACACAAAGTATGAGATTGATGACCGTCCTAATGCAACCAAAAAGTTTAACAACAATTACAAGTCAACGAAAAGATAAGACCAATTCCCAGCGTATGAACACTTTATATTATTCTTTCATTATGAGTTTCTTAAAAGAGAACCATCCCGAAATTTTGAAATCAATTGACAAAATATATGAGCCCGATCTTTCCAAGATCAGTCAGGTGATCGATTGTTATTGTGAATTTATGGGGATACCCTCGCAGCAGATTATGGGTGAGTACATCAATTACAAAGATATCCAGCATCGTTACAAAGCAATCGCCGTTGTCTTGCGTATTTTTCAGCCAGAAAAACTGGATAACCTAAAGGCTAAAGTAAAAAGCACGATATACAAGGAACTTGGTCCATATTTAAAGATAAATAGCGATACCTTACAAAAGTCCATCATCTGCGCATGTAACCAATTTGATATGTATAACGATTTTAAGAAAGATATCAAGCAAGCGACAAATTATTATTTCATTAATAAACGTTTCAATGATAAATAAGATTGGTTTCCCAAGAATTTATACCGACCATAAAACCAACGAGCAGGAAGTTTTCAATGATCGGTATAATAATCTTTTATCCAATTATTACGCTCTCCGACGCAACCACCAGACCAAAAGGCATATCACGACAAGTAAGCCTATCAAAAAATAGAATATATTTGTTCCAGCCGGCTGCACCATCCGTTTTGAAGCGCTCTCATCTATCCGCAGTTTATCTTCTTTGTACTGAACATTGTGGGCACTCTCCCGACGCTGATCAGAAAGATATTTCTCAACACCATTACTGCTATCAGAATAATGCGTTCGGCGTTTATTTACCCGTCCCTTACCTATTCGCACAACTCCATTCGGACTAATCTCAATCTCCTCACCTTCGATCTGCATCAGAGCCTCGCTCCCTGTCAAGAGTCGATTATATGATTGTTCAATCTCCAAGTGCCTTCTACTAGAATCCACGCTTGACAGTTCGGCCATTTTTTTGTTCGCCTCCACTGTCCGCGACTCCTTTGTTTTAGTAATCTTTTTAAATAAACCGCAGCTACTAACGAGCAGTAGCATTACGGTCAATCGAAGTATATTTTTCATTTTTCACTCTTTTTAGTTCAATCTGCAATTCATTATAAAGCTTCATCAGATCATCATATTTCATCTGCAACTCAGCTAGCGTCTTCGAACAGGCTATACGGTCTTCATTCGCGAGTTTCAGCCCTTCGTTGAGATCTTCGATAATGGCTCTTAAATGTTCTATATCTTTTTCCAGCCGGTTTGCATAACCTTCCCACTTATCAATCACTTTCCCCGCATTCTCCACATTTGTAGCTTCCACTTCCGCTTGCTGCTTGGGACGACCAACAAAGTAACCTCCGATAGCAGTAACGATAGGAATAATCAGCTTTTCCAAAATTTCAAGTAGTTCCATAGTAGTTATTTTTTATTAGTGGCTTAAACTTCATCCAAGGGAATTGTACTCCCGGATCCTCCTTCCTTCCAGGAGCAATATCACTATGCCCCAAAATTTCCTGAATGGGATAGTGGGCAATAATTGCCTGACAGACTTCAATCGCTGCATTGATCTGCTTTTCGGTATAAGATTCTGTCCCCCTATTTTGCAACTCAATCCCAATACTGTATCTGTTCAGATCTTTCAAACCAGCCCAGGAACTCAGGCCTGCATGCCAACATTTGACATTGAATCGCGCCAGTTGTGTTACAACACCATCGCGACTGATGTGTACATGAGCGGAAACTTTGCTTTTTGGATCTGACATCCAATAAATCGCACTGGTAGCATTGGATGCTCCATCATAATGCATGATGATATAAATAGGCTTGATATTACCGCTTTTATTAGGTGTATCCTTATAGGATACACCTACCAATTGATGTTCTTTAATATTCATGTCTTCTTTTATTATTATAATTTACTTTGATGTTAATCGCCTCCTTCTTCTTATCTGGATTCCAATTTTATTCCGATAAAGGCCGCCAGCATGTACTTTATTTGCTATTTCTATACAAATTTAGGTGGGAATCAAGCTTGAAAATTAGAATATCAACGGTATGTAAGCGGTATGGAACAACTACCGAATATCAGCTCAAAACGAACATTTTTTATTGTCGGTCAATTCATAACAAAAAAGAAGGCGCTCAAAAAATAAAAAAAGTAAATTTACTTCGACTTGATTAGCTATTGAAAATGATTTATGAATAAAAAAGAAGTAGCAACTAGCAAATTTTTAAGCCTAATACTTCGGCATGTACCGGAGCGTATTGGTATCGAACTTGATGAGAATGGTTGGGCGGATACAGACTTATTGATTCAAAAGATTAATGCTCATAACCATGAATTGACATTGGATATGCTTAAGCATATTGTTGACACGAATCCGAAAAAGAGATTCGCCTTCGATGATAGTTTTAAGAAAATCAGAGCAAATCAGGGGCATTCTATTACTATTGAACTCGGATTGCGTCCAGAGGTTCCACCTGATGTCCTATACCATAGCACAGCGGTGCAACATGCAAATTCAATCATTGAGCAGGGAATAAAAAAACAGAATAGACTGCATGTGCACCTAAGTAAGGACATCGAAACTGCAAAATCAGTCGGACAACGACATGGAAAACCTATTTTATTCGAAATAAATGCATTAGCTATGTTTAAAGATAGATTTGATTTTTTCTTATCCGAAAATGGTGTTTGGCTCACTGACCACGTGCCTGCACAATACTTACGTTTTATCAATTTCAAAGGAGGATTTACTAAATAGGGACCATAACGCATAAGTTTTAGAATAACACCATTTCCAATAGTTAATAACAGCGATGCTTACATCCGAACAAATAACAATTAAAAAAAACGAGATAAAAGAAGACGGTTTCACTGTCATCGAGAATGTCTTTAACAGAAATGAAGTTGAGCAATTGGTAACCATGATTGAAAACGAAGATCATTCAAGAGATACATTCAGGCGTTCCTCTGATCTTTTTGCGATCCGCCAGATAATTAAAGAAATACCTGCTATATATACTATAATTTTCAATGATAACCTTAAAGATGTTATTTCTAAATTACTGGGAGCAGACCATTTTATTGTAAAGAGCATCTATTTCGATAAACCCGCAACATCAAATTGGTATGTATCATACCACCAAGACTTAACGATATCTGTACTCGAAAAAATTGATTCTGAAGGTTTTTCAAACTGGACGGTCAAACATAATCAATATGCAGTACAGCCCCCGCTGGAAATTTTGGAAAATATAGTTACGATAAGAATTCATCTTGATGACACGGATGCGGAGAATGGTGCACTAAATATTATTCCAGGCTCACATAACAAAGGAATATACCGTCCCGAAACCATCGATTGGACCATGGAACAGGAAAAAAACTGTCCTGTCCCGGAAGGCGGAATTATGATCATGAAACCACTATTACTCCATAGTTCCAAACGCACAAGCAACAACAAACGTAGAAGAGTTATCCATATTGAATTTTCTAATATAGAACTAGCCAATAACTTATGCTGGGCTGAAAGATTCTAGTATAAAAAAGACTCTCGTTGGCCACAAAAAAACTTTTCCGTTATTCCATTGTTATTTGATCGTTATAGCATAGGATGAGTTATATCGTGAAGGCTAGGAAATCGGTTCACCTAGCCTTTTTTATTGTCAGCGCCAATACATCCATCAGCACTAAAACGAGTCATTATTTGTTTTACTCAACATCACAAAACACGGCTTTGATCGCAGCTCTATATATGTAATCGCGGCTCTATATAATGCACAACCTGTCCTATTACTTACGGAAATGTAGGCTTTAACGCTAAAGCCAGTCTATAATAAGGCTTCAAGGAATGGTGCAGCATCATTTCATCGCTTTTTTGTTCATCAAACATCCTGAAGTACTCCGCATCAGGAGTTAAAATAACATGTGTCCCTGTACGGACATAATCATTGCTAGGAAAATAAGTCGGTTCTTTAAAATTCGGTAAATATTTCTTAACCATTTTTGAAACCTGTTTACCCAAGATCTTTTGATAATTCACTACTGCTTTCTGTGATGGATTTTTCAACATCCGAAAAGCGATTCTTTTCTTTAGACCTTGCTTCTTGATCGTAGAAGCTATCGGTGTTACCGGATTTCTACTTGGAAGATCTTGAAGCTGCTGCACCGTAAATGGCATCTGTGGAACCCAATCTTTGGGATTAACAATCTGGTAGGCCCAACCATAACTTCTAGTTTCATACTCATAAGCGAAATAAAGGTTACCAGGTTTAGGTGCAGCCGAACAGTAGGTCTTGAACCGAATGTCTTTCGGCAATCGGCCAGCATCCTGCAATTGATAAAAATAGGCCGTCAGCAGATAACTGATCCCCCCGCCTTGACTATGGCCGACAATCAGAATATCTTTTGTACCCTGTTGATAAAGTGAATCTATTTTGGGCAACATATCCCTAGAAAGAAAGGCTGTACTAATTAGGTACCCGACATGAACAGCGGCATTGGGATCATTAGACAATTTATAATCAAATACAAAATTAGTATCTATTTCCAATTTACCGATAGCTGGAACCATTGCGGCATAGAGATTTGCCAGCCAGCTTAGATTATCATCTACTGATCCCCGCGTACAAAAAATTGCTGTGTTTTCATCCCGCTGCCACAACTCATACAAATTATTGAGTCCCATGGCTGGACTTCTATAAATCAATTTCGAATACTCGGGTGCTGGGATATCAGATGGATCGCTCTCATCCTGTTCGTAAATATGCGCATTGACTCGCAACATTTCCTGATATTCGGGCAGGTTAAATCCAGGATTAAGCCGCTGGGCTTCAACAGCTGTCGCAACAAAAAGTAGACAGCTAAATAACCAATATTTTATCATAGTGTTATTTCTATTTGTGTAAATAAATTCAAAAAAAATAATTTTCGAAATGCAGTTAATACATGTCCAACAGCAATAGCTATGCCTTAATTATTTATTTTGTACTTTAGAAGAATATATCAAAAGGCGCTTTATGGACAATAATCATTTTTCTAATTGTGACCAAGAACCGATACATCTTTGTGGTCAAATACAGCATTTTGGTTGTCTCATCCTATTTGATGCCACTCAAAATTGTATAGGCTGGAGTGAAAACTGGACAGAAACAGGTTTGCCTAGACAAAGTGTATTCTTGGGACAAAGTTTGACCAAGTTTATCGATTGTTTAGCTATTCAACATGCAATCGATCTTGATCAGATATTACACGATCATGCTGATAGTTTCAAACACCGGTACGTAGCTGATATCTATCTGGAACAAATCCCATATTACCTAAGTATCTATCCCTTTGACAATAAGATATATATTGAAATCGAACAACATCGTTCGCAATCGCATCAATTTAAAAACACATTCTTTTATGCCAAGCATATCAATGACAGTGAGGACATCTGGAAGGCTCTGGCTGAGAATATTTTTACGGTGACGGACTATGATCGTGTTATGATCTATAAATTTTCAGAGAGTGGAGATGGCCAAGTCATTGCTGAACATGTTGTTGGCGACTTGGAACCATTACTTGGCTATCGTTATCCTGAGTTTGATATTCCCCAACAAGCGCGCCAACTCTATACTAAAATATTTGCCAGGGTAACACCAGATGTAGATGCTGTCCCAGTACCGATTTGGGGTCTTGAACCTGAGAAATTAGATCTCTCTATGACAGCGATACGCGCAATGTCTCCCATACACCTGCAATATCTTCGAAATGCCCAAGTAAAAGCAAGTGGTAGTTTCTCCATCATCATTAACGGAAAACTATGGGGATTGGTTGCTTGTCAGAATAGACTACCCAAATACATTGATCTAGCACAAAGACATCTTTCCATTTTCATTGTTCAATATGCTGTAAATAGTTTTTTGGCCAATAAACATATTGAAGAGAATAACTTTAAACTTAAAACAAAGAGTGTCGCATTCGAAATCAGACAAAATCTATTTACAAAGAAAGATCTTTACAAAGTAATTAGTGCGCTGACCACTAGCTTAATGGACATCCTTCGAACAGATGGTATCGCATTTAAATATCTCGACAAATGGCATATTGTTGGCCATGCGCCAAAAAAAGATATGTTATTAAATCTGGATAATCATTTCAGTAGAACAATTTCTGATCAATTGTTTTGGCAATCCGATTTCAAAGGACATCAAGATGAAAACGAGACTACATTTCCATTTCCTGGTATTGCTGGAATAGATTTGGAAAATAAATTAGACTTCAAAATCTATTTCTTCCGAAAGGAAGTAAAAGTTGAGGAAACCTGGGCAGGGCAACCTGAAAAGCAGCTTATTTATGATCCAACAAAGACCATAAATTTCCCTTCTCCCCGCACATCCTTCAATGCCTGGAAGAAAATAGTCGAAGGCACAGCCCCGAAATGGAAAGAACGCGAAATTAATTTCTTAAAAAGCCTAAGTATTACAATTCAGGAAGCCTGCTTAAAGAAGATCATCGAAATCCAAGCGCTCAACGAGAAATTGATTGAAATAAATAATGTTCTGGAAACATTCAGTTACACATTGAGTCATGATCTAAAAAACCCCTTGGCTGCACTACAGATGACAGCCCAGATGATCCGAGACAGACCCGGTTTAAGTCAGGAATTTCTTGGAAAAGCAGGTAAAAACATGATGGACGCAATCCTATTAATGAATAACATGCTAGATAAAACAGTCGATTTCGCCCGTAGCAAAAGCTATGAGTTCGAATACGAAACTGTCTATCCGGAGCGGTTCATTGAAAATATCATTGATGATTGCAGTGTAAGATTTAATGTTCAAAATCTGCAATTCGAAAAAGGGCGAATCCTTCCAATTGATGGTGAAAAGACCTTAGTCTATCAACTGTTTCTAAATCTTTTGGGAAATGCGATCAAGTATAGCAGTAATAAAACGGCTCCCTTAATAGGTATAAACAGCCAAATAGAAGAAGATTATGTTTTGTATAAAATATGGGATAATGGCATCGGAATGTCAGCGGAAGAAACTGAACGGATTTTCGAAATATTCCATCGTTTACCTAACGCGATGCAATTTGATGGATCAGGAGTCGGCCTATCAATTGTGAAAAGAATTGCAGACCGACTCAACGCAAAAATCTCTGTCGAAAGCAAGTTGAATCAGGGTACAATTTTCGAGATCAGATTCCCCATAAGAAACTGATTTTTATGGCATAAAAACAAAAAAATGCACTATTCCCGACAGGAATATGGGTCAAAAGAAGGTTTAGAACAGATGAAGGTGCAAAGTAATCTGCGCCCCGTTTCATCCATTCTTTTTTATTAAATTAGAGACCAGCCGATAGATTCAGATTCGTACTCAACAGGTATAAATTATAATGTGTACAGAATCATTTGATTTACCGGTCATAGCGGGAATCTTCAATAAGTATTAATTGTAAAATGGATAAATTCAGCTTGTTAGTTGGCAATGATATCAATAATATTTCTCCTGGAATCAGTTGGAGCGATTTGCTGACTAATATTAAAACAAAATATCATGTAACGGCATTAGAAAATGGACAAAAACCTTTTCCGATGTTATATGAAGAGATTTTTCTAAATGCAATTAAGATACAGCATCTTAATGAGAAAGAACTTAAAACTTATATCTCGGAGAGTGTCTCTCAGATAAATCAAAATGAAATACACCAGTTGATCCGGGCCCTACCCACTAAAAACATTATCACAACAAATTATGAATTTAGTTTGGAAGGATCCACTTCAAAGAAGAATACAAGCCTGATACGAGAAACAACATATAGTGTTTTTCGCCGACATGAAACTACGGACAAAACATTTTGGCATATCCATGGTGACTGCGACAGCCCCAGTTCCATCAATCTGGGGTACGAACATTATTGTGGGCAGCTTCAGAAAATGAGAGATTATGTTGTAAATGGCACTAATTACACCTCGGATACGGTATTTAAAGCGGCTTTAATAAAGAGATTGAAACAGAAAAAAGACTTACAGCTGCAATCATGGATAGACCTGTTCTTTACCCAAGATATTCATATTTTGGGACTATCGCTGGATTTTGTGGAAATAGATCTCTGGTGGTTATTGACCTATCGTGCCCGAAATAAGTTTTATAGAAAAAGTGACTTCATTCAAAATCAGCTGTTTTACTATACCACAAAAAAATGGCATCAAATCGCTGTTGATAAAATGCAATTACTTAAAGCCAACGATGTGGAAATTATCGTTATTGATGAATCTGACAAAACAAAATATTACAAAAAAATATTGAAAGAGATCAGTAAACGATACCAGCTTCCTTCCAATAAATAGCCTACTATTCCATGTCATTGACAAAAAAAGAGTTTCGCTCATCAAAAAGAAATATACTTTCTCCCTGTATTGAAAGCCTTTTAAATGGTTCCCTCTTAAAGAGAATAAAAAATATATTTCCGCCCCCTTTTTCAGATGTAAAACTAAAGAGCGAAATCACCAACGTCGTTTATTTGAACTGGATGATACCTATTGAAAAAATTCGAGACATGATTCCCGAAGGGCTAGAGGTGAATGCTATTCAGGGGAAGGTATTATTTTCTATTTTGACCTATCGTCATGGTCATTTCGGACCAGCTAAACCAGATGGATTGAGGTCATTTTATAGTTCCCCATTACAAAGCAATTGGAGGTTTTATATTGCAGCAGATACCAAGCTATTTAAAGAACCAACGGTCTTATTTGTCTCCAATAGCATGAGCAGTTCCCTCTACTGTTTAGGCAGTCGCCTATTTAGCAATATGATGTATACACATCATCCGCTATCATTTAGCCATCAATGTATCGACGATCACATTCATACAAAAATAGATCCCGGCACCAGCAATGCGCCAGATCTGGAAGTCATTTGCCATTCAGTTGAAGAATGGAAAATTCCCAACGATTTTCAGCATATATCAACTCAGCCCAGTGAGCTTCTTGAAAAAATTATTGTTCAAAACCGTGCATTAACGTCTCAGGATCTGAATTCATCACATATTGCCGACATTTCACTCGCTTTTGATATAAAGGAGATCAAACCTTTAAAAATTGACTTTTTCAAAAGTCATACATTATATGAAATTGTAAAAGAGGAAGAATGTTTTGCCTTTCAAATACCGTCATTGACATTTTTTATGAATAATGAAAAAAGAATAAAACAATGTTTTATATAGATTTTTTTATCGCTGTATTGATAGCGAATGCGATACCGCACTTCATTTTTGGGATCGCCAAAATACGATTTTTAGGACTTTTTGGTTATTCCCCAACAGGCAATATCTGTTATGCTCTTTTACAATGTATTATTGCTTTATTACTCTTCTCTTATCAATATGGAATAACGAATATCTATACAAATCCCGCTATACTTGGTGGCCTAACAGTACTTTTGCTCTACTTTGTATTTGGCAGACTGCTCATCAACAAGTTCCATAAAAAATAATCTGAACAGTTTTATCGCAATATTAAGTTTATTTTTTTCTCCTCAGACTCTATTTGGTTAGCATAATCAAATAGCTATTACAAAACCTTACTGAATACATTCTCACCCTATTTCCATCAAAACAAAATGACTGGTCCGGACCACGGAATCATTATCCAGTGAATTCAGCAAAAACACCATACGAAGGAACTCGATCAAAACAACCAAATGCATTATTAAATCTTCTCTATAGACAGCAGCACAAAAAGCAAACAAGAGGAAAATATTTAAAAAATAAATTAATATATAAAATTAAAAACAAGATCAACAACCAATAAATTTAATTATTACCGCCAAAAAATATATTTTGCGAAATAAAAAAAATACATCAATTTTGTCTCGGCTAAATTAAAATTAACAGGGAAAGTAATACCAAAAAATTACCGTATCTACATTTTCATTTTTTTATTATTCGACAATGTTTTTCAAGAGATCCACCTATTTCTTTTTAGGTTTATTGTTGCTTATTGGATGTAAAAAAGACATTCCCTCTCGCATCACTCCAGTAGATCCCGAACCAATAGATAGAAGCAAAATACCTATTCCAGCAGGATTTAAAGATGATTTGGCTTCAATAAAAATTAATACGATAGCAAATGCGAATGAGCCTGGATCGTCACGACCTGAGTTGATCCAGGACATATCCGGTAAAAATGCGAGTTATTGTCATCCTGATGTTGAGTATTTCCCAAAAGGTTTCAATGGATACAAATATTGGATGGTCTTTACACCCTATTTTGGTATATTGGGTTCTGATCGAACTGCATCATTATACGAAAATCCCAGTATTGTGGTATCAAATGATGGCAAAGAATGGATCACCCCAACTGGATTATCAAATCCCATACAACGTCGTCCTGCTATAGAAGATTCTTATATCCCACCGAGTGGCATTCCTAACCAAGGCTACTGGTCTGATGTCGATTGGAACTTTAATGGAAAAGAGTTTGAATTATATTATAGAGGATGTTTCTTTTCCAATAAAATTTTAAGACAGTGGGGAGCCAAAAGTGATAACAATGCAAGAAAACTAAATCAGGAAGCCGAGCGTGTTATTGTAAGACAAACTTCAACCGATGGAATTCATTGGACTCCACTTGAAATTGTATACACGAGCAATGAACCAGCTTCTATTCAGGACAATCATATCATATCGCCTTCTTTTATCAGAAATGAAAATGGAATGTTTAGCTACGAAGTAGATTTTAAGCCGACCTATCAATCTCCTATCATGACAAACATCTTACTGCGCGCGTCATCCAATGGTCTGGACTTTACAGCCTATCGAAATAGCAAACAAGTCAAATTCATCAATAAACCTTGGCTTGAATTAAATAAAAATTATTCGACCTGGCATCTGCAAGCTGCCTATATTGACGGTTATTATTTTCTATGTCTCGCTATAGGAAATGTGGATAGGTACTCCTCTGACTTGAATTATCTTGCCTATTCAAAGGATGGAATACATTTCCGTGTATTTGAAACACCTTTAGCTTCATCGAATGTATATCGCTCGGCTGTGTTTGCTAAATCTTCTTCAACAAATGACATCGAATTTGGTGCTGTTATAGGCTATAAATCAGGCACGTTTGGTTATAGGGAATTTAAGTTAAACAAGAAGGTCTTGGAAGATGGGTTAAAATAAAATAATATGGGCTGTAATACTTACTTTTATAGCTTGACCTTAACACGCTAAAAATGGCAATCAAAGATATTGAAATTGTAAAAACTGAGATTCTATCTGATAATTGGTATACCTTAAAAAAAATCACCTATCAATATACAAAGCCGGACGGAACTGTACAACAACAAAGTCGAGAAGCTTATGATCGTGGAAATGGTGCTGTAATACTACTTTATAACACAATATCCAGAACCGTTATACTGACAAGACAGTTTAGAATTCCAACATATATAAATGGGAATGAATCTGGAATGTTAATAGAGGCTTGTGCTGGTTTGTTAGATCAAGATTCGCCACAGGATTGTATCCGCAGAGAAACAGAAGAAGAAACTGGCTATCAGATCAAGGAAGCAAAAAAAATATTTGAAGCGTATATGTCTCCTGGTTCGGTTACCGAAATTCTACATTTCTTTATTGCGGAGTATACGAACAATATGAAGGTTAGTGATGGAGGAGGTTTGCAGGAAGAGGAGGAAAATATTGAAATTCTAGAAATTAATATCGATGATGCTTTAGCTATGATCGAAAGCGGTGAGATCAAGGATGGCAAGACAATTATGCTCCTACAATATATTAAGTTGAAAAGTATCATGTAAGTCTTTACTTTCAACCAGACATCTTAACGAGCTGCCTCCCTGAAAATAAATTTAGTCTCTTGGAAATTGATTGTCGATGGTATATAATGAGGAATGCCCATATATTCTTGTTCGGTACCAGTTCCCAAAATATATTGAGACCCTTTCTTAAGTAAAATAAAGGGTCTCCTTTTTTTCTGTCCCCAGCCGAACGGCGTATAGTAATAGTCACCGCTCAGGGTATCATTTTTGATATTCCCCCGAACCTCTCCCGAGTCAATTTCACCACCGGGTCTGTAAAAACGTAACTTTCCATGAAAACGGCTTTCAAAGAGAGCAAGTTCCAGTTGAGCACTATCGCGATTACTATAAGCAACATACTTTAATAACTCTGTATCCCGCCTCTTTTCCTCACAGCTTGCAAACGAGAGAACCAACAAAACACAATAAACGGCAATAGCAATTAAACGCATTCTTCGTATGAAATTTAAATATTCCTAGAATGAGCTAAAAATAATCTATTCTGCTTAAAAACAACGAAATTGTGATAAAATAAATCTATCATTAAAATGTTAGTCATTTCCCACGTTAGCGACAACTTTATCTGCCAAAGTTTTAAGCTGTTGCATATCTGAATAATCCAGTTTTAAAGCTTCAAAAATCTGCATCGGAATGCAGGCCGCTTTTTCTTTCAATTGCAAGCCCAGATCTGTGAGACGAATCTTTACGACTCGTTCATCCGTCTTACTTCGTGTACGGGTAAGTAGCTCCTTGCCTTCCAATCGTTTCAATAGTGGTGTAAGGGTACCATTATCCAAAAATAACTTCTCCCCCAATTGGTTTACGGTTTGTTCGTTATTTTCCCATAAAGCCATCATTGTGATATATTGTGGATAAGTCAAATCTACTTCCGCTAGAATAGCACGATAATGCTGCATAATCTCGCGATGCAGAACATATACGGAAAAACATAACTGTTTGTCCAGTTTCAATAAATCATCCATCTTGCAAAGATATTGTTTTCTTAAAGTTTGAAGTATATGATGTTTCTATTTATACTCAACAACAAATTCCTCTTTTGGCATTCTGACTTTTTTCATTGTAGAGATCCAGTCACGAGAAGCATCTGCGACACCTACATACATTAATGATACACTTTTCAATCCAAGTTTTTCCAATTGCAATACTTCATCCACTACTTTATTATCAAAGCCTTCCGCCGGAGTGGAATCAACCCTGAGTTCTGCCGCTTGTGCCAGAGCTAGACCTAAAGCAATATAAGTTTGTCGTGCTGTATGAGCAAAATTACGTTCCGCAGCTTCATTTAGATAAATGGATTTTAACTTATCTGTATACGACCCAAAGCGCCCACGAGGTAAATCTCGCTCATCTGTAGTGAAATCATATACTTTATCAATGCGCTCTTCTGTGTATTTATCCCAAGCCGCAAAAACAAGCACATGAGAACATTCTCGCATGCATTCCGGATTTAACGCTCCTTTTGCTAACTCATCTTTCAACGCTTGATTTTCAACGACCAATACTTTAAAAGGTTGCAAACCCGAAGAGGTTGGTGCAAACCGAGCTGCCTCCAAGATCTTATCTATATTTTCTTGTGTAACCTTTTTTGTCGGATCATACGCTTTCACAGCGTGCCTCCATTGTAAATCTGTTATTAAGGACATTTATTTGTTTGTTTATTTTGAAAAAAGAACGAATAATATTGCTAGTAATGCTGGAGCTCCCTGTACAAAGAATATCTTTTTACTTGCAGTGATACCTCCGAAAATGCCAGCAACAAGAACACAGCCTAGAAAGAATAGACGAACATTGTCACTCCAGATCGGATCATTGATAAAAAATGACCAAGCCAAACCGGCGACCAAAAAGCCATTATATAGGCCCTGATTGGCCGCTAGCCCTTTTGTAGGTTTAAATAGCTCGGCAGGTAGCGCTTTACCGAAACTACGTCTTCCAGCAGTTTCCCAAGCAAACATTTCCATCCATACAATATAGACATGTTCAATGAGTACAAGCATCGTGAGCACTGTGGCAATATGATTCATCTATTATTCGTTGTTTGATACTGTTAACTTCACCTCCATATTCCCTCTGGTAGCATTTGAATATGGACACACCTGATGTGCTTTTTCAATTAGTTGCTGTGCCACCTCCAAACTGACTGCAGGAATATTGGCATGCAATTCCGCCGCTAAACCAAAACCACCGTTCTCCAATTGTCCAATACTTACCTGAGCGGTAACCTTGGTCTCACCTGTTTTTATCCGCTCTTGTCTAATCACCAAATTCAAAGCACTATCAAAGCAGGCAGCATAGCCAGCAGCGAAAAGCATTTCTGGGTTTGCATAATCATCGTTCGCACCTCCAAGACCCCTCGGCATACGAACCGCCAGATCCAATACAGCATTTTCACTTTTTACCTGACCGTTTCGTCCGCCTGTGGCTGTCGCGCCTATGGTATATAACGTTTTCATATTTTAATTTGTTTTTGTTTCAACAACACAAATGTAGATTGAAAAATTATATTGTGCAAAATATAATTGGACTATTGACATTAAAATGAAAATAGAAGTCAATCTTTAGATGGCTAGATTATACGAATCTCCAACCAAAGAATAAAAAAGGTAAATTTGATTATTGCAAATGTAATTGATATGAAAACAACTACAATCGAACAGTTCTACAATGAGATCAATGCTTCAATACCCGAGGAAATAGCGCGTGAGATCGGACACTTCAATGTATTTAGCTTTGAGGAGCTCGCTGCAAAGCTGAAAGAGAAGCCCATCATGCCTTACAATAAGCGAACTTATTACAAAATCAGTTTAATCACAGGAAAGAATACAGCCGAATATGCTGATAAAGTAATCGAAATTGAGGGATCTGCATTGGTATTTGCAACACCGAAAGTTCCTTACCATTGGATACCCAAAGACGAACATCAACAAGGCTATTTTTGTGTTTTTACTGATGAATTCCTAGCGCGAAATAAAAGTGGTGTCGTATTGGATGATCTACCCATCTTTCAACCTGGTGGACTTCCTATTTTCCAGATTACAACTGAACAGCGCATCGAAATTGAGCGAATTTTCGAAAAGATGAACAAGGAATTATCTTCTGATTATAGGTTTAAATATGATCTTTTACGGAATTATGTTCTTGAAATCATTCATTATGGACAAAAGCTACAACCGAAAAGTATCAGTAATCCCATGCACAATGCATCAACCAGAATTACCTCTCTTTTCATCGAATTATTGGAAAGGCAGTTTCCAATAGAATCACCGATGCAACGGTTGCAATTACGAACTGCCAATGATTTTGCCGAACGTCTCGCCGTTCATGTAAACCACCTCAATAAAATTCTCAAGGACAATACGGGTAAGACAACAACACATGTAATCAGCGCAAGAATTATACAAGAAGCAAAAATCCTCCTCAGGCAAACGGACTGGAATATCTCAGAGATTGCCTATTCACTCGGTTTTGAGGAAATAGCGCATTTTTCTAATTTCTTTAAAAAGCAGACCAAGCTTTCACCAAACAATTATCGTTCTCAACGATTATAATTTGAATTTCGCAAATATTGATTTGCTTTTCACAAACTCAGTAGATACTTTTCATGCGAAATTTGTCTTATTAAATTTTAAAACAAAATAAAAATGGCTAAAAATAAAATCGCTTTAGTAACTGGCGGAAGTCGAGGTTTGGGAAAAAACATGGCAATTAATCTTGCTAAAAAAGGAATTGATGTCATACTGACTTACAATAGCAATAAAGAAGAAGCAGATCATGTCGTCTCTACGATTAAGGCTTTGGGACAACATGCAGTGGCATTTCAATTCAACGCCGGAGATACAAAATCCTTCGATCATTTTATAACACAAATAACCGAACATCTAAAAAATCAAACAGGTCAATCAAACTTTGATTTTCTAATTAATAATGCGGGCACGGCATTATATGCTCCTTTTATGGATACGACGGAGGAGCAATTTGACGCTGTTTACAATATCCATTATAAAGGTGTCTTTTTTCTAACCCAGAAAGCACTTCCTTTTATAAATGATGGTGGGCGTATCATTAATATTTCTTCGGGTCTTGCCCGCTTCGCGGTTCCTGGTTCTTCTGCTTATGGCTCGATGAAAGGTGCCATCGAAGTCTTGACAAGATACCTGGCCAAGGAACTAGGCCCTCGTAGTATTGCAGCGAACGTAGTCGCACCAGGAGCTATTGAAACAGATTTTGGCGGTGGACATGTTCGTGACAACAAAGAAACCAATGCTCATATCGCGAGTGTAACAGCCCTAGGTCGTGCTGGTGTACCTGACGACATTGGTGGAGTTGTAGCATTCTTGTGTACAGAGGATGCCCGATGGATCAATGGACAACGCATTGAAGTATCTGGTGGTATGAATCTTTAATCAACTTGATAGAGAATAGGTATATATTTTACTGTTGTAAAATATATACTTATTAAAATATTGTATATGATTTTCGCTTCTATTACTCACGATTCATCTTAATGAATATAATACCAATTTCATTTTCTTTTTAAAAACAATAACCATACTGTTAAGTTGCGCTTCGAATGGCTAAGTTTGTAGGATAGATGAAGATACAACTTGCAATAATAAGTGATATACATGCCAATATTGTAGCATTGGATGAAGTACTAGCGGATATAAAAAAGAGCGGGGTAACACAGATTTACTGTTTAGGTGATCTGGTCGATTTTGCCCCATGGGGAAATGAGGTTATCGCCCGAATACAGGAAAGAAATATCCCCTGTTTACTCGGAAATCACGATCAGCGGATTGCCTTCGATGAGCCTATTATTCCCTTACCACACCACGATGCGATCGAAACAGTAAACCGTGACATCGCCATCAATCTCAGCAAAAACGATATAACAGCCGCTCACAAAAAATGGCTGGCAACATTACCTTACAATATTGAATTAACGTTCAAAGTCGGTAATCATCTTAGAAAGATCCTGCTTGTGCATGCCAGTCTTCATAGTAATGATGAATACATTCATGAATCAACACCCAAAGCAGACCTCTCAGTTCAATTGCGCGAAAGAGCCATTGATATCCTGGTCATGGGTCATACCCATCACTCCTATGTCCAACGGACTGGAGAAGTCCTGTTTATCAATTGTGGGTCTGTCGGCCGAAGCAAAGAGAAAGACAGAAAGGCTTCCTATACCTTAGTGACGCTGACAGAAGAAAACATAGAAGCCAAAATAGTTAAAGTAGATTATCCGATTGAGGAAGTCGCAGCGGCTATTTATCACAGCGATATTCCCGATTTCTATGGCGATTTTTTACGCACCATAGAAAGTAATTAACAAAAATCCCCGATGCTTATCTTATATCGTTTCAAAAAAGAACTTAACTTTTTTAGAACAATATTAATACATCGGGGATATACATTTTTATTTTAGGAACAATTTTCGAATCGCTTTATTCGTCACATCCATAAGGTAAATATTGCCCTCTTTATCCACCACAACATCCTTTATCAAATTAAATTTGGCCGTCGCTAAATTACCGTCTACATAGCCATAGCTTGTTTTTATCAATGTCGTAACTTCTCTCGTGCTCATATTGACTTCACGAATCGCATAATTATTGTTATCAGCGACAATTAATCGGTTATTCAGGCCAGGAGTAATTCCACCGATACCGCTAAAACTTGCGTAAGTTCCTATCCCATCTCCATACCCAGCATCTGAACTTCCTACAAACATTCCCCCACGTGTATCACCGGGCTTCACCAACTCAATCCCATTGTTACTACTTGTATTCTGATCCGAATAATATAAGTAACCCTGACTATCCACAAAAGGTTTGGCCATCACCCAGGACGGTCCCGTTACCTTAGTATAATTTCCGGTAATATTGACTTTGTTTACCCCCTGTGCAAATCCAGCAAGCGAAACATACAAATTGCCCGATAAATCTATGCACATGGATGTAGGAGAAAATCCGCTTGCGTGTACCGTACGTTTACCTGCCGGTGTAATTTTAAGTATCTGATTTGCCCGTTGGTCACTGACATAGACATTATTTTGTTGGTCAATTGCTATGCCTGAAGGATAGTCAAAAATCGCGTTAGCACCATCAACTTGCAGGACGGATACATTACCTGTGGGTGACACCTTCTTGACTTGTTTATTCTCTGTATCTGTAACGTAGATATTTCCCTGTTGATCGATCGCCATTCCCGCCATATTACTGCCAAATGTAGTCATTCCTGGGCCTCCAGCTAGGGTCATTATCCCTGCCCTACGAAATGCTTGCGGTGCCAAAGCATCTTGGCTACCAACCACAACCTTCACCTGACCTGTCGTTACTCCTTGTGGCGCCTCCAATACCAATTTATTTTCACTGGCACTGCTTACTGGCGTCAAAACACCATTAAAATAGACCAGATTTTCTGCTAGATTTGTACTAAACCCAGTTCCCATAATCGTAACACTTGTCCCTGCCAGACCATTATCTGGGCTCATCGAACGTATCCCCAAGGTCTGATCTTTAAACTGTGGTCCTTCGATCGATTGATCATTGACGATAACTTTTACCTTGCCCGATCCAGTTCCACCGGGAATGGTCAGTTTAATCTGCTTTTCACTACTTGAAGAAATAGCGACCTGCTTTCCATTGATAAACACTTGATTTTCGTCCAGTATCTTACTAAATAATAGTCCGCTAATCGTCATTTCGGCTCCTTTTGGACCACTTAAAGGTGAAACAGCGTCAATAATTGGTTTACCAACAACAGTAAATGTTGGTCCTGATATTTTCTGTTCATTGATGTTGACGGACAAAAGCCCCGTTCCCACTCCAGCTGGTGCAACAACAACAATTTTTTCAGGACTGGACTCTAGGACGACGGCAATTTTACCGTTAAAATCAACCACATTGCCCGAATTCAGTTTCTCAAAGCCCTCACCGGTCAACGTTACCTTTGTCCCTGCTCCACCAGTTGTTGGTTTGATGCTCCGAATAACCTGATAGGTAAAATTTTGACCTTGGGATTTTTTTCCGTCTACGCGTACTTCTACAGCACCATATCCAGCATCTTCTGGCACTTCAGCAATGATGACCTTATCGGTAACACTCACCACCAATGCCTTTTTGCTATTGACGTAAACCTCTGCCGGCGTATCCGTACTGCCAAACCCCTCACCATCAATCCGCAATTGGGTTCCACTGGTACCATTTGTCGGAAAAACTTTCGCTACAGACAAATCCTGATAAGTATATGTGCCGACATCGAAACTATTGCTACCATACTTCAACACAACTGTTCCGCTTTTATCACCTTTCGGCACACGCAACACAACAGAGGTAGAAGTCGCGCTGATCACCTCCGCCGGATTCCCAGCGACTGTCGCCGTAAATTCAGTGATCGAACTGCCGAAGCCCTGTCCTTCAATCGTAACCAATGTCCCTGCCTTACCTGAATTAGGGTAATAGCTACTCACTTTCGCTACCTCCTTATCTATCAATTCCTCTTTTTTACTACAGCCGATTAATGCAATCATCATTGATATACATATCATCGTTAGTTTCACTATATTTTTCATGGGAATAAATTCTTTTTTACACCTTATTTCTTGAGCCTCATTGCTCGATTCATTGTTTCACTCCTTACGATAACTACCATTATAGCACCTTTTAAATTAGAAAGTATAGCGAACGCCACACTGTATCTGCGCCCTTGAGTTAAAATAATCTATACTATAGGGCTGCCCCGGATCGCTGAATGTAAATACAGGCCAGTTATCTGCATTTTGCTTCGGTGGAAACAGTGACGGTGTCAACCCTACACTACTCGTCGAATTAAACGTATTTGGCGAGAAGTATTGAACGCCCCATTTTCTATAAATCAGATTTGTCAAATTCATGACATCCACCGAAAACGTGATAAATTGCTTTTTTGACTTTTGAACAAAAAAATCATGTGCAACACGTAGATCAGCCTGCAGATTCCATGGCGTACGTCCCATGTTTCGTTCTGTAAAATCACCTCTGCGGGAGCTTAGGTATGCGTTACCATCAATAAATTTATTAAAAGCGTCTGCCTGTTGTTGAGCGGACATTCCACCGGTAATATCCTTGAAATAATGTATTGCCTCTGTCTGTCTCGGAATGTAAACCAAACTGACCTGCTGTGGCAAGCCTTGGATGCTATTGTTGACAATACCATAGGTAAATGGACTACCTGATTGTGCACTAAAATATAAAGTAAAACTTGTCCGTCCAGCACTGTGCCATACTTGCTCATAATTTATACTTGAAACGATACGATGACGTATATCGAAATTACTGTAGGCCAATTTTGGATTGTTCGGAATCAATGATTGATTGAGCTGCCAGTTACTTTCCATGGAGTTACGGACACCATTGCTCAAATCCTTGGATTGACCATAGGTGTAACTCAAAGTCGCATTCAACTTTTCCTTGATTGTTTTCGCTATCGTACCGGTTAGGCTATACCGATAACCTTGATTGGTATTGCTCAATGAGTAAACATTTGAAAAACGATTATCTACAGTGCCATTATAAACCGGTTGTTGCTTGTTGACATCGTAACCATACCACAACGGATTGTCTTTATTGTTCAATTGCTGAAACAATACGTCTTTTATATTTTTTGTATAAATGCCTTCCACTGTGAATTTCCAGCCTTCCGCCTGGTAATCTATGCCTAAACTTGACCTAAGAACTTGTGGAAGTACAAAATCATTGTCAACTAAATCTACCTGTGTTTTTCCGGTACTTGGATCATGGATTATAGCACCATTTTGCCCAATAAAATCTCCAATTCCATTTGGACTAGGTTTAATGGGATCAGATCCTGGCGCAAAAGGTTTTTGATCAGCTTTTTGATCAAATGCGCCATAGCTATCGCCTGTATTGTAATAAGCATAGGCAAGCCAGGCAAACGGTACGCGTCCGGTAAATAACCCAGCTCCCCCTCTAATGATCAATTGTTTATTGTCCATCGCTTCCCAACGAAATCCAATTCGGGGGGAAAGTTGAATTTTATTTAAAAATTCATTTTTCAGGCGATTGGCAGGGGTGTATGTATAGCTGGTTCCGAAACCAGGATCAGCCCACATGTCTTTGACTTTATCGCTTAAGGCTGGCATATCTGGTAGGCTCGCTAAATCTGCTCTAAGTCCGGGGATAATTTGGAAATGATCATTCACACGGATCTCATCCTGGAGGTAGAGACTGTACATATTGACCGAAAAATCGGCAGCAGGGTGCTCTAAGATATACGATCGACTATTGTCCGCATAATTATAGCTACCTCGTACACGATACGGTACATTGGTAACAAAATCCGCAATACTGTTATAATCTACACGACCATTCCAACTGTTGACAAAGCCATACCGGATACGATAAAGTTCATTATGCGTTCCGATCAAAAACTTGTGTCTGCCTTTCGTCCAATTCAGATTAGCCGTAATCTCCCAAGTCCCTTGTCGCATATTAAAAATACTGGCTTCACGATCGGTCCCAAGATAGATCGTCGTACCCGGTGTACGTCCCTGAATCTGCACCTGAGGCAAAGAAGGATCACTCAACGGATCACGGCGGTCATTCACTTGCGTGTATCCCACTACAACATTGGAGGAAAGATTGTTACTAAATCTGCTCTTTAATTCTGCAACAGTACTGGTTTGGTTATTCTCTTGTTCAAATGCCATTCCACTGAAACGAAAATCTTGTTGATCCCTGTCCATATGTGTCGCTTTGCTAAAGATGGTATTGTTACGAACCGCCAGTTGGTGCTGTGCATTGATATTCCAGTCCAAACGATTAAAAAATTTTGTTGAACGTGACCAGTTGGTATAATTGTCAGCTGTTCCGATATTAAAAATATCTCCATAACGTGACTGAGCTGCTGTTTTTATTGCCTCTACATCGGCTTGATCCAGAATATGTGCCGTTTCAACCGTTCCCACGCGCAGTTGTGTAGGGTCTTGACGTCGTGTGATCTCTTCGTTACTGAAAAAGAATAATTTATCCTTAATCAAAGGAAAACCAATTCGAAATCCCGTCTGATAATCATAGAAGTCCTTATTCATTTTCCCTAAAGTTCCCACACGATCCTTCCCTGTTAATGCAGCATTACGTCCGAAAGCATATACCGAACCTTCGACCTTATTTGTACCACTCCTTGTCACGGCATTGACTGATCCACCTGTAAAATTTCCAATTTTGACATCATAGGGAGCTAGATACACCTGCATATCCTGAATGGCATCGATGGAGATTGGATTGGTCCGTGTACTGCTTCCTGCCATTCCGGAAGTACCGGTCTGTCCGCCTAGAGAGGGGCTAAAACCTATTGCATCATTGTTGATGGCTCCGTCCACCGTCACATTGTTATACCTGAAATTGGTTCCACCGAAGCTATTGTCCCGGCTACCCTGAGGTGTTAGCCTTGTCACGTCTGTAATCGAACGATTGGCTGTCGGCATATTCCGTACCTGCTCACTGCTGATATGATTTCCTGTTCCGACCGTACCTACTCTGCCATCCCTTTTTCGGCCCGTTACAACCACCTCACCCAGTGTTTCGGTACGTTGTTCTAAGATAAAATCAACCTGCAAGGCCTCTCCCAGACGTACGAAGATATTTTCCCTGTGATCCGCCTGTAGCCCCACACTGCTTACATCTACCATATATGGTCCACCAATACGAATATTATTTAATGTAAAACGTCCATCTTTATCCGTGGACTGTACATAACGCGTCCCCGTAGGTGTATGTACAACAGTGACTGTTGCTTTCTCCACAGCGTTCCCGCCATTATTTTGTACCTTTCCCGTGATTGCACCTGAGGTTTCCTGTGCTGAAGAAACGAACCCCTGCAAAAGAAATAAAAAGAGGAAAATTAATTTAAGTGCTGACATTATTATACAGCTGATCTTGGTTGATCGTCCTATATAGATACTGCCATATTGATATTTATTCATTTCTGTTTTTCCTTAAATCGTGAGATAAAACTTTTTTATTATTGTGTAATCCGCAAGCATTGATCGACAATATGCAGTACCCCATCACCAGTTAATATATCCTGCTTTTGTAACAAGACATCACTGGTATTGCCCAGACCACGAAGTGCTATACCACTAAATGCCCCCGGAGAATTTGCATTAGGGATCAATCTAATCTGTACGTTATTTCCGTCCAGCATCGTTTGTTTAGATACATTTGTATTACCTGTACTTAAGATATAATCGTACACAAAGCGGCGGTCACGAACGATATGGTAATTGACCACTTGCTTCAATTCGGCTACTCCAATCTTTTCAATTTCTTGTATTGAAGTAAATCCCATCTGTGCCATTGCTGCATTCGTCGGTGCAAAGATGGTATAAGGCCCTTGATTGACTTTATCCGATAGCACAGCAGACCTTTTAATTGCCCTGGCAAATATGCTGATGCTTGCATCCGCATTGATTGCATCCACAATCTTATCATGGACATAAGGCGTCATTACACGATCAAGCACTTGTATCAATCCATTTGAAGCTGGTAAATTTTGAGTCAATACACGGGCACCATTTAATGTAAGTACCGTATCAGCACCCTTGACCCAATGTGTCGCATAAACCTTACCTTTACGCGTCTTTAGTTCTTGATTAAATAGAAATGGAAGTTTATCCAATTCATATTTTCCGTCCAATACGTGATAATAGGCGATATTGGAAATTATTGCCGCACGCTCAGATAATATTTTGACGACACTAGGATAGCCAGCTTTGGAGAAAGCATCATCCGATGGTGCAAGCAATGTATAAGGTCCCTTTCCTGTCTTCAGCTCTTTATCCATGTTGCTTACACGCAATGCGGCATTAAATGCAGATAAATTAAAATTATCAGCAACAACAAAATTGACGCTGTTGTTGTCAAAGCTAACCGCATTATCGTCCTTTTTACAGGCAAATACCAGGCTGCCTAGCAGTACAAGTATACAGTACCTGTAATAGCTAAATTGATATTGTTTCATTTCTTTATTTAAGTTTGAACCCCTTCGGAATTAACAAATTATCAAGTACATGGATAGGTCCATTAAGGGTATTGATATCCGATTCTACAATATTGACTGGTAGCTGCTCAGCATTTTTGATCTTCATCTGGTTCTGGTTCGAATTTCGAGAGAAAGCAAATGGCATCTTATAAGCATATTGAACTTGTCCCGAACCGCCGATGTTGATATAATAATCGTTTAGCAGCACCGGATCCAGATCGTTGCTGTAGAATACGGTATTGTTAGATATGGCAAGACCGTAGGCCGGATCTTTTGTTCCAAACAACCGTCCCCAATTGCGATGGTAGTTAAACAGGGTATCAGTTGGATATGCTCCTCGTGGTTCAAAATATGAATCATCAAACCTGACATCACCTCTCTTAGCATTGAATGCTAAGATGTCTTCCACACTGTTAAAACCCGCGCGTTTAAATGCATCATCCGTAGGCGCAAATAATGTTGTCAGGGTCATATTGGCTATTTCTTCATGATTTGGCTCCATGTTTGGTTCCCAGTCATTTTTATAGGAATATCTGGCACTAGGGAAGTAACTCAAAAACTCCTCTTTTGTCATCCGATAGCCCATCAGTGGCTCAATATCATTTAACATCTTCTCAAAAAAAGCATCATCGGCCAAACGTTGTGATTCAATAAAAAAAGTAAATCTTCCATCGGCAATTAAAGCTTCCAGTGTTGTCATCGTAGGTTTTTGAACAAATTTCTCCATGAAATAGATACCACCATTTGTCGCTGGCTCATAGCTTAATTTGCCGACAGATTTACCATTGATAAGCAGATTCCCGTCTTTTACTGCCAGATAATGTCTATAATAATATTGATCATAGCGTCGTCCCACAGGTTCCTCGTTATCATAAAATGGAACCCGATATTTTGAATTTTTTAACATTGAGCGAACCATCAGGCTATATTGACCAAGTTTGGTCTGATCAAACTCGCCCCAAAAGCAGTAAAACTGAATAAAGTCAGTAAGCTCTTCCTTTGTCATTTTTTGAATGGTCTCCGCAGTTATTCCAGCTTGCTTCAGTGCATTATCAGTTGGAACCAAAATGGTAACTTTCGTATGAATGCCCTCAGCTTTAATGAGTGCTAGTATGTCGCTTTTTTGCCATGCTGTTAAAAACACTTTTGCTTCACTATGTTTTGCCAACAACTGGCTGAGATCCTGTGTTGCCTCATTTTGATAAGGTACCTGTTCTCCCACAAGATCAGGCATAAATTCGGTCTTACTACAAGAGGACATGACAAGTAAACTTACCGCCCAAATCAGTAAAATATATCGCGTGCCCCTGATTGATTTATTTTTCATTTTCTTCCTTTTTAATAGCCTGATCAGGGCTTACTAGCCCCTTATCTAAATCGTGTACCACACCGTTACTACATAGATAATCCATCCTGGCAGCTACCGAATAAGTTATATCGGCCAGGATAATCGAATTAAACATATCGTTGCTCCTGAGCCTCATATTGTAACTCAATTTCCATGTTGGATAAGCTTCATCCGCAAAATATTCCATGTAATGAACTTTATCTTTTAGGTGGTATTTGTAAGAACCATTTGAATTAATAATGTTGAATACCTGTGAATCCGAAATAAAAAAATGTTTATCATACATGATATAGGCACCAAAGAGCACCTCGCCTATATATTGTTCAGGATTAGCACCCTCCAAAAAACTCATCGTTACCCCTCGTTTTTCCAAAGCCTCATTTGTTGGCGCAAATACTGTAAATGGTCCCTTTTTGGCCAGTTGATCCCACAGGCCAAACTTCTTCAGCCCAGCGACAAACACCATATATTCCTTCTTATCACTCAGCCATTCCTGAATATTTTTTTCGAACTGCGGCTTCATCAACTTATCGAGCACATGCAAGACACCGTTGGATAAAACCACATCTTTACGGATTGCCTTTGCACCACTGAAAAACAACGCATTGGTCGGCGCAGTTGCTCCTGGCATAAGTGAGCCTAAGGATGCATATAATTCCGATCCTTCACGTGTTGCATACCGAAAATCGACGGAGTTGCTCGGAATATCGCGTAAGTAAAGACGTCGGGGAAGAATATGGTAGGCAATGATCCGTCGCAAACTATCTTTATTCATCTTGTCAAAATCTGTCGGACGAAATATCCCGATTTCATTAAATGCAAGATCATTGGGTACAAGGACTGTAAATGGCCCTTCTCCATTGAGCTCTGCAGTCATTCCTGTCTTTTGGAGTGCAGCATCAAAGAGACGCATTTCATAATTATTATGAATAAAATCCGCTGCTGGCCGTATATTTTCATTCGGCACAGGCATAGTAAGATTGTCATGTTTACAACTTTGTAGGATAGAAATAAACAGGCATACAAAAAAGCAACCTAAGTACTTCATCTGAGACATCTTATATTTTATTTCGCAATTATTTGTTCGATTCATTTCAGCTTATGTTTAATAGATTGGCGGTGCATATTTTCGTTGTATCGTCGTTAAGTATACTCGTCCGTTGACAACTTCAATCGTATTGACCGTCGCAAAAGTGTGCGGATTGTCTTTTCCTGAATGCACATTGACCAGTAGATTTGGAAGCAACGTTCCATTCTCATTACTTGTTAATCTAACCTTTCCATTTAAAAGACAGTTGAGTACTGCCCAATTACTTCCTGTATTGCTATCACTATCATAAAAGGGATTCGTCACAGGATTCATTCCAGGTGTAAAAAAATCAAATCGCTGCCATATATCAGTTCGGATGCCGTTCGCTTTATTACTTGCCCATAGCGGAAAACTTACATAAGGGCTTACAGCATTAGTGCTTGTATTGCGTTTGACCGTCGTCATAAATTTACCACGGTAGCCTTTTACTGTGGCGGCATAATGGCTCAACTCTTCCTGGCTTTCATAAAGAGACATAAACACATTCATTTCATCCTTGATCCCATACTTAAAACTTGCCAGTTTGTAATCATCATCTTTTAAATTGGCATCAGCCTCCCAAAAGCCTTTGGCACTCATGTTATAGAAGTTGACGTAGACCAATGAATCGGATAAGGGAAGTTTATAGAAGTTCTCCTGCCGCAATAAAATCCCGTGATCTTTTTTGACAAAATCTTTTTGCAGGAGATGCAGTGTGTAGACTTCTTTGCTTTGCAGATTGATTACCGTATCTATCAGTATGTCATTTTTTAAGCGTTCTTCCAATTCAAAGAATGAAACTGTATTTTTGGGGCGATAAGCGAATACAACACGAACCTCTCCAGATGGAATCTGTGCCCAGCTACTCAGATCGAATCCGTTTAAGATTGGGCCAACCAATACATTCTCTTTTCCCGGATATTCCGGATTACTTAGACTATTACTGTTACCGATATGTGAAGGATAGGGTGGCGCATAAGGATCCCGTTTGTCCAAAAAATCACCGACAATTTCTGCTCCGGTAAACTTTCCATCAGCTCCGGTCTTCGGATTGATAAGCATACAGAAATAAGGAACCTTGTCATCTTTGCTTCCCATGGTCTGTACATAGTTGATATTATTAAAAACCCGGAGGTAAGCGGGCTCAGCGATCTGTGTATAATCAATTTTGGTACAGCCCGTGAACAGGATGAGAAAAATGCCCAACACGCTTACACAATGTAGTATTCTTTGTCTTTTCATTATTTATTATGTTTGATAATGATCATTTTAGCTTTCTCTTTAGCAGATACTCCAGCTCCGCTTTTTCCAATTAATGCTACGGTATAAATTCCCGGTTCGTGAGCAGGTAATGCTCTTTGGATTTTTGTATAAAGCGATTTATCTGCGATAAAGTCTGTTGATTTCAGTACATCGATATCTTCAGCCCACACACCGGGTACCACATCGGGCTTAGATCGGTAGGCCATAATCTCGTATGCTTTCATCATCGCGTTCATATTTGTGTAAGGCATATTCAGCGAAGGAATACCAGGTTGAAGATTCGCATTCGAACTATTTCCGATAGGCTGCCCATTTGGAAGCGTAAACGTGATATAGGGGTTCCCTATAGATAGATTTAAGAAACGATTGAAAAAGAAAAACTTAAAAGCGAGTCTACTATAAGTACCATCATCTTCTGCCGGTAATGGAAGTGTACCACTAAGATCATTGGCAATCAGCAACAATTGAGCTTTTCCATTTTGATCAGGATGGAGCCAAACTGTATAGTTTTGGTTGCTCCGTAAATCCTGATTTAAGGAAGCAAGTACATTTCCTGAATTGTCAATTGCCTCAATCGTATGCTGTTTTTGGGTAAAAACAGCATAAGTACTCACTTTTCCAAAGTCGAGCCCCGATGCGAGTGTTTTCCCATCGATCCTAAATCCTATGGACTGATCTTTGTAGGCATTGACTCCCTGTATCCGAAGATAACTTTGGTTTACCGGTGCTGCGATATCTGTAATAATTTGAAACGAATTTTGATAGACATTCACAGTTTCATCCAATTCATTGGATATGTAACTAAATTGCTGTGGTGCAACTACAATCGTATACACTCCACCGGGTTGAAAATTCTGAATTGGTGCATAGACCAGGTTAGTTGACTTAGCATGATTTTCAGGAATAGTAGAAGTCGGCAAATCAATAAGACCATACTCATGTCGTTCCGTCCCCAATGCTGGAAGCGGTCTCCCATCCTGAAGCAATACCTTGAATTGATAAGTCCCATAAGGTAATTCGATATATTCTGAGGTCTTCTGGGCAACAGATATTGTATTCGTCTTTGGGCTGACCAAAGCTCCATCGGCATAAGCCAATGATATCGCTCCAACTAAATTCTCCTGAGGCCCCGTCAATCCGCTGGGGGGATTTTTAATTGCTCCAGCTAGATTTACAATCCTAATCTTGAAATGATCGGGTTTACTTGGGCTAGTAGCGCTCCGCTCTAAGGAGACAACATCAGGTTGACCATTCATAAACATCGTCGGCAGCAAAAAATAGTCCTTGGGTATCTCATAACTATTATTCACATTGACTTTGAGGTCATGATTTAAGCCAAAACCGGCGTAATAACGAGCGGAAAAGCTCAATTCGGCTTCTTCCTTCTGGTTGAAAAGATCTTGTGGAATGGGCCATATTTTCCCTAAGCGTCCATCCGTTGGGAAATACGATGTACCTGGGTATTTATGATTACCCGGAAGCAACGGATGTAATACCACAAAATTAGTCAGGCTATCACCATTAGCGATAAGCTGATTGTAGTCGAATAAGTTAACAATTCTCGAATTCGAATTCGGCCTATTTTCAGTCACAGGGCGGTTGTCGATAATAACGTCCAACTTTTCTTTTTTACAAGCGACAAAAGAAAACGAACATAAAACTGTTATTCCCAAAAACCACCAGCATCTATTTTTAAACACATTGATTTTCATCTATATAATTTTTTTTTAGTTGTGATGAAGCTATCAGATTTATTCACGCCTCGGTGCGACTGAATAAATCATGATGGTTTCATTATATTAAAATAAGTTATAGGTAAAACCGATCATAATTTCCGCACCGCGTTTGTAACTTCGGTTGATGTATTCATTTCCGTACCATTTCCCACCTGTTTGTGGATTTGCATAAACTGTTTTTATGGCAGGATTAATGATATTTTTGGCATAACCTTTAAACAAGATTCGTCTATTAAGCTTTTGTGAGAATACAAAATCAAGATAAGGTACAGGTTGTGTATACAGATCCGGTTCCCCAGTCAAGTTGATCTGTACCAGACGTTCTCCGACCATGTTAAAGGTCAAGGTCAGATCTGTTCCCGATTTGTCATTGTCATAATTTAACCAAGCATTGATGGAATAAGGTGCTTGCTCGAATAATGGACTATTTTTAGGCGTGTACCGATCAAGGGAGCGATTCGCTTCATAGCGTTCAGCAGATTTTTTTATCTCACTTTGTGCCAACAAGAGGTTGGTACCGAGAAACAGATTTTTCAAAGGATCATATAAAGTTCCGAGATTCTTAACAACTTCAAACTCCAGTCCCCACACCTTACCGATATTACCATCATTTTGGAATTGAATTGTTGGAAATTCAGGATAAGTTGCAGCCAGACCCTCCGTTTTTAAATTAAAGACTTTGACCAATTGATTCTCGATACGTTTTCCAAAAGCAGAAATAGCGATAACCTCTCCTTTTTCGGGAAACCATTCCCAACGGAAATCCGCATTTTGTGTATATTGATTCTTCAGATTAGGATTACCAACAACCAATCCCATTTGAAAGGCATCAAATTCAAAGACATTCGTAATCTCTCTCAACTCTGGTCTTGCCAAGGTTGTATTGAAAGCTCCACGAAAATTCATATTATCGTTGAGCGTATAAGTAGCATTGACTGAATAAAAAGGTTTGTAGCCAGTTTTGTATACAGAATTCGGATTGATTGGATCCAGAGGAATGCGTGTTCCATCTGGAGATGCTGCGGTAAGTGCTGGGTCTAAAAATACATTGGCTGTATCTACAGCTGATCCAATATTGGTCATTTCAAACCGCACACCACCCGCCAGACGAAGCCGCTCCGCAATTTTAAGATCCAACATACCATAAAGCGCATTAGTCTCAAAATAACCTTTGTAATTGTTCGGTGATTTTTGGCTGTTATATAAGAAACCTCCAATTGGCATCATCCCTTCCCCTTGTCCCGTCTTTGGTAGTACAACACCAACGATTTCGTTGCTGACCAAACGGTCCAGATTTCCCTGAACATCATACAATGGAATGGATTTATTGCCTGTAAAATTTGATCCCGGTAGAAACAATTGGTTTTCCATAAATTTGCGGTCTCTGAACAAATAATTGAAACCCGTCTTTAGCAATTGTTTCTCTCCAAACAGCTTAAAAGGAAAATTTAAATCTGCTTTTGCATTAAAATTATCTTCATTTAAATTTCGCCATCTCCGACCATTGGGTTCAGCCTGAATAATGCCATAATTTCCAAATCCGTTGACATAACCCGATGTAAGTGCATAAAGGTGTTCAGAATAGACATAACCATCAGATCCGGCTTGATCTCCGATAATGGGCCGTCTATACCATCCTCCACCTCTAGGCGTATAATCGACAAGGCTCACAAATCTAAAATCTGGATCATTTTGCGTGGATTTTGAAGTTGCCACGTTATAGCTCAATCGTGGAGAGAATTCATCTTTCAAAAATTTATGCTCTCCCTGTAGATTAAAGGTATTCAGATTCCGAAAAGTCTGTTTTAAGGAATGGATTGTACTTTTCACTTCTCCGGGTAATCCGGAATATTCATAACGTCCATTCAAATTGGTGGCTATGGACTCACCGCCCCAGCTTCCCAAATATTGCATACTGATTTCATGCTGTGTACTGAAACGATAAGTAACACCTACTAGTGTGCCATAATTAAGCGTTTCCGTCCCCGTATTCTCTTTATAGGTTTGATATTTCCCCATAAACAAACTATTGGGTGTAATATAATTGGGAATATTTCTAAAACTAAATATATCTGGATTGCCTGTAACAACACCTTGGTAGATGCTGTATTGTGTTAACTCGCCTTGATAAGTATCAAAAATCCTTCGGTAATAATTTCCGCCGACAACAAGTCCCAATTTGTGTTTTCCAAAGACGTCGTAGCTATTTCCAAACGTGGCTGAATAGAGCTGATTCATAGGTGCCCGGCGATATCGTGTAGTCATGACCGGATCAAAGCTTTTCATAATACCATTGATGCGGTTCACTTCCTGATATCCCGAAGGACTATAGTTGCTGTTGGCAATCCTGTCTTGAATGGAGCTCAGTCCATTGGGATATTGCTTCGCTAGATCCAGGAAATCAGAAGATAGATCCTTTTTGTTAATTCGGGTTCCCAATATTCCCATTTCACTGTTCCAGAAACTATTGTAATTACCACCTAGACCAATATTCGAATTGAGACCAGTCTGGGCGATAAGTTCGAATGTCATTTTATCCGGTACAGATTTTGTTTTCAGTTCAACAATACCCGAAGCAGCATCCGCTGGTTTATCTGGAGTAACTGTTTTATATACCGTAATATTGTCCAGAAGGGAAGCAGGAACGAGATCCAGCGGGATAGCACTACGATCAGGATCTGAAGATGCCAATCGGACACCATTCAATTGCCCGATCACAGATCGATCTCCTAATCCCCTTACTGCAATATACTTATCATCTGTCACGGTCACTCCGGTGACACGTTGTAAAGCTTGTGTAGTTGTGATACTTGCTGTACGTTCGATCAATTCGGCAGAAATCGCGTCCTGCACAATAGATGAGCGCTTCCGTTCCTCCAGTACTGCGGTTTCGGTATTAGCCTTGCGTCTTGCCTGAACAGTGACCTCTTCCAGAGCTGTTGCAAGTGGTGCTAAACCGATAACAAGGTTTGCCTGTCCCTCTTTGACTTCCAGCTCTCTTGTTTGATAGCCTAAATATGAAACAACCAATGTTGCGGGACTTTTAGCAACCGTCAAAGAGAAGTTACCATTGGCATCAGAATTTGTTCCGCCCGATGTTCCCTTAACCCGGATGGAAACACTTGCCAAAGCCCGCTTGGTCTCCTGGTCTATTATCCGTCCGGAAAGCAGTTGCTGTTGTGATACATAAGCTGGCTTTTCCTGACCTAAAGACGATGCCGTCACGACAACCAATTTATTTTTCACGACATAACCAAATGGTTGTCCTGCAAAACAGATATCTAACGCATCCTCAACAGTTGCATTTTTGAGACTGATGTTAACGGGTTTTGCACGATTAAATAAGCCGTTATCATAAAAAAAGTCATAGCCACTCTGCTGCCTTATTTCTTTTAAAATAGTTGGGATATTGCTATTTTGCCTGTTGAGTGTAATCCGTTGACCATAAGTAAACGCACTGACTTTCACCAACAAACAAGTTAAAAATACCATGGTGATTTTCATAACACGCATGCATTGATAAAAACTCATATATTTGTTGTAGTTAATATTATTTGATGATTATTGAATCGCAACGTTATCGATAAGCTTAACACATTGACCAAGGGTGTTACCAGCACCTTTGGTTGTTTTTATTTAGCTTATCGCAGATTAGATAGGTCAATCTATCACAATAAGCCTCCTTCCATTTAGTGTTAATTTTACCTTCCCAGTTGTCTGTAACATGTCCATGATGGTGGAGAGCGGTTGGGAACGTGATACCATACCATCAAATTTGAGTTTATTGAGCCGCTGTGGACACTCCACATCCACATTGTACCACCTTGAAATCTTACGTAGTAAACTACCCAATTCTTCACCCTTGAATACAAAGTCCCCCGCTATCCATGCGACGTCCTGAGAAATATCAGTATCATCGATACGCAACCGCTCACTTAATAATGCTCTTTGTCCCGGTTTCAATAGGACAGATTCATTTATTTTTAAAGAAGTCACACGTACGCTTCCCTCCAGCAGTGTTGTAGTGGTATAGGGTTCATCCTGATAGGCATTGACATTGAAATGAGTTCCGAGTACTTCTATTTTCTGTTCTGCCGTTTCCACATAGAAAGGGATTCGTTTCTTATCCGTTCCCCTTTCCATCTTTGCTACCTCAAAATAAATTTCGCCCGTCATACGCACACTTCGCGCATCATTTGCAAACTTCAATGGATAAGTCAACGTGGAATTTGCATTCAGAAAAGCCTTCGATCCGTCAGGCAAAACCACTTGATATTGATTACCTCTGTTGGTAGTTATTTTATTGACCGCCGCAGTTGCAGCACCATCCTGTTCTACCGCTTTGTAAACCAACTCACCGTTTTTGTTCTTCTGAATCTCCACCCCACCTTGAAGCGCAACAACACTCCCATTGCGAATGTCAGTTAAGGAAATTACCGAACCATCTTTTAAAGTCAACAGTGCAGCATCTTGTCCTGGAGAACCAATATGTTGGACAATTTCTGTTGTTTCTTTAGGGGCTTGTTGTCGAAATAAAAACAGTGAAACAGCACCTACAGCAAGTACTGCGGCAGCAATTTTAAACCAGAAGGTTTTACCAATTTCTTTAAAACGGTTCTGGTTAGAATGCTTTTTTATCTGCTGTTGTAAACGGAAGTAATTTGCCTGAACGGATACCTCTCCGGCATAATATCCCATCGCCAAAATAGTCTCCTTTAGCTCCGCAATGGATTGTTGATGTTCTGGATATTTTTGCAGCCATTTTTCCCATTTCTCGATATCCTCTTTCTCTGTTCTCCTGCAATAGTTGACAAAAGATTCATCTTGCAATAAGGCCTGTAAATTAAGTTCGTCCATTCCGCTCTGATTGTAATTTATCCAATAGAGCGAGGGACATCATTTTTTCACTACTTATTTTTAAGAAAAAATCAATAAAAATGAAGAAAGTAAGCCTACGGCTACTTTAAGGAAGATTTCTTGTTCACTAGACAGATTATTTTTGATCTTTTCCAGCGATTTATAGATCGTATTGTAAATGGTATGAATAGAAACTTGATTGGCGTCCGCAATTTCCTGATAAGAGAGGTCAAGAAAAAAACGTTGATAAATTACCAAACGTTGCTTCGTTCCCAATTGCTCTAGATGTTCCTGAACCAATTGTGCGACAGTATTTGTTGTTGCGGTACGAATATACTGCTCTTCGACAGATTGATGGATAGCTGGATCATGTACTTCTTCCGAAAAATCCAAATCCGTCAGTTGAAGCGTTTCTTTACGAAAGAGCTTTCGAAAGAATACCGTAATAATATAATTATGATGATTGCGTATTTGTCGATTGCCATTCTTTTTCTCCCAAAGATGTAAAAACACATCATTGACACTATCCTGAATACGCTGCATGGACATTTTCTTTTTCAGTCCCAAGTAAGAAAGATAATGGTAATAATGTTTGTATAAGGTATAAAAGGATTCCTCACATTCATCTTCTACAAATTGATCCCAAACATTTCTTAAATCTTTTCCGGTTAGTGCAAACATGATATATTGGTAACAATGACTTTGCACAAAAAAACAAAAGTCTTATTAACAAGAGGTTAACCCAAGATGAAGAATAAGAAAATTGTATGTAAATTAGAATTATAAAAACGATATAAACCTTACGATACTAACATTACTTTAAAAAATCTAATTTTTTATCAAAAACAAAGGAATACTAATCAATAGAAAATTTTAACAGGAAATGGAAAAGCAGCTATTTATTGCAAGCAGAGTTAGAGAAGTTTTATTAAATGGTCATTGGATTGCAAATACCAACTACCAAGAACAACTAGCAGATATCAGTTGGGAACAGGCTATCCTCAAGATCAACAATTTGAATACGATTGCCACACTCACCTATCACATCAATTATTACTTAAAGGGATTGCTTGCCGCATTTGAAACGGGAAAGCTGGAAATTAATGATAAATACAGTTTTGATTTACCCGAAATAACCAGTAAGACAGATTGGGATGAACTCCGGCATGATTTTATCAGAAATGCTGAGCGCTTTGCAGATAAAATCGAGCAATTTGATACAGAAATTTTTAGCCAGCCTTTTTTTGATGAGAAATATGGTTCCTATTTGAGAAATATGGAGGGCGTGATTGAGCATAGTTATTATCATTTGGGACAAATCGTATTGATCAAGAAAATAATCACACAATGAGAAAGGGAGGTGGATCCTAGCAGATTTATTTTGTATTACTAAAGCAATTTATCTAAGTTTGATCCCTATGTTAGCAGCTTACTTTCGGTCTTTAGGCCTCTTCAATCCGGAAGAAATTACCGAGATTGTTCAGCTTTTTGAATTCAGAAGGCTGAACAAAAATGACTATTTTGTCAAGGAGAATCAACCCTGTAACGAGGTAGCCTTCATCGCATCCGGAATCTTTCGTTCGTATTATACAACCTCAAGTGCCGAAGACGTTACCTATTGTTTCAGATTTCCCAATAGTTTGATCGCTCCCTACTCCTCTTTTATTACAGGTGGACCAAGTGTTGAAACCATGCAGGCCCTCAGCCCCGCCGAACTCTGGGTTATCAAAAAAAGTGCTATTGACAAACTTGCCGTCGAAAGTCTAGTATGGACAAAATATCTTAAAATGATTGCTGAACAGCAATACCTGGAACTTGAAAAACGTATCTTTCAATTGCAGAAAGAAACTGCTTTGCAACGCTATACGGTCTTGCTCCGAGATCAGCCCGAATTTGTACAACAAATACCATTGCAGTATTTAGCGTCCTACCTGGGCATCACACAACGGCATTTAAGCCGGATCCGCAGTGAAATTACTTTTTAGACATTTGTCCTATAATTCAAGTACCAGCACCTCTACTTTTGTGTTATCAGAAGAATAACATGAAGAAGAAAATACTTATCATCAACGGTCACCCCAATAGGGAATCCTTCAATTTTGGCATTGCTGCAACATATCAAGATGGTGCCGAAGAATCTGGAGCGGAAGTTCGATCGATTAATATTGCAGATTTGAATTTTAATCCCAATCTCCAATTTGGATACCAGAAGCGAACAGAACTCGAACCAGATCTCCTGCAAGCCTGGGAAGATATTCTATGGGCCGAACATTTAGTTTGGGTACATCCCGTTTGGTGGGGCGGCCTCCCTGCTATTATGAAAGGTTTTATCGATAGACTCTTTCTACCTGGCTTTGCTTTCCAGTACCGTGAAAACTCGCTTTTTTGGGACAAATTACTCAAAGGAAAATCGGCAAGGATAATAACAACTCTGGACCAACCCGGTTGGTATTATGCCCTGGTCTATGGTAGACCGAGTGTAAATCAACTCAAAAGATCTACCCTACTATTTTGTGGTATATCACCAGTAAAAGTCACTTACATCGGAATTATAAAGACTTCGGATACAACAAAGCGGAATAAATGGTTATATAAAATCAAACAGCTCGGACAGAAACTAGGTTAAAACTGATCTGGCTCCCCTTAGATCGATGTTTCAGGGAATAAACACCATCGTTTGCTTTTTTGTCAAATGGCAATTGTCCCTTTCCTACTTTGCACTAATTTTGATCCGTAAATTCAAAACAACAGTACTATGGATATTTTAATCGGACTCCAGTGGGGAGATGAAGGAAAAGGAAAGATCATTGATCTGATCAGCCGTGATTATGACATTATTGCCCGGTTTAATGGCGGGGCAAACGCTGGGCATAGTATTTACCATAATGGCAAACGGATTACCCTCAAATTACTGCCTTCAGGAATCTTTTATCCCCATATCAAAAATATTATTGGTACTGGTGTAGTGATCGATCTTCTGGCACTCCAAGCGGAGGTGAAATTACTTCAATCCATTATTTCCGACACAGAAATAATCAATCGAATCCTAATTTCAGAGAAAGCCCATCTTGTATTGCCCACTTACAAGTACTGGGATATGTACCTCGAAGAATCGTCACAATATCGCACTATCGGAACGACTAAAAATGGTATTGCACCCACCTATTCCAATAAAATACTTCGGCAGAATGTACGCGTGGGGGATATCTTTTCCAAAGATTTCGAAACCTATGTTTTCCATATTTTAAATAATCAGTATGCCGAATTACAGGCTTTGGGTCAGGATATGCCGCCGGTACAAGAATTATATGATAATTTTCTGGAGGCATGCAGTTTTTTAAAAAAGTTACAAATTACGGATACAGAAATAATCATCAATGAAGCAATTAAGAACAATAAAAAAGTACTGGCAGAAGGTGCTCAGGCGACATTATTGGACATCGATCATGGTACCTACCCCTATGTGACCTCTTCAAACACCATCGCATCCGCCGCATGTGTAGGTTTAGGCGTATCGCCTAAGCTTATCGACAAGATTTATGGTGTTACCAAAGCCTATTGTACACGCGTTGGAAACGGCATATTTCCAACGGAAATCACGGGTTCCCTTGCCGATGAGCTACGTGAAAAAGGTGGCGAATTTGGATCCAATACCAAGCGGCCGCGAAGAGTGGGCTGGCTTGATCTACCTGCATTAAAATATGCTGTCATGTTAAACGGTGTGACCGATCTGGTACTGACAAAAGCAGATATTCTAAATGGAATGTCCGAGGTGCCAATTTGTACAGCATATGATATTGATGGTGAAACAAAAACCTCAGCTGCTCCGACATGCATAGACAATGCCCCCAAGCCAATCTGGAAATTTTTAGACGGATGGAATAGCCCTTTGGGTAAAATCGATCAGCGGGCCCAAATCCCTAAAGAACTGAAGCTATTTATCTCATTTTTGGAAGAAGAGTTAAATATACCCATCAAATATCTGTCTACAGGACCGCAACGAGAAGAATTGATTATCTTAGGTAATTAATATAAGCAATATGGAACAGCTTTTAGCGTTTATCCGAAAATTTGGCCAGCTTGATCAGCGGGAGGAAGGTCTAATCACGCAGGCTTTCGAAAAGAAGAGCATTCCAAAAGCCAGCTATTTTGTCACCTGTGGAAAGGTTAACAACAGTATCGCCTTCGTAGAAAGCGGTGTATTTCGCTCCCTTTATTATAATCATAAAGGTGATGATTTTACACGTTACTTTATTTACGAAGGCCGCTTTATCGGGGATTTCCAAAGTTTTCTGGATCGTACCCCCTCCAATGACTATATCGAATCCGTAACTGATGCACAGCTATGGATTCTTGATATCCATAACTTCCTGTTGTTAGAAAAAGAAATCAAAATCTGGCCCTTATTGATGGCCAAGCTGTATGGGTTTGTCATTGAAAGCAAATTAAAAACAGCAAATACTATGATGAATCTTGATGCCAGGGAACGTTATCTGCTATTTCTAAAGCTCTATCCCGGACTGGCAAATCGTGTTCCCTTAACAATGCTGGCCTCCTATCTGGGGATTACAGCTTCTTCCTTAAGCCGCATCCGAAAAAATATCACGTGAGGATACTAGTCATATCGGGTCATCGTTCCTCGGGAGCTTGGCGAGTTATCACGGAACCACTCATCAAACTGAGGTTTAGCGATAAAGAATGTAATTTTATTTTTTGCTGAATCCTTTAATTTGTCTTTAAACAAAGTAATGATCTGTTCCTTGCTAAACGTCTCTTTCGGTTCGATAGGATTACCATCGTCATCATAGGAAGGACTATACTCCTCATTGCTCCGGTCAAAACGCAAAGATTCTATCTCAGGGATTACAAGTTGAAATACTTTATCCTTGGTATGCCAGATCAAGCGCAATCCCGAGGAAACACCTTCCAATTCCCTCGAATTCATTGTCGCCTCGGGATTATCCAATGCAATCTGATCCACTAGTTTATTCACCTCATTCGCAGATACATCCTCCTGTTCGGCCATCCAGGCAAAAACCTCCTTTTCTGCCAGATCTGTTAGAAGTTCAAGTGTTTTAAATTTAAAACTACCATAATCCGCTAAATTGATGTCATTCTTATTCGAATTGACATTATATTGAACATAATAGACTGTGCTATCAGGAAGATTTTTTCGCTCAAGTACGATTTCATTTTCTTCCACATCGAGATTCACCATATCGACTTTACCCCGAAAAAGATCCTCATTACCTAGAAATTTTGCGAGATCCACATTCATATCAACCCCTTTCAACTGCAGAGGGGCTTCTGCGTATGGCTTGACAGACTGTTTACAGGCAAATATGCTTAGCGATAAGATTGCAACACCTATAGTCCCTATCTTTGTAGTTTTCATACGTTTTGATTTTTTAAGTTTCTACCCGTCTTATTAGTAGAGGTCATCAATAGAAACATGAACAACATTTCCGTCCTTGTCAAGAACAATCTCTCCCATGGTAAAATATCCTGTGCCATCTTTTGAAAAGGCAACATCCAAGCGTTGAGAACCATCCGGAGAAGGAGGCAATACAATTTTTTTGAAGATACCATTGTTTTTATCTATCATAAACAACTCTTCCTTTGCAGTGCGAACCAATGCATGTCCCCTGTAGAATTCGGTGATATTACTATATTGGGGCTGAATAACAATCCTCCCGTTCAGATCAATAAAACCGTAGCCATCATAATCAGAGAAAGGAATCATCCCTTCGGCACTCCGACTGATATCTACATACCTAAGGTTTGCGGGAAGATCGACCCGTTTATTTTGATAATCTAGTAAAAAAGTCTCCCGACCTTTAGTGGCATACACCCAATTCGCAGTTTTTAATCCCTCAATTTTATCATATTCCAAAGGAATGACCAGTTTTCCGCTGGTATTTAAAACTCCGAATTTATGCAACTTGCTACGTACCATAAAGCTACTATCGGCGAGCATATCAACAGTACTTAATAATGGGGTCTCAATAAGATCTCCTTTTAATGTATAGAGATCAAAAGTCTCGCGTCCCCTTAACGTATATTTTGCAACAAATAACTTGCCCTGTTTTTCTATAGCCGTATATTTAAAAGGCACTATTTCCTCCTGTCCATTGCGAAGCACACCCAGATCTTCCTTTTTATTTTTAAATACGGATAAATCCGCATCAAGCTTCCGCTCAAATCGGTAACCAGCTTTGACAGGTTCCAGCTTTTTATCCTTCACATTTAAGAAATAATCAATGCTATCACTTGAATCAAAGAAGTAATCTTGACTACTACGGGTCAATTCTTTAAAACGAGGTTCAATAATAACATTACCCATGGAATCCACAATACCATATTTCTTTGCTTCCTGATCTAAATAGGTCATATATCCATAGGAAGCAGCACGTGAAACAGGAATCCGGCGTTCTGCTTTAATTGTTTCGTTTGATTTCCCAAAATACAGTAAGAATTGCTTTACAGGATAAGGGAATGAGATGGAGAGTCGCTGTTCAACAGGCCCTAGGTACTCCCCATTGGATTCAATATATTCTCTAAGCTTTTTGATAACGTCAAATACATCTGCATTTTTGTTATCGCCCAACAATACTTTGAGTTCTTTCTCAATAGCTGACTGATAGTGATTCAGCTTTTTCAAACCTTGAAACATCGCTTCAGTAAACTGAGGTTCAAAGCGATCAAGCATGGCATCCTCTACCGCTGCGGTTTGGAATTTTTGAAACAACTGTCCAGCCGACTTCGCCTGTTTCTGAATCTCTGGATGTAGTCCATAAAGTGGCATCGCCGAATAAGAATTAGACTCCACCAGTTTATCATTTGGAATTTTCCCCCGGTGACCAAGATAGTTGTAATATAAATCCAGCGGCAGATCGAGTTCTATCCCCTGTGGACTAATGGTATCGATCATTAAATCGTAGCCCAAGTATTTCACCGTTTTGGCATTTGGAGCGATTACCAATGAGTCCAATTCATGTGGAAGTTGATATTTTATTTCCACAAGCGCCTGACTAACCGGCAAAAGGCCGACTTTGGATGAATCAAGGCGGGTATTTCCCTGGAACAGCTGTTTAAATGAGGTTGAGAGCTGTCCTGTTTCCGATATTTTATCGTCGGTAGCATCTAGCTCAAATGATGAATGTGGAATACCAAAACTTTGTACCGCTTTGAGTGTATTGGCATAGCTTTCAAATGCAGCTTTCAGTGTATCGGGATTAGGAATAACAAAGGCCTTATTTTGGATATCCATCTGATTCCAGTTTACCGTATCCCAATTAACTTCCTTGGGATTACCTGAAGATAATCCCATTGAAAAGCTAAAATAAATGGTTTGATCTTTTACCTTCGCTAGGGCAGTATCAATCAATTGTACCTGCTGTTTAAAAAAGTTCGCCCGATCCTGAGGGGAAAGCTTACGGATATGAGCCAGCATCTCTGTCCGGCTATCGAATTGTCCAATGTCTTTTTTCCCTGTGCAGGAAGCAAAAAACAAGAACAATAAAAATAGGAATGTTATTCTCATGCAATTTCTCTTTTCAAAACCCAAGTCATTTATTTCACCACATGATCAAATATCCTGCCTAAGTCGGAGAGTTTGCTTTATTTTTAAACATTCAATAAAATTAACCGGTACATTTTACCAGCGGTATAACAATCGGGTTGTAAAAACATTGTCTTTCAGATCGTCAGAAAAATTCTTCAAACTCGTTTTTTCATTGGTCACATGCTCATTATATACCGTAAGTTTTAATCTATTACTGATCTGATAAGCGACACCATAGCCCAATGTGCTAAATTTGACATCACCATCCGCCGTAAAATTATCAGGCATTCCTATGGTCATACCACTTGCCTTAGTGTTGGGGTCATACACATCGTAAGCCAATAAAGCTGTAACACCTGTTTTTGCGATTTCTTGGGTAAGCCAAAGATAATAACCATTAAATTTCCGTTGGTATAAATCTGTAGCGGGCTGTGTCGTAAAACTTCTGCTCGCATATGGGCCTTTGATATCCGCACCTCCAGCAACGCCAGGCTGATCACCGGCTACATATTCCGTCTTAAAGCTGGATTTTCCAAAGCTATTATCCAGTTCAATCTGTAAGTTTGCACCATAGTAGTTTCGACCAATGGCTTTTCCTTCATTGTCATCACTGGTATGTGCAGTATAACCATTGGTGATCGCTGTGTAGTATGTTTTGGTGTCATTACGGACAGAACCTTTATAGAAGGAGCCACCAAATCCTAGCTGCAATCTTTTATCGGCAAGGCTATCGAATTTAAATCCTAGGTTACCAATCAGATCCTTTTTAGAATCGTAGTCTTTGGCGGAGTGGCCGCTTCCGTTTACCAGAGCCAAATCCAAGTTCAGGAATTTCATTTTACCTCCAGGGTGGTAGCTGACCATCCCTCCAAGGTCACGTTCACGCGGCATTAGCGTCTGGAAAACACGTGCCCGTTCAGGGAAATCACGGTAGCCAGAAGAATAAACAATAGAATATCCGAATGGTCTATTGAAAAGACCTGCTGTCAGGCTCAGGCCTTTCCGACTAGGGTGGCGTAATTGAATAAAAGCGTCCATTAACTGTACACCATCTTGTGTCGCATCGAGCTGGAATACAATACTTGAGTAAGTATCCACACGGTCAATCTTGAGGCGACCACGTCGGATCATGAAACGATTGTCTGAATTCTTAGAAAAATCACCACCGGAGAAAGAAGTTATTCCCGGCGATTGAGCCTTTTGAAACTGCGTCTGAAGGTATCCTGTGATTTTGATATCATGTGGATCATAACTTGACGGTGCATTGTTATTTTGCGCCATGGCCACTACTGGACCGATCAGAGTTGCGAGTAAAAGTGCCTTTTTCATCTATTTAATTTATTTACAAGTGACTAGTCCCATTCCTATAAATGAACTTGTTTCACTCGATTTGTTTTCAGCTGTGATGAAGCTATCAGATTTGTTCATCCTTATGTGTGGCTTGAATACATCTTGATAAGTCCATTGGAATAAAATAATCTCTAATATAATGAATGAATTTTAAGCGCATTATAGGTTTTCATTAAATCGCATAAGCGCTATTCTTTCAACGCCGTAAAAATAGATTCTCAATATTAAGTTAATGTTAATAAATTGTTAGTCTATTAATTTGTATACATAAAATTAATGATTTGGTAATAATAAAAGTCAATTCAAAGGCCTAGAAAACAAAATTGCCATCTCTGTTGTAAGAGATGGCAATTGTCGTTATAAAAATGAAAGTATTAATATCCCGGATTTTGTACCAAATTAGGATTTTGTTGAGTTTCTGAATATGGGAACGGGAAGATCACTTTGTTTGATCCCCAAACTTGCTCATTAAAAATTCCGTGAGCAGGGATATTTCTTCCAGTCCTTAAAAACTCATAGATACCTTGACCTTCAAAGGCCAATTCGATTCTTCTCTCCTTCAAAACAGCTGCAATTAATTCTGCTTTATTAGAAGCAGTAACTGTAGTTGAGGGATCAGAACGATGTCTAACCTGATTTACTAATGTTAAAGCTTCAACATTTGCTGTTGTCCCAGTTTCTAGATTTGCTAAAGCTTCCGCCTTAGTCAATAAAATCTCACTAAATCTCAAAATTGGAACCCAATTGCTAACACTATTATATTTAGCATTCCAAATTCCATCTTTAGTTGTAGTTAACAAATCCTTTCTTCTTGCATCATTTGTTGACATCAGGTTTTGGAATATTGGGCTTACTTGAATATCAGCTCTTCCACCAGGTGAATAATGCTGGGAAAGTGAATGGTTAGTATTCGGGTTATCGCCACCACTATGGGCTACTGAAAACATATTTTCTGTTGTAGTATAATCAGTAAAGATATCTTTAATAGCAGGTACTAGTGTATATTCGTTAGATGTTACAACTTTATTTGCATATTCTAATGCTTTTGTATAGTCTTGTTTATATAAATAAACTCGAGCTAATAAACCATTAACAGCACCCTGAGTAGCACGTCCTACATTTGAAATATTTCGGCCAGTTGCAGTCGCAGGAACTTTTGGCAAAGCAGGAAGAGCTTCATTTAGATCTTTTATAATCTGATCATAAACCTCTTTTACAGTATTCCTCGGCACCTGATTAGAAGCATCAAAAATGTTATTAGGATCAACAGCCTTTAATACTAATGCAACACCAGGATGGGAACCTTCATTTGTAAACTTATATGGTTGTGCCCAAAGATTTACAATATAGAAATAAGATAAAGCTCTAATAAATTTAGCTTCGGCAATATATTTTGCTTCATCTTCTGGAGTCGCCCTTCCCTTATATTTTTCAATATTCTTTAAAAAATAATTCGCCTCATAAATTGTCCTATAGCCCCCGACAAATCCAGCCTGAACCATCAGGTCATTTGATGTTAAATTTTCATAGTTTGGAACATTTACAAAATACGGTCCCGCACTACAGTCTATAGCACGAATATCAGCATAAATTAATGCACGCCCTCCTAAAAAATCCCTATTTTGAAGCGCATCGTACATCCCCGTGGCAGTTTTAGCAATGCGCTCGGCATTTAAAAATGCCTCTTCAGGTTCCAAGTATGAATATGGCTTCTCGAATGTTTGCTTCTGGCAAGAGGAAAATAATGATGCAAAAGCAATAGACCCTATCAATATATATTTTAATTTTAACATGTCAAAAATTATTAAAGTGAAACATTTAATCCAAATGTATAAGTCCTAGGTTGTGGTACAGCTCTATTATCCACACCAATTGCTATATTGGAATTATTTCTATTGGAGTTAACTTCTGGATCTTGCCCTTTATAACCTGTAATGAGGAATGGGTTGTATACCTGAGCAAATAATCTTAAATTCTTAATCCCAACCCTATTTAAAGTCTCACCTCCGAAGTTATAACCTAAGCTGATCGTTCTAACACGGATAAAATCACCTTTTTCCAAGAATCTATCTGAAGCTCTGTTCGCTGTATTATCAGTTAGAAATAATCGCGGGACATCTGTTTTCTGTCCTGGTGCGGTCCAACGATCTAATATCTCTGTTGTATTATTTAGAAATTGGTTTGTCAATAAAGAACTTCTTGTTGCATTATAAACATAAAAACCACCAGTATAAACGATAGAAACACCAAAATCGAATTTTTTGTAGGTAATATTATTATCTAGGCCTCCATAGTACTTAGGTAAGCCACTTTTATCAAGATAAACTGCATCATCACCAACTAAACCAGCGATTTTCTTACCATCTTGCGTCCAAGTTTGTGTATCTGGATTAAACATTTTTATGTTACCATCTTTACCATACCACATTGGATTTCCTGTTGCTTCATCAACTCCAGCCCATCGCACTAATTTATAAGTTCCTAAAGATTTACCAATACTCGCAACAGAATTTCCATCAATAATATCTGTATTTGCTGTTACTAAAGACTTGACTTTATTACTGATTGCTGTAAAATTGAACGAAGTATTCCAGGTAAAGTCCCCCCGTTCCATTGTCTTCATATTGAATGTGAATTCTATACCCTTATTTGTCATTGCGCCAATATTGGTAAAAACAGCACCTGGCGATCCAAGTACCGTTGACGGTACACCTGTGGTATAGAGAGGTTCCGCCTTCAATACAAGACCTGAGATATTGTTGTAGAAATAGTCAATTACGAAATTGAACCTATTATTAACAATGTTAAAATCCAAACCGATATCATACTTGTCTGAAGTTTCCCATTTCAAATTCGGGTTTCCAATTTGATATGAGGAAAAACCATTTAAAGAAGCATAAGCTCCCCCTTGATATAAATCCCTTGAAGCATAGGATCCAATTCCTCTAGAATTACCTACTCGACCGTAACTCGCTCTAAGTTTCAAATAAGAAAGCCAATCATATTGCTTGATAAAATCTTCCTCAGAGGCAACCCAGCCAAGTGAAGCAGAAGGGAAATACCCCCATTTTGAGTTGGCTCCAAATGCCGAAAACGCATCAGTTCTGAATGCTAGATCTACCAGATACTTATTCTTATAGCCATATCCAACTCTTGAAAAATAAGATTCCAATCCATTGGAAAATAAGCTACCTCCTGATGCTAACAAAATATCACCTGTTCTAGGATCTGTGCCAGTATAGGTATTGTCTAAGATATCTGTAAAATAAACATCGCCGACATTATTTGCACTTGCATACACATTTTTTTCTTTGGTAAACTGATATTCAGTTCCCAACGTCACAGAAAGACGATGATCTTCTGCAAATGTTTTATCATAGTTTGCGTAGTTCTGCCAAACCCACTGATTACGGTTCCTAAAGTTATCCTGAATTAAGGCATTATAGGCAGTTCCCAATCCTCCAATATTTGGATGACTATATTGATGTTCATAGTTATTCAAGTAGTCAATACCAAATTTACTTGTAATTTTTAGGCCAGCAATAGGTTGAACCTCGAGATAACCATTAGCTAAAATCTGTTCTGGAGTATTTTGGTTCAGTTGCGCCATTAATGTTGCTACAGGATTTGCTACGTTCCCTATTAAGGCTACATTTGTCCCATTCGCAGCCAAGCTAGAAACATTATTTCCATTACCGAGATACCCATTCGCACCCAAATTATAACCAATTATATTATTAGGATTACGAATCGCAACAATAGGCGAAGCATTAAGCGCTGCTACAGTAGCACCAGCTATGTATCGATCTGTTAAGATACCATCATTCGCCGTTTTTGAATATGACAACGATACCCCTGCTTTCAACCATTTAACTGGCTTAATATCACCATTTATTCTAACTTGGCCAGACTTGAGCTGGTTTTTTAAGATAATACCTTTTTGGTCTAGGTATCTAGCTGAAGCATAAAAATTTCCCTTATCATTTCCTGAACTCAAGGACAATGAGTTATCGTAACCGACTCCAGTGCGATAGACTTCATCCAGCCAATTTGTACGGTCATTGACTCCATCTCCGTCGACATCACTTTCTTTTGCAATAATATTTACTCCACCAAATTTAGAGGCTGCATTCCTTGCTTTTTCATTATTGATTTCAATATATTGATCACCATTTAGTAAATTCAATAATTTAGAGGCTTTACTCGAGGTAATCTTTGATTCAAAACTAATACTTGAAACACCATTTTTACCTCTTTTTGTAGTAATCAAGATAACACCATTTGCCGCTCTTGAACCATATAATACCGCAGCAGCTGCATCCTTTAATACCTCAATTGATTCAATGTCATTGCTGTTAATCATTGCCATTGGGTTAAAACGAGTACCATCACCACTATTAAATGTATTAACATTTTCAACAGCATTCATTGGAACACCATCAATAACATATAAAGGTAATGAACTAGAGGAAATTGAGTTCACTCCTCGGATACGCACAGACATACCATCACCTAAAGTACCCCCTGTCGAACCAATTTGTACACCTGCCATTTTACCAGACATAGCTTGTTCAAAACTTAAAGTCGGTTCAGCAGCGATTTTATCCCCTTTAATAGAACCTTGTGAACCAGTCAAATCTTTGATTTGTCTTTGACCATAACCAGTCACGACAACCTCTTCCAATTCTCTATTAGAATCATCCAAAGTCACATTAAAGGCAGACTGTCCTTCCTTAACGATTATTGTTTTATCTGCAAATCCTACCGAACGGAATACAATTACTTTACCTGTTGGCACAGATAATGAATAATTACCATTTGAATCTGTTTGAGTAGCTGTGCTCGATCCTTGTACTGCGATTGTAACACCTGCCAATGGCTTGCCATCAGCACCGGTTACACGACCACTTACTTTCTTCTCTTGCGCGAACGCTACTGAAGTCAGGATCATACTACCCACGAAAAAACTGAGTAATTTGTGTTTCATATGTTTACGTTTATTTAAATTAATATATTTACTTAGCAATGAAGAAAGACACTTTGGTTAGTTTTTTACTTTCCAATAATTTAAGTGTGATTTCTAGTTAGTCTCATATTGTTAATCATTGGGCGGCCCTAATGTTAAAAATATGTCAAACAAATATTAAAATATATTTTCACATTTGCAATGCATACATAATATTTTTAGAATAAAATTTCACGAAATAAAACATAATCAACACACAAACAAATAATTACATAATTAAAAAATAATTTTGAATTGTAACAGCAATCCAAAATTGTTTTTTAATGATCGATTAGCAGCTCAAGTACACAAAATAATTAATAGCAGGAGAAGGTATAACCTGATAAAAAAAATACAGATTTAAATATTCTATATTTCAAAAAAAAGCACAGTAATGAAATGACATCATCATTACTGTGCTTGAAAAGGTAGAAAGTATAAAGCCTAAAAGATCAAATCCTTTTAATGCTCATCTTCCAAAAATCCTGTCCTTTTATAACCTGAAAGAATATACTCGGTTCCAGGATCATCTGAAAATTCAATTTTCATGTAAATGGAATCAGTAGGGGTTTTTGAGCCTGGCCCTTTAGCTGCTCCTTCGAGAATTTTACCATCAACATCGAAGGTAATATTATTATAAACTTCCTTCACTTTTGTTCCCTTAAAAGTGAGACTATTTAAATCCAATGTTACAAGACCTTTCATTTCCCAAAAGGTCTTCAAATCATCTAACCAAAGCTCATTTGACTTGTTTGCCGCAGAATTATAAGTTGCAAAATGAAGGTAATCTGCATGGAACGTCTTTCCTCCATCATCGGAGTATCTGACAAACCAATCACCCGAAGCTTTCTGCGTAGCAGTTCCCCCAATCTCTTCTTCTTTCTGACAAGAAGCTAATACTCCTCCCAAGATAAGGAGGAAAAAAAACGTTATATTTTTGATTTTCATAATATTGCAATTTAATTTTTCACCCAAATTCTAGCTCTATTAGATATTCCCTGATCCAACAAATCAACCATCAAAGTCATTTCATTCCCTGCTATTTTTCCTGTACCCTGAACTCTTCCAAAGCCGCTTAACTGAGATAGTGGTAATGTTAAATCAACGCCATTAGTAGACAATATGTATGCGGGAATAACACTTGCCCCCCAAACATTGCCAAACGTATAAAATCCGGGAGCCAATTTAGTCATTGTCGTTGTAAACGTCGGATTGGCCTTATAGAAAAAACTCCCCGATATATCAACAGTTGGTGTAGATGGCAACACTGCAACATACCTCTTTACGCTTCCAGGAAAATTATCACTATTAATTGCCGAGTATGTTATTTCATAAACGCCAGCCTTAGACTCGTCAACAACTCCCCTAGTAATAATTTCTAGGCTCTTTTCGCCTTCTTTTGCCGACACACCTTGTTCGACATATTTCTGCCCAACGACCAAAGATTGATATTGGTTACCTTTCATATCAAAGTCAGCAAAAGTTGTCACAAACGATACATTTTCAGTATCTTTCTTACATGAGGTAAAAAGTACCGCAAACACGGTTATAATTATTAGATATCTTTTCATATAGAATTACTTTAGAATGTAATTATTTTTTATCCCACCAAATTTTGTTTGTAATTGGAACAATTGGAGGAGTATTAGTATTCGTTTTTCGCTCACTATCTGGGAGAACAATACGTTTAGGTAGCGCATTACCAATTTTACTTGTTTTAGAAACTACGAATTGTCCTGGTATATAATTCAAATCAGTAGAATATACTATACTAGTCTTAGGGTAACCAGTCCTATTTTTCTCGATAAAACCTTCGAGAGCCTGATTCCCAGGAAGAGAAGCCCATTTTTGAACAATAATCTGTTCGAGTTTCTCTTCGAAGGTTCCCCCCATTTTATACTTATAGTTTCCGGCCAACAAAGTAGCAGCAGCAGATTCAAAACCTGCATCTCTAAAAGCTGCAGTAACACCTGACTCATATGCGTCCTTTCCGCCATTACCTCCGAAATATCTTTCTCGTGCTTCCGCTTGTAAGAAATAGGATTCGGCTGAAGAGATAAATTTAGCATCTGCATTTGCTGCAATCTTTGCTACGGAAACATTTGCTAAAGCAGGATCTGGATTAGCGTAATCACCTTGGTTATTGCCTAAAAATGGATTAGATCCAACTTTAGAAAAGTAAAAGTCAATCCGTGGATCTCCATTTGCCTGCAACCAGCTAATAAAAGTTTTACTTGCCCGCAAATTGGTATTAATATTTAATTTTCTGAAGTTAAACTCATACAACGGATTGCTTTTATTTTCAGCATTTTCGAAGCCTTTCATTGAAGCGTCGATAGTTAAAAACTTTGCACCCGAAGAATAAAGCGCTTTAATACCAGCTTCGGCCTCCGCGGGTTGCACATAAGCCATTCTTAAGTAAAACTTTAGCTTAAGCGTATTGGCAAATGCTACCCATGAATCCATATTACTTTCCCAGCCTCTTGTTCTATCCCCAAAGACTAGATCCCCAACAGCAACTCCCCCTTGCGTGATATCGCCTGATAGAGCAGCATCAATTTCGGCAAGCAAGCCTTTATAAACAGTGTAACCATCTTCATACTTAGGCTGCAAATTATTTGCTCCTTGAAAGGCTTCAGAGTACGGCAATTGATCGTAAATATCTAATAGCATCTGATAAGTATAGGCTTTCATTACAGTTCCCATCAAAACAAATTTCGGCTTGTTCAATTCCTTTGCTTTATTAATAACGAAATTATAATCGTTCAATCCTCCAGCAAACGCTTCAGCAAAGGAATTATTAAAATCAGAAGAGTTGATTTCATAAGCGTCAATAGTTCTATATTGTGCAGCAACTGGGCTTTGCGTCCAATACTGCGACCAAATACCTCCTAATATCGCATATTCTGTACCAATCGACCCTGCCGTAGATGCTACTGCTGCCGGAAATACCAATTCAGGTGTTCCTTGCTCTAACGATCCATTGTTTGGATCCGTATTAATATCCAAAGCTTTGTCACAACTGGTAATTCCCACCCCTAAAAGGGCTACTAAAAGATATATCTTAGTTTTATTTAATATATTTAATTTCATAACGTCTAAATTTTAGAATGACACTTTTAAAGACGCGCCGTAGGAACGTGTCGTAGGTCCTGCACCAAATTCACCCAATTCGCCTCTTAAGTCATTATTGTATGTACTTGCATCAGGATCAATAACTGTATTAGATTTTGGTAACCATAAGAATAGGTTTCTACCATATACACCTAATGATACACGATCAGCTTTAATCTTCGCTGCAACAGATTTTGGCAAGTTATACGATAGAGTTACATCTCTCAAACGAAGAGAAGTTTTATCTAATACCGAATTTCTTGAAACTGACTGTGTATTTTGTCCATTACTCCAATAATTAGCTATATCTCCGTACGCAATTGGTGTAGTATTTTCTTGATATCCGACAACCTTATCTCCATCTTTAATCTCGTTTACAGAACCAGGAATAATGTAGGTATTACGATCATTGTATGTTGTACGTTGTGCGTTTCCAACAAAATAGTTCAATTGAGAAGTATAAGACCAGAACTGTCCACCTTTTCTAAAGTCGAAAGAGAATCCAAATGCCCAATCTTTATACTTAAATGTATTTACCAAGCCCATTGTATAATCTCTTTGACTCGTTCCATATTCCACTTTTTCATCGGCTTGCAAAGGAAGACCATTATCAGGATTTACGATGATGTTACCGTTCGGATCTGTTTTTTCAGTTGGACCTTTGAAAACTCCAAGCGGTCTGCCTTTGATGGCTACGAAATCAACGTCATATCCAGAAAAAATAGATACTTGTTCTAAACCATCGGGTAACTCAAGCACTTTATTCCTGTTTTGAGCGAAAGTATAAGTCATATCCCAACTAAACTTATCAGTTTTCACTGGAGTACCTGATAAGGTTAACTCATAGCCTCTATTACGGACCAACCCAAAGTTTGCAACCTGAAATGTATATCCTGAAGTCGCTGCGATTGGAATACTCAAAATTTGACCGTCGGTTTCCTTATTATAGAAAGTAAAATCAACTCCTAAACGATTATTAAGAAATTTTAATTCCGTTCCAAATTCATACTCTGTCGTCAATTCAGGTTCTAGATTATTATTTCCAATTGTATTTCCTAATTCAAAAGCTGTTACACCTCCGATAGGAAATATAACATTTCCAAAGCCCATTGCCACGTTACCAGGCGTCAACACAGATTGCAAAAGATAAACATTCGCATCATTACCTGTCCTACCAATACTTGTTCTAAATTTCGCAAAACTCACACCGTAGGGCTTAAGATCCGTTAAATCGGATAAAACAAAACTTAGATTAGCCGCAGGATAGAAAAAAGTATTCTTTCCTATAGGAAGTGTTGAAGACCAATCTTTCCTCGCATTCAAGGTTAAAAACAAATAATTTCGATAACCAAAGTTCGCTTGTGCATAAGCCCCCATTAATCGCCTTTTGGTGATATTTACTGTTGTAACAGGTGCATTTGAAGAATTTGACAGGTAATAAAAATTAGGTATTGTTAAACCAGCAACTGATGAATTATGAAGTCGAGTCTCTCGCTGATTAAAATTATAGCCCAATAATCCATCGAAAGTAAGATCTTCTAAGATGTTTTTCTTGAAATTCAATAAGAAATCCCCGTTTATTTCCCCTAGGTAATTACTATCCTCTGTAACACCACCAACATCAGCTTGCCTAGATGAATTAGGACTAGTGGGATCTGGTCTGCTAATTGCCTGCCAATCCTTAATTCTCACATTGGTCAAATCTGCTCCCACACGAGCAGTCGCCGATAGCCAATCAGTAAACTCATAATTTAACTCTGTGTTTCCGTAAAAACGATCACTGTTATAGTTGTTACCATTTTCATTTAAAACGAAATAAGGGTTTTGAGCATAAGGAGTAAAATAATTATCTAAATTATTAAAAATATACTTATAATCTTTAAAATCTATGATACTCATATCTCTCGGAATTTGAATCAATTCCTGAAACATTGTTGCGCCTGTATTCGACCCTTGACCAGTAGCAACAAATTTCTGGTGACGATTTACATAGTTCAATGAAGCGGACGCTTTAAACTTATTATAAACTGTACTTCCACGCAGACTTACCGAATTCCTTCCATAAGAATCAGCATCAGTTGGAACAATACCATCACTAGAAATATTGCCATATGATAAATAGAAAGTCGAAGCCTCAGTTCCTCCACTTACGGCCACATTGGTATTATATTCACTTCCTGTTGTATAGAAATCACGAATATTATTTTTTAAACCAACATAAGGTTTGACTTGTTGTTGATTATTAACAACATTTCCCCAAAGTCGATCAATACCATCAAATTTTGGTCCCCAAGAACCATTCTCTATATATGAAAACACACCGGACCAACCTTGGCCAAAAGTGTTTTGTAATTTCGGCAGCATTAGAATACTTGAATACGTTGCTGAAGTACCCAAATCAACTTTTATCTTGCCCGCTTTTCCTTTTTTTGTGGTTATTACAATTACACCATTTGCAGCACGAGAACCATATAAACTTGTTGCGCCAGCTCCTTTAAGAATATTAATGGATTCAATATCATCAGGGTTGATATCATTGGCTTGGTTTCCGTAATCAGCTGACCTCGTAGATCCTGCAGAGCCTAAAGAAGTATTATTGACTGGAACACCATCAATAACATACAATGGTTGATTATTTCCTCCAATAGAAGAGTATCCTCGCAATATCACCTTAGTCGAAGCCCCAGGAGCACCGGATTGAGAAGTAATTGTTGCTCCAGCAATCTTGCCTTGAAGCCCATCAAACATACTCACAGGAGAAGTTCTTGTTATCTCTTCATTATTGATATTTGTGGTAGCATAACCTAAAGATTTACTCTTTCTTGAAATACCTACAGCAGTTACAACTACCTCATCGAGAGCATGATCATCATTACTAAGTGAAATATTAAAAGCTGATTGTCCTTCTTTAACGATTAATGTTTTATCGCTGTATCCGATTGAGCGAAAAACCAAAACCTTTCCATTAGGTACGGATATGGAATAATTTCCATTTGCATCCGTTTGAGTAGCAACATTTGATCCTTGAACTGCGATTGTCACTCCAGCTAGTGGTTTTCCATCCACTCCTGTAACGTGACCACTCACCTTCCTCTCTTGGGCGAATGCCACAGAAGTTAGGATCATACTACCCACGAATAAACTGAGTAATTTGTGTTTC